>Ga0172363_10000029_pt1 | contig 77518 bp, 70 predicted proteins | sample LakKivs2_kivu2a2_FD_114541 | JGI IMG/M metagenome (GOLD analysis project Ga0172363, IMG submission 114541) | Sediment microbial communities from Lake Kivu, Rwanda - Sediment s2_kivu2a2 | ecosystem: Environmental > Aquatic > Freshwater > Lake > Sediment | place: Rwanda: Western Province, Lake... | reverse complement strand
ATGCTGATCCGCCTGGCTCAGCTGGCGCGCGCCACGGGCATCCACCTGGTGGTGGCAACCCAGCGCCCCAGCACCGACGTGGTCACCGGGTTGATCAAAGCCAATTTCCCGGCGCGTATCTCGTTTGCCGTGGCCTCATCGGTGGATTCACGTGTGATCCTCGACACGGGAGGGGCAGAGAGCCTGCTGGGGCACGGTGATATGCTGTTCATGCCGCCCGAAGTTGCCGCTCCGGTCAGGGTGCAGGGGGTGATGGTCTCGGATGCAGAGATCGACAAGCTGATCCTGTACTGGCAAACTGTCCATCCGCCGGAAGAGGGCGCCACCCCACCCTGGGAAGAGCTGCTCAGTGAGAATGCGGTGATGGCGGACCGGGATGGGCTGGTGAATAAGGCTATCGAGCTGCTGCGCGGCGAGAAACATGCCAGTGCCTCGATGCTGCAGCGCCGCCTGCGCATTGGCTACCCGCGCGCGGCGCGGTTGATGGATAAGCTGGAAGATATGGGCGTGGTGGGTCCATCCCAAACCGGCGGGCGCGAGCGTGAAGTGCTGCTGGAGAGCGAAGACCCAGACGAAGAAAAGTAATCACTGCTGAACAACCCACCCGTTGAGTAAAGAAATAACCGCGGATGGAGCGACTATGCGCAGCACCGGAACGCTCCTTACCTGGGTGAGGAATTATTAAGGACTTACTTAGCTGGTTTTTCCTCTCTTTCGTTGACAAGCCTGCCTTTCGCAAGTAAGATATACGCTGTTTACCGACTGGCATTCACCCATATGCATCATCACGCCAATCCGTAGGCCGCATTACTGCCGCGAGCAGCAACGACGATAACGAAAACACGAGGCTACCCTGAAATCATGACTTTACCCCGCATTCTTGCCTTTGGCAACCCGGTTTTTGACCTGATCACCACCCCGTTAATCTCAACCGAGGAGCGCATTTTATCCGGATGCTCCACCAACGCCTGCCTGGCGGCTTCACGCCTGGGTTACCCAACCACCCTGGTAGGAGGTGTTGGTGCAGATTTCCGCCAGCGCCTGGAACACGAATTGCACGCCTGCGGGATTAACAGCTGCCTGTTCCAAACCCGGCAAACCGGAGGTTTTGCGCTACACTACATCGATGACCAGGGCAACCGGACACTCTCGATTTTAGGAATCGCCGATCCCCTCCCAGCGGACCTGATCCCGGATAATGAGGCACAATTCATCCTCCTGGGACCCATCCTGAGCGAGATAACCCTGGAATTGGTGAAAAACCTGCGTAAAAAGTATTCCGCCCCCATCCTGCTCGACCCGCAAGGCCTGCTGCGCACGCTGCACGATGGAGAAGTAGAGCACGTGATGTCGCAGGCTTTCGCCGATATTGCAGCCTACGCCACAATTATCAAAGCCAACGAGTTGGAAACCCGCGTGGCAACTGGCATCAACCCGCGCCAGGATCCAGAGGGTGCGGTGAAAGCGCTGTACGGCTATGGGTGCAAAATTGCCGTGGTCACTCTGGCAGAAGCGGGATCGATCATTTATGATGGATCCATGATCTACCCCATTCCGCCCTACACCACCCAAGCCCTTGATCCTACCGGGGCAGGCGATACTTACGCCGCAGGATTCATGGTGAGATACCTGGAAACACCCGATGATCTGACCGAGGTAGGTTGCTTTGCTTCAGGCGTGGCTTCGGTAATGGTAGAGAATATTGGCCCTGACTTCCCCCTCACCCGTCAGGAAGCCGACCGGCGCGCTCAAGTCCTGCAAAGCGCACCTTTGCGGGTAAAATTATGAGGCGATTATCGCTTACAGGAGTGTAAATTTACATGCTAGCCAGATTGCGGCCCTTCTATAACAAGATCATTGCCCCGATTGGTAATCTTAGCTGCCGGCTCGGTTTTACCGCAGACCTGTGGACGATTATCAGCCTGCTATTTGCCATCGCGGCCGGGTATCTGCTAAGTCTTGACCATTATTGGGCAGGGTTGGGGCTGGGCATCGTCATGTATCTTGCGGATGGGTTGGATGGGGCAACAGCACGCGCCAGCGGTAAAGTTAGTGGCTTTGGTACAGTGTTTGACCACACTATAGACCGTTATGCCGAATTCATCCTCATCGGAGGCTTGCTGATTGGGGGTGGTATCAGCCCATTTGCTGCCATCCTGGCCATCTCGGGGATGATCATGGCCTCGTATGTGCGCGCCAAGGCCGAGGCCTCAGCCGGCATCCTTGATTGCACGGTGGGCATCGCTGGGCGGGCGGAAAAATTAATCCTGCTTTTCCTGGGGATTGTTTTCCTGGGAGTAAACCTGGCTAATCTGGCTGAATATACCTTTATAATCATCGGTATAATATCTCATATTACAGCAATTCAGCGTTTATGGTTTACACGGACACATTATTTGCATCATGACCAAATTGAAACCAAAAGTCTAACCGAAAAAAAGGATACCTATGTCAATTGATCAATTCGGAATCCATATCTTGGGCCTTTACATTCGCTGGTACGGCATCATCCTGATGAGTGGTGCGGTGGCGGCAGCTTTCCTGGCAGAGCATGAAGCCCGTCGCCGTGGTTTGAAGACCGAATATGTGTGGGATGCGCTCATCTGGGTGCTGATTGCAGGCATTATCGGTGCTCGACTGTGGCATGTATTTACCCCACCGCCCTCGATGGCAGCCATGGGGTACACCACCAAATACTACCTTACACATCCCCTGGCGCTAATCGATACACGCCTTGGCGGTCTGGGCATTGCGGGGGCCGTGATTGGGGGCGGGCTGGCATTGTATATCTATACCCGGGTCAAAAAGCTGAGCTTCCTGTTATGGGCGGATATCGCTGCCCCTGGGGTGGCCCTGGCACAGGCAATCGGGCGCTGGGGTAACTTTTTCAACCAGGAACTTTACGGCAAACCGACCAACCTGCCTTTTCCTCTTTCGGTATACATCCAAAACCCCATCGCAGGTTATCAAAACTACCATACCTTCCAGGCGCTGTTTTTCTATGAATCGATACTGAACCTGTGCCTCGCAGGATTGTTATTATGGATGGCCAGGAAGATACCCGGAAAACTCAAAGAAGGGGACCTCTTCCTGATTTACCTGGTGGGCTACCCGATCATCCGCTTTTTCCTGGAATTTCTGCGCATTGATTCGCCAACCTACGCAACGATTAACATTAACCAATATTTCATGCTGGCGGTGGCAATCGTGGCAGGTTTCTTACTGATCTGGCGGCACCACAGGCAGGCGCCCACTAAAGAAATCGCTGAAGACGAAGCCGAACAGACAGCGCCTGAAGCCCATTCATAATTCCTCTCTGGCTGCAGCAATGCCTGGTACAGCCAGGTTTCTCAATCAAGTGTGACCGTTGAATGATCCAGACTGAAAACCTGAGCAAGCGGTTTAATGATTTCCTGGCGGTCGACCGGGTGTCGTTGCAGGTGAGCTCGGGGCAGGTTCTGGCACTGCTCGGACCAAACGGCGCCGGTAAAACCACCACCTTGCGCATGCTCACCTCGGTATTAAAGCCCAGCACGGGTTGGGCGCGCGTGGCAGGTTACGATGTGGTGCGACAGGCAGCCCGAGTGCGCGCCTCGGTGGGCATCCTCACCGAACAACACGGGCTATACGGCCGCATGACCGCTGTGGAGTACCTCGATTTCTTCGGGCAGATTTACCATATGTCACCAAATATACGCAGGAAGCGCACTGACACTCTACTGCAACAATTTGGCCTGGGAGACGAGCGCAAGCGGCGCATCGGGGAATATTCCAAGGGCATGCGGCAAAAACTGGCCCTGGCGCGTGCCCTATATCACGATCCACCGGTGTTATTAATGGATGAGCCCACCTCTGCCATGGACCCTGAAAGTGCCCGGCTGGTCAGGGATGCCATCCAGGGCTTGCGCAACGCCCGGCGGACGATCATCGTGTGCACCCACAACCTGCCTGAGGCTGAGGAGCTGGCCGATAAAATCGCCATCATCCAGCGCGGCCGTATCATCATCTCGGGTAGTGTCGGCGAGCTAAAAAATCGCCTGCTGGGCACCCCGCAATATGAAGTCCACCTGGGGGTTAATCTTGACGGTTTTACTTTCCATTTACCTGAAGCCGCCCGGCAAACCGCCCAGGGTGAGGATTGGATTCGCTACCAGGTGGATGACCCGCGGCAGGCAAATCCACAGGTGGTGCAGAGCCTGGTGAGCCAAAACCTGCCTGTAGTTGGTTTATATGAAGTGCCGCGCAGTCTTGAGAAGGTCTACCTGCAAGCCGTGGGCAGCGAGGGCAACGATACCTTGCAAATGAATGAATATCCAGGCGCAGAAGCTGAGACCGAACATGCTGGCTGACCTTCTCCCTGCGCTCATTATTACCCGCCGTGAGATACGTGACCAGCTGAGAGACTGGCGTATTGTGCTGCCCATCGTGGTGCTCACCTTGATATTCCCATTTCTGGCAAACTTTACCACCCAGCGGATTCTAGGCTTTGTGCAAAAATATGGTGCCAACCTGTTGGCGGAGAGGTTCATCCCCTTTCTGCTGATGATCGTGGGCTTTTTTCCAATCTCGATTTCACTGGTGATTGCGTTGGAAAGCTTTGCCGGTGAGACCGAGCGGCGCAGCATCGAGCCTTTGTTGAGCAGCCCGCTCACCGACAGCCAGCTGTACATTGGCAAATTGCTGGCATGCGTGCTCACGCCCCTGTTCGCCTCTTACCTGGGGATGGGCGTGTACCTGGTGGGGATTTATTACACCACCAGTTGGAGGACGGAGCCGCAATTCCTGCTTCTAATTGGCCTGCTGACCGGTGTGCAAGCCCTGGTGATGGTCAGCGGGGCTGTGGTAATCTCCACCCAAACCACCTCGGTGAGGGCTGCCAACCTGCTGGCCTCCTTCATTATCATCCCAGTAGCCCTGCTCATCCAGGTGGAAGCGGTGATGATGCTGTGGGCAGATTACCAGGTGTTATGGTGGGCAGTGCTTGGTCAGGTGGTCCTGGCTGGCTTGCTGGTGCGTATGGGTGTCACCCACATGAACCGCGAGGAATTGCTGGGACATGAATTAGACACCCTAAACCTGCGTTGGACCTGGCGAGCATTTTCCACCCAATTTATCGGCGAGGCGCACTCCGTGAAGCAGTGGTACTTGCATGAAATCCCGCGTACTTTGCGCAAGCTGCTGCTGCCGGCCGGCTTGATGATCCTGGTGCTGGCAGCAGTCACGTTCCTTGGGGCAGTGGAGGTGAAAAATCTGGGCATTTCACCCGGCACGCTTGGTTTAGATCGCCTGCAGGTGATTGACAGCCAAATCCTCGGCCAGTTGCGCCAGTACGGGTTTTTCACCGCCAGCAGCGTGGCAGCCATCTGGTGGCATAACCTGCGGGCGGTGAGCATCGCCGCAGTGCTGGGCATCTTCACCCTGGGAGTAGTGGGGGTGCTGGTGCTGATGCTGCCCATGGGAATCATTGGGTTTGTAACCGGGGCTGCCAGCCTAACCGGGTTAAGCCCGCTCACCACCTGGGCAGCTTTCAGCATGCCGCATGGGCTGCTAGAAATTCCCGCATTGATTCTATCAGGGGCAGCCATTTTACAGTTGGGGGCCAGCTTTGTAACCCCCCATTATCGCCCATCGATCGGAGAAGGCTTGATCAGCGCCCTGGCAGATTGGGCAAAAGTCACCCTGGGCGTAGTTGTGCCGCTATTCTTATTATCAGCAATACTCGAGGTTTTTGTCAGCCCGCACCTGATGGCCAGGCTGCTGGGTGGGGGATAAAATCATCCCGGGGCATGCTTACCAGCCGCTTATAAAGGGCAGCCATTCCTGGTTATCGCGTAGATGGTGGGCAAATAAATAGCCGGCTGAAGCCGGTGGAACGGTTGGCGGGTGGAGCAGGTGCATTTGAGCTTGTTCAATGGTACGCCCGCCCTTGCGATGGTTGCAATGCGGGCAGGCTGCCACCAGGTTGGTCCATACGTGCTCGCCACCCAGGTGGCGGGGGATGACGTGGTCCACTGTGAGGTAAGGCACATGCTGTCCGCAATACTGGCAGGTGTAATTATCGCGGCGCAAGACCTCGCGCTTGGTGAGCTTGACCCGTGGCCGCGGGCGATGGATCATCTTCTCCAGGCGGATGATGGATGGGCGCGGGTAAACCTGCGTCACTGTCCTGATCTCTCCACGTCCGTTCAAGATCAGGCTGGCTTTACCATCAATGATGAGGGTAATGGCGCGCCGGGTGTTGCATACATTGATGGGCTCGAAATTTGCGTTGAGCACTAATACCGGGACCTGCATTCATGACTCCAATGTCGAAAATTATAGCACACTCGATATATGCTGGTACGCCGTGCACACTGGTGGGTTGAATTTTTTCAGCTCCATCAACTTGCAGGCTCGGGTCCCCTGGCTTTTGCAGCCCAACGTGCAGAAATGCCCGCTTGCTGCCCCAGGAACATGTTCAATTGTGCGCCATGTTCCTGGACATGCCGCATGTTATCCAGCTGCAACTCTAAAAAACTAATTCCCTGCTTGCACCATGAAAAATAGCTGGTTTGTTGGGCTTTTTGGTCCGTAAGTGAGGCAATTGTTTTTCGGCATTTCCTGCGGCAGAATTCCAGGTACCCTAGCAGCTCTTCTTGGGTGAAGTGACGTTCTGGGAGCCTTCCAGAAGGATCGAGCTCGTTTAAATCGAAAGGTTCAGGAGGATGAAATCCCTCGGCACTACCGCTAAGATACAAATCCAGGAAAAAGAGGGCGTGGTACGCCACATACCAGAAGTCAGAAAACCCTGGTGGCATATCATCATCCTTCCACATGGGCGCATTCCATATCTCGTCAGGGCAAGCTTTCAGCGCGTTCTCAAACATATCGATGGTTGCCCCAAACTGGTTCCACAGGATATCCTTTACATATTTTTTCATGGTCATTCATCTCTCATTTTGTATGATGTTTTATCAGCCACTGACAGGGATGCCGTACTTTGAAAATACCACTTGCAAAGTATGCTTCGTTTGGGCATAGAACTCGTCACCCATCTTGTCAACCAGGTGATATTTTCGGTAGACCCACACCGAATGATCATAGTTCATGCGGTCGAGAATCACATAATCAACCTTGCCTGCCAGCAGCTCTCCCAGGCCATCCGCAGCGGGAAGCATGGGGGCGATCATCACGTAGGTGCGCAAGCCCGCCCTGTGCAGCTCGTCCAGCGCCTTGATCCGCTGGTCGATCACCGGGGCGTGCGGCTCAAACAGCTTGCGGATCGCATCATCGGCAGTGGTCACGCTCAATCCAACCTCGAACCCATCCCCCTCCTTGAGGATATCGATATCCCGCGTCACCAACGGGGAGCGCGTTTGGATGGAGGCGGGCCACCCATGCTGTGCCAGGATTTCCAGGCATTGGCGAGTGAGCTGGTATTTCGCCTCCAGCGGCTGGTAAGGGTCACACACCCCACTCACCCACACGCGCTCGGGTTTCTTCCGCGCAATCTGCTTGCGTAATAATTCAGGGGCATTGATTTTGACATCGACGAACTCTCCCCACGGTTCCAGGTGGTGGCTAAAGCGCTTCATGAAACGCGCATAGCAATAGGTACAACCATGCGCACAGCCGGTGTAAGGGTTGATTACATATGGGAAAACTTTCGAGGTTGAAAGGACTGTTTTCGGAGTGACATCTTTGACGATTATCATGCTATTTTTAGGGTTCTAACTGCCAGGTTGGGGTACCAAAGCTTCGATCTGCCTGGCGTGCTCCAGCTGGGTGATTGAGGGATCAATCCTGGTCACCATGGTTATTCCTCGAAGATTAAAAATGGTATAATCGGCGCATGAGAAATAGTGGCTACGGCTATTATACAAGCACTTGATCCCTATCTGTGGAGAGTCTGGCGCGTCCTCCCACAGAGGGCGCGTTTTTTTATCACCAGGAAAATACGCTGGCAGTCACCGTCAAAAGTGACAAAAAGGAGGCACGCATGGGAAAAAAGATGATGAGCATCGACGAGCAGGTGGAATACCTGATGCAGGGCACCGAATATGGCGATGACGAGCTGAAACAGGCCATGGGAAACGAGCTGCGCCAGCGCCTGATTGAAGCCGGGCGCGACGGTCGCCCGCTGAGGGTGTACTGCGGGTATGACCCCACCAAGCCCGACTTGCACCTGGGACACACCATCACCATGCGCAAGCTGGCTCAATTCCAAGAGCTGGGGCATGAAGTGACCTTCCTCATCGGCAACTACACCTCTTTAATTGGCGACCCATCTGATAAAAACAAGACCCGCCCCATCCTCTCCCCCGATGAAGTGGCCATGAATTCCGGCACCTATGCCGAACAGGTATTCCATGTCCTGGACCGCTCTAAGACCATCATCCGCTATAATGCCGAGTGGCTTTCGAAGATCACCTTTGAAAAGCTGATCCAGCTGTGCTCCAACTTCACCGTCCAGCAGTTCATCACCCGTGAAAACTTCAAGTTACGCTGGGATGCGGGTGAGCCCATCTTCTTCCACGAATTCTTCTATGCCATCATGCAGGGTTATGACGCCTACGCCATGCGCACCGACGTCCAGGTGGGGGGCACCGACCAGCTGTTTAATATCGTCACCGCAGCGCGTAAAATCATGGCCTACCTAGGTGAAAAACCCAATATCGCCATCATCATGGGCCTGCTGCCAGGTACGGATGGCGAGGTGAAGATGAGTAAATCAATGGGTAATTACATTCCCATCGATACCACGGCGGATGACATGTATGGCAAGCTGATGAGCGTCCCGGATAAAGCCATGCCCGTTTATTTCCGGCTGGTCACACGGTGGACGGCATCAGAGATCGCCTTGATGGAGAAGGAAATCTCTTCAGGCAAGCTCCACCCGCGCGACGCCAAGATGAAGCTGGCACGTGAAGTGACCGAAATCTTCCACGGGGCTGAGGCTGCCAGGATGGCGGAGGAAAATTTCATCAACATTTTTAGGAAACACAACCTGCCTGATGAAAAAGACCTGCCCACATTCGTTCTTAAACCCACACATACCGTGCTGGATGTCCTGGTGGAAGGGAAGCTGGTGAAGAGCAAAAGTGAGGGACGCCGTTTGTTGGAACAAAACGGGGTGCGGTTGGATGGGGAAACCTTGAAAGATGCGAATCAAATCATCCCCCACCCGGGTATTTTACAAGCGGGCAAACGCCACTCGCTTAAAGTGGTCAGTAACAACGATTAATCGATGCATGCCGGTGTAATGGCAAATTTAAGCTACTCTTTAATCTTCTGGTAAGATACTTTTAAGTGTATCCAACGTATAATAGCTATAGTCACGATGCAGGAGGATCATATGAGTGATAACAATCCAAAAGATAGTACGTCAGCGAGTGGAAACATCTCAGACCAGCTGAATGAGCTGGGTAAAAACCTGCGCCAGGTCTTGCAATCCGCCTGGCAAAGTGAAGAGCGTAAAAAACTGCAGAATGAAATCGAAGAGGGACTGAAGGAAATGAGTGCATCCCTCAACCAGGCTGCGCAGGATTTTTCAAGCACGCCGGCGGGAAAAACCATCAGTGATGATGTGAAGGATTTTCAAGAACGCTGGCGCACCGGGCAGGTACAATCCAAGGCGCGCTCAGAGATTATGGACGCATTGCGTAAGGTCAACGACGAGCTGCAAAAAGTTGTCAAAAGGAACGCCCCGCCTCCCGAAGACAAACCCGGACCATAAGGAGGATTAATGCCAATGATCGAGAGGGAAATTCAGAGTGGTGAAGCATTGCAGGTGGGTAATTATGAAATCACCCCACAGGCACAGCTATACAGAATCCGCATCCCGGGATGTCGTGCTGCGTTGGCCTGGAATCGTCCGCATGCCGTAATCGTAAGAAACGAAGATGGTAGTGAAGAAGTCCTGCCGGTAAGAGACGTGACCCGGGAGGTGATTTGGTCCATTCTGGCAGGGGGACTGCTCGGCACATTGTTAATCATGCTGATGAAACGCGCCAGATAACTGATTAATCAATACCAGAAGGAGAATAGAAAATGACTGATGAAACGAATAGCAACGAGTTGGAAAATACCGGCCTGGATCGTTACCAGGAAACGATGGAAGAATTCCTATCGGCTGCTGATGTTCGCGTGGTATATGGAGAACCAATCCAGCATAATGATACAACCATCATCCCAACCGCAGAAATCCTGTGCGGGCTGGGCTTCGCGGTGGGCAGTGGCAGCGGGACGGATACCGGTCATAACCCCGATAATCCGTCGGTGGGAAAGGGAAGTGGTGGCGGAGGCGGTGGGAGAATTCTATCCCGACCGGTGGCAGTGGTGGTGGCTTCACCGGAGGGGGTAAGAGTCGAGCCGGTATTCGACGTTACCAAAGTGGCCCTGGCAGGCCTGACGGCACTCGGCTTTATGGTGGGGATGACGTTCCGCATGAGCAGCAAACGGCGGGCTTTGACATCCGTGGAAGACTGACCTGGTGCCAGCCTTCACTGGTCGAAATTTGGCCGCTGCATAATATAAGCCAGCCAGGATAACGGTTTCCAGACGAAATATGAGCTGGTTGGCTCTAAATGCCTGGCGTGATATCCACATGGAAAAACACCATCCATGTGGATTTTTTATCATCACAGCTGTGTCATTTCCATTGATTTGATTGCGAACAAGCTTTCAGGAATGTTTAAGCACTTGAGAAAATTGCCATCCTGGCAAAATTCACTTAACACCTGCCGGGTTTGTCAGTCTGGGCATTCATTAAAATAAAAGGCAGCAATCTGGTAAAATTACCACACCGTTTGCCTTTACATTTTTACATGCTGTTAAATATTTCGGCAAGCCTTGAAATTTTTCCAAACTTTCCAGGAGGAACGTATGAACATTGAGACAACTGATTATAAGCGCTGCACAGTGGTGAAAACTAGCGGACGGATTGACGGATCCAACGCTTCTGTGCTTGGCCAAGCCTTGAAGGGTATTACCTCCGGAGGCACCTATAATATCATCTTCGATATGACGGATGTAAATTTCATTGCCAGCGCGGGATGGTGGATATTAATAGACACGCAAAAGACTTGCAAACCCAGTGGTGAGCTGGTTTTAGTAAATGTAGAGAAAGGTATCCGGGATTCGCTCAACCTGGTGGGCATGGGTTCTTATTTCCGCATTTATGACGATCTCACTACTGCAGTAGGGAGCTTCTAATTTTCATAATGCCAACCAAACGGTTTACCTGTAGCTTGCAGAATCTCGAAGCGATCTGCGATTACATCACCCATTACGCCAAGCAGGCCGGGCTTGATGAAGCAGAAGTTTACGCGGTCCAATTGGCGGTTGATGAAGCTACAACCAATATCATCGAGCACGGGTATGGTGATGAGTGTGCCAGCCGGATCGATATATCGTGTGAGGTGCTGAAAGATGGGTTGAAGGTGGAAATTTACGATGATGCTGAACCCTTTGATCCATCATCGGTGCCTGAACCCGAGATCAATGTACCACTGGATGAGATTAAGCCAAGGGGGTTGGGAATATACCTGATCCGAAAAATGATGGATGAGGTGAGGTATGAATCAAGCCCAGAAAAGGGTAGCATTTTGACGATGTTCAAATGGCATAAAAAATGAACCTTAACAACATGCCTGCTCATCGATCTCGAGCAGGCATTTTTATTGTGCGCCTTTTTCTCTGCCCAATATCACCAGGGTGATGTCATCGAAGCGGGGCGCCTCACCCACAAATAAGTGCACCATACTAAGGATAGATTGTTGCAGCTCAGCTGCAGATTTGCCCCCGTGACTTTGCACAGTATCTAAGATCAATTTCCGGTCGATAAATTCCCCAGCCATGTTCTGCGCGTCCATGACCCCATCGGTATAAAGCAGCAGCGTCTCGCCAGGCGCGATCACCAGCTCTTCTTGCAGCCATTCATTATCCTCATCGATCCCCAGCGGCATGCCGGTATTATTGAGTGTTATTATGCCATCACCCCCCAATAAGAAAGGCGGGTTATGACCAGCATTAGCGTAACGCAGCAGCCCAGTAATGGGGTCCAGCACCGCAAAGAACACCGTGACGAACAGGTTGGCCCGGGCATTCCTCAAAATTTGCTGGTTGGCCGTTTTAAGCACTTTAGCGGGGTCACGGTGATATTCCCCAGCAAAAGTGCGGATCAGAGTATTGCTTAATGCCATGTATAACGCAGAACCCAAGCCTTTATCTGCCACATCTGCGATCAGGATGCCCCACTTTCCTTCGGGTAATTTTATAAAGTCATAAAAATCACCGGCGATCTGCCGGGCGGGCTCCAGTGTGGCTGCAAGCTGCCAGCCGGAGATTTGCGGGATGGATTCGGGTAGAAAGCTTACCTGTATGGTTTGCGCCAGCGCCAGCTCTTGCAGGGTCTTTTGCATCGCCAGGTTGCTGGCATATTCTTCTGCCTGGTGGATAGCGGAAGCCACTTGTGCAGCCAATGACTGCACGGCAGGCAGCTGCCGGCGGATTGAGTGGATATTCCATGGGATATTCAAGGTTTGCAGCTCAACGAAGATATCACCAATCGGTTGGTCGGTTTCCACATCCTTGATCGGGCAATAGATCACCGGACCCGAAAGTGACAATTCCGGATTCCAGGGCAGTGTTCTGCCGGGCATCGAGTAATAAGCTTCATTCTTCTCCTGTATCCAGCGCCAGGCGTGTTCATGATCGAATAACGCTGTCGGAGGCTCCTGAATGAGTATGCCATGCGCCTTCGTCCAAATATAGATCACCAGAGTAGCAAACATGGAAGGTACATGCTCTTGTAACACCGCTTGTAAATTTGAGCCATCGGGTGGGGCATCCAGGATGGCGCGACCCAGCTTTTCCAGCTGCTCAATCTGCCTGTACTGCTGGCGTGAATACTCAGCCGTCTGGCTGAGCCTGCGGCCGAGAATGGCCACCATGATTAAACCCAGGATAATATAAGCAAAGCTCCATAACCCATCACGCACGAAAATACCTGCCACCAAAATCCCAAACGGATTTGCCAGGCTAGGAAGGGTGAGTGCCAGGGTGAAAAAGGAGAATGCGGGCTGGGTGGATGTGTGAAGCACATTTTTTAACGACCAGATCACATAACTGATATACCCTGAATAGATCACCAGCGTGCCGGCATATTGGACGATAATTGCCAGGAATGCCGGGGCAATTGAGGCAATCGAGATATCCTGGATAGGGATCGTCCCTCCCACCATCCGGTAAACCGCCAGCGCGATCAACATCGGCAGCACATCAGACGATAGGTCTGCGGTGAACATGCGGCCGCGGCTCCAATAGGATTGGGCAGTCCTTGTCTTGTCAATCGAGGTGACAAATACCAGGCAGTCCCATATCACCTTCAGCCAGATAGCGGTTGGTCCCAGGATTAAGACCGCAGCCCACACCGCCAGGCCGTCCATGGCGCCCACCGAATTGGCGTAGCCACCCGAGCGAATCTCGGTAATGAAGAAGAAACGCAGGCGATTAAAGATGTACAGGACAACCCCCATGATCAGGTAGGTACTCCACTTCTGCCCAACAGATCCCCAATCTGAGACCTTGGCTAACCAGACAAGCCCTATCACCGCCAGGGGCAGGGTATAGAGGAGGGTCAGCACATCGGCAGTGGCTGACATGCGTTGCTGACCCGCTAATTTCTCTAGATCAGGCCTGACCCTTCTCGTTAGTGTATATACGACATCATTCATGAGATGTCATGTCCTGCAAATTTCATATACAATACATTCTCTCATTTGCCGTTCCAGCTTTGATCAACACCTGTCCGGTGTAATTCACAAAATACTGGGTAAGTATTATAACTGATAGACCACTGCTTGAGGTTAGCTGGTAATAAGCAAGAAATGCGTGAGTATGCGTACGAATCCACGAGAAATTATCCACCGCCTTAAAATAAAACCCGGCTCTTGGCGAACCGGGGTAATAAAGCCATCAGGTAGGCTCGTAGTCAAAAGATTTGCATCAATGCCTTGTTAGCAACGTCCATCAAAGGTTGTGCGGTCAGAGTCAGCACGATGGTCAGCACAGCCGTGATTGCCGCGGTAAGCTGTAACCAGACATCGGTGCGGGCTACAGGCTCACCTTCGCGCATGTACATAATGATGATTACGCGCAGGTAGTAGTATGCGGAAAGCAACGTGGTGAACACCCCGATGATCGCCAGGCCAAGATACCCTCCCGTGATGACTGTGCGGAACAGGTAGAATTTACCCATAAAGCCCAGGGTGGGTGGGATGCTGGTAAAAGACATCATGAAGATCGCCATCGTAGCTGCCAGCAAGGGATATTTGCGCCCCAAGCCGGCATAATCATCCAGCAGCAGACCCTGCCCCTCCTCTTTTTCAAGGGCTATTACCACCGCCCAGGCTCCCATGGTCATGATGGCATAAGAAATCAAGTAGAACAGCCCGGCAGCAATGGTTCCAGTGTTCACGCTGGAATTCCCGTAAGGTACCAGGGCCATCAAAATATAGCCGGTTTGGGCAATTGCAGAGTAGGCCAGCAAGCGCTTGATATTGGTTTGTGCGATGGCCACCACGTTCCCGAAGAACATGGTCAGGGCAGAGACCACCCAGATGATCATGGTGATATCGCCGGAAATGCTGGGAAATGCAGAGACGAAGATGCGCAGCAAGGCTGCAAAACCGCCAATTTTCGCCCCCACCGACATGAACCCCGTCACCGGCGATGGTGCGCCCACATACACGTCTGGCGTCCACATGTGGAACGGAAAAGCAGCTACTTTGAATGCCAGCCCCACCAGGATCAATCCGGCTCCCACTGCAAGCAGGGGCATATTGGCGATATTTGAGTTGATGGCGGTCAGAATTTGCGAGAGGTTAGTTGTCCCTGTCCCTCCAAAAGCCAGGGCTATGCCAAAGACCTCAAAGCCCGTCGAGAAGGCTCCTATCAGGAAGTACTTGAGGGCAGCTTCCTCTGACTCAACCCTAGGGCGGGCAAAGCCTGCCAGGACGTACAGTGGGATAGAGAGCAGCTCCAGCGATAGGAAGATGACGATCAGGTCATTGGCTTGCGCCATCAGCATTATGCCAATGATCGAAAACAACAGGAGAGTGTAATACTCGCCCTGCTGTAGGTTCATGCGCTTGTTGTAATCGTATGCCAGGGCGATCCCGGCCACACCACTACCCAGCACCACGAGATTCAGGAAACTGGAAAAGCCATCATAGATGACCATGCCGTTAAAGCCTGCTTTCGCCTGCCCACCCTGGAGCAGGAACAATCCCATGGTCATTATCAAACCCACAACTGCCAGAAGTGCCGTCCATCCCTTGCGTTCTTTCGGGATGAACAGGTCAACAATGAGCAGGATACAGCTCCATGCAACTAATGCCATTAATGGAAGGACAACTTTCAGGTTTACCAACAGGTCAGATAATGACATACCTCAGTCTCCTGCCAATAAAATCCACTGGATGATACTGGCCAAAAGGTGCGGGGAAGCGTGATAATCCCAAACATCCATGCGGGTGATTTTCATTCTGATTATGGCGCGGCAGTGATGGCTGTTTGAATGATCGCTACCAGCTTGTCGGCTGATGGGGCGATGATGTTGAAGAATGGTCGTGGATACAGGCCAATCCAAAAGATGAAAAGCAGCAAAGGAACCAGGGTGAGGATCTCGCGCCAGTCAATATCCTTCAGGTCAAAGTTTTCTTTCTTATCCAGCGGCCCGAGGAAGATCTTCTGGAACAAGAACAACATGTAGATCGCTGCCAGGATGATGCCCGCCACCGCCACCCCGGCGAACCAGGGTGAGATGTAGTCGGAGCTAAAAGCGCCCAGCAGAATGGTGAACTCGCCTACGAAACCATTCAGGCCGGGTAGTCCCATAGAAGAAAGGGCAACCACCAGGGCCATGGCTGCATAAATAATCATCACCTGCCACAGGCCTCCAAAGGCATCCATGTGGTGCGTCTTGCGGCGCTCGTAAATAATGCCCACAATAAGGAACAACGCACCAGTACTCAGACCGTGGTTGAGCATCTGCATCACGCTCCCCTGGATGCCGTGGGAGTTGAGGGCAAAAATTCCCAACATGATGAAACCCATGTGGCTCACCGAAGAGTAAGCCACCAGTTTCTTGGCGTCCCTCTGGGCATAAGCCACCGCCGCGCCATAAAGGATGCCGATGGTGGCCAGGGCAGCCATCCATGGGGCCAGCTGCACCGCTGCCTTCGGGAACATGGAAAGGTTAAAGCGCACGAAACCGTAAGCGCCCAGCTTTAACAATACACCTGCCAGGATCACCGAGCCTGCGGTTGGCGCTTCCACGTGCGCATCTGGCAACCATGAATGGAAGGGGAACATGGGCACTTTGATGGCAAAGGCGGCGCCGAACGCCAGGAACAGCCAGAATTGGATATTGCCGGGGATGTTTCCCTTGGCAATCAGGTCAGGCACCGAGAATGTGCCCTGATTGATTCCCAGCCACAGGATAGCCAGCAACATGAGGATCGAGCCAGCCATGGTGTATAGGAAGAACTTGATGGCGGCATACATCCTGCGCTCAGCGCCCCACATACCAATGATGAAGTACATAGGCACGAGGCTGAACTCCCAGAAAATATAGAACAGGAACAGGTCCATGGCCAGGAAGACGCCCACCATGCTTACTTCCATCAGCAGGAAGAAGATCATGAATTCTTTAACCCGGTCATCGATTGCCTTCCAGGTTGAAAGGATGGCAATGGCAATCAGTAATGTGGTGAGTAGAACCAGGAACAGGCTTATGCCATCCACAGCCAGGTGAAAATGGATGTTCCAGCTGGCGAACTCAAACCAGGGCACATTGATTTCCATTTGAAAATCAGGGTTGCCAACCTGGAAGTAGCTGAACATGACCATTGAAATGGCAAAAGTGCCAATGGCAGTAATTAACGCCACCCATCGTATGGCATTCTTCCACGAAGATTTCAGGAACAGAATTACCAGTATTCCCAGGATGGGAAAGAACGTGGTTAGGGTCAGTGGGTGAAGTAATAAAGACATTTTGTTTCCTCTTAATAAATCTGCTTATTACGGCTGTAAACCAGACCGTATTGTTTCATCATCGATATCCTATATTGCTCGCAATAAAATGTAACCGATGACAATAATGACACCAATAAAGATGGCCAGGGCATAATTGCGCACAAAACCAGTCTCGATCTTGCGCAGCTGTGCACCCAGCTCTTTGAAACCATCACCTAGAAAGTTCGTGATCCCATCAATAAATCCTAAATCAAAGGCACCCGAAAGGAATCGAGTCTGTAAGTGAAATCCGCCCACCAGGACTATATCGTGTATGAAATCGTGCCAGATTTTGGTTTCAAAGGTTTCCCCTAAGAAATTAGCCAACCACTGATAAGGTTTAATTATTATGTATCCATAGAGTTCATCTATCCAATATTTATTTTCCAATAAAGTAAAAGCTGGACCCAATGCAGGGCGCAATGGGTCATCTGCACGTTGGCCGAGAGGTAAGCGTTGCATCTCTCGCGTCCGACGGTCGTACAAATACCAGGCCAGTACCAGGGCGCCCACAGCAATCACCGTGGATGCTGCGGCAACGATAAAATTAAACGGCACTGGTGCAGCCTCTCCACTTGCAGCACCTCCAGCTACAGCCTGGAAGGTATGCCCCAGCCAGTTCGTCAGGCTATTGATAGGCGGGAAATTCAGGGCGCCTCCGATGATGGACAGTACAGCCAGGATGATTAATGGGGCTGTGACAATCGCCTTACTTTCGGTAGCATGCGCTGCGGCCTCGGTGCGTGACGTTCCAAAGAACACCATGATGATCTGGCGCCCCATGTAAAATGCCGTCAGGAAGGCAGCGATCAGCAGCAGCCAGAAAATTGCGGGGTTCAAGTGGTTGGCCTCTGCCAGGATTTCATCCTTGGACCAAAATCCTGCAAATGGGATAATCCCCGAGATTGCCAACGCGGCGATTAAATAAACCCAAAAGGTGGTCTTCATCTTATGGCGCAAGCCACCCATATTGCGCATGTCCTGTGGATCAAGTGGGGCTTCGTGTTTCCCGCGTTTATGCGGATTGCCCACGTGCTCCAGCTGCTCCTCACCACGTTCTATTCCCTGGATAACGGAGCCTGCGGAGAGAAACAGCAAGGCTTTAAAAAAGGCGTGCATCACCAGGTGGAAAATGCCAGCCACAAAGGCTCCCATCCCCACCGCGGCTACCATATAACCCAGCTGGCTGATGGTGGAATATGCCAGGACCTTTTTGATATCGAATTGGGCTACCGCAATTGTGGCCGCGAACAATGCGGATACTCCGCCAGCAATGGCCACCCAGTTCTGCGCGATAGGGGCGATGGCATAGATGGCGTGCGAGCGGGCAACCAGATATACGCCTGCGGTGACCATCGTGGCTGCATGGATGAGGGCTGACACAGGGGTTGGACCAGCCATGGCATCAGGCAGCCATACATAGAGAGGTATCTGTGCCGATTTACCCGTCACCCCCAACAGCAGGAACAAGGTGATTGCCAGGATGATCGACTGGGGCACTTGTGAAGCCAGGCTGGCTACCTGGGAAAAATCATAGGTGAATACGCCATTGGTAGCGAGTGGCTGCAGATACCTGTACATCAGGAAGGCAGCAATCAAGAAGCCAAAATCGCCGATACGGTTCGTAATAAAAGCCTTGTTGCCTGCCAGCGCGTTCCCAATACCATTTTTACCTTTCTCATACCAAAAGCTAATTAAAAGGTATGAGCACAGGCCCACGCCTTCCCAGCCGATGAACAGCATCATGTAGTTGTTGGCGCTCACCAGCACCATCATTTCAGCAATGAATAGATTGAAATAGACGAAAAAACGGCGGTAACGCCCGGGGTCATTATTGAGACGGACATCATTGTGCATGTACCCTACAGCATAGATGTGGATCAGCGTACCCACCCCGCTCACCACCAGCATCATGGTCACCGAGAGGGTGTCTACCAGGAAAGCCCAGCGCAGATGCAGGGTATCGCTGTTGATCCAATTCCAGTTGGCGTACGAGATGGTAATTCCATCCGGATGGCCCAACAAACTGATGCCAAGCAGCACCGACACCACAAACGACAGGCCTGACCCCAAGCAGCCAACCAAGGCAACACCTTTCTCACCCATCCGGCCGCCAAAGAAGATATTAATCAGCATGCCCACCAAAGGAAAAATTACCACCAAAGGCACCAGGTAGAAAAAACCTCCCAGATTCATTGCATCACTTAATGACATGGTGCATCTCCATTAATCATGCTTCGCTTAACAATGTTAACCTTTCAAAGTGTTGATTTGATCCACATCAATGCTATCTTTGGTACGGAAGATGGTGACAATCAGCGCCAAACCAATAGCTACCTCCGCTGCCGATACGGTCATGATAAAGAAAACAAAGATTTGCCCATTGAGTGATTGCCAAAAACGGGCAAAGGCCACGAATGCAAGGTTGGCCGCATTGAGCATCAGCTCAACAGACATAAAGACAATGATGGCATTTCGCCTCACCAATACCCCTAATGCGCCAATCACAAACAGAACGATCGCCAGGGCCAGGTAATAATTAACAGGTAGCATAGATATTCTCCATTATCTCTTCGCCTTGATGGTCAGTACGATCGATCCGACCATTGCAACCAGCAACAATACAGAGGTGATCTCGAAAGGCAGCAAATAGTCTTTGAACAGGATGGCGCCCACCTGTCCGGGGCTGCCAAAATTTACAGGCGGCTGGGTGGTGACCGCCGAGAGCAAGCCTTTTTGGTTCATCAATAAATAGCCGGCTTCGAGGAGCAAGACGATCGCCAGGATGATGGCCAACGGCAACTGCCAGCGGATGGTCTCGCCTGCTCCTGATCGTTCGGCACCGAGCAGCATGATCACGAATAGGAATAGCACCATGATCGCCCCGGTATATACGCTGATTTGGGCAATGGCAATGAAGGGCGCGTTCAATACCAGGAAGAAAATTGCCACTGTGGCAAAATTCAACACCAGGAATAACGCTGAATAAACGGCATTGCGGCTGATCAACATCCCCAGCGCTGAAACGATGGCTACAAAGGCAAGCACGCTGAATAAAAATAATTGAAAGGTCATGTCAATAAGCTCTCCGCGGGTTAATCCTTCGGATTTTCCATCACCGGGATGGAACGGTTGAATTTTCCCGGCTCCACTTTTTGCGGAGTAGGCTTGCCTCCGGGTGGGACAGGCACGATTAACATTTCCTTGGTGTAAATGGCCTGACGGCGGTCATAAAAGGAAAGTTCATAATTATCGCCAAGGACGATCGCCTCGGTGGGGCAGGCATCTTCGCAATAACCACAGAAGATGCAGCGCAGCATGTTGATTTCATATGTGCTGGCGTAACGCTCACCGGGTGAATAACGCACTTCGTCAGTATTTTCCGCGGATTCCACAAAAATGGCATCGGAAGGGCAGGCTGCAGCGCACAATGAGCAGCCGATGCATTTTTCCAGGCCATTGTCATAACGGTGCAAATTATGGCGCCCTTTAAAGCGCGGGCGAACTGGGCGTTTCTTTTCCGGGTACTGGTAGGTAACCGGCTTCTCGAACATGTTACTCAAAACAACCCACAGGCCACGCGCCAATTGCACAATAAACATCGTACTAACCTCCTCTCAGCACAGTAATTACCCCAGCTATGAGCATGTTGAGGAAACCCAACGGGAGCAAAATCTTCCAGCCAAATGACATTAGCTGGTCGTAGCGGAAGCGGGGGAAGGTTGCCCGCACCCAAATAAAGATGAAGATAACAATCACGGTCTTGATAAACAGGTAAATGGGGCCAAGCCATGGAACCTGGTTGATAAATGGCCCTAGATATCCGCCCAGGAACAACGTGGAGGCGATCATGCTCATGGCAATGATCTTGATATATTCAGCCATGTAAAACATGGCAAATTTCATCCCCGAATATTCGGTATGGTATCCGGCGGTCAGCTCGTGTTCTGCCTCTGGCAGATCGAAGGGGGCGCGGTTAGTTTCAGCTAGCGCGGCGACCATAAAGAGGATGAACCCCAGGGGTTGTGAGAGATTCCATATCAGCCACCCCACAAAACCATCCGCTCCCTGGACCTTCACAATATCCACCAGGCTCATAGAGCCTGCCAGCAATGTCACCGACACAAACGACAGGCCCAGCGCCAGCTCATAAGAGATCATCTGGGCAGTGGAGCGTATGCCACCCATCATGGCATACTTATTGTTCGATGACCACCCCGCCAGCACGATTCCATACACCGATATCGAGGCCACCGCGCCGAGGTAGAGAATGGCAATGTTCACGTTTGCCAGGTAGAGCGGCACCTGGTAGCCAAACACGTTTACCGTGGGACCCCACGGCACCACGGCGGTGATGATCAAGGCCGGGAGCACCGTGATGATCGGTGCCAGAACAAATAACACCTTGTCTGCGTTTTTGGGAGTGAACTCTTCCTTGAAAATCAGCTTGACTCCATCGGCCACCGGCTGCAAGATTCCCCATGGCCCGGCACGGTTAGGCCCGATGCGTGTCTGCATGCGGGCCAGTACTTTGCGCTCGTAATAGGTCACGTAAGCGAAGCCCGCCGTCATGACGGCCAGGATCAGTACCGATTTAATGAGGTATTCAACGATTTGCTCAACGCTCATGCAGGTAAAATTCTCCTAGTCATCGTCTTTTTCTATCTCTCACAACTTTCACCATCATGCACCCTGCAGCTCAACAACGGATGGAGAATAAAGTGGTATGCCAAGGCTGCGGGGAACCACGACAATACCCTCGGGGACTCCATCATCCAGGTTCAATAAGGCCTCGAGCGGGCTGCCATTCAACTGCAGCTTCACCCGTGAGCCATCGGAGAAGCCCAGGCGGTTTGCATCAGCCGGGTTCAGGCGAACCAGGGTTTGCGGAATGCGCTGGTGAAGCAGCGTGCTGCGGAACACTAGCTGACCGTGGTCATACAGAATGGTCACAGGCACTGCCAGCAGGGTATCTTCCGGGTGATTTACTTCGGGCAGCGCTGGCCAGGCCAGAGATGGCACCTGCGATGGCAGGGCCAGCTGGGCACCCAATCCCTGGTGGTTGGCATATAATGTGCCGCCATAATACACTTCTTCCCGGCCAACGATCGGCCATTGCTCTGTCACCTGAGCCAGCAGCGGGTAAGTGAGCTCTTTAAAAGCTGGAACCCTGGCAGCCAGTTTGCTGAAGATGCGCAAGGGTGCCGACTCAACATTCAATCCCACTAGCTTACAAATTGCGGCAGTAACCGCGTAATCCGGCCAAAACTCATTGCGCACCACGCCCGGGTAAAATCGCTGCACGCGCCTTTCGCCGTTTGTATAGGTGCCTTCCCGTTCGGTGAATGGCTGCACCGGCAAGACGACATCTGCCAGCCTGGCAGTCTCGGTGAGGAACAGGTCTTGCACCACCACGAACCCGGCGTTGCGCAGCGTCTCAGCCAGCGATGGGTCATCGGCGACCGGGTCGGCACCGGCAATATAGATCGCTTCATATTGCTTGAAGGCCTCACTCAGGTTTGGCAAGGGACGGAAACCGATCTCCCAGGCTCCCTGGTCATTTGCCCGCGACCATACCCCAACCAGGCCGTTATTCACTTTACGCACATGGTTGGTGACCACCAGCAGGTTGGCGCACGCCTGGGCCAAAGCCTGCGAGCCTTCCAGCCCAAGCCCCTCACTGCCATAGAAAATGATCAAGTTCTCTGCTGAATAGATGGCCTCGGCCGCACTTTTCAAAACGCCCGCATCTCCCTGGAATTTTGGCGCCTTGGGGAAATTCTGTTTTGCTGAAAGGGCATTAACCATCGCCAGGATAGTGGCGGCTTCAGAACCGTAGGGATAGCGGATCACCTGGCTGGCGTAACGGTCTAACCTGGTACGGCGCGGGTTGGCCACGACCAGGTGTGCACCCCGGTCAGCAGCCTGCTTGACCCTTGACCACCAGATTGGGGCTTCCTGGTGCAGGTCACATGCAACCACCAGGATCGCTGTCTCCTTGCCCAGGTCCGACAGGTTGGTGCCCTTGCCAACTCCCAGCTGTGCCACCAGGTCGCCGCCTGCCATGTGGGTATACAGGGCCGATTTTCCTCCCAATCCATTGTTAAGCTCGCTGAGCGTAAACAGGTCTTCATTCGAAAGTCGTCCGCTGGTGAGGGTAAACAAGCTCTTCCCGGCGTGCTTGAAATTCTCAGCCACATAACTGAGCACCTCGTCCCAGCCAATTTCCACCAGCTCACCTTCACGACGCACCAGGGGTTGTTTCAATCGCTCCTTGCTTTCGGCGTAATGGTAGGCGAAGCGACCTTTATCGCAGATCCAGATCTCATTCACCGATTCGTTCTGGCGCGGCATGATGCGCTTGATCACGATGTCACCATCTGAGCGGGCTTCCCGGCGTTCATTGATCGCCAGGTTGCACCCCACCGGGCAGTGCGGGCAGATGGATGCTGTGGCACAGAGCTCCCACGGGCGGGCTCCGAACCGAAAATCCACGGTGGTGAGTGCGCCTACCGGGCAGATATCTGTGGTATTGCCTGAGAAAATCGAATCAAACCCCGGCTGCGAGTCAGTGAAAATTTGCAAAGAGCGGCCACGCTCTTGGAAGCACAGCACGGGCTCATCGACGATATTCGCCAGGTAGCGTACACAGCGCCCGCATTGGATGCAGCGCTCGCGGTCGAGGATGATCAGCTCTCCCAGCGGGTATTTCTTGGAAAGGTGGCATTTTTCATCGTATAAGAAGCGCGAAGTGCCTGGTCCGTGGCGCATGGTCAGGTTTTGCAAGGGGCATTCACCGCCCTTATCACATACGGGGCAATCCAGCGGATGAGAGGTAAGCAGGAATTCCAGGATATCCTTGTGGCCGCGGACAGCTTTCTCTGAATTGCTCAGCACCACCATGCCTTCCGACACCTGCGTGGCGCAGGAAATTTCCAGCCTGCCGCTAAACTGGATTTTTGGTGAGCCATCGTCTTCGAGCACGGGCTTGCCGGTGGCGCGGTCGATCACCGGGCGCCCAATTTCTACCAGGCACTGCCGGCACATGCCCACCGGTTCCATTTTCGGGTGGTAGCAAAATACAGGGATGTCAATACCGATCATCTTGGCTGCATTCACCACCAACGTGCCTTCCGGCACAGTGGCCGGTTTGCCATTAATTGTGAGGTGTACCATATTCTTGGCAGGCATATCGCTAATAAGTCCTATGCATTGGGTTTAGAAGTGACAGCAATAAATTCTGCTGGAAATCGTTCAATCGCGGACATTGGCGCTTCGATGGAAAATTCTCCCAATGCGCACAGGCATTTCCCTTTCATCTGGCTGGCTACCTCATGCAACAACTCCACATCCTTCATGGTAGCCTGCCCACTGCTGATCCGTTCGGTCAGGTGCCTCATCCAATAGGTACCTTCTCGGCAGGGAGTGCACTTGCCACACGATTCATGGGCGAAAAAGTGAACCGTTTTATTGATCAGCCAGGGGATGCTGATCGCATCATCGATCACGATCACCGAAGCTGAGCCCAGCTGTGCCCCCAGGTTGGGCACGCTTTCATAATCCATGGGGGTATTTAGCGCCTCTTCGCTGGCCACAATGAGTGAAGATGATGCTCCCGCAGCCATGATGGCCTTGATCTTGTGACCCCCGCGGATGCCGCGGCCATGGTCCATGATCAGCTCTCGGAAAGTGGTCCCTAAAGGCAGCTCGTAATTGCCCGGTCGATTGACGCAGCCTGACAGGCTGAATATCTTCGGCCCGGGGCTTTTTTCAGTCCCTATGGTGCGATACCAGGCTGCCCCGCGGCTGATAATCGCCGGCACGTTGGTAAGTGTTTCGACATTGTTGACAATGGTTGGCTTGCCATAGATCCCGAATGCCGGTGGGAAAGGTGGCCTTAAGCGCGGTTGTGCCAGCTTGCCCTCGATCGATTCCAATAGAGCTGATTCTTCTCCAGCAATATAAGCTCCGGCTCCCAGGTGCGTGTGCAGGCGAATGGATATGTTGCTGCCGAATAACTTATCGCCCAGGTAACCAGCCTTTTCCATTTCCTGGATGCATTGGTCCAGTTTCCCGGCAATCTGCCAGAATTCACCGCGCAGGTAGATATAGGCGTCCATGGCCTTCACAGCGTAGGCGCAAATAGCCACGCCCTCCAGGTATTGGTAGGGATTGCCCTCCATGATCTCCCGGTCTTTGAATGTCCCAGGCTCCGATTCATCTGCATTCGAGACCACATAATGTGGCCATTTATTCCCATCGATAAATGACCATTTAAGCCCGGTGGGAAAACCGGCGCCGCCTCGCCCGCGCAGTCCTGAATGTTTGACCTCATTGGTCACATCATCAGGGTCCATGCTTGTGACGGCCTTTCGTAAAGCCTCAAAACCACCGTATTTTTGGTAAGTATTGAGCTGGTCTATGCCAGGGATATCACGATGACGGAGGAGGATGTGTTCTGCCACGTTGGTCACTCCTCCCTGAGCTTTTTGATCACTTCAAGTGCGCTTTCAACGGTCTGGTCCTCGTGATATTCGATTCCATCGGGACCTTGCACCTGGAATATGGGCGCATGATGGCAGCCCGCCAGGCACATCACCGTCTCGACTACAATCTTGCCATCGGCGGTCGTTTCCCCCACCTTGACGCCCAGGTTTTCACACAGCTCCTTTAAGAATTCCTCTGCACCGCGCATCGCACAGGGCAGGTCTGTGCATACCTGGATATGATACTTGCCGGATGACTCGTCATGGTACAGCGTGTAAAAGCCGATCATCTGGGCAACTTCGGTGGTGGTGATATCACAAATCTCGGCAATCTCCGCAATGGATTGTTTGGTGACGAACCCATTTTCGCGCTGCGCCAGGTAAAGGATGGCCATCACGGCAGATCGCTTACCCGGCCGATCAGGCGGGTACTTTTTCATGATAGCCCGAATTTCATCGCCGTATTTTTCTAATAATGCGTTCAACGATCACAATCTCCCAATACAATGTCGATGCTGCCGATAATCGCCACCAGATCAGCCACCAAATGCCCTTTGGCCAGCACAGGAAGGGCTTGAATGGCTAAAAATGAAGGGGCGCGCATGTGGATGCGGTAGGGATGGTTACTTCCATCACTTTCCAGGTAATAGCCCAGCTCGCCCTTGGGTGATTCGACCGGGCTATATACCGCCCCCTTGGGGATGTTGAAACCCTCGGTCCACAACTTGAAGTGGTGGATGACGGCTTCCATGCTGGTGCCCAGTTCAGCCCGGGGCGGAGGTACGTATTTACGGTTGTTCGAGCGGAATGGCCCGTAAGGCAGTTTGTCTAGCGCCTGTTGGATGATGCGCAAGGATTGCCGCATTTCCTCCATGCGCACAAGGTAGCGGTCATAAACATCGCCGTTGGTGCCAGTTGGGACGATGAAATCGTACTGCTCGTAGCCTGAATACGGCTGTGCTTTGCGTACGTCGTATGCCACCCCCGAGCCCCGCAACACCGGCCCGGTTAGCGACAGGGCGATCGCCTGCTCGGCGCTGATCTTGCCAATCTTGCGCGTGCGTTCCAACCAGATTGGATTCTTGGTCAGCAAGGCCTCGTACTGCTTGATCCTGCTTGGGAACATGCGTAAAAAGCGGCGCACGGCGATCTCAAAATCGGCGGGGATGTCGCGCCAAAGGCCACCCGGGCGGAAGTAGGTGGTCATCATGCGTTGGCCCGAGCATAGCTCCTTGATATCCAGGATGTACTCGCGCTCGCGGAAGCAATACAGGAACATTGATTGTGCCGCCAGGTCCAGCGCTTGGGTGCCCAGCCAAACCAGGTGATTGGATATGCGTTCCAGCTCCACCAGGATGACCCGCACAGCCTGGGCGCGCGGAGGCACGTCCAAATCGGCCAGCTTTTCAATCGCCTGGCAGTAACCCAGGTTATTCCCGGTGTTATTCAGGTAATCGGTGCGGTCGGTCATCACTTCGGCCAGCTCCCAGCGCTTGGCTTCCATATTTTTCTCGATGCCGGTGTGCAAGAAGCCAATATCCGGCACGCAGTTTACGATGGTCTCTCCGTCGAGCTCGAGCAGCAAGCGCAGCACGCCGTGGGTGCTGGGGTGCTGCGGGCCCATGTTCAGCAGAACGGTTTCCCCCTTCAATGCCCGCTCTGAAACCAGGTGCTTGAGCTCTGGATAATCAAGTTCTATGGGATCTGCCATTAGATTCAGGCCTCTTCATAGCGGCCGTGGTGCTTCCGCTTATCGATCTCATCGAAATTAAAGGTAAATTGGGGCTCCTCATAGCCGAGCGGGTAATCCTTGCGCAAGGGATGCCCCTCCCAATCGTATGGCATCAGTATGCGGCGCATGTCGGGGTGTCCCTCAAATTTGATACCAAACATGTCCCACAGCTCGCGCTCCAGCCAATTGGCACCGGGGTAGACCTCAGATAGGGTAGGCAGGCTGGGATTCTCGCCATTCACCGGCACTCTGATCGCCATGCGGGAGTTTTCGGCGATGTTGTAATATCCGTACACGGTGTGAAAACGCGGCATATCTTCAGGGTAATAATCGACCGCCGTCAGCTCGCATAACAGGTTGTAACCAAATTCGTCGCGCAAAGTGCGGCTTATCTCTACGATCTTATCGGCGGTTGCCATGAATGTTGGCGGGTACTTCATCAACTCTGATTCATGCAGGCCAAACCGGTCTCTTAGCATTTTTAATGTGTTTTTGAGATGTTCTTCAGACATGGCACATATCCCTTATTAAACCCACGTCCCCAGTTTCTCATTTTTTACTTTGTTATACAGCGTAATAACCCCATGGATCAATGCTTCAGGGCGGGGTGGGCAACCGGCTACATAAACATCCACCGGAACCACCTCATCTACTCCCTGCAACAGGGCGTAATTATTGAACACCCCACTGCAAGAGGCGCAATCGCCCATGGAGATGACCCACTTAGGGTCCGGCATCTGGTCATATAACCTGCGCAGCACCGGTGCCATCTTTCGCGATACCCTGCCTGCCACGATCATCAGCTCCGATTGCCTCGGGCTGGCACGCATCAGCTCCATGCCAAACCTGCTCATATCGAAATGCGCAGCCTGCGCGCTCATCATCTCGATGGCACAGCATGCCAGGCCAAACAGCATCGGCCACATGGCATTGATGCGCGCCCAGTTAACCGCTTCTTCCAGGCCAACCGTCACTACCCCCAAATTCCCAGCTTTCTGTTCTACTCCCATTCCAATGCCCCTTTCTTCCAGGCGTAAAACAAGCCGATTAATAAAATAATTATGAACGTGACCATCTCAATTAGCGCAAAGACGCCATAGTTTTCCCCCACAAATTCCCTCAAGATCACTGCCCAGGGAATGATAAAAATGATTTCGATATCAAATAAAATAAACAGCACAGCCACCAGGTAGAAACGAACCGGGATGCGTCGTGTACCCGGGCCTATTGGGGTCATCCCTGACTCATATGGCAGCACTTTGCGTGGAGTTTTGCGGCGCGGGCCAAACAAACCACCAATAATCACGATGAGGATCGCAAAACCAATTGATAAAATGATGATAATTGCCAGCGGAATATATGAGTTTAACATGGTTCCTCAATGATTATCTTTAAGTAACAATTAACCATTAGATTAAAAATCTGGTTCATGTAAAAAAATCGAAAAACCGGTTTCTGAGGATAATAAGCTCGATTAAGCGTTCTACACGCCATTTTCCGCTTAATCGTGTGAAGTTTATCACATGCCTACAGCAGTGTCAATTTATGTTGTTAATTATTTATTTAATACACAACCAACGCTAATACTAGTATAAACCCGATTCGTTAAACGGCGGGGAAAATTAATCTTAACCGTCTTGACTGCAAGATGGTCTTAATTAAAACGAGGGATTAACGATCATATTACAGGAAATCGCGCAGGTAACGGCTGCGGGTGGGGTGCCGCAGCTTGCGTAAGGCTTTGGCTTCGATCTGCCTGATACGCTCACGGGTGACGTTGAATGCCTGTCCCACCTCTTCGAGGGTATGATCCTTGCCATCTAGAAGGCCAAAACGCATTTCCAGCACTTCGCGTTCACGGGGAGATAACACCGCAAGGGCATTTTTCACCTGCTCTCGCAGCATATCCCGTGCGGCAGCATCCATCGGCTCTTGCGCTTCTTCATCCTCAATAAAATCACCCAGCATGCTGTTATCTTCACTGCCCACCGGGCTCTCCAACGAAACAGGTTCTTCAGCAACCCGCAGCACCTGCACCACCTTGGAGGCTGCCTGGGTCCAGCGAAAATGGACTTCATGAGGCAATAAGCTGGCGTTTCCTTTCACGCGCGTAATTAGCTGCTTGTCTTTGGCGTCCATAAAATCTGTTTCCAGGGCTATCTCTTCCGGCGTGGGTGAACGCCCCAAAGTCTGGGTCAGCTGGCGCTGTATCTGCATCAAGTGGTTATAGGTTTCAAAGATGTGCACCGGGATGCGGATGGTGCGTGCCTGGTCGGCAATGGAACGGCTGATTGACTGCCTGATCCACCAGGTGGCATAAGTGCTGAACTTATAGCCGCGGGAGGGATCGAACTTGGAGACTGCCCGCAACAATCCAAGGTTGCCTTCCTGGATCAGGTCAAGGAAAGAGCTTCCCCGTCCCAAATAACGTTTGGCAACGCTCACCACCAACCGCAGATTTGAACGGATCAGGATCTGGCGTGATTCCTGAGCGCGATATTGGATTTCGTCGAGTTCCAACCGCATGCGATCTTCATCTGGCAATATCTGGCCGAAAGCCTCCTGAGAGAGCATGTGGCGGCGGCTATGAAAAGTCTTTTCGAGCTGTGCGCCCACCATCTCGGGAAAAATATAAAAACAAATCAGCACCGTCAACGCATTATGGGCGACTCCATCCCAAAGGCGGTCCACCCCCCAACGGCCATTATCGAGGTAACCTCTCAGGTATGAAGGGGTTTCACTGCTCCAGGTAGTCCGCAGCCGTTGTGCCTCAGCATGGATGAGCGCCAGGTTGGGAGAAGCATAACCCAGGCGATGGATATCTTCAATTAATCGTTTCCAGGCGACGACCAACTCATCGAATAGAGCCAGGTAGATACTGGTCGAATTTTGACTGGCCTGCCGTGCAATGGGATGGTTTCGGCTGAGCACATTTACCCGGCGTGCAGCTTCGATACGCGTCGCCAGCCAAAACTCATGGTCCACGCTCAGCAGCTCGATTTCGCCAATTTCCCTGAGGTACAGCCTGACCGGGTCTTCTCCCAGCTCCATTTCTAAGGCCGGGCTGAGCAGGTCGAGGGGTTCTTCATCAGGTAAGTTGCCCAGATCTTCGGTATCTTGAGATAGCTGCCTTTCATCCGGTTCATCGATGGACACAGCTTCATCCATCTCTGACATCAGGTCATCGATATCTTCTTCGGGCTTAGGCTGCAATTCCGGAACTTCCTCATCAGCATTTACTTCCTGCGATGGGATATCATCCTGCTGGTTCTTCCTTTTCTGTGCCATACCCCAATTATGCTCTAATTTGTCATTTTTGGCGAATCATATTATCGATCACCCGCGAGGGCGGGGCGCCACATGAACCAGGTCGGCAGTCCAATGATTTCTCTCTCTGCAATTATCTGAAAGCCAGATTTCTGATAAAAGGGGATGTTCCGCGGATTCGCATTTTCCAAGTAGCAGCCAACCCCATGCTGATCTGCTTGTAAAGTTAAGTATTTTAGAATACAGCCCCCGTATCCTTTTCCTTGCTCCTGTGGTGATACCCCAAGATATTCCAGGTAGTAATGTGCCGATTTAGGATGCTGCCGGTCCGTTTCCTTAAGCCACTTTATCCAGGGGCGCAGGTCGTACCAGCCATTCCCAAGGATCGATCTTACCATCAGCACCCACTGGTCAAGCAACGTGAATGGTAAAGAATCCGGCGGATAAATCACCGCAACTGCAGCCATCTGGCCATCCTCACCGGCTTGGATTAGCAGACCCCGGCGCAGGCATAATCGCAGCTCGGCCGCAAAATCAACCTCCAGGGCGTGGCACCTTTTATCCGCAGAAAAACCCCGGTAAACTGTAATTGCCACGGGGTCATCCACAAACGCCCTGCTGAGCACCCGGGCGGCTTGACACAAATCCTGATGGGTGACCGGTTGTATTTTCATCCATCATCGCTCCATGCAACAATGTTCGATTGGCGGCTAATCATGAAAAACAGATTGGCAAATTACTTTTTGTGAGCGGTGGTATATCTCTCTTGTGCCAGGTGGATATTTCTTAGCGAGCGAGCGCACTTTTCAATGCCCTCTTCGAGTTCCTTCGAGCGGGGCCCTCCAGAGCTTATTGTTTCATCCATCTGGTAACGTAACTGGTCCATGATCCCACTCACCTGCCGTCGGCGGATTTCAAGCACCGCCCTCATCACGTCATTCAGCACACGGCCTTCCCTGGGATCCATTTTCTCAGTACGCTCGAGCAGGCTATCTACGATTTCCATTAATTGTAGAGAAAGCCTATTCAGCACATAGTTCATCGGCTCCATCTGGTCCTGGGCAATCGACTCCTTCACCAGGTCGAAAATCGCCTGGTACTCCGCCCGCTCGAAATCCTGGCGGGTGAGATGTGTGAGGCGTGATTCATGCAAAGCCCGGTCGACGTGAAATACCAGCTCAGGATGGCGCACCAGCAAGCCCAGGCAATGTGCTTCCAGCAAGGTGTTCCCAATCTGGAGGTTGACCTCCGGCGTGGGCTCTTTTTCGCCTGGTTGTGCTCTCCTTGGTCGCCGATGAGTGGATCGCCGGGATCGTTCAGCTCCTGCCAGCAAGCGTTCATCGACCTTGATTAACCGTGCCAGCTGCTGGCGGTAGGCCTCGCGTTCGATGGGGTCAGCCACCTCGCTGATCAACGGTAACACCTGGCTGGCAACTTCGGATTTGGTCTTGGGGTCATTCACATCCCGGTCTTTCACCAGGGTATCCATCACGTGGATCACGATCGGCTTGGCATGGTCCAGGATGCCCTGCCATTCAGCCGGGTCACGCCTCACCACCTCATCCGGGTCCATGCCCTCCGGCAAGGTGCTCACGCGGATGTCAGCCTGTAACCGAGATTCATGGGCAATCAACCCGCGGGCATCAAACACCGGCTCGGTTTCTCGGTCCATCGTTTGCCGGGCAAGCTGTAGCCCGCGCAGGGTAGCTTTATCGCCGGCTGAATCGGGGTCGAGCGCCAGGATGAAGCGCTGGGTGAGGCGTTTGAGCATGCGCAACTGGTGCTCGGTGAGCGCCGTGCCCATGGGTGAAACGGTATTGGTGAAACCTGCCTGGTGCAGGGCGATCACGTCCAGGTAGCCCTCGACGATAACCGCCTGGTTAAGGGCGCGGATGGGCGTGCGGGCTCGCTCCAGGCCATACAGCAGGGCGCTCTTATCGAATACCGCCGTCTGAGGCGAATTCATAAACTTAGGGATGTCATTCGGGTCGAGGATGCGCCCACCAAAGCCTGCCATGCGACCACGGGAATCACGGATGGGAAACATGATGCGGTGCCTGAATTTATCATATATCGTACCGTCATCCCGCTCTGACACCAGCCCCACTTCCCGCAGCTGTTGCTCGCTATTTCCCCGGGCTTTAAAATAATGGATGGTGGCGTCCCAGGAATTTGGAGCATAGCCAAGCCAAAAGGCATCGATGATCTCATCGTTCAACCCGCGCTGGTTCAGGTATTCGCGAGCTTGCTTTCCTCCATCAGTATCGCGCAATTGAAGGCGGTAGAACCGGGCAGCTTCCTCCAGCATGGCGCGCAGCTGAGCGTGCTCCTCCTCAGCCTCTACCTGTTCGGGCGTTTGCGGTTTCAGCTGGACGCCCGCCCTCTCCGCCAGGTATTTCAGCGCTTCACCAAAATCCCACCCTTGCTTCTTCATGGTAAAGCTGAAGATGTCGCCGCCCTCATTGCACTGTCCGAAACAGCGCCAGGTGCCTGTGCTGGGGAAAACCACAAATGAAGGCGTTCGTGTGTTGGGATGAAAGGGACAAAAACCGGTGTAATTTTTTCCGGAGTGTTTAAGCTGCACGTACTCCGACACCAAATCAACGATATCGATGCGCGCTTTGATTTCATCAATCGTGGACATGTCTTCTCACCAGGAATGTAATCATCATGCTGCAAACAGATTATACCAGCCTTAGATTAAGCCTCGTCCCGCCATCATTATCCTTGACAGATATCAAAAAGCTCGTATAATCATTTCGACGATTATCTAATTAGTTAGAAGAAACTGATAAGGATAAATGATGATGGAAGCTAACCAGACGAATGATGAACAACTGTTGACTTTTTTCAAGGCCCTGGCAGACGCAAATCGCTTAAAAATCGTGGGGTTGCTCGCCCAGCAGACCTATAGCGTGGAACAACTGGCTGCCCTGCTTAACCTGCGCCCCCCAACGGTCTCTCACCACCTCAAGCTGCTCTCAGAAGCAGGCCTGGTGAGTGCTCGCACGGAGAGCTATTACAACCTTTACCAGCTCGAACCCCGTGTGCTCGAGCAGATTGCCAGCCAACTGGTGGCCCAAGACGGGCTGCCCAACATGGCTGGCAAGGTGGACCTGGAAGCCTACGACCGCCTGGTGCTGAAGAATGTCCTGCTGCCCAATGGGAGGTTGAAGGTGATTCCCGCCCAGCGTAAGAAGCGCGAGGTGGTGCTCAGGCACATCCTCAAGTCCTTCCAGCCAGGGGTTCACTACACCGAGAAGCAGGTGAATGATATCCTGGCGCGTTATCACGAGGATGTCGCCACTCTGCGGCGCGAAATGATCATTTACAAGCTCATGCAGCGCAGTGAAGGCGAATACTGGCTCATCGATGACAAGAACCAATCATAAAGGAAGTCCAAAATGAACGCTAAACCTGAAGAACAAGATGAACTAAAAAATTTCATGAAATCGCTGGCAGATGCGCAGCGCCTGAAAATCGCTGGATTGCTGAGCGTTGAACCGCTCACTGCCAACCAGGTTGCCGGGCGCCTGGAGATGAAACCCAGTGATGTCTCCCACCACCTGGAAGTGCTGGTCGCCAACGGCCTGGCCCACAGGGAAGGGAATGCCTATCGCCTGGATAGCCAGGCGCTTGAGCAGCTCAGTCGCAAGATGCTGGCCCAATCGCGCCCTCCTGCCCCACAGTATGAGGGTGATGAGTTCACCGTCAAGACGCTGCGTGCTTACCTCTCCAGGGATGGCACATTGAGGTCAATTCCCAACCAGCACAAAAAGCTGATGGTGATCCTGGAGCACCTGGTGAAAAACTTCGAGCCAGGAGTGAAGTACCCTGAGAGCCAGGTCAACCAGATTCTCAGGCAGTTTCACGACGATACAGCCAGCTTGCGCAGGTACATGGTGGATAACGGCCTGCTCAAGCGTGAGAAGGGCGTATATTGGCGGAACGAAAGCCAGGGGTAGCCCAAACAATAGAAAACACGCCGCACGCTATAAACGTGCGGCGTTTTGATTCCAGCGGTAATCTCTATTGAATGAGCCTACTTACCCTCCATCAGATACATCACGCGGTCTGAATCGTGGATGGATGCTTTTTTCAGGGTGTTGAAATATATACCAAAAGCCGCTTCGAAGCCTTCCACATGGTAACCTGGGAATATATCCTGCCGGCTGGTCAACAATTTTTGCACTTGCGAATCTTCCTTGGGCACCCACTCGATGATCAGCCAGTGCCCCAGCTCACGCAGGTAGCTGGCAAGCCAGGCCAGCGGTACGTTATTCGAAATGGCCAGGTGGTGGACGAGCGCTAATGCCATCAGCATGTCAGCAGGGGCGCGCTCGAGCAGCGCTTGGCGTTCTTGGTGGTGCCAGCCAAGCGACGGTGAAGGGTTGGTGAAGTCCATCACCAGGGGCAGCAGGTGGGTTTCAGCTTTCTGCTTCACCAGGCGATAGTTCTGCTCAACCGCCGCCGGATCGATGTCAAATGCCAGGGTGTTGCAGCCCTTCTCAGCTGCCAGGCGGCTGAATTCGCCCGTGTTAGCTCCCAGGTCCCAGGTAGTGGTTGGCTGGAGCTGCTCTAGGAACTGGCTGACCAGCTGCTTCTTATGTTCGAAAGCGGTCGTCGAGTAATGCCCTGACGAGGCGGTGTAATAATCCCCCCACTCGGTGCCGCTGGGTTTCCAGCGTAATTTCCGTGTGGTGCCCTCCAGGTTGTCCATCAGGCCGGTAAAGGAAAGCTTGCTCATTTTACGCGCCGTTTGCGCCTTATCCAGCGGCTTATCCGCGTAGCGCTTCTGGCTGGAGGCATGCAAGTGGATGTGAGTTGCCAATCCCAGGCCATAGCGCGTGCGGGCGGGCAGCAGGCGAGAGGCCAGGTCCAGCGGGATGCCATCCAGGAATACTCGCGTCATCTGGTTGAGGCGCACGTCGCGATGGGCCATCAGTGCCAGGGGCGCTAGAAAATGCTGGCAGTATTGCCGGTACGCAACCCATGGGTCACCTTCATGATAAATTTCGAAGGACAGGCTGTCGATCAGGGTGGGCTTGCCATTATGGAATTGAATGTTATAAGCGCTGGAATCTTTTAACACCATGCCTGCTTCAAGGGCTCTTTTTTGGATGGCCAGGGTTGCCAGGGCGGCGTCCTTGAGCTGGCTGAAGCTCCATTCGTAAGGATAAGAGATAAAGCGCACCGGTTCGGGCTGGATCACCTTGTATGCAGGGGCAGGGTCGGCAGGCGCAACATCCACCTCCTGGTGGGGGATGAGCAAGCCGTCATACACCAGCCTGGCATACAGCTTGGAGCTCATCAGCTGGTCATAGTGCTGGCGATAAACCTGGTTGATTTGCCGGTACAGTACCCCCTGTCGGTAAAAAAGGAATCCGCTGGGGTCCCTGAACGAAGCCCCAATAACTTCGTCAGGGTTGGAGCTCGGTGTCATCTTCTTTCTTTTCTGTCGAGCGGGTGAAAAAGCCCTTGATCCTCTTCCAGAATACCTTTACCAGGATGCCGGCGCCCATTATACCGGCAATTAATAGCTGGAGGATCAGGCTGCCTGATCCAGGGTCTAGGTAAGCAATGACTACATGATGAAGTGTTAAGAATGGTTCAAATTGAAAATTCATCTTATCCTTCCAAACGTAATTTAATAGATTTCACTTAGTAAGGTTAATGCGACATTGATTATACTGTTTTTATACCAGGGTATAGATGGAATGTAGATTATACCCCTGATTGGCTGGTCAGCAAGAAGGCTTACCCGGGTGGATTGCCTTTTCAGCCAGCCTGAGTAGTAAAAAGTATGGTATTTTACTGGGCATCATTACCCACCTCTGGGTTGGAGCAGAAAGGCCTCAGAACCAGCCAGGAAGCGGCTTAATGGCTCGGCGTTTAAAGGCATTATGCAGCTGTTGGCAAAGAAAGCGAAATCGAAACCGGTTGGGTCGCCGGCTTTTTTACCTGGAATGGGCATCAGGCGGGCGGTGAGCGGCTTACCCAGCCGCGACGATAGGCTGGCCAGGTCCAGCAGCACTGCGGTCAGCTGCTCGGTGGAGGTGTCCCCTGGAAGTGGGATGGTATCCAGGCCCGTACCACACACTGCCGAATAGAGCAGTAAATCCATTACCTGCAGGCTGCCCTGGGCTACACGCTGTGCAAGAATTGCATCTTCCAGCACTGGCAGCATTAAGCCGCTAAACCCGGCCCTCGTGAAATTTGCCTGGTCGATGGTATCTGCCAGGATAGCTGCGCTAGCCAGCGAGCCATGCTTTCCCACCATCGGCAGCCCCAGGCGTTCCATGGCGGCTCCCAACGAGCGGTCTTCGGAGGGGAAGGGAGCCAGCGAGAAATCGATACCCCCGAACCTGATCCTGGTCTGACTTTCGAGACTCCTGGCAACCCTTTCGAGCCTGCCGGCGTGTGCCTCCATCGACCGCACCAGGTTGCGGCGGGCTTCTTCCAGGCTGGAAGCCTCGCTGAAGGCAGTTACTGCAAGGTCAGCCGCCTCGGTGGCCAGGGCGAAGGATGGCTCTCCTCCCTGGTGGTAGGCTGCCGGGAAGAACGGAGAGCCAGGCGGCACGTTGGCAAGGGCGGCAAAGCGCAGGTTGGCAAAGCCATCAGGCGAGATGCCGCTGGCACGTTGAATGATGCCGGCGCATTCGTGGACTGCCTGCAGCGATACACTTCCTTTTGGCGTGGTCATCGTGCCCGAGAAAAATACATCCTGCGTGCTGGCCAGAGCCTCAGGAATGGTTGCATAACTTTCGATGATATCAGGCATGGCCGGGCCGAGCGATACATAGGCGTATCCCTGGTCGCTGGAAGCGGCTTCAAGCTGCTGGGCAAACCCAGGAATGGCGTGATATTGCTCCTGTGGGATTAACATAGAAAATGGCACGCTGGCCAGGCGTGCCGATTGCACCTCGAAACCTGCATTAACAAAAGCAGGTTGGGCTGTTTTCAGGAAATCTCCCGCCACTTTCAGGCTTTTGGCATTCAGGGGAAACGATGGATCGACAAAGCAGGTAATGGAGCGGATTTTCATAGCCAAGATTCTATCAGTGACGCATTCGCCGGGCAAGGATGATGATCAATTCGATGATAAAGGATAGGCCACCCACCGGCAGCCTATCCACATGAATATGAGTGCTCCCCCTAGTAAGTGCGCTCACGATGCACTACATTTATAGTTGCTGGTAATTCATTCAGCTTATAAAATACCTTGCCCTATCGCCAATCACCCGTGGAACGGATGGATACCCGGATCAAATTCGGTCCAGCATCCGGTATGCCTCATCAGCCATTACCGATTCGAAAGGTTGGGGAGTTATGGCTGGATAGGAGGATTGCGGGATGTACTCATACTCCCGGTTAAGTTGCTCGCCCAGGTGCACAAGTTTGGCCAGGCCTACCCTGAATGCCGCCGAGGCAGCATAACCGAAACGCACCAATTGCGTATCGATGTGGCAGCCACTATCCTGCAGCCCATTGATATAACTGGTGAATAGTGTCTCGGAGATATCATGCAGCCGGTAGCTCTTCAAGTTCAGGTAGGTGCCATACACCAGCTGCCCAAGGTCGCTTCCTAAAGGCTCAATCCCCACGAGTGACCAATCCATAGCCACGCTCTGGTCCTGCCGGCGGGGTGAATGGCGCGAGATGAAATTGGATGGATTCGTCTCACCTAGGCAGATGGTCTTGGGGATCTGCTCCAGCTTGGCCAGGAAGCGTTCGTTATCCTGCAACAGACTCCTGAAGCTGTCCAACTCAGGGTTAGGATACTGCTGCCATACTTGAGGATGGTCCCACGGGAAATCCTGCCAGGCGATGGTGTTCAGCCACTGGCGGATGCGTTGCTTGCTCAGCCAGGAGAATGAAGGCAGCTCCCTCCGTGAAATATAGATGCCGTTTAACCGGCCCAGGTGTCGGGCAGCAAGGGCATAGCGGTGCAGAGGCCAGGCACCCGAATAGGTATCCTTTATGTCTTCCAACCACATCCCGGCGATGTTCCCGGGCATTTCCACCGCATCATAACACAGCGGTCCGGTGATGCCTTCGGGTAAACCTGTCAGCCAGCCTGACTGGTACACCAGCAGTTCGCGTTTCCAATAATTCCAATGGGTGGGATCGTCTCCTTCACCGTAATTCATAAAACCCAGGTTGGCAGGTGATTGGATCACTTTCAGGATGACCGACCAGTCAATCCATTCGCCATGATCCACTCCCACACCTTCAAAACGGTACAATCCCAGGCTGACGGGGTTACCCATCCTACCATCCAGGTTTCGTGCACGCCAGCCCTGGATTTGGAAGCTATTGCGCTTTAATGCCTGCCGTACGATACCAGACAACTGTGATTTGTTGATCGAGCGCAAGGCGGCGGAAATGTCTTTTTCGAGGGCAAAACATCCATGGTAATCGATGCACACCCGCAACGAGTCGTGATTATCAGTTGCCAGTGTAGAACCTGACAGGCGGGATAAATTGCGCCCCACTTTATTGGCAACTCCGATGACCTGAGAATCCGCCAGCCTGGATGAATCCTTACCATGATAGGACATATATCCAGGCATGATGTTCTGCGGCTTGCGGTAAGTGACCTTATAGGTATCCATTCTTGAATTCCTCCTCCTTCACCCCTTGAAGTGCAGTTATTATTTACGCCAGCACCTTGGCGAACAAATAAGTCCATCCATCCTAGATAAATGAATAATTAATTTTATTTTAGAGACATTTTATGCTTGTAACATTTGAAATAATTGGGATTTATTGGAGCAAAGCCAATAAAGTTATTTCACCGTATTTAGCCCTTGTACACATTGAGGATCAGGAATGAATGTGTAAACCAGGTGAAAATTCATTGATCGGCTAATAACCATAAACAGGCTCCATCCTGGCAGCCTGTTTATATTTACCCAAACCAGTACACAAGGTCGAATATAAAGCTCGATCAACTGCTTAATAATCTATTCCAATTTTATAGCTCCGCTCATCGGTATTGGGTTCCACCTCTGTGGGGCGCATCATCTCGTTATCCTCGTGATCAATAATATGGCAATGCCAGACATAGCCGCCGCCATTTACCCGTGGATCGAAATTCAAATGGCAATCCGTCGATGGGGTGCCTGCCGGTATGTCCTGCGGTGCCCAACGAATCAAAAATGTCGTCACCTGACCGGGGAGCACCATCACGGTGTCTTTCCAGCCGTTTTCCTGAGGCAGCGGGCCACTTACTGGTCCCTGGAGATATGGGGTGACGTCCGGGTTCCCACCCAACCCGTTCGGGTTGCCGGTGTTGTAATCCAGCGGCGGGCCATACGCTGGGATGAATACACCAGGGCCAACCTGCATGTCCATGGTGAAATCATAACCGGCAGGGAAGGCGGCATCGTAGACCTTGGCATATTTTTTGGCATCATATTTCTGCCGGCTCACCAGCTGGAACTGCGCCAGGTGCGTGTGAATAGGGTGCGCATCTGCTGTGGTATTAATGATTTGCCACATCTCGGTCTCGCCTTCTATGGGTATCTCTGACAGCCAGTTTACACCCTTCTGATCCTCAGTGAAATCTGTGCGGGTTTCGAACATATACATTCCCATTTCGTCCACCCCAACAATCCGCTTTCCACTCCACTTGGTATTATTGACCAGGATTTCCAACGGACCACCGGGATAGGCAGTGGGCGCACCAGTCACCGGGTCGGTTGCGGTCTTGGGCATGCCCATGATCTCATTGAGGGTTAGCATGCGTTTCTGGTTGATCGTTGCCCCATTCAACCTTATCATCGGGGTGCGTAAGGGAGCCCCGCTGGCAGGGTCATAGCTAGAGTCAGCCATCTGGCCGGCAGATACAACGAACTGCATGATCCTGCCTAAAGTTGCACCTTGTGGGCTTGCGCCAGCGGGATAGGGCGTCTTGGCGGTGTTTTTTATCTGCCACGTGCCCGAATAGGGGGCGCCATTCGGCCCAATCGTCCCCGGGCCATAGCCGTTGAAATCCACGATCACCCAGTAACGCTCCCCCGGCATGATCGCCAGCTTATTATTGCCCCTGGCTAACGGATCCAGTTTCACCGGCGTATCCAGGTAACCGCCGTCAGTGGCAATCACCCATAGGGCAGGGCCCATATTCTTCGAAACCGGGTCGACTAGAAACATCTCATACGTGCGGGCATTCGAGCCGTTGATGAACATGAAGGTGTAGCGTTTTTGATCGACGTTCATAAATGGCCAGGTTTTACCATTCACCACGATCGCATCCCCCACGAATTCCGGTACCCAATAGGGGTGCTCGGGGTTGAGCGCCCACAGCAAGCCTCCGGCACTATCAGCGGGGAAGAACAGCTGCCCATTGGTATCGAACATGCGGTCCTGGATCACGAGCGGGAATAGTTGGGGTAATGTAGGCAGAATGGTGTCATTCGGGTCCACGATGAGATATGCACCCGCCAGTCCTGCATACACATTCAAGCGTGTGGCCCCCAGGGTATGGTCATGGAACCAGAGCAAGGTAGGTTCCTGGTCATTGGGATAGCGATAGATGCAATAATTCTGCGGGTCACTACCATTGCGCGAGTAAAACGAAGGTCCAACCATCATGCCATCGCTGGTGAACCAGGCATCAGGCCCACCATCCAGCACCGGCGGGACGTAAGCACCGTGAAGATGTGGCACAGCCGGGATGGACCCCTCATAATTTTGTGCTCGAGCGCTATTGAATTCTGGAATACCGGCCATGTGAGCGTACATGTTCATATCTGGGTCAGCCCAATGCAAGGTCAGGTCGGTGGAGTATTTATACGCCTCCACGCTGGTGTTGAGGGCGTCACCAAGCATGTTATAGAATCTCACATCCGATGGTTGGTTACGCTGGGTGAGGATGACGGGGCCAATATAGCTGGCCCGATTGGATTGATCGCCCATCATGTACGCCCACACGTAAGTGCCATTATAGTTGGGCACCGTTCCGGCTGGCAGGACGGGCGCCAGGTACTCCTTCATATTCAAGATAATGGGGGTACTTCCATCATCAGAGATCGAATGGTCTGTATCCAGTAGGTTTGGCACTGGGTCGACAAACTGGGGGATACTCTTGGCGGGTAAGGGTATTTGAGGCGATTGTGCCGCCCTACCCACTTTCAAAAAACGTGCCCTGGTTGCCAGGTAGGTCGAAGCCCCACCGGCAGCCAGCAATTTAATAAATCCTCTCCGAGATAACATACATTTCCTCCTGTTCCTTTGAATGATTCTTGCGCACCTTATTGGTTATTGATTTATTTTTTTCGCCCCAGTAAATATTCGATACTGCTGGTATAGTACCAAACTCAACCGGTAGGTAGATTTGGCTCTGGGGGATGATGGGTAAACCTTTCATTTCTCCCTATTGATGGCGTGAGTAGATCTAGATATCGGTTATTGGTCTCAATCCAACTTATAAGTTCCTCCTGTATCAGTTCTTAGTGCTAATTGATGTAAATGAGCACGAAAATCCCGGCTCTGAGTCTCTCCTGCTTCCCAGGTCAGGGCTGAAGAATGAGTGTGTCTCAAACCCACTTTTCTCTCACATTCGACCCATCTTCAGTACCATCGATGAAACATCGCTCATGTAAGAGATAACCATGATTAAAATAATATCATATGAATATACCAATGTCGATAATAATTACCCAATATCACCGAATTATTAATGATTTACTAAGCAAGCCAGGCGATCACGAAATATGCCTGCTCCACCGGGGTTGCATGCTTACCGATGAACGACTTATGTTAATAATTTATCATTTTTATGCTGGTTATCAGGCAGCTTCCCGAAGTGATCGTGCACAAAACCATTTCCCCAATCATTTTTGCCCGAATGGGATCATACTGCTTCCATCGCCCCCTCGATAATCCTGATCAATCCATGCGGGTTGCGTATGATCACCTTCTCGCGGCCTGCCACCACCAGTTGCTGCCCCTCCCACTGGCTGATCATGCGGCTGGTCGTATACAGCGTGGTACCCACCATCTCTGCCAGGTCCTGGCGGGTGAGCCCCAGGTCGATTAAAATCCCTTCCTTCACCCGCTTGCCCGATTGCGCTGCCAGGCGGATCAACATGTGCGCCAGGCGCTGCTCCACCTTCTGCGTGGTCACCTGGTGAAAACGATCCTGGAGCTCGTGCAGCTGCCCTGCCATGATGCGCATGCCATTAATCGCCATCTGAGGCGTTTTAACCACCAGCTGCATCAGCTCATAACGTGACCAGTACAAGGATGAGCTGTCTTCGCCAGCCTGGGCTGATACCGGATGGCCCGCATCACCGACCATGGCTGCCAGGCCAAAGGGGCGGATGGGTTTGATCACCTCGATCAGGGATTGTTTGCCATCCTGGCTGACACGCGTGTGTTTAACCTGCCCTTTGATCAGGACGTACATGCATTCCGCCGGATCATCCTGTTGGTAATAGAACCCTCCAGACAGCAGGCGCTTGTAGTGCGCCACTGCCAGGATGGCTTGTAATTCTTCACTTCTAAGTCCTGAAAAAAGAGGAATTTTCTCGAGCTCGTCGAGGGGTATGTTAGTCGGCTTCATGGGTTACATTTATTTTTTATTTGCGCTAGCGCAAGGATGATTGATCAATCTTCAGTTATATTGTGAACGTGCCTGTATACCACGATCATGTAGATACAGGTACATATTACTATACGCGCTTCGGATAGTGTAATGTGATCGCATTAGAAATCTGTTAATAGGAGAAGGAAAAATGAAAGCTTTGGACATCCTGGTCGAGGAACATCGTCTAATTGAGCGCCTGCTCAATACCCTCGAGATTGGCATTGACCTGTTAGAAAAAGGTACAGCAGTGCGGCCCGAATTCTTCCTTTCAGCCACAGATTTTATGCGCGGGTATGCCGATGGCTGTCACCATGCCAAAGAAGAGGGAGTGCTGTTCCGCTACATGGAGCATCAGGGAATTCCTGACGATGGCTGCCCATTGGGGGTCATGCTTGCCGAGCACGCGTGTGGTCGCCAATATATGCGCGCCCTGGTTTCGGCCGCCAGGGCTTTACAGGCTGGTGAGCCAAGCGCTAAGCGCCGGGCGATCATGAGCTCGCGCAGTTATATCACCTTGCTGCGCCAGCATATTTACAAGGAAGACAACATCCTCTTTCCCATGGCAGAAGGCGTGATCCCCACCAGCCAGCATGCTGCCCTATATGAAGATTTCGAGCAGGAGCAGCAGGCAGAAATCGCTGAAGGAGCGCATGAGAAATATCTGCAGCTGGCTGAAGCTCTTGGAAATGAGATCAAAATCTACTTATAGACCCATCATTCATGGCTATTAACCGCTGCTTCTATGCCATCTATTTGATTTATAAAAGAAATATATATCCATAACAAGGAGTATTGAATGCAACCCCGTAAAAATTACCTACCATTGATCCTGATTGCTCTGGGTGTAGTCATCGTGATTGCCATCGGCAGCGCAATCATGTTCGGCGCAGGCTTGATCGCCTTCCTGGTTCCAGCTCAAGCTGTCTCTTCTCCCATTAGCACTGTTGAAGTACCAGGACCGGTGATAGTGTCTACCATCCCAGTACCTGATCCTCCAAAAATTCCGGTTAAAAGCGTTCAGGTTGAGATAGGTGTGGGATCCCCCATCCCCGTGGAAGTGGTCGCCAGCGGTGAATGGTCATCCACATGTGACCAGCTGGTGCAGACCAGTATAAGCTACCTGAATACCCGCCAGATCGATATCCAGCTGTTCAGTGCTCCCGAAGCCACCAGCTGCACAGCTGGTGCTGAAGGTTTGCCCTTCAGTTTTCGCCTCCCCTTGAATATGGTGGAGATGCCCTCGGGGAATTACACTGTTAGCGTCAATGGCACCCAAGCCCAATTCGACTGGAAGGGAGCTCCTTCCAACCCTGATGGTTACTTTCCTGAATTCATCCATGATGTGGATAGCGGAATGCTGCCCACCTCACTGTTGGATGCCCACGTGGAAGTGGGCGTTGGCTCACCCACCCCGCTTGATGTGATGGTGGCGGGTGAGTGGCCTACCTTGTGCTCCCAGCTTGCTGAGGTGAGAACCAGTGTGGAAGGTCAGCAAATTGGTATTGAAATCCTGGCTACCCCCTCCAACAGCTCTTGCCCACCCGACTATGTTGGCCTGACCTTTGGTTTGCGCATCCCCCTGAATACCTCCGGCCTGCAGCCGGGCAATTACAATCTGATGGTCAACGGATTACAAACCAGCTTCACCTGGCCTGCCCCTGCCGGTCAACCTGAGAGCATTCTCGCACCATATCGCATGGCTTATTTAAGCTCGGATGGCAATGTTTGGATGCAGGACCTACCTGATGGGCAGCCACGCCAGGTCACTAATGATGGCAGTGACCCAAGGACATTCGACCTGCCGAATGTTTCATACGACCAGCCGCTTATATCATCTGATGGCACTTTGCTTGCTTACCGGCGCGGCGCCAGCGAGCTATATGGCAGCGGCATCATAACAGACTATGGCTTGTGGGTCACCAACCTCGCCACTGGAGAAAACATAGAAGTCTACGACCAGAGCCCCGTTGGTTACAGCTGGAAACCCAACAGCCACCTGCTGGCATATGCCTCCGAGTTGGATGAAGCATATTTCCCCATGCGTGGCACCCAGCCTGATGCAGCTTATGCCACCAGCATCATGGGTTATGACGCAGATACGGGCATAACCACCGAGCTTGTGAAGCCTGAGCGAGGGTTTGCCATTGTTCGCCCAGCCTGGTCTCCGGATGGTCGTTTCATTAGCTTTGATGAAGTAGTCTATTATGAGGGACGTGGCCCCTTCGCTTACTACGACTTCAACACGAATAACTATATCCACTGGAATGAGGCGCTTGGTATCTACTCCTGGTCATTGGATGGCGAATCACTGGCTTACGATAATATGACCTATACAGCTACGGGGGACGAGTCCATTTTTATTCGTTCACGCCAAACCGGTGAGATCAGTGAGTTTTCGATGAATTACAATCCCGGATATGCAATGATGCCCGTATTCTCACCCCAAGGAGATCGGATTGCCTATCTGGTGAGCTTTAATGATCCGGATGCACAGCAATTCAGCCTCTATACTCAACCTTATCCGCAAGGTGAGGCTGTTGCCCTGGGAGAGTTCGATAATGTATACCTGCTCAATTGGTCTCCCGATGGAACCCGGCTGATCTTGAGCTCCGGCCCATATCCCGAGCAATCGATCACCGAAGTCAACCTGCTCACTGGAGAAAGCTCTGTGAAGGCAAAGGGCATGCAGCCCAGTATCTCATTAATCCCATAAAAAAGAATCCGTGGTGAGACCAAAACAGCCCTAACCTGGGGCTGTTTATTTTTTAGGGGCGACTGCAGCCCACTTCGGCTAATCAGCCGAGAGGCCCGGTGAACTGATTGGCACTCCGCCTCACCACCAGCAGGGTGATATCATCCACCTGGGTGGTGCCCATCGAAAACTCTTCAATCTGCGCCTTGATCTGGTCAAGCAGGATAGCCAGGGGTTGGTGATCGGCGAATAAGGGAACGATCATCGCGCTATTAAAATATTCATCCTTCGTATTCACAGTATCCGTCACTCCGTCGGTATAGGCGAAAAGGCTGTCACCTGGATCCAAAGCGGTCTCACTGATGGTGTAATTTGCCTCCAGGTCGAGCCCAATCGCCGGCCCGGTGACCCGCAATGTTTCCTTGATCCCAGTGTGGTCGATAACCACAGGTGGCAGGTGACCGCCGTTCACGTATGTCAAAATCCCTGAGTGTGTATCCAAAATTCCGAAGAAAATGGTGCAGAACGTGCTCGTGTGGCTGTGGGTCTCGGCAATGTATTTGTTGGTAAGTGAAATGGCGTTTTTTATACGCCTGCCGGGAGTGATCGTACCGAAATACTCAGTATTGGTGAAGAAATCGATATTCGACACTGCTCGGATCAGGCTGCGGAACAGGGTCATGAACAAGGCTGCACCCAGGCCCTTATCGCATACATCGGCAATCACGATCCCAATTTTCCCCTCAGCCAGCTCGAAGGCATCGTAAAAATCGCCACTAACTTCCCGGGCCGACTTGAGCGCGGCGGCTATCTCCCAGCCCTGCGGCTGAGGTAGTGTCTGCGGCAGGAAGCTGGATTGGATTTCTCTGCCAATCTCAAACTCGCGTTCCAATGCCTTGCGGTATAGATGCTCCTGCTCCCACAGGTATGCGTTCTCGAGCGCAATACTCATGGCGTTCGAGACTGTTTTCACCAAGCGGATGTCCGATTCACCGAAAGCTCTCTCGTGCTCTGCGTCTTTCAAAACGATTGCCCCTTGAAGTTGGTCCCCCACCATAATCGGTATATACAGCGCCGATTTAGGCAATCCTTTGCCCGAGGAATAAACATGCTGATATTTAACCACTGCATCTTCCATGTGTTCATTGATCAGCAATTCATAGGGGTCTTTTAACAAGGCGGCAAAAAAGCCCTTTCCGCTCACAGCGTAGGGCGGCGCTGCATTGTGCTTGCCATTTTCCACCTGGAAAAGGGTGGATAGTAGGTCAGTTTCGGGGTCATAGATCACTACAGAAAGGTCAGCATGCTTGAAGAAGGTGGCAAGCTTCTCTCCCACCAGCTTGTATATGGCTGCCTGGTCCTGTTTACGAGCCAGGCCTTCCTGGACTTGATTGAGGATATGCAGATGGTTTGCCCTGTGCTTGGTTTCATCCAAAAGGCGCTGAGTCTCGCCAAACAGCCGGGCGTTTTCTAAGGCCACGCTCATCGAGGCTGCCAGCGTTTGCAGCAAGCGTACGTCCGTTTCATCGAAAGCATTCTCACGGTCCACGTCTTGCAAGCTGAGGATGCCTGTCACCTGGTCTCCCACCATCATGGGCACACCAAGCCACGATTTGGGCGTGATAGTGCCGGGAATGGTGTGCTGCCCCAGGCTGGCTGCCAGTTCAGCTACATTGGTGTTCACTAAAACAGGTTGGCGTGTTTCAACAATCTGGGTGCGAAAGCCGCGTATTGGATAGCGGCCAGGGGCATAGATGTGCTCACCGCGCTCTATGGCGTAAACATGCTCGATCGTTTGTGTCTCCGGGTCGTAAGTGGAGATCATCACCACTTGAGAATCGAAGATATCGCGGATTTTATCTCCTACCAGGGTATAGATTGCCTGCACATCCAACCGTGATGCCAGGGCTTGCTGAACGCTGTTGATTATGGCCAGCTCTACCTCGCGCTCTTCCAGTTCCTGGTCGATCAGGTTGGTTTGTCTGGACCATTCAGCCTCGTCAGTCATCTCCATAATTCCTCTTATCCACCAGGTATCTGGCAGCAGAAACTGCTTGTGGTTCAGAATGCTTGTATGATCTTAAATTGCTGCTTAATTCATTGCCTATATACAGCCAGCCGCTTCACTCGTTCTGATGCCTTATTATCGCATAGTTCGCTGTAAATAGGGTATTGGTCTTCATTTCCAGCGTAAAGGATAATCCTTAATATGATTACGCCAAGCTACAACGGGAGGGTTTCTCCTCCCTCTGCTGGATGGCAAGCAGACCAACGAATGCAACCCTGGAGTAGTGTCAGGCAATTGCGTGGTCGGTATCAATGTGAAATTCACATCTGGATATAAAGGTCCCCAGGTGTCATGGAACCATCTACTTAATATAATTTAAGTGAAATTTTACTTCACGATCCCTCAGTAGCATCTTTCTGCCGTGTATTATCCTCGATATCCATGAGGATGTACACACCTTCAGAGATCAGGCGCAGCAGAATCCAGAAAAAACCGCCCAGGAATAATGGCACCAGGTAGCTGGGAATGTTCAGCATCAATTGCTCGGTTCCAATCTGGCCTGTGGCTGTCAGGTAGATTAGATAAAAGATCACGCCTGCCACAATCAGGGTTAATACGAGAAACAGCCACGAGATGCGCTCGGCATACACTGCGATTCGCATCATGGAATCCTGGTTATGATACGTATCGGACTTTCCCTCAAGCTGGTTGTTCGCTGCAAGGATTTGGTTCGTCATTTCTTTTCTCCTAAATTAATTTTCCAGTTTTATCATGTAACCGGTGAACCACATCCCGGCACGACGACCAGCCCTTTCATTGTCTGCGTGCGTGAACGAAATTCCCTGACTACACAGGCAAATTATAGCTGCTTTCTGGTTCCATAATCTTATACCAGAATAAGTAATACCTGAATTGCTTTTACCCCCTAATCATTGACATAGACATAATCAATGCTCCAGGTGCAACCGGTGAACCATGGGGGCGGGTGGAATGTGCTGTGGCCCAACCACCTGCCTGAGCACATACTGCATATCTGGCACAATGATGACGATAATAAAGGGTATGTCCAGATGTACCACTGGAATGGCTCGAGCTGGATTTTCGACAGCCTGGTGTCACAGGCAGGTGAGCAAGCGGATGGCGTGGAGAGCGATTATATCGAATTCCGCGTGTCCAAATCTGCCCGGACATCCATGCGGGGTAGCTCTTTTTATTAATTTTTATTGATTAAAAGGGGATAGAATCTATACCATCATGATCTGATCATGGAAGGAAAGGATGTCCATGGCAAGTGTTCAGAGTCACATCCTGGCATACTGGCTGCGGCGGCAAAAAATGTTCCAGCTTGGAGAAGCCGGCTCCCTTGAGCTGCGTGAGCGCATCGAGCGAGCTAGTAAAATTGGAATCCCCCACCCTAATGTAAAAATCATCCCGGTCAATGCCGCTTCAGTATCTTCTGAGTGGCTGGTTCCCCCGGGTGCGCCTCCCGGCCGGGCTCTATTGTACGTCCATGGGGGTGCATGGTTCATGGGTTCCACTGCCACCCACCGTGGCTTGGTGTCGCGCATCGCCTACCAGAGCAAAGTCCGGGTGTTGTCGGTTAACTACCGCCTGGCGCCCGAGCATCCCTTTCCTGCAGGGCTGGAAGATTGTGAGACTGCCTACGATTGGCTACAGCAAATCGGCATCCCCGCCGGTAAAATAATTCTCGCCGGTGATTCGGCGGGGGGTAACCTGATCCTGGCGCTCCTTGTGAAGCTTAGCATTGCCGGTAAACCCCTGCCGGCAGGTGCCGTAGCCCTATCACCCGCCACCGACCTGACTTTCAGCGCTGACTCTGTCGCCTCTCGGATCAAGATCGATCCGATTTTCGCCAATATGAAACCCAATACCACCATCCAAGATTACATCACCAATCATGACCCGCACGAGCCCTTGATCTCGCCCTTATACGCCGACCTGCACGACCTTCCGCCCATCTTGATCCACGTTGGCGAGAATGAAATCCTGCTGGATGACGCTGTGCGTTTTGGTCAGAAGGCGCGGGCTGCCGGGGTACAAGCGCAGGTTGTCATCTGGCCTGGGATGTTTCACGTATTCCAGGTTTATGCCCCCATCCTCCCGGAGGCGCGCCGGGCGGTTCTCCAGATCGCAGAATTCATCTCATCCTGCCTGAAATAACCATGAGCCCATTTCGCATGGAACGCCTCGAATCAGCCACCCGGGTGGTATTAGCCTTCATCGAAGCATATAATCGTCAAGATGTTACCGGCATGATGCGCCTGGTGAGTGAGGACAGCGCCCTCGAATCCCCTTCCCCGCCTCCCGACGGCACATTGGTGAGCGGGAAAGCCTCTCTAACCCACTATTGGAGCGAATTTTTCAGGCAATACCCCCAGGCACATCTGAAAGTGGATGAATCGATCGGTTATGGCATGCGCTGCATCGTGCGCTGGCGGCGTGAGTGGTTGGACGATGCCGGCGATAGGCAGCACCTGCGCGGCACGGACCTTTTCCGCGTTCAGGATGGGTTGATCAGCGAACAATTGACTTATATAAAAGGGTAACCTTAAGTATATTGTGCCTCATGCGATTGGCTCGGGGATAAAATGGTGCTGCCGGTTGTATGGTAATGAGTAATTCCCTTGCAGGCAGAATCTTCAGCTGTAATCACTTCACTAGGCTGATCTTCCCGAAGGTACGAGGATCGGCATAGGTGCGGATTTTGGAGGTGGAAAGCATCACCTTTTGCCCCTGTCCGGTGTCATCCGCATCGCTCGGGCTGATATTCATCCCCATTACAGAGCCCTCGCTAAGCACGATCCCGGGCAGCGCTGCTGCCGGAATGAAAGCTTCGAGGATAGTTCCACCATCGAATAGGCTGTAAGCCATCTGAATTCCCTCCACGGGTCCAGGGCTATTGGTACCATTGAACCAGGCGTATGAAGTCATGGGCACCTCCTTGAAATCGCCCAGAGATAGCCCAATTTGAAAATCATCGTAATTCATGCCTGGATTGTCGTAATCTTTCTCCAATTCAGTATCCAGCTGGATTTCCATGTGATCTCCGTGCCAAAGCGTTTCGTCCACAGATTTCTGCAGGTGAATGTCATCTATGATCTCAAAAGCGAAAAACAAACCCTCCTCAGTCCATCCCACCCAAGCTTTAGCTGATAAATCCTGCGGACCACCCCAACTTTTTGGCGTTGCCGAGTAAACGACCTGCTCCTGCTTATCCAGCACAAAATCAGGTGGAGCTGGCCAATCCTGAAGATTACCATCGATGGCAACCTCGCCGACATGGTGAATCGATGCCTCAAACGGCCTGGGTGTAAACTCCGTTGGCATGGGGGTGGGTTTCTGCGGCCCGCTTTCTTCGAAGCCCTGATAGATCCCGTCAATCAATGTCGCATCTCCCTGGCTGATCTCCCAGATCATCACACCGGCCAGACCCTGGTCACGCGCATATCCGGCCTTGGCCTCCAGCGAACGCGCATCATCATAACTGATGAAAACCTGGCTGGCCGGGTTGTAGAGCCAGGGTACCTGGGCACCTTCGCTCCAATATGCTTGCCAGGTGGGCAAATAATTTTTTTGAAGATCCTTGAATTCATAAGCGCCCGCTTCGTAGGTGCCCGGGGCTGCACCTTGTGCTGATTGGTAAAGCCCATGCTCGATATCAGCAACGCCTGCCCACCCTCTGCCATAAAAAGGCACCCCCAACACCAGTTTTTCAGACGGCACACCTGACGATAGGTAGGTTTGCACCGCACCATCCACGTTCAAGGAAGCACCCGCTGGATCCTTGGTGGGTGCGAATAGGGGCGCATTGAAGTTCGTTGCCGTTTCCCAGGTGCCGTGGAAGTCATAAGTCATCAGGTTGATCCAATCCACGCTGGCGATGATCCCCTGCAGCTCGAAGTTGTGGATGATTCCTGCGCTGGGTGGAGCAGCTATGGTCAGCAGGTAATACCGGTTATCTTTTTGTCCAAGCTCATCCAGCTGCCGGCGGATTTCTTTCAGCAGCAAGGTGTAATTAGCCTTGTCTGCTGCCTTTCCCATCGTCAATCCACCACTCACCGGAAATTCCCAATCGATATCCAATCCATCAAAGACTTCCGGGTATTGTTTCAGGTATAAACCCACACACGAGCTGGCAAAGCGCTTTCTCGAGGTGTCATCCTTGGCGGCGTTCGAAAAATTGCCCGACCAGGTCCAACCTCCGATGGAGATCAGTACTTTCAGGTCCGCATATTGTTTTTTCAGCTCCAACAATTGGTTAAAGTTACCGTGGAATGCGGCATTGCTCTCGTCATCCTTCCCGGTAATGCTTTCTTCAGCCGTATAGACCCTGCCCACATCGGCGGCAGCATCCCCAAGGGTGCACTCCCCGGCCTCTGACACATTTGAAAAAGCATAGTTGATATGGGTCAGTTTAGCATAAGGGGTATCTTTTAATAAGACCCCGCGCCCCGCCGCCCAGGAAGGATAATACCCTATGACCATTTTTTCTCCCGTTACCGTCGCGGATGGTGATTTCGTGGGGGCGCAACCAGCTAAATAAAATATCAGCACCATAGCGATGACCAGAATTTTGGTTTTATGCATAGTTTTGCTCTCTGAAAGTAATGAATGTTCAAGATGAGGAGCTTTTATAATTGTATACCCATTATTTTAATATGGGCAGCCATAAAACTACTCTAAATGGTAATGCCAGCCTCACCCTGTCTATCCCGGCCTTCCCAGAAGTGATAGACAACACCAGGATTACCACCATCGATGATATTGAATTCTCGGCAGCCTCCAGACTACGGGAAGCATATTCGCTGTTGAAAACGAGATGCGTACACATAGTTTCGCCGAGTGAATACGCTCAGGGATCACTGAGCTGGTCGGTGGTGAAAGCTTTTACGACACGCTCAACGATGTGCAAGTGGCCCACCACGACGAGGTGCTGTACTGATCACCTGTGAGCACGCGGTGGATTGCTGCTTGATAAATTGCAGATCAATTAGCCAACCAGCAAACCACTCAACGGCTGACTAAGATAGGCAGAAACTAATAAATCGACCAGTTAAAATTAGTATGGGCAGGCGTAAACTCAGGAAATTAAAGTGTTCTTCTTAGTCGTTAATGTTTAAATGTTAAAAATTAGCATATAATCATTGTATAGCCACGTGAAATATAACAATTGAGGAGAACCTGGCAGCCGTATTAACGGCGTATAAATCTTTAATCATATTTATTGTTATTTGGAGACATGCGATGACAGACTATTCAAATTTAGAATGTCCAACTTGTGGTTCGGCTTTGCGCGTAACCGCCAATCTCGAAAGCATCGTTTGCCAGGCGTGTAAAAGCGAGTTCACCATCAACCATTCTGGAGGCTCAATAGCCATCCATCCGGTGAAAATAAACGCCGGAACGGTTGATGCAGGCACTGAAAGGCTACCGTCGGAAACCGCTATCCAGCACTTAAAGGATGATATCGCCCTGCTCGAAAAAGACCTCAGCAGTCTTAAAGTGCGTAAAGAACGCTCGCTGAGAAGCCTGCTGTGGCTGGTTCCGATTGTCTTGATCATGATTGGCATTTTCGTCCTGGTAGCTTTCAGCTCCGTGGATGCTGCGGTGTGGTTAATCGCCATCGGGTTGGCGGCGGCTTTGCTCATCTCGCTGAGCAATATCGAAAGAGCCAGGCAGGGAACATTGAAATTAGAACGCCTGGAGCAAGATCTGGATCAAAAAAAGAAAGAGCTGACCAGTCACCTGGGTATGGCATCCAATGGCAAATAGCCCTTCGTCCCCTCCTGTCCCGCTGAATTGATAGAAGCACTAAAGGTATAAGCGATCTCATATCTACAAACAACCCGATAAAAGGCGTTTTTATCCATATACGGGCGCGTCATTGCGGGCTAGTCTGGTATTACCAGTCTTGATCATTATCTCCAGGATAAATCATCGATCACGAAATTTTCTGCTGTACAATCGATGACCACATATTGGATCCCTGTAGCGTTGACGGCTACTGTCTGTAACGTGGGGGTGAGTGAAATTGAGCTTTCGGCAAGCTTATGATCATCTGCATCGTATGCAATCAGGGTCAGCGAAGAGCCAACGAATTTTGATCCTGCATCGAAACGAATCGAAGAAGCCAGATTGATAAACATTATGATTTGCGGAGGGGTTGGAATTCCACCATCGGAATACTGAGCCGTTCTGTTAAAAGCCAAGAAATTAGGTGGGCTATATCCAAATACTTCAAAATACCCGCATTGATTCAAGATTCCGCCTCCATCCAGTGGTTGTGGCGCTGAAAACCGCACTCCCATGAACATATATTCATCCCGAAGGGCGGTCGTATCCGCGAAAATACAAGGTGCGCTGTGCTCATCAAAATCTATTACTCTGGCTTTTTGAACCAGAGGGAGATAGGTATTGGGGTCGGATTGCTCAGCTTTCATTGTGCCAAACCGACTTGTCGAGAAGGCAAAAATCACCATGATTAACCATAAAATCATCCTGAAGAACTTGCGGTTTTTCCTCATATCGTCCCTCCTGAATGGATTGATAAGATTATAGTGTGATCCTTCGCCGGCGAATAGATGATTTCGCACCAATTGATCGATATCATTCATATCCCTGTATCGGAGGTTGACTTTTCTCTCGTTCGGTTCTAAACTTACCCCATGCTGGCGCGTGTCTTTTCCTGTGCGGTGATCGGTTTGGATGGCGTGGTGGTGGAAGTGGAGGTGGACACCGGCTTAGGCTTGCCAGGCATGACCATCGTGGGACTGCCCGATGCGGCTGTGCAGGAAAGCCGTGAGCGCGTGCAGGCCGCGGTGAAGAACGCCGGCATCGAGTTCCCCCGCAAGCGCATCATCGTCAATCTAGCCCCTGCCTCCGTGCGCAAGGAAGGCCCGGCCTACGACCTGCCCATTGCCCTGGGTGTGCTGTTGATGATGGGCCGTCTGCCGCAATTCGCCTGCGAGGATGCCATGGTGGTGGGAGAGCTATCTCTGGATGGCAGCGTGCGCCACTCCCGCGGCGTGCTGCCCATGACCGTGGTAGCCCGGCAGCAGGGCTTCAAGCGAATTTTCGTGCCCCAGTGTGATGCCGCCGAAGCCGCCCTGATCCCCAACCTGGAAGTGATCCCGGTGGGCAGCCTGTCGGAGCTGTACGGGCACCTGTCGGGCAGGCATCCCATCCCGCCTCAGCAGCCCATCAAGCCCGAAGATCTGCCCGTCATCACCCAGACCGATTTCCAGGAGATCAAGGGCCAGGAGCATGTCAAGCGTGCCCTTGAAGTGGCTGCCGCCGGCGGGCATAATATCCTGATGGTCGGCCCGCCCGGCGCCGGCAAGACCCTACTGGCGCGCGCCATGCCGGGCATCCTGCCGCGCCTCACCATCGAAGAAGCGCTGGATGTCACCCGCATCTACTCGGTGGCCGATCAGCTGCCTCCCGATGTGCCTCTCATTCAAAACCGCCCGTTCCGCGCCCCACACCACACTATCAGCCATGCCGGCCTGGTGGGGGGCGGCAACTGGCCTCACCCAGGCGAAATTTCGCTGGCCCATCGCGGGGTGCTCTTCCTTGACGAGCTGCCCGAGTTCGGGCCGCGCGTGCTGGAAGTGATGCGCCAGCCGATTGAGGATAAGGTCGTCACCATCAGCAGGGCGCAGGGCTCGCTCACCTTCCCGGCCAATTTTCAGCTGATTGGGGCGATGAACCCCTGCCCTTGTGGCTATTATGGTGACCCGGTCAAGCCCTGCACCTGCTCACCGGGCACCGTCACCAAATACCAGAAGCGCATCTCCGGCCCTTTGCTCGACCGCATCGACATCCACATCGAGGTGCCCCGCGTGGAATACGACAAGCTGAGCGACCAGCGCCTGGGTGAACCCTCGGCAGTGATCCAGAAACGCGTAGAGGCTGCCCGCCAGGTCCAGCGCGACCGTTTTGGCGTTGATCCTGCAGGGGCGAAGCAACCGGTTGAAAAAGACTCCCAACAGGATAGTGGTGCTTCGCCCTTCTTTTCGCCCATCACCTGCAATGCCGACATGCGCCCGGCGGAAGTGCGTCAGTTCTGCGAGCTGGACGATACCTGCCGCACCCTCATGCGCTCGGCGATGAGCCAGCTGCAGCTCTCGGCACGCGCCTACCACCGCATCCTCAAGCTGGCGCGCACCATTGCCGACCTGGCCGGCAACGAGGCAATCCAGCCGGCTCACCTGGCAGAAGCACTACAGTACCGGCCGAGGATGATGGAGTAGGGGTATATAAAAGATATTAAGGAGGGAGAATGGATATAAATAAATTGTTCGCTTACGTCCTGGCAAGTTTTATACTGATTGGCTGCTCAGCAACCTCCCAATCGCTCTCCACGCAGCCACAAGCCTTACCACCGACAATCCCTCCCTCTGCAACACATACGCCACAGTTACCCACTTCAACACTCCCTCCCACCAGAACTCCCACGTCACCTCCACCAACTCTTACACCAAGCCCCAGCCCATCTCCCCTGCCAACAAATTCACCCACCCCCACACTAACCCCGGTTCCATGGGGAAATGTGCCTCTTAGCCAGGAAAATGCATCATCGATGGTCCAAAAAACCGTATGGGGCCTGGGTTCACCACTGAAATCGGCTTTTTCTATCGTAGCTAATGTATTCATCCAGGAAACAAACTTTGGGATCTACCTGTATCATGCAGACACCCTGAAATTAATCCGCTATCTTCCTGAAGCAGATCAGTTTATCCTATCTCCTGCCGGCGACCTGCTATTCGCCCGCCTTCCAGATGGATCGATTCAGGTAATCGACCTACCTTCTGGGCAGAAACGATACGACCTGGCACCCATCGCTGCTTTAAGTCCTTGGATGAAGGATGCCGTTTACGCTCAGCTGCCTGTAGATCGCCTCAAGTTGGAAGCAGAATTTTTCAAACAGGTTTCGTCGATGTGCGCCTTGGCGATTAGCACAAGTAAAAATTTGGTCGCTATCGGCTTCGGTGACGCCAGTATTGGCTTATGGAATTTAACCACTGGGGAATTCGCAAATCACCTAAGTAATGTAGTTGTACATGACGTCTCACAATTGGTATTCTCACCGAATGGTGAAAAATTACTTTCTTCGGGTATGAGTGGTGATATTGCCGTCTGGCAGGTGGAGGATGGGCAGTTACTCTGGCGGCTGCCCCACATAGGGCATGTGGTTGGGCAGCCTTTTTCAATGGATGGCAGCCTGCTCGTACTGGAAATTACCCAGGAAACATCCTCCTGGGCCACTCTGCGAGATGCACGTTATGGAGATGAATTAGCTCCTCAGATCGTTGCTGCAGTGGACTCGCATGCAATTTCTCCAGATAATATGCTGCTGGTCACCTCCTGGTATGGAACAGTCAAGTTATGGTCTATTCCTAACCTGGTATTTCAGGCCAAAATTGAGACGGGTTTAGCATGGGCACATGCTTCTTTTTCTGAAGATGGTAAATATATATTAGTCAACGGCGGGGAGCAAGCTTATATTGCCAGAGATTTGAGTCGCGATGAGTCTTATCCGGTACCCCCACAACCACCTTCACCTGAACCAGATTACAGCACATTGCAGCAAATCGGTCACCTTTCAGGTACGATTGGTGAACGCTTCCCTCAGCCTGACCAGGCTTTTGCCTGGGGCAGGCTATCAGATCACGAAGCCTGGGTATGGAATCTATCAGATAATGAGCAGGCAATTTATGATTTTGGCAGCCGCTTTATGGCTGATCCTGACCTATCTTTTTCTGCTGACCGTTTAGCAGCCTGTACAGATGCAGGGCTTTTAATAATCACCCTCGCGGATAGCCAAACTAACAATTTCGGTCCATGCCGCGCCTCAGCGGTGGTGCGGTTTTCAGCGGATGGCAATTCAATATTTCGCGGCAACGGAATATTAATTGATGTGCTCGATAGTAAAACAGGCGAGCTGTTGTTCAATTTGCGGGGACATTCTTTCTTGGTGGAAAGCCTGGCGGTTTCATCGGATGGGAAGTATCTCCTTAGTAGCTCCAACTTCCAACGCACCCAAGGACGTGAGCTGATCTGGTGGCAGGTGGATGAGCCCCAGAAGATCTTAAATTGGATGGAAAATGTTTATCCCGGAGACTATCTATATGCAGTCGAATTTGACTCACCTGGTAAAGTATTGTGTGCAGCGCTTGGCGGACTGCGCTGCCGCAGATTAACCGATGGACAGCCCCACATCCTAGACACGAACCGAATCGCCAGCCTTGCAATCTTACCTGACAGCACCCTGGTGGCAACCGGCGACCTGGAGGGAATGATTCATATCTGGTCATTGGCAGACCGACGTGAGATCGCTATTCTATCGGGGCACAAGCAGCAGGTTAACAGCCTGGCCTTCTCTCCTGATGGGAGTAGCTTGCTATCAATGTCAACGGATGGTACGATCCGACTTTGGGGCCTTCCGTAAATAACAAGACAGCTGATGAAAAGCATGATCGAAATCCAGGATCTCAACTCGAAGATTAATGTGGACGATTCTCACCATAACCCTCAGCTCCGCTGAGCACATTCAGCCCGCCCACCTGGCCAAACTGCTATAGGACCGGCCGAGGTTGTTGTAAAATGCTCTATATTCCTTATCCTCGGAGATAACCACCATGGACTATTATGTCACTCCCGAAACCATCCATGCAAAAAGCCTGCAATGGCTGGACAAGATTGCCCCCTTCAACACGCATGCAATGCAGCTCAATCCCAGCCGTTCTGCCCTGCTGGTGATCGACATGCAGCGCTTCTTCCTCAACCCTGCTTCCCCCAGCTTCACCTGTGGCGGGGTGGCCATTCTGCCGAACCTCATTAAACTAATCCAAGCTTACCGCACAAAACACTTACCAGTGATTTACACCCGCCACGTCCACCACCCGGGCATGCTGGATGCGGGTATCATGGGCTGGTGGTGGCAGGGTATGTGCAAGGAGGGCACTCCCGAAAGTGAGGTCCACCCTGATATCGCCCCTTTGCCTGGCGAGAAGGAAATCCTCAAACACCGCTATTCGTCATTTTACAACACCGACCTGGAAACGATTCTGCGCTGCCTGAAAGTTGAGGACCTGGTGATCTGCGGCATCATGACCAACATGTGTTGCGAATCAACTGCCCGCGACGCATACTACCGTGATTATCGTGTCTTTTTCCTGGCGGATGCAACCGGAAGCATTACAGAAGAAATGCACCTGGCAAGCTTGCTGAACCTGGCCTTTGGTTTTGCGTGGGTTACAAGTGCGGGCGAAATCGTGACACAGCTCGCCGAAAATTATCCTCGCTGATTGATGCACTGGCAAATTTCCAAAGACTTGTCACCGCACGCCCTCGAAAAAACCATCTCCCTTTCCTTGACAAATCCTCTTAATCATCTTATAATGCAACCGGTTGCAAAAAACCGGTGAAAAATATGAGCGAGAGAAAAGTAAAAACAATTGCCGATATTGCAGAAATCTGCCGCGTCTCCAAATCCACCGTTTCGCGCGCCCTCAACGACAGCCCTTTGATCAGCAGCGAGACCAAACAACGCGTCCAAGCGGTCGCCAGGCAGAATAACTTCCAGATCAACATCCCCGCCCGCCGCCTCAGCCTGCAGCGCAGCCGTACAGTGGCCTTCGTGATCCATGCCCATTATGCCAAGTATTTATTCTCGCTGGCTGATCTCTTTACTTTAGAGATTCTTGGGTCCATCACCAGCACCTTATCAGACAACCATTACGATTTGCTGGTGGCCAATATCGACCCCCACGACCCCCATTGGCCCCACCACTACCTGGATACTGGCCGGGTAGATGGGTTCATCTTGCTCACTTCCACCCGCAAGCCTTTTCATATCAAGACCCTGGTGGAGATGCATGCTCCTTTCATTGTGTGGAATAAGGTGCGCCTGCCCGACGATAGCTACTGCTCGGTCAGCAGTGATAACCTGGCGGGCGGCAGGCTGGCAGTTGAGCATCTCCTACAAACCGGCCGGCACAAGGTCAGCTTTATTGGCGGGCCGGTAGACGAATATGAAGTTCAGCAGCGCTATGATGGCTACGCCGCCGCTCTGCAGCAGAACGGGCAGGCAGTTAACCCCGCCTTGGTCGCCTATGGCGACTGGACGGTCGAATCAGGCACGGCGAAAATGCGCCAGCTGCTCGAAAAAAACCCTGACCTGGACGCCGTGTTTGCCAACAGCGACCTGATGGCAGTCGGGGCGATCAATGCCCTGCGCGAGCTCGGCCGCCGAGTACCTCAGGATGTGGCTGTGGTGGGCTACGACGACCTGTCCATCTCCCGGACGAGCGAGCCACCCCTCACCACCATCAGCCAAAATATCCCCCTGGCTGGAAGACTCCTCGCCCAGAACCTGATCCAGAATATCGAAACAGGCCAGGTAATTAACGTAACCATCCCGGCGAAATTAGTGATCCGGGATTCAAGCTAATTTTTTTTATCGAATAATGCAACCGGTTGCAAGAATAATCACTGCCAGGAAGGAAGCTAAAAATGTCCGAACAAACCATGAGCCAGGATGGATATAGTGTGTGTGACAATCAATACCAACGGCCAGCTCACATCAACTGCTCACAAGGTTCTCAGCCGGAGATTGCAGGCTACAAGTTCCAATTGTTAGCAGAGGACACTTTAGAACTATCGGGGTCTGGTAAGCAGGAGTTGGTAGAAGGAGGTTTGCGTGCCAGGCTACTGGATCTATTCGCCATCCTGCGGGATATCTTGTCCGCTAACCGGTCTGAAGGGTACCAACTCAACCAAAATAGTTCCTCATCTTCACCAATGCTGGTGCACACATCCAACGGCTGCTCGGTACAGCCGGTGTTGTGGAACCCGGGTGCATTTTATAGGGAGAAGGGTAGATGAGTATGGTTTTTTGTGGCCGGCTCAGTAGGTGCAAACCAAGGGTAAAGAAATGAATGAAGCACCCCATGCTTGATGGGCTGGGGTATTATCAGCCTGGAGCACGAAATGGAAAATCCTGGCCTGGTACAGGAGAAGATTTATGAGCATGAAACATTCGATACTCGGGATTGTTATTTACCCCACTTTAGCTCAACAATACAAAAATGGCGATGATGGCCAGCTGCGCCAGGGGATAATAACTGGCATGATCGAACAATTTGGCCGCCAGGCGTCCTTCCTGGTACTGTTTAAACAACTGGTACCCGGGCTTCAATAACAGCATAAAACCCACCGCTGCGCTGGCCAACATGTATGGCCAACCCAGTGGCACCGGCGAGACTACCGGCAGGAACATGCTGGTGACGACGGTGAGGCTCAGCGCCACCACCACAATCAGGCCAGCTTTCCTGAATCCAAACTGGATGGGGATGGTCTTGGCGTTCACCCGGCGGTCCTCCACCGTATCATTCCAATCTGCCGGTATGTTCTGCCCGCCGATCTCCCAGAAGAACACCCAGGCAAATACCAGCAGTAGCAGGTAGAGTGAAGGCTGGTGATCCACGGCGAAGATGGCTGCCACCGGCCCGCTGGACTTGACCAGCCCGCTCACCAGCACGCGCAGGTAAGTCACCTTGAATAGCAGGCAATAGATCACTTCAAGGATTGCAGCCGCAATGAGGATGATCAGGATGGCTACGTTCAGCAGGTAAGCGCCCAGCAGGGCAATGGCGAACCACGCCGCGAACCATAGCACGCCCTCCCTCAGGCTCAAGGCATTGCGCGCCAGCGGGTAGCGCAGCTCAGAGGCCTCCACCGAGTACCCCGCGTTGATGCCTCCAGCAAATTTTTCCCGGTCTCCCGCCATGCCCACCAAGTCGTTAAGCGTGTAGATCGCCGTATAGGCTGCAAATACGGTGAGCAGTGCCAGCAACAACACCGGCCACTCGGGGAACCGCCCCAGCCACAGCAGGGCGCAAAAACCCGGGCAGGCAATATCCAGGACGGCGTGCGTGGTGCGTGAAAGGGCTAAATAGCGCTTCACCTGGGCCTGGCTCTCTACGATGAAAGCTCCTGCTTGACGAAATGCATCATGTAATTTACATCTCCCTTGCCATCCGCCACGTGGAACTTGCCGGTTATGGGGTTATACATCAGGCTGGCGATCCTGGAAAATTCCAACCCGCTACGCTCTCCCCAGGCTTTCAATTCCGGCGGGCGGATTAGTCTGTTGTATTTATGGGTGCCCTTGGGTAGCAGGTGAATCACATACTCACCGATAAGCACGGCAAATAGGTAGGCTTTGAGCGTGCGGTTGATGCTCGAGAAAAAAGCGCACCCGCCAGCCTTCAATGCCCGGGCCGCAGCAGCCACGATATCCTCCGCTTTCGGTACATGTTCAAGCATTTCCATGCAGGCCACTGCATCGAAGCTTTGGGGGTGAGCCTTGGCGAATTCCTCAGCATCCCCGTAATGGTATTCGATCTCCAAGCCCTGCTGCTTGGCATGCTGTCTGGCTGCCTGGATGGCTGATTGCGACACATCCACCCCCGTCACACAGGCGCCAGCCCTGGCCAGCGCCTCGGATAGAATCCCACCCCCACAGCCCATATCCAGGATGCACGGCTTTGAATGGGTGAGATTTTCCATGATGAACTTCGTCCGTAATGGGTTGATGGTATGCAAGGTGCCCATTTCACCCCGCTCATCCCACCAGATTTGAGCCACTCGCTCGAACTTTTCTACCTCACGCTGGTCTACATTTTCAAACGACGCCATTTTTAACCATCACTCGCTCATCCAGCAGCTTTACGGCCAGCTTAATCTCACCTGGCTGCACATCATTTACGAAGGTGCAGGCCCCAATACCTTGCGGCAATGGGATCCTCTGCAAGCCATTGCGGTGGTAAACGCGCTCTTCCAGCGAGAGCCACAGTAAGTCAGCATCCAGGCTGGTGTAATCCAGGTACAGGCCCAGTGAATTGATCAGCGCGAAGATACGCTCAACCTGGTCTTTTGTGAGCAGCTTTCGCTCGCCGGCAATCAGGCTCGAAATGGCAATATCCAACAACACTGCCTCCCCGTGGAACAAGTTATTTCCATGCTGCATCTCAAGCCCATAGCTGAAGGTGTGCCCAAAATCTGCCCGCCTTTGCAAATCCTCTTCCAGCAGGTTGGGTTCCAGCTCCTCCATCATCCCGTTGATCGAGCGCTCCAGGATGCGGTCCCCAGCTTCGTCCTGGAAACGCGTTTCCAGGCATTGCTTGCCGTACCCCTCCAGCAAGCTGAACAGCTCAGCGTCCTTGATCACCGCCAGCTTGAGGATCTCACATACCCCGTTCATGATGTGCCGCCTGGGCAGTGTTTTTAGGAAGCTGCGATCGAGCAGCACTTTCACCGGTGGGGCAAAGGTCCCTAACCGGTTTTTATTCCCATTGAAATTGATCCCCGCTTTTACGCCAATGGAGGCATCCACATAGCCCATCAGGGTGGTGGGAACCTTGATGTGTGGCACCCCCCGGCGGTAGGTGCTGGCTAAGAAGCCCACCACGTCGGTGAGTATGCCCCCACCGATGGCGATGATGGGCTCATCTCGCCGGCAGATGGGAAAGGCATCCAGGTCACGCACCAGTGCAAGGTAATGCTCAATGGTTTTATATTCCTCGCCGCTGGTAAAGGGGATGATCCTGGCCTCCACCTGGTTCACCCTGAAATAATTTCGCATCACCGGTGCATAATACTTTTCCACGTTGCTGTCCACCACCACGAAGCGCCGGGCACCCGCCACCTTGCCAATTGATAGCAACGCTGGGTTGCATGGATCGAACAGGTTTGCACAACTGACAATCTCGTATGCGATATTGTGTTGGTAAGTAACCTGGCGCAGGTAGATACGCTCGCTCATACCACCTGCCTCCAGTTGTCTTTAGATTGCAGGATACTCCTGGCCAGCGTCTGGGCCAGCTCCAGGCTGTGATTCCGATAATTACCGCATTGCTCTACACTGGCGTAAGGTACTGCGCCGGCAACCAGGATGTCTCGTAAAATTTGCTCATATACCCGGCAAATGACTTCAGCATTACCTTCATTGAGCAGCACCAGGTAAAAGCCTGTCTGGCAGCCCATCAGTCCGATGGAGATGAAATTCTCGGGCAGGTATTTTCGGAACCCTGCCAGCAGGAAATGCTCAAAGGAGTGCATTTTGGTAGTGGATAGGAATTCCGCATTTGGCCTGGTGATCCTCAAGTCGATGCAATAAACCACATCACCATTGGGTCCCTGGATAGCTGATCGTAGTTTAATTGTCGGAGCTTTCAGCCGTCGGTGGTCGAGCTCAACCGCTGTGCTGGCATCCCAACCCAATTTCGTCACATCTACCATAATCGCCTTCCCTTTGTCATCCCTGGCCTCCACCTGATAAATCAGCCCATCAGATCGCATTGGGTAAATTCTATATTGAACGATTTCCTGATCCCTACACGAACTGCACCAGGTGAGCATAACTATCAGTGAGTGCCTTCTGCCAGGCGCCGACATGATGGTATAACTCCACCGAGGCATAGCCCGAAAAGCCGTGATCTGTTAGCGCTTTAAAACTCCCGGCGAAATCCAGCGTACCCTCTCCGGGGATCTCATGGAAATGAGCTATGCCCGTCAGCGAGTTAGCCACCATCCTATCCACCAGTGCTTGGTTTTCGATTAGCCTGGGGCTGCGCAGGTAGATCAGGATTGGCCTGGCTCTTTCCAGCACATCATAACTCAAACCCGGCACAGAGATCAGGTAAGTGAACACTTCATCATCGAAGGGGCTTGATCCGGCATACAGGTGGGTATAATCCACAAACCCAGGTTCCGTGGAAATGTTGGCCCGCCGAAGGACGGATTCCACGTCATGCTTGACTTCTCTATCCGGTTCGTCGTCGTAGAAATAGATCGGGTGCTGCCTGTCCACCAGCAGGTATTCAGCACGTTCGGGAAAATAAACCAGGTAGCTGGCAAAATCCAGGTCGAGGGCAATTTTATCGGTCATCTTGATGATTTTTAGGTTGTAACCCAGCCTGGCATCCGAGACGTGCAGGTAGCGGGTGTGAGGTGCGGCGGCAGCCAGAGCCGAAATAGTATCATGCTCCGAGCAGTACATATGGCACAGATCCAGATGTAATTGGAATTGAGGAGAATCAATCTCATTGACCAGGCCCAAAGCCTGCTCCACGGTTTCGATGAGCATGCCCGGTTCTGGCTCGATTAACAGGGTGATATCTTCGTCTTTTCTGACCGTGTGTAAACATTGTTGTATGCTGTCCACCAGTAGCGCGTGGGGGTCAACTTTTGGGTTTGACACGTGCTCATCGCGGATAAAACCGCTGCCAAACGTCACCAGTGAGATGCCCAGACTGCGCGCAACTTCGATGCCCCGCCGGATCAAATCGATACGCCGCTTTCTTCCCGCCAGGTCGGGGCAGATCAAGGATGGCTCATGTGGGCGGGAGGGGGTAAAAAAATGCGAGGCGGTTGCCAGGCAGGCTGCCCTTACATTCACCGTGCTTAACCTTTTTTTGACATTATCGATATCATCTGCCGATAACTCGTATGGGTTGAACTGCTCGCGGTGGAACGAAAGCTCGATCCCCGGGTAACCGGCAACATCAACGGCATCGATCGCCGCCAGGAAATCAAGATTGGTCAGGCCAAACGTGCTGTAACTTAACTTGATCACTGCTGCACCACCGCCTCCCTGTTCTGCTCTATCCCTCACAAATAATGAATCACGATAGCGTGGAATTCATTTCGCCTGAATAGTACCCATTTTACACATTTTTTCCAGCTCCGTGGGTCTTCTCACTCAATAAATCTACCTGGTACCGAGGAATTCTATCACGGGTTTATTGTATTGCAATTACAGGCATATTAAGAGCTAGTTAACTGCCCTCCAGGGTTGTATTGTCCGCACGGGTGCAGGCTGACAAGTCCAGGTGACATACCATTATCTTATTAATCACCAACGCCAGAAGTTACGATAACCCCCCACCTTGTTTCCTTTATGGGAATACACGAAACAGGTCGCTTAAATCGGTGGCATTGGCAGCATCCCCCAGGAAGGGCTTGACATTGAAGATTTCCTGGATGGTACGCAGCGTGGAGCTGTGGGTGTATTCGATGCTGTTGGAATACCCGCCGCCCTTGGCCAGCGGGGAGAGCACGATCATGCCGATCGGTTGGTCATTATCATCCGACTCATCCCAGGTGATGAACAGAACTCCACCGTTCTTATAAGCCTCGGAGGCAAGGATCATCGGCACCTGTTCAGAAAGCCAGGTATCACCATTTTTAACCTGGTCTAAGCTGGGGCAACCTACTACGTCGTGCATGTCATTGCACAGGTTGGGAGTGATGAAATTATACTGTGCCACCGTGTTATTCTTCAGGTCTGTTGCCAGCTCTGAAAACGGCCGCTCGTGGGCAATGCAATAGGCTGCATTGGGATCCATATTATCGGTCACGTCATCGAAGTAAACCATCGGATTATGCTTGGCGGCATATAAATTAACATCCTTTAGGGGGCAAACCTTGCCGCTTATCCCCTCTTCATAAGCTTTCCAGGTGAACCCGGCATTATTGAGGTAAGTAACCAGGTGATCGGTGCTGCTCTGGTGGTTGCTCTTCACCCCACTATCGTTGTGCACACCAAAGTTCGTGCCAGCTTCCAGCCACAGGTAATTGGGCTCGCTGGGATGAATACCCGGCGGATTGTGGTAATTAAGTGCATAGGAAGCCTGTGGCAGGAGTGTTTGATTAATATAGGGTGCGGAGTCATTATTAATGATACTGGACCAATTATGATTCTCCATCACGATGATGAACACAGTCTTGATCTCTCCGGCAGTAGCCAGCGTGGTTTCGACAGGCGTGCTGCTTGCGCTCGGGGTAGCCGAAGACTGCTGGCTGGCTCCCTGGGTGGGTGTAAAGGTTTGAGTTGGCCCGGCCTGTTGGCTGGATATCGCCGTGCTGCTTGGCGGGATGGCTTGCCCGGGGGTGCTCGTTGAAATTTGTTGTGGGACGGATGTCACCGTATTAGCAAGCTCACCCGGCGATGCAGCCTGGCAGCCAGAGAGCAGCAACGAAAAAACGATCATTAAGGCTGTTAGCTGCTTGGTCGAGCGTATAAAACCTTGGTGTGGTTTATTGTGATTATTGGCCATAACCCTCCTCATTTTCATAGGCACGCCAGCATTATATGGTGTGAATGACCGCCAGCCATCCCCACCTGCATTAGCAATTGCTTAATTAAAAACCAGCCGGTGAACGTCATTGATTTCCTGTTCGCATCGTACCGATGTGTTCTTAGGCAGCTGGCGCAATACTCATCGGTAAAAATATGCTGATTCACCATGAAATCCCAGCCGCCACCTGCTGAATGATCCTGGCATGTGAACCTGCCATCGTGGGTGGCTGATGATGCTTCCACCCGATCCAATCAGCAACTATCAGCATGCCCCACTCAGCCTGGCATCCCCCACACAAATCACAAATCATATCTTAATATTTTCTGAACCTCATCCCTGTATACTTAACCAGAAGGATCAAGGTTTAATCGCTATCTTTGGAGGTTTTGCATGTCTTTAAGAAAAGTGCTTCTTTTTTTCGCAGCCGTCGTCATTCTGGGCGGCGCTGCTCTGGCAGGCTCGATTGCTGGCGGAGTAATTGTTTATAACTATATGAGCCAGACTGCAACCACCATTCCAGTCACTTCCAGCCAGCCTGCCGTGGATATCCAAACGGCCAATAATCAAACCCAAACCCTGGAAGTTAACAGCACCGATGTTGAAACTGCCGTTACCACGGCGGTCCAAAATGTGGGGCCAACGGTGGTGACCGTGGTGGGTACCATCCCGGGCCAGCAGACCTTTTTTGGATTTACCGGCGATTCCACATCCACCGGCAGCGGGGTATTCATCTCCTCCGACGGCTATATCCTCACCAACAACCACGTGATCGAGGGAGCGCAGCAGCTGCAGGTCATCTTCGCCGATGGCAGCGAGCAGGATGCCACTCTGGTGGGCACCGACCAGTATTCCGATCTGGCTGTGCTCAAGGTGGACGGACCGGCACCCGCCGTGGCCAGCTTGGGCAATTCCGACGCCCTGAACCCAGGCGAGACGGTGATTGCCATTGGCTCGCCATTGGGCGACTTCAAGAATACCGTCACCGTTGGGGTAGTCAGCGCCACCGGCCGCTCGATCGACACCGGCGAAGGCTACACTATTGATGGCCTGATCCAAACCGATGCCGCCATCAACCAGGGCAATTCGGGCGGGCCGCTGGTGAACCTGGCCGGAGAAGTGATCGCCATCAATACCCTGATCATCCGCAGCAGTGGTAGTGGGACGGTGGCCGAGGGGCTTGGGTTCGCCATCCCCATCAACACCGCTCGAGTGGTTTCATCACAAATCATCCAGAAAGGTTATGTCTCGCGCCCCTACATAGGAATCACCTGGCAGCCCATTACCCCACGCGTGGCAGCCATTTATCGCCTGCCGGTGGAATACGGGGTTTATATCACCGATGTGGCTGCCAATAGCCCCGCCAGCACAGCCGGTCTCATAGTGGGCGATATCATTACCGGCATCGATGATACTGCCCTGGATGAGACCCACGCTTACATCAACACCCTGTTCCAGTATTCTGCAGGTGACACGGTAACCGTTAGCCTGGTGCGCAACAACCGCCAGATGCAGGTGCAGGTCACCCTGGGCGAATCAGGCTCGTAAACCAATACGCTGAGCTGATGGCTGAAACCCCGCCCGAAGACGACCCCCATCGTTTCGACGAGTGGTCGGAGACCTATGAGCATTCATTTATGAGTGGCTCATCTTCGACCGCCTTCACCAAGCAGCATTAAGGCGCATTCCTCCCGGCTTTTTCCCATCGGGAATCCTGGATATCGGCTGTGGCACCGGCTACTTGTTGCGCAGGCTGCATGGACATTGGCCTGCAGCCACCCTGGTGGGGATTGACCGCTCCGCAGGCATGGTCTCGCGTGCCAGGAAATAAACTTCCACTGCCACCATCTACCAGGCCTCCGCAGAGCATATCCCCCTGGAGGGTGCCTCCATCAACCGTGCAAATAGCACCATGTCTTTTCATAATTGGGCAGACCACCCCCTGGGGGTGCAGGAAGTTATACGGGTGCCTGCCAGGGGAAACCTGTTCATCCTGGCCGATACCAACACCTGGCACGGTCACCCGCTTTCACGCCCTCAAATTTGGCGCGTATTCCTCGCCGCCGGCCTGGCCATCCGCTCTCAAGCAAGCCTGGTGCCGTTGCTGAGCATTACCGCGGGCGAAAAGATCTAGGTGTCCTTTTGGGGAATTGTCACGGGCTACGAGCCGTACAGGCGGCGCGGTGGAGGGTATCGCCTGGCCTGCACACTCCAGCGGGATGCTATCTGACCCAGGGTTATTGAGACTCAACCTCTGGCATTGAGAAAAGGCCCGACGCCAGCCGGTACAGCAGCCCCCCAAATGTGAACAGCCAGGCAGCCAGGGCAATGTAGATGAAATAGCGCGGGATGACTGTAATGGCCTCGATATTCAAGGCTTTGGCCATCTGGAACGTGCAGCTGGTATACATTCCCAGGGGGAACACCATGCTCCAAAACAACGGGTCATAGCGCAGCGGATAGCGTTTGATGAGATGCCGCCACACCCCCAAGATTACCAGCATCGGGATCCACCAGCTGGCAGTGGCCCAGAAAAACAGGTTCAGCCCCTTCAAAAACGGCAGCAGGTCGCTCAGGAAGCTCCACTGCCCGGCGTTAATGATCAATGTATCCCCTGCCAGGGTCGAAATCGCCACCGCGCCCATATTGATCCAATAAGGCGGGCTGAGCTGTGCGGGCTCCAGCCTGAAGAATAGCAGGCGGTAAAAAATGAGGGCAATGATCAGGATATACAGCATGCCGCCAAACAGGTACATGGTCAGCGAATAAAACAGCATGGGATTCTTCCACACACCTGTATGCGCGGCTAGCATGGTGCCCAACACTGAGATCGATTGGGTTCCCACCACTGCCACCAGCCAGCTGCCATTCACCCCACTCCCCAGCGCAGGTTTTTCATCCCTGGTCATCAAGATGGTGAACACCGCGTAGATCAATACCAGCCACAAGATGAGCCCAAGCCCCCACAGGATGCCCGCGGTGAGCATGTCACTGGATATGATCACGAACTGGCTACCCAGCACGCAAGTACCCGCCACCAGCGTGAAAAACCCCGGTGAGCGCAGGTGGTCTCCTAAGTCAACCACCACGCGCCTGTGATAGAACGCCAGCCTGGCAAGCAGCAACACCCACAGGATGATGTAGGCAGCGATATTAATGATAAAGAGTATTCGAGCCAGGATGGCAAATTCGAGCAGCTGCGAGGCGATGGATACGATCCCCGTAGCCATCACCAACGCAAAATATGCCGGCAGCAAATCTTGAATCCCAAGCCTGATGACGCCCGCGATCCTGCTTGCCACTATCTGAACCCTCAATGAGCCAGGCGGCGATGCCATACCACCACCTGGAAGCGTCTCCACAGGTAAGTGATGGGGAAGGTCACCAGGTGCACCAGGCGGGTGAACGGGAACAGGGCGATCAGCAGCGTTGCATTCAAGACGTGCAGCCTGGGTATTAGCGGCAGCGTGCTCACCGTGATGGTCTCAGGATGGAAGGTGGCCAATGATTGCACCCACACGGTCACCGTCTGCAGGAACCACACTGCGCCCCAGCGGTAGAACAGGGATACCCACAATCCCAGGAAAATCTGGTAGAACAGCAATGCCAGCAGCACCCAGTCCATGGGGGTGGTGAGCACGCGTAGCCGTGAATGAGTCACCCTGCGCAAGATGAGCACGATAATGCCGGAAAAAGCCAGGATGGCCAGGAATTTGCCGATCAGCTCCACGATGTAAAGGCGGGTGTCGACGGCGTGGATGAGCTCCATTAGCCCGGGAATGGCGAACCCCGCCACGTGGATCAGCAAGACTGGCACCACCCCATAATGCCACGGCACCGCCCCCCAGAATAAAACCCGGTGCTCCACCAGCTCGGACGACAGGCTGGAATAGCTGAACCGGTTCACGAAATAACGCGCCAGCCCGCCAAACACCGCCAGGAAAACTGCCAGGTATGGAAATACGATAAACAGCAGTGTATCAATCATCTCCAACTCCTCCTGCGCCTGGATGCGCCAGGCTGAAAGCTCCGCTGATCTCTTTTTCCTGCAGCAACAATAAAAGCGCCTGCAGAATCAGGCAGTATGGCTGCGTGCGATTCTCACCAAACACCTCGATCATTTTTCCCGCCGCCGGTAGCAGGCCCTCCTGCAGTAAAACCAGGCTGAATTCATCCTCCAGGCTCGCAGACAGGAAGCGCAGCACCATCACCACATGATCTGGCAGCTCGCTTCCGCAGTCATATCCCTTTTGGCGGTAGCCCTCATTGAGCCGGGCCATGAACCAGCTGCGCTGGTAGCTCTCGCCGAATAGTTGGTAGCCGACGTACGGGCAGCATAAACCTTGCAGGTCGAAGGTGCTGGTGTAGATCTCCTGCACCCGGCTGAGTTGTTCGTGGTTTACCCAGTGCTCGAACCCTGCCAGCCTCTCGCCAGCCTGGGGGCACACCTCATCCAGCCGCGCCATGCACGCTCGCGCTTGCCGGCTCACATCCTCGAACGGGTAATCCAGCAAGTCAGCGAAAAATAGCAGCAGACCAGGCAAATCATTCATCGGTTATGGCCCGCGTTTGGGTGGTCGCCGGTAGCCAAAACCGGTTTCTTCTTTATGCACCTGGGTGTCCATGGTCTCTTCGATCGCCACCTCCCGCTCCATGGGCGGGATGACGAACTGGTCATAATAGCCCGGCTGGGTGGTAAGGCGGTAAATCTCTTCCACCTGCTCGGCGGTCAGCCCTGCCTGCTGCAAGGCTTTCTGCGCCTCTTCATTGGTAAAATCTCCCACCTGCTCTGCCCGCTTGTTAATGCGCACTGCCATCATGCGCGCATAAGCCAGCTTTACCACGGCTTCATTACCTCCCGCCAGCAGCAAAGACATGTAGCGGATTGGCATGCGGATATTTTCCATTGTGCTGAAGAAATCCGCCGCCAGGCGATGCTTGCCTTGCTCCAGCTCGGTGGACATCACCGGCAGCAAGGGCGGCACATAGAATAGCATGGGCAGGGTGCGGAATTCCGGGTGCAGCGGCAGCGCTAGCTCCCATTCCTTCACGAAGCGATACACTGGCGATTTCTGGGCAGCATTGATCACCCCGTCTGGAATGCCGTTCTTCTTTGCTTCAGCGATCACCTGCGAGTCGTGGGGGTCCATGATCATCTGGCGCTGGGCCTGCACAAGGTCCTGGTCGTCAGCCATGGCAGCCTGTTCAATCTGGTCGGCATCGTACAGCAGCACGCCCAGGTAGCGGATGCGCCCCACGCACACGTGGAAGCACGCCGGCGCCTGGCCGGTTTCTTGCCGGGGATAGCACAGGATGCATTTTTCAGATTTTCCCGTCGACCAGTTGAAATACACTTTTTTATACGGGCAGCCGGAAATGCACATGCGCCAGGCACGGCATTTTTCCTGGTTCACCAGCACGATCCCGTCCTCGCCGCGCTTATAGATAGCGCCTGCCGGGCAGGCAGCCACGCATCCCGGGTTCAGGCAGTGGTTGCAGATGCGCGGCACGTAGAAAAACACCAGTTTCTCGAATTCGAAAAGCTGGCGCTGTTCTTCCGCGCTGAGCTGCATCATCTGTGGGTCATTGGCGGCGTAGATGGGTGAGCCACCCAGATCATCATCCCAATTGGGGCCTGAATCAATTTCCATCAGCCGCCCGTCAACCAGCGAGACGGCTCGCGCAATCGGCTGGTCATCCCCGGGAGGGGCAGTGATCAGGTCCTGGTAACGGTAAGTGAACGGCTCATAGTAATCATCCAGGTTGGGGAGCGCCGGGTTGTAGAAAATATCCGCCAGCTCACCCACCCGTGATTGCAGCTTAAGCCTCAGCCTGCGCGTTCCGCCCTGCGTCACCACCTCCCAACCACCGCGATATTTCTGCTGGTCTTCCCACAGGGTGGGGTAACCGGTCCCTGGTTTCGTCTCCACGTTGTTCCACCACATGTACTCCGCCCCCTTGCGGTCCGTCCAGATATTCTTACAAGCCACGCTGCAGGTATGGCAGCCTATGCATTTATCCAGGTGGAAGACCATCGAAATTTGTGAGCGAATATTCATCATGCACCTCTAATACTGTGGTTTGCCGGGCAGCTTTCGCACCAGCACGAATGTGTCGCGGTTGGCCCCAGTGGGACCCCAGTAATTCAGCGCATAGCTGAATTGCCCATAACCGCCCATCATCAACACCGGTTTGAGCCGGGCGCGGATGGGGCTGGCGTGGAATCCCGCCCTGCGGTTACCCCGTTGCGGTGATTTTGGCACGCCCAGGGTGCGCTCGGGTGCGTGATAGAAAAAGCAGGTGCCCTTGGGGATGCGGGCGCTCACCGCGGCGCGCGACACTGCAACCCCGTGGTCGTTATACAGCTCCACCCAATCGTTGTCTTGGACGTCGATCTCCCTGGCGTCCTGGTCGTTCAGCCAGATGGGCTCGATTCCCCTGGAGAGGGTCAGCATACGGTCGTTGTCGTAGTACGTGGAATGGATGTGCCACTTGCCGTGTGGTGTCAGGTAGCGTAGCTGCATCGCATTGCCTTCCGGCCGGCTCTTGTCCAGGTCACCGAAATCTTCCGGGCCGGGAGGTGGTTTGTACGTGGGCATATGCTCGCCGAAGGCCAGGTAGCCTTCATGGTCGATGTAGAAATGCTGCCGGCCTGTCAGGGTATGCCAGGGCACCAGCCGCTCCACGTTCTGGCAAAAACCCGAATATGCCCTGCCATTGGTCACGATACCCGACCAGTTGGGGCTGTTCAGCACGCGCCGCGGCTGGCTGAGCAGGTCATTGAAAGTCACGCGCACGTCGCGGGTCACTTCAGCCAGGTCCATTAGCTGCATCCCGGTCTCTTCCTCCGCTGCCTGGTAGGCCCGCACACTCACCTCTCCGTTAGTCTCGGGTGCCATATAGAGCACGGCATCTGAGGCCAGGTGTGCGTCCTCGATCGACGGGTATTTTTGGCTCTCCCAGGTCACGCTATTGCCGTATTCCAGCATTGTCCGGTACAGGTCATCCATATCCCAACGTATGCCATGCACCCCAATGCCATCTCTGGGGATGGTGGGGCCCAGCGAGATGTAACGGTTGTACAGGTTCACATAATCCCGCTCCACCACCGCCAGGTTGGGCATCGTAACTCCCGGCACAGGCGCGCATTCCCCCCTGAACCATTCTTTCACGCTGCTCTGTGCTACCTCACCCCGGCTGTCGTGCTGCAGGGCGGTGGTCACCAGGTCTTTCACCGGTGATGGGAGATGCAGTTCCGCCAGCTCGCCGACCTTCTTGGCGATGAGTTTGAATATATCCCAGTCATCCTTCGATTCCCAGCAGGGCGGCACTGCTGCCGAAAGCGGGTGGACGAAGGAGTGCAGGTCGGTCGAGTTGAGGTCGTTCTTCTCGTACCAGGTGGCTGCCGGAAGGATGATGTCGGAATACAGCGCCGTGGTGTCCATGCGGAAGTTGAGGTCCACCACCAGGTCCATCTTGCCCTGCTGCACCTTCTCGCGCCACACCACCTCGGGGATATCTTCAGCCTTCACCTCATCAGCCACAGCATGCGAATGGGTGCCCAGGTAGTGCCTGAAGAAATACTCCTGCCCCTTGGCGCTGGCGTTCAAGGCGTTGCCGCGCCATATGAACCACACCCGCGGCCAATTTTCTGGTGCATCAGGATCCTGCACGGCAAACTTCAGCTCCCCACTTTTGAGCTGCTCAATCACCCAGCGGCGAATTTGGCCGTCATCATGTGCCCCAGCTTCCTGTGCCAGGCGAACCAGCTCCAGCGGGCTACGGTTGAATTGTGGGTAGAATGGTAACCAGCCCATTCTCACCGCCTGCACCTGCGTATCCATGGTGTGCTGTCGGGCCATCTTCTTCATCCACGCGCTGGCATTATCGGGAAGCTGGCTGGGCAGGCACTTCGTATACGTCCGCTCATAGCGCCATTGATCGCTGTGCACATAATGGAAGGAAGGCGCATTTTGCAGCCTGGCAGGCTTGATCCAATCGGTGGCGAATGCTATGGTGGACCATGATGATAATGGGGCGATTTTTTCCTGCCCCACGTAATGGGCAAAGCCTCCACCGTTGCGCCCCACGCAGCCGGTAAGCATCAGCGTGGCGATGGCTGCCCGGTAGATCAGGTCATTGTGGTACCAGTGGTTAACCCCCGAGCCGATGATGATCATGCACTGCCCGCCCGTTTTAGCCGCCGTTGAAGCCCACTCACGGGCAAATTGGATCACCGTCTGGCGATCCACCCCGCTGAAACGCTCCTGCCAGGCCGGTGTAAAGGCCAGTTCATCATCGTAACTTGCTGCGTAATCACCATCCAGGCCGCGCCCCACCCCGAATTGCCCCATCAACAGGTCATAAATGGTGGCCACTGCCACCTTCCCCTGGGTCGTGTCCACCATGCGCACCGGCACACTGCGCCGCAGGGTCTTCTCATTGCCGAAATCCGAAAACTCCACCTCCAATACCTCATCGTGCTTGTCCAGAAAGCTCAAGATGGGGTCGATCTCCTCCCCCTCCAGCCCATCTTTCAGCTCAAGGTTCCACTCTCTTTTTTCATCCTGCCATCTAAAGCCCACTGTCCCCAGGGGCATGCGCGGCTCGTCGCTCAATTCGTCCCACACCAGAAATTTCCATTCCGCCAATGGCTCGTTTTGCGTGCGCCTCAGCTGTATCGCCTGCAACATCCGCCCGGGAACATGGCCCTCACCCGCTTTCTCCAACACCACCAGGAAAGGCGCATCGGTGTATTTTTTGGCATATTCCAAAAAATATTCGCTCTTTTGCTCGTGGTGGAATTCTTTTAAGATGACGTGATTCACCGCCATCCAGAAAGATGCATCCTGCCCCGCCTGCACCGGCACCCACCAGTCGGAATACTTGGATACCTGGCTGAAATCGGGTGAGAAGACCACCAGCTTGGTGCCTTTATGGCGTGCCTCTGAAACAAAATGAACGTCAGGCGTGCGGGTCATGTTCAGGTTCGAGCCGATCGCCGCAATGTATTTAGAATTGAACCAATCCGCGCTCTCGCACACATCAGTCTGCTCGCCAAACACCTCCGGGGAAGCCGGCGGCAGGTCGCTGTACCAGTCGTAGAAGCTCAGCGTCACGCCCCCCAGCAGTTGCAGGAAGCGGTTCCCCGAGGCATGGCTCAGCATTGACATGGCCGGGATGGGAGAGAACCCCACCACCCGGTCGGGTCCGTACTTTTTGATCGTGTAAATGGTGGATGCGGCGATGATCTCCAGCACCTCGTCCCAATTAGAGCGCCTGAAGCCCCCCTTGCCGCGCGCCACCTGGTAGCTGGTGCGCGCCGGCTCGTCTTCCACGATCGACGCCCAGGCTGCCACCGGGTCGGCATACTTCTCGCGCCGTTCGTGCCACAGGTCCATCAGCGTGCCGCGCAGGTAAGGATATTTCACCCGGATGGGCGAATAGATATACCAGGAGAATGAGATCCCCCTCTGGCAACCGCGCGGCTCGTAAGGCGGAAGGCCTTCTTCCAGCAGCGGGTAATCGGTGGCCTGCAGCTCCCAGGTGACGATGCCATCCTTCACGTACACCATCCACGAGCAGCCGCCCGTGCAGTTCACCCCGTGCGTGCTGCGCACCACCCGGTCGTGCTGCCAGCGGTTGCGATAGAACTCCTCCCACAGGCGCGATTTTGGATTGTTAATGTCCTGGATCCAGCTCACATCTGCCTCCTTGCTGCAATTATCCTGGTACGGTCGCCTGGTATGCTCATCTCATTTGCCTTTCCGGGCCCCATTAACCAGCTCCTGGCGTACGGTTCGCAGCCGGTTGCGCCAATAAAAACCGATCGTCGCCACGATGAATAGGAATCCCACCAAGCTGATCCCAATCACGATGGGTTCCTTATTCACCACCGGCTGCCCGGCGGTGCTCTTGAAAAACGCCAGCAAGTCGGCCTTTTCCTGGGCGGTAAGCGGGTGGCTGACGTATTCGGGGTTCATGCTCAGGAATGGCAGGTGCGAAAGCATCCCTTCCAGCCCCGCTTCCCCATACTTTGTATACACGTTGGTCAGGTCGGGCCCGAATGTGCCCCCGCCCAGGATGCCCGCTTCGTTGGCATTGTGGCATCCCACGCATTCGGGGGCGCGGTTTTCCAGGCGCACCCATCCCAGGAACAGGGCTTTGCCGTTCTCGGCGTCACCGGCCGGCAGGCTGGTTTGCGGGCTGCTGCTGGGGGATGCTGGCGCTACACTACCGCCCGACGCCGCCCGGAGGTAGGCGATCACCGCCATCACCTGCGGGTTGCTCAGCTTCAGGTTGGGCATGCTGATGTTGTTATATTTTTGCACCAGGGCGGTGGCGGTTGGGTCCCCCGATGAGATTACCTGCTGCGGGTTGCTGATGAAATTCACCAGCCATTGTTCGGGCTGCTGATCTGCTACCCCCTTCAGGTCCGGTCCGGTCAGGTCACCCCTGCCGATGGTGTGGCAGCCGCTGCAGTTCTCGGCAAAGATCGCCTGTCCATCCGGTGT
>Ga0172363_10000028_pt1 | contig 78134 bp, 68 predicted proteins | sample LakKivs2_kivu2a2_FD_114541 | JGI IMG/M metagenome (GOLD analysis project Ga0172363, IMG submission 114541) | Sediment microbial communities from Lake Kivu, Rwanda - Sediment s2_kivu2a2 | ecosystem: Environmental > Aquatic > Freshwater > Lake > Sediment | place: Rwanda: Western Province, Lake... | reverse complement strand
TTAATTCCTGAAGCATTTGATTTATTTTTTGGTCTTAAGGGCATATTTTTTCCTGAATTTCTCCACCCGGCCGGCAGTATCAACTATCTTTTGTTTGCCAGTAAAAAACGGGTGACATTGAGAGCAGATCTCCACCCGGATTTCTTTCTTGGTTGACCGGGTTTTAAAAGTATTGCCGCAGGCGCAGATTACTGTGCATTCCTGATACTCCGGATGAATTCCTTTTTTCATTCTGTTCTCTCCTCTTGAACTGATTGATTATATCAATTTTCAGACTGTCAGTAAAGGATGCCTTGCTGGCGAGTCTTAACCCTTAGAAGTTCCCAATCTACATTGAACCTGGCAGTTTTTTCTACATGTCTGACGATCTCTTTATATAGTTTTGAATCCAGGTATTCTTTAAGCTGATCGCTGAGAGGAAAAACCTGTTCTTCGGCATTCCATTCATAAACCTCACCTGAAGCCTTGGTCAGGCAGCCGAGATAAACCGCCCAGGCCAGCTGCCTGAAAGGCAGATGGCTGAATTGTTTTCTGATCGCCTTAAGCTCGCCTTCTCTTATCGGATTAACGAAATAAAAATAGCGCGAAAAAAGAAGAGCATTATGAAAATAAGCGGGGAAAGCGACCAGACCATCTATCTGAATCAATTTAGAAAGATAGAGAAAAACCTCCAGAATCTTTTTTGATAGACTCAGTCCGGGTCGAGTCTGTCCGGGAAGCGGCGGGTGCTTGTCATCAAAACTGAGTCTGGGATTTTGCAGCGTCAACCACTCAAACAACAGGCAGTGCTGGGAGGGCAACGGATAGCCATGTTTTTCTGGCGCCAGAAACTTAACATTGCCCTCTCTGATTTTCAGGTCCACAATAACTTTGTCGGGATGTTCTTCCAGCCAGTAGATCAGCAGTCTCTGAACCGGATACTCTGAGGAATCAAACCTGTATTTTATGGGCCATAGATTTCTTTTCTTGGCTTCCCGGAAAAAGCTTTTTTTGGCCAGAACAGCCATCACTTCTTTTAATGTGTATCTGCCCAGAAAAAGCAGTGAGCCACGGGTAAAACCCAGTCCGGAAAAGACTTCCTCCTCTTTCAGGACAGGGTCTTTATCCCAGAACGGATGTACTTTCTTATCACTGCCTGACATTGGGCTTGCTAACCTCAAGAGGATGTCATATTTTAGACTATTTTTCAGAGTCGTTCAACCCGAATTAACTTTTTTCCCTTTTTACAATTTCTCCGGAATAAAAAGAAAATACGTCGTCTCTGAATTTAACCTGTCTCAGAAGCTTGAAATCATCTTTGGAAGGCAAGAAGCGACGGTTATGTCGAACGATAACCATGCCTTCTGGCTTAAGAACCCCTCTTTTTCTTATGATTTTAAGCGGATTTCGTTCAGCCAGAAGCTTGTAAGGCGGATCCAGGAAAATCAGGTCGAATTTCACACCCTTTTTTGCCAGGTCAATAACTGCCCTGTTGAATTCTCTATTCGCCACAAGTGCACTCTCATCAGCCCCGCACTTTGAGATATTAGCCTTGATGATTTTAGCCGCCAGAGGCAGCTCTTCGACAAAAACCACCCGGCCTGCTCCCCGGCTCAGAGCTTCAAGGCCAACAGAACCAGTGCCGGCAAAACCGTCCAGAAAAAAAGTATCCAGTATTCTGTCCTGCAGGGTGTTAAACAGGGCTTCTTTGAGTTTGGCCGGGAGCGGCCTGACCAGAGGACTGGGAACTAGCTTCAGCCTGCGGCCTTTATATTTGCCGGCGATTATTCTGATCATTTCACTCCTCAATAATAGACTATCAGCTTACCCTGGCCGGTTGAGAGTTTATCCACTCCTGGGGGCAATTCATACCAGTCTTCGAGATGGCCGGACTCAAGACCTTGAGAACTGGTTACAAGGTCAACAAGATAATCAACAAGTTCGGGCCGAATTCTTTGATTTTCAAGATACAGGCTGTTAAAGAGCAGTCTCACTTTGTGCTCAGAGCACTCTAACCGGGCAGAAAAATAAAGATTAACCTCATCCTTAAAATAAGACGGGAGGTTGTAAGACCGGAGATCCAGAAGCAGGCGGCCTTCAACTTTATCCTGCGGAAACAATTTTAATTCAATCGTCCGTGCAGCAGGCACCTGTTCAGCAAACAGATACTTGAAATAAGCATTAGCTTCTTTCTCATCAAACTCAGCCAGCTTACCCTGACTGCGGCCTGTTCGCTCTCTCAGCCTGGCCACCCGGTCAAGAAAACTGATTATCTTCAGGGTATGGTCAGAAGCAGAGTTTGACTCATTTTTAACCTGAGCCGCACCTGAGATGAAGCTTATCATTAATATGGCCGCGGCCATGCTAACCAGCAGAATTTTCTTGGTCATCATTATCAACCGAAAAAGTTTTTCTTAATGCTATCAATTCTCTCGCTGTTTGTAAAATTCTTTCCCGGACCGTAATGATAATCAATTGAACTTGACTTGCAGACACTCATCAGGTCTTCCGCTGGCGCCATAGAGGCCAGAACAAAAACCTCAGGAAGTGTCAAGAACGCATTCATAAAAGCTTAAAACTGGTAGGGTCTCCGCTCCTGGTCAATCCGGTCTCCTTGACAGGGTAAGAGGGGTAAACTATACTGAGCTTTCAGAAAACCTGTTCGACTAAACCAGAAAGTCAAACATATGACTCTAATCGAAAAAGCCAGGAAGGGAAACTTAACCCCTTTATTCAGGAGTATAGCCCGGCAAGAAAAGATTTCTCCAGAAGAACTGATTTCTTTGCTTGCCCAGGGTAAAGCGGTCATTCCTTATAACAGGTTTCACTCACCGTCCAGGGCTGTGGCCATCGGTCAGAAAATGAGAACCAAGGTAAACGTTAATCTTGGGACATCCCGCGACTATCCTGAACTCAAAAGCGAGGTGGCCAAGCTAAGAACCAGCCTGAAATATGGCACGGATACAGTTATGGATTTAAGCACAGGCGGCAACATAAAAAACATCAGGAAAAAACTTCTTGGTATATCCTCAGTTCCGCTCGGCACTGTCCCCGTTTATCAGGCGGCCATAGAAGCCATTTCCAGACGAGGTTCGATCGTCAAAATGACTGAAGATGACCTCTTTCAGGCCATTGAAGCTCAAGCCCGGGAAGGTGTGGATTTTATGACTGTCCATTGCGGTCTGACGCTAAAGGCGGTTGAGAGATTGAAAAAACAGGGGCGTGTTGCCGACATAGTTTCGCGAGGCGGTGCTTTCCATCTGGCCTGGATGCTCCATAACGACAAAGAAAATCCCCTTTATGCAAATTACACCCGGTTGCTGCAAATTGCCAGAAAATATGACGTGACTCTAAGCCTTGGCGACGGGCTCAGACCTGGCTCAATTCTTGATGCAACTGACCGGCCGCAAATTGAAGAACTCTTGACCCTGGGCGAACTGGTCAAACAGGCCCGTGAAGCCGGGGTTCAGGCCATGGTTGAAGGACCTGGCCACGTTCCTCTGGACCAGGTAGCTATGAACATAAAGCTTCAGAAAAGGCTCTGCGAGGACGCTCCGTTCTACGTTCTGGGCCCTCTCGTAACTGATATCGCTCCAGGTTATGACCATATTGTCTCAGCCATTGGTGGAGCCATCGCCGCTTCTGCTGGTGCTGATTTTCTCTGTTATGTTACCCCAGCCGAACACCTGGGCTTGCCTTCAATTGAGGATGTTAAGGAGGGGCTGATCGCTTCCAAAATTGCGGCCCATGCTGCCGATATTGTAAAAGGAATTGCAGGAGCTATCGAAAGAGACGCAGAACTTTCGAGTGCCAGGAAAAGGCTGGACTGGCAAAAACAAAAAAAATTATCCATAGACCCGGATAAGTTTGCCGAAATCCGGAAGCGTCGGAAATCACGGACAAAAGCCTGCTCCATGTGCGGCGAATTCTGCGCTATGAAAATCGTCAGCGAATTCCTGAACGGTGGAGAGGCAGATGATTCCTGTTCCTGAGCATCTCCATTTCGGAGTGGCCGGAATCCCCAGTTCTTGCCGGGAAGACTCATCACTTAAAGCCATCGATTGCGTAATATCATCTGGTCTTGAAGCCATTGAGCTGGAGTTTGTCCACGGATTAAAGATGAGCCAGGAAACCGCGATAAGGATAAGGCAGGCGGCTCACAAGAACAAAATCCGGCTCAGTGCTCATGCCCCATATTATATCAACCTGAACTCGGATGATGCGGGAAGAAGAATCCAGGGTCAGGAACTGCTGCTGAACTCTCTGCGGCTGGCAGACCTGGCTGGAGCGACAGACCTGATTTTCCATGCCGGCTATTACGGCAGAACGTCTGCTGCTGAGACTTACCGCCGCATCAAAGCTGGCCTTGATGAAGTCCTTTCCATTGCCCGGACGGAGAAGCTCAGAACTAAACTGAGAATTGAGACCATGGGCAAAAAGTCTCAATTTGGAAGCCTGGATGAAGTGCTGTCATTGTGCCGGGAGCTGGAAGGGCTTTTTCCCTGCCTGGATTTCGCCCACATTCTTGCCAGAGAGGGTCGCATAAATTCTTACCATGATTTCTGCCGTGTTCTGAGCAAAGTCGAAAAAAAACTCGGCCGCACCTCTCTTAAGAATGCTCACATCCATATTTCAGGTGTAAAGTTCAACCAGAGAGGCGAGATTAAACATCTTGACCTGGAAGAATCAGAATTTCGCTACGATGAGTGGCTTCAGGCTCTTGACGATCTTGGAGTTACAGGAACAATCATCTGCGAAAGCCCCTCGCTTGAGGCAGATGCTCTCATGCTGAAGAACCTGTACCACGGTCTCAGAGAAAAAAACCCCACTCTCAACCCGGTCGATTAGCTCTTATCCATGCTGAGGTTTATGCCAACTGAATCACAACAATATCTTCCATTGTCTTGATGCATCTAAAAATGATTTTCTGAACAGGAAAAAGCTTACCCTTGACACTTCAGCGGGTTAAGTCTAAACTAACTTCTAATATCTTAATAACCTTATTTAAATGGACTCAAACAATACCGGTGAGATAAGAAATCAGGTTTTTTCATCAAGAATAGAGGCACATCCTGTTTTCTCCCGTTCACTTTTAAGCTTCGCCATCTTAAGATTGATTATGGCTGGCACTGCAAATGATTATTCCGGGAGAAGACAGAGTTGTGGATTACATAAAATCTTAATATCTGACTGAAGGAGATGTAGATGATTGAGATTCGCTTCCATGGACGGGGTGGCCAGGGGACAGTCGTAGCTTCTAAAATACTCGCGGATGCTCTGGCCAAAGAAGGAAATTACGTTCAGGCCTACCCGGAGTTTGGAGTGGAACGGAGAGGCGCTCCTGTTTTTGCTTTTATGCGCATTGATAATAAGCCAATTTATGACAAAAGCAGGATATACACTCCGGACCACGTAGTGGTCGTTGACCCGACTCTGGTTGAAGCCATTGACGTAACCGAGGGACTCAAGGCTGGCGGCTACATCATCATTAACAGCGATAAGAAACCCCAGGAATTCAAATTTTCACAGAAGTTCAAAGTTTTTACCGTCGATGCTACTGAAATTGCGGTTAAACACAAACTCGGAACCTTAGCTGCTCCTATAGTTAACACGGCTATCGTCGGCGCGGTAGTAAAAATCCTGAGATTAACCAAGCTGGAATCACTGACGGAAGCCATCAGGGAAGGGGTGCCATTGAAACCTGAAGATAACATTAAAGCCGCCATTGAGGCTTTTGAGAAAGCTTGAAAGGAAGGAAACGATGACAAAAAAGAAAGAAGCCAGAAAGATTGTTTTTAGTTCGGAAAAAGAAATGCCAATGGTGGCCATGTCCATCGGCTCAATGCTCTACAACAAAACCGGCGCCTGGCGTAACATCAAGCCGGTAATAGACCTGTCCAAATGCATCAAGTGCGGGATCTGCTGGAAATTCTGTCCCGATGCTTCAATCGATATCGTCGATGACTGGCCGCAGATTAACTACGAATACTGCAAGGGCTGCGGCATCTGTGCTGAAGAATGCCCGCAAAAATGCATTGTCATGGTTGAGGAGGAAAAATGAAAAAAGTAATCATGGGAAATCATTCGCTTTCTTATGGCGCCATGTTGTCAAGGGCTCAGGTGATTGCCGCCTATCCCATCACTCCTCAGACTCAGGTGGTTGAATTGCTTTCTGAAATGTGCGCTGATGGCACACTCAACGCCATGTTCATTAAAGTCGAATCCGAACACTCGGCCATGGCTGCCTGCCTGGGAGCTTCCTTGGCTGGCGCACGTACTTTTACTGCTACTTCTGCTCAAGGATTGGCTTTGATGCATGAGTTGCTTCACTGGGCATCGGGCGGAAGAATGCCAGTGGTCATGGGTAATATCAACCGGGCCATGGCTCCTGGCTGGAGCATTTGGACGGACCAGAACGATAGCCTGTCAGAGCGCGATACTGGCTGGATTCAATTTTATTGTTCTTCTAACCAGGAAGTTCTGGACACAGTCGTTCAGGCTTTTAAAGTTTCAGAAAAACTGATGATTCCCAGTATGATTGTCTTGGACGCTTTTGCTCTTTCCCATACGTATGAAGTGGTCGATGTCCCGGAGCAGAAAAAAATTGATGCCTATCTCCCGCCTTTTAATCCGCCATTCAGGATAGGCCCGGATGACCCCCATGCTTTTGGCGGATTGACTTCCCCGGACCATTACATGGAGCTTCGCTACAAGCTTCAGAAAGATATGGAAAAAGTTCCGGCCCTGGTTGAAGAAACAGGAAAGGAGTATGAAAAATTGTTTGGCCGCCATCTTGGCCAGGTGGATGAATATCTGTGCGGCGATGCTGAATTTATCTTCGTTACTTCAGGCACCCCGGGCTACACGGCCAGGGTGGCTGTGGATGAGCTCAGGGAGAAAGGAATAAAAGCTGGTAACCTGAGAATCAGACTTTTCCGGCCTTTCCCGTTCGAGAAGGTCCGCTCCATATTGTCCGGGATTCCAAAAGTAGCTGTGGTTGACAGGAACATTTCCTACGGACATCATGGAATATTCTACCAGGAAGTTAAATCAGCCGTATATGGACAACCGCACCCGCCGGCTATCTTTGGCTTTATCGCCGGTCTTGGCGGGCGCGACATTACCAGAGATGCTTTCAAAGAAATTGCGGACCATGCACTTTCCAGGAGCAGAGCCGAAGAAGAAATCGTCTGGATAGGAGTAAAAAAATGACCAAAGAAAGAAAAATGACTTTGACCATACCCAGAGAAGAGCTGATGAGCCCCGGCCACCTGGCCTGTCAGGGTTGTGGAGCTTCCCTGGCCATGCGAGTGGCTCTTAAAGCGCTCGGACAACGGACAGTGGTCTGCATCCCAGCCTGCTGCTGGGCAGTCATAGACGGCCCGTTCCCCCATTCCTCACTGGATATCCCGATTTATCATTGCGCTTTTGAGACGGCAGCTTCTTCAGCTTCTGGAGTCAAAGCTGGTCTGGAAATGGTCGGCGACACTGAGACTGCTGTCCTGGCCTGGGCCGGGGATGGCGGAACGTTTGATATCGGGCTGCAGGCTCTTTCAGGAGCAGCTGAAAGAAACGAAGATATAATTTATGCCTGCTACGATAACGAAGCTTATATGAACACCGGTATCCAGCGTAGCTCAGCCACACCGCTTGGAGCCTGGACTACAACTACTCCGGTTAAACATTACAAGAAACATCCGAAAAAGGATATCATCGCCATTATGGCCGCTCATCGCATTCCTTACATTGCTACGGCCAGCGTGGCTTACCCTGAAGATATGGTTAAAAAATTTAAAAAGGCCAGAGAATATAAGGGCACCAGGTTCATCCACGTCTTTGCTCCATGCCCTGCCGGGTGGAAAAGCAGGCCTGAAGATACAGTCAAACTGGCCCGGCTGGCTGTGCAGACTGGATATTTCCCGCTATACGAAGTAGAAGACGGCGAAAAATGGATGCTTAACGTGAAAATAAAAGAAAGAAAACCAATGGCTGAATATCTGAAGCTTCAGGGCAGATTCCGGCATCTTAAGGATGAAGAAATCACTATGATTCAGAATGAAGTTGATGCCAGGTGGGAAAGACTGCTCAAGAGGTGTGAACAATAGCCTTCTCTAATTAAGAACAGGGAGAATCTTTATGAAAAGATATGTAGTTCTATTCTTAACCGCATTCAGTCTGATTCTGCTTCATTCCTGCCAGAATGACGGCACAAATGCGAAACTCAGTCACAACGGAAGAACTGTCCCTGAACCAGCGCCTGAATTCCAAATAACTACTCTCGACCACCGGGAAGTTAGCCTATCATCTCTTAAGGGCAAGGTAATTCTTATAAATTTCTGGGCCACCTGGTGTCCGCCCTGCCGGGCTGAGATTCCTGATTTTATTGAAGCTTATTCAGAACTTAAGGGCAAAGGACTGGAGATTCTCGGCTTTTCAGTTGATGACCTGCCGGAGACAGAATTAAAAACTTTCGTGGAAAAAGCCAGGATGAATTACCCCGTGGCTCTGGCAGGCAGGGACATGGTCGAAGCCTTCAAGCCAGGGCAGTACATTCCAACTTCCATTTTCATCGATAAAACGGGTAATATCAGACATAAACATGTTGGCAAACTGGAAAAAGATGACCTGGTCAAAATCTTCGAAGAATTAAGCAAAGAATAGAAAACAGCCGGGATTATCTATCTATTCGATTATGAAAATCATCAGAGCTATAAAATAAGTCTTTTGCCTGAAACAGATTGATTCAGATAAGCTACCAGCGGTAGACTGCAGAGGCCCAGGTAAAGCCAGCGCCGAAAGCCACCATGACTATAATCTGACCTTTTTTCAGCTGTCCTTTTTCTTCCAGCTCATACAGGGCCACTGGTATTGTAGCCACAGACATATTGCCGTATTTGTCAACATTTATCACTACCCTGTCCTTTGCCAGATTGAGTCTCTCGCCTGTAGCATCAATAATTCTTAAATTAGCCTGGTGCGGGATCAAGAAATCGACCTGACCCTTATCTAGACCTGCCGTCTTCAGAGCCTCAAGAGAGGATTCTCCCATTCGCTTAACCGCATGCTTGAAAACATCGTTCCCTTTCATATAGATGCAATGGAGCTTTTCCTTTATTGTTTTCTCGCTGGCTGGATAGAGGGTCCCGCCGCCAGGAAGCATCAAAAGCTCGCCCAGTGAGCCGTCTGCTCCCCAGAAATGAGATAGGAGACCCGAGTCGTCATTGCTCTCTTCGAGAATAAAAGCTCCGGCTCCATCGCCAAAAAGGACACAGGTCGAACGGTCTTCCCAGTTGGTAATCTTTGAAAGTATATCTACTCCGACCAGAAGGATTCTTCGACAGGTCCCGTTCAGGATTAAACTTTCTGACAAAATCAGTCCATAAAGCAAACCACTGCATCCAGCCTGAAGGTCAAAAGCAGGCATTTCCTTCACCCCGAGTTTCTTCTGAATCCAGCAGGCGGTTGCCGGGAACAAAGTGTCTGGAGTGTTAGTTGCTACCAGAATCAGGTCAATATCCTCTGCTTTTAAGCCTCCGCGCCCAAGGGCCATTTGAGCTGCGGCCACACCAAGGTCTGAACTGGTCTGGTCCTCGGCGGCAATTCTTCTCTCTTTAATCCCTGTTCTGGTTGTGATCCATTCGTCTGAAGTTTCGACCATTTTCTCGAGGTCCGCATTGGTCAGAATCTTTTCCGGGAGATAGATCCCGGTACTCCTGATCCTGATTTTTCTATCCTTTTTTGTCATGAGCACACCCAGGATTTCCATTTATCATACTAATTTTTGGTTCAAAAATAAAGTCCAGAATGATAAAATTTCAAAATCCAGTTATGAACAGGATAACCGACCGTCTGAAAAAGCCTATTTTGGTCATTATTTTTCTTTTTTCCCAGGTCATTTCGAGCGCCGCTCAGCTCAGTCCAGGCCAGTATCTTGAAGAAGCGCCACTCGGAACGTGGAACATTTTCGGTCTTGATACTGCAGCCTCACTGGCAGCTGGATTCAGCCAGATAGTTTCCTCTCGTTCTAACTCAATAGCCCTGACCAATCCAGCCTTTCTGGCTTTGAGCCCTCAATCCAATCTAAGTCTGAATCTTTCCTTTAATCAAGCGCAGCTCTTTAAATACTGGCTGGTCAATACTGGTGTCCTGTCCTCAACCGGCAATCTTTACTGCAGGCTCTGGCAAATAAATTATCTCGGCTTGAGCCTGAGATGGCGGCAATGGGCTTTTACCCTGGTCTATGCCAGAAACGAAAACTACGATCGACCGGATATAGATTATCAATCCCTATCTGACGGCGTTATGGACAATACTATCTCGCTCAGACAGACAGGCAGCCAAACTCTTTTTGGACTGGCTGTCTCCAGGAAGCTGAACTCTCGTCTCAGTGCTGGACTGAGTCTGGTGAAGATTAAAGGTTCTGTTGAGAGAAAACTGGAAGAGACCTGGCCTCTGGATGAAATTCAGATGCTTGACGATCGCTCCCAGAAGATTAGCGGTTTTTATACCGTCTTTGGATTATTTTGCAGGATAACAGATAGATTGAGCCTTGGTTTAAGCTTTATTCCCCCATATCATAAGAAGGCTAAGAGCCAGAGTCTACTCGCATACATCTCACCTCAGGGCGATACTGGAATTGAAATTTACGGAGAAGAAGTTGACCGGATCAAAACGCCAGTGGTTTTTGGCCTGGGAAGCAGATTTTTATTGCGGTCAAACCTGGAGATCCACGTAGAAGCTGTCTATTTTAACTGGAAAAGGTACTCGTATACTTATTTTGCTGAAGAAATGGCCAGACCTTTCCGCCAGATTCTAAGGATAAGTTCGGGCCTGGAATACCGTTCCAGGTTTCGTCTTTTTGGCAAGGAATTCATTTCACCTTACTATCTGGGAGTGTTGATAGACCCGCAGCCCATGACCGACATTTCTTCCACTTACTATTACCTTACTTTTGGCTCGGGATTAAGCTCAGATTCATTCAGCCTGACTTTCGGCACAGCCATCGGCTTTGAAAGGGGCTCGGGTCAGAAACTCAAAAACCAGAAAGTCTCCATAACTCTGGACTTTTATCCTGACCTGAAAAGAATTATCAGGGGCGAAAGAAATGATAAGTCGTAAAAGAAAAAAAATATTTATTTTTTCCTCTTTCTGGACAGCCTTTTTATTGCTTTTGTTTGCGCAGCCTGGTGCAGACAATTTCCCGGACACCCATGAAATCATAAGCTTCAGCCGGAAAATAGACTTAAAAAACCTATTCGAATCTTATCCCTTGGATCCCCTGATGGCAGATGGTGATAGAATCTATTTTATTGTCGAGCGAAAATACTTAGACCCTATCCATCAGTCAGGCTACGACTTCAGGCTGGAAACGGATAAACTTAGCCTTGAAATAGATAAGACCCCCAAGGGCTCATTAAACCTTCAAGGCGGCCTGAACGGAGCATACCACTCTTATTCTGAGTTGACGTCAGCCTTGAGAAATATAGCTGCCGGCTATTCTCCGATTGCCAGGCTCTACATCCCTGGAAAGAGCCTGGAAAATAGAAATATCTACGGCCTTAAAATCAGCGATAATCCGTCAATAAGAGAAAATGAGCCCAGGGTCGCGCTCCTGGGCTGCCATCATGCCCGGGAGTGGATATCAGTTGAAGTTCCCCTGCTGATAGCTGAATACCTGGTAAAAAATTACAACCAGGATACCAGAATTAAGAACATAGTTGATTCAGCCGAAATCTGGATAATTCCATCAGTCAATCCGGATGGCCTGGACTATTCTGTATTCACCTACCGTCTATGGAGGAAAAATCGACGGCTGAACCTGGACGGCACTTACGGCGTAGACCTCAACAGAAATTATTCTTACCAGTGGGGTTATGACAACCTCGGTTCAAGCCCGGAGCCTGCGTCTGAAGTTTTCAGGGGCACCGGACCATTTTCCGAGCCAGAAACAGAAGCCATCAGAAATTTATTCATCAACAACAGGTTTTCCGCTGCTATTTCATATCACAGCTATTCTCAGAGCATCCTCTTTCCCTGGGGATATGCGGACCTGCCTGCGGAAAAAGAAGCTCTCTTAAGCGATCTGGCTTCAACAATGGCTGAATTAATATTCCGGGTCAACGGCCGGGAGTATGAAGTGGGTCGAGCTTCCTCTTCATTGTATCTGACAAACGGAGACTTTACAGACTGGGTTTATGGATTTTTCGAGATTCCGGCTTTCACGATTGAGCTTCCGCCCTTAGACCTGATTCATGGTGGATTTTTCAATTCAGAACAGGACATCCAGCAAATTTTCCGGGAAAACCTGCCCGCTGCCCTTTATCTGATAGAATGGGTCATGTCGACCTTTGAAGGCGGCCAAAAGGGAAAAACCCCGTGGGGAAAATTAAGGCTTGCAAAAGGCCCCAGAACTGTAGTAAAAGACAGCCGTGCCTTTTCTAAGGGCAAGGAAAGGAAATAGTGGAAAACCTTACGCCGAAATACCTTGGTTTTTTTTCTTCGCCTGAAATGCAGAAAGAGGGCTTGCCTTTCTGGATATTCTATCTTCTCCTCAGTATTATCCTTCTTCTGATTTTTATAAATTTTTTACAGAACAAAGAATTAAGACAGAAACTCAGCTACACCCTGGCCGGGCCGAGAAGAAGGCTTAACCAGCTAAGGCTCAAGGTGAGCTTAAGAAAAGAAGAGGAAAAGAAGGCTGAACTTTTCAGGCAACTGGGGCAACTGGCGTCAGTGCGCTGGCCAGAAATGCCTGAAATCGAAGAAATCGCTTCAGAAATCAGGTCTCTGGAAGAAGAAAGCAGTAAACTTCAGGCTCTCTGGCATGAAACATACAGAAATCTTGAGAATTTGAAACTTGAAAAGAAAAAGTTATCCTTAGAGGGGAATCCAGCAATTAAAGACTCGGCCCTGCTTCAGGAACTTAATGATAAAATAGCCAGACTCGAGAAAAACAGGGCTGAAATCCAGGAGAAGCTGCTGGCCACTAACGAAATGCTCGAACCTCACCACGAAACCATCGGCAGGGTCGTTTATAAGTTGAGGCCAGATCGCGAAGACTTAGCCTTTCTTTATTTCCAGATAGACAAATCAGAAGAAAGAGTCGCTATCTTGAAAAATGATATTGAAAATCAGTAGAGACCTTTACCCGTCAGCGTTCTGAAGCTAAAATAGGCTCATGAAGACCAAACCCGGAATTCTGGTTCACCTCTGCTGCGCTCCTGATTCTCTCTATGTTGTTGAAACTCTCCAGGAAATCTATGAGGTCACCGGGTATTTTTACAATCCCAATATCCATCCCGAAGAAGAATACAGGTTAAGACTGGAAGAAACCAGGCGCGTGGCCAGACATTTAGGGTTTGAGCTGATCGAAGGTCAATACCAACCGGATTGCTGGTTCAAACTCACTGAAAAATTCAAACAGGAACCTGAAAAAGGACGGCGCTGCCATATCTGTTATGCCTGGAGGTTAAACAAGACTGCAGAAAAAGCCGGAGAGCTCGGATTTGCCCTTTTTACAACCATAATGAGCATCAGCCCCTGGAAAAGTTCAGTTATCTTGAACCGGATCGGCCGGATGACAGCCAGAAAGTATCATTTAGAATTCCTGGAGACGGATTTCAAAAAGAAAGACGGGTTCAATAAGAGTGTTATACTGAGCAAGCAATTCGGGCTTTACAGACAGAATTACTGCGGTTGCCTTTACAGCCAGAGAACAAGGTAATTCATGGAAAAGCCGGCCGGCAAACCTGCCCTTAGAAAAGCTTATCGCCTGATGGTCAAAGGCACGGTTCAAGGTGTGGGCTTTCGACCTTTCATCTACCGGCTGGCCAAGAGATTCGGCTATGACGGATACGTTAAAAATGTGGGGCAAGGAGTTGAAATCCTTGTTGAAAATCGTCATCAAAAAAAATTTAAAGCTTTTTTGAAAGCTCTGAAAGAAGAAGCTCCGCCCCTGTCCAGGATTGAAAGCATTGACTGGCAGGAAATTGAACCAGCAGGGCTGTCCGGGTTTAATATCGACCGGTCGGCTCAAGAAGAGTCTTTTGTTTTTATTGCACCCGACATCGCCACCTGCACAGATTGCCAGAAAGAAATCGAATCCCCCAAGGAAAGGCGTCATCAATATCCTTTTACCAACTGTACTAATTGTGGACCCAGGTATACTATCGTCAAGAACCTCCCTTATGATCGAGCCAGGACCACGATGGCCAAATTTAAAATGTGTCCGGATTGCCAGAAAGAATATGAAGACCCGAATGATAGACGATACCATGCTCAGCCGATTGCCTGTCCTCGTTGTGGTCCAGGCATAACTATCCTGGAATCCCGGTCAAGAAGGCCTGTTTCTAACCGCCTTGATTTTGCCGCGGAACTGATTAAGAAAGGTAAAATTCTGGCAGTCAAAGGGCTCGGAGGTTTTCATCTCGTTTGCGATGCTCTCAATCAAAGAGTTATCGAGAGACTGAGGAAAATCAAGACAAGAAAAACCAAGCCTCTGGCTCTCATGGCGGATAGCTTAAAGACAATTAAGAAATTTGCCGAGATCCATCAAGATGAAAAGTTCTATCTAATTTCCCCCCGAAGACCGATTGTCCTGCTCAGGAAAAAAAAAGATATACCATCGATTGCTCCTGGAACAGATACTCTTGGTTTCATGCTTCCCTACACTCCTTTGCATCATCTTCTGCTGAAGAAGATTCCTTTGATCGTGGCCACCAGTTCTAACCGGAAAGAAGCTCCGATAATCAAGGATGAGAAAGAGATCACCGCAGACCTTTGTGATTTTGTCCTGACCCATAACCGAGAAATAGCGATGAGGGCCGATGATTCAGTAGTAAAGGTAATTGACGGGAAACCTCTGTTTTTTCGAAGAGCCAGAGGATACGTGCCCTTTCCTCAAGCTGTTCCCGAAGAACTTAAAGCCGGAATTCAGATTCTGGCTGTTGGTGGCGAACTGAAGAATACGATTTCTATATACAAAAATGGGCATATCATTACCTCCCAGTTTCTGGGAGACCTGGATGATTATCAAAACTTCGCTTATTTTCAAGAGACAATCTCTCATCTGAAAAAGCTCTTCAGCTTCGGGCCTCAGGTGGTCATCAGCGACCTCCATCCTGATTTCAGAAGTACTCGTTTTGCTCGCTCTCTTAAGATTCCCCATTATCAGGTGCAGCATCATTATGCCCATATCCTGGCTCCCCTTCTTGAGCATAACGTTTCTCCTGAAGAGAAAGTCCTGGGCATCAGTTTCGATGGCTACGGCTACGGAGAAGACGGCCAGGCCTGGGGGGGTGAATTCCTGATAGCTGATTATTCCAGTTACCAGAGATATGCTCATCTTGATTATGTTCATTTGCCTGGAGGCGATTTAGCTTCAAGAGAACCCTGGCGTATGGCCGTTGTCTATCTGGAGCGCGCCTTTGGCCAGAAGTTTCCGCGGGTTAAGCCTTTATCAAGAATTCCAGAAAGCAAATTGATAACCATCATGAGGATGACCGCAAACCGGATGAACAGTCCGCTGACCTCAAGCGTCGGCCGGCTGTTTGATGCTGTTTCCTTCATCTGCGGCCTGGCTCCTGAAACAATAGAATTTGAAGCTGAAGCGCCCTCGCTTCTTGAAGCTGCGGCTTCCTTCTGTCCAATCAGAACTGACCAGGCTTACGACTTTGCCATCGACAGGAAGTTTTCACCCTATCGGGTCGATTTCAGCCTGACGATTCGGGAAATTGTGAGGGATTTAAGTAGAAAGGTTAAAATAGAAGAGGTTGCCCTGAAGTTTCACAATACCCTGGCCAGAACCATCCTCCTCATGGCTGAGACAGTTAGGGAAGAAAAAAATGTAGATACAATAGTATTAGCGGGCGGGGTTTTTCTCAACCGGATCCTTAACCTGAAAGTGCGGCGTTTCCTTAAACTAAGAGGTTTCAAAGTCCTGAGACCGGTTTATTACTCGCCCAACGATGAGTCTCTGTCTCTTGGCCAGATGGCTTATGCTCTGAACAAAGTCAAAACGTCAGAATGATAACCTAAAACATCTTGCTTTTTGTCTTGAAAATTTTGCCTCTGGTTTTTTCCAGATGCAATTTTGGCCCGCCTAGAAAATAGATAGATGCGTTCACCAGCAAGGCCACCAGAAAACCGAAGGCAGCTGCCAGCATGAACCCTGAGATTCCGCCCAGGACGCTAAAAACCAGGCCTCCCAATAGTTTTCCCTGAATTTCCTTGAAAAAAGACGGCAGGACTGAAATCAAATCCGGGAAAAACTCTGTCGATCCGATAATCAGACCAGATAGTATTCCAAGAAATATGCCCAGGCCTCCGAAAAAAAACAAAAAAGAAAGTTGGTCGACAGACCTCAGGAACCATGTTTCCTGATCTTCTAATTTTTTGAGCGCTGGACCTGACTCCGACAATTTCTCTTCCAATCTCTCATCAATCGTTATCTCTACTTCTGTCCCACAAAAAGGACAGACCTTTACCTCAGACTCAATCAAACTTCCACATTGCGGACAGACAATCTCTGTCGCTTTCCTGACCAGAATTCTCCCGCAGTTTGAGCAGACCTTTGCCTGGGAGCTATTATAACTATCACAGACTGGACAGATAAGAAAATTTCTCCCGTTTTCAGGGGGCTCAGACTGAATCCAGTTTTTTCCGTCATAATAATACCACTTCCCGGTCTGAGCTCCGATCATCCAGTACTTGCCTTCATCATCTATCAACCTCAGTTGTCGCAAAGACTCAGCGAACTGTTCCCGGCTGATCTCGCCTCTTATGAACATTTTTCTAAGGCGGGAGAAATCATTTTCAGCAATTCTGAATCTTCTTTCGACCATTTTTGTTCTCTAAATAAAATTATCCTCTATTATATCTTCTTTTCAAGCAAAACTGACAAAAAATCGTTGACTAACTTTTGTGCAGATTGCTGTATCTTTTTGAATTTTAATACAGTTGTCGTTCTCTCCTCCATATTTTTTCACAGGCTTTTCCACAAAAATTGTGAATATCCATTTTTCGGGATAAAAAATTTTACTCTTTTTAGAACAGAACTACTTTAAAAAATCTAAAAGGCTGTTCCCGGTTACCGGGGCGGGAATGAAAGAAAGGATAAAAATCAAGATTATTATTATTCCAACTATCTTTCTTTTCCAGCTCAACTTCTGCGAGTCTATAAGAAGAGCAGGGTGTTTCACACCAAGAATATATATCAAGACTGCCCAGATTAACCAGCCCGCCCAGTAAAAAATCCCGAGAACAACGAGAAAAATAATGACCTCCAGGGAAATTCTTCTGCTCTTTTCGCCAAATGCGGCATAAAAAATATGGCCCCCATCCAGTTGTCCAACTGGAAAAAGATTAAAAAAAGTAACCAGCAAACCAACCCAGCCTGCTACAGCCAGGGGATGTAAGATCAGGTCCTGATTTTCAACCGTTGTTCCGAAGATGGCCCTGACAAAAAGCTTCAGCAGAAGCGGCTCTCCAAAAAGAATAGAGCTTTCTCTTGGCAAAGACGGAACCAGCCTGGAAAACGTCAACCCAACAAAAAGAGCTGGCACAGAAAGAAAAAAACTCATCAGGGGACCATTGGCACCAACGTCAAAAAGTTCCTCTCTTCTGGTAAAGGGAGACCTGATTTTGATGAAAGCTCCGAGAGTACCTATCAGGGTTGGAGCTGGAATAAAATAGGGCAGAGTGACCAGAATCCTGTATTTCCGACAGGTTAAATAGTGTCCCAGTTCATGCCCCAGAAGAATGGCGAGAAGAGATATAGAATAGATCAAACTTAATTTGATCAATCCCGGGTCCAGGAAAATTCTGAAATTAACCAGGTCCGGAGCTTCCTTAAGGCTCTTCTCAGCAAAAAGATAATTAATTCCCCAGATGAAGCCGACGATATACGTGGAAATTACAGTCAGAAAAAAAAGTAAATAATTAACCCACCTTTTGCCCAGGTTCATGGCTTTTATATTCTTAAAAGAAAAAGCAGAAGTGTTAGCAGCACCCCTGCCGTTAATTTCTTTTGATTAATCGCCCTTAAGCCTTCTGGCTTTTGCCTCCAGTTCTTCGTGGCTTTCTCTTATATCTGGATCAGGAACGCAGGCTCCGGTCGGGCAGACCGCAGCGCATTGTGATTGATCAAAAAAACCAACGCATTCCGTGCATTTAGCAGGGTCAATCACATATCTTTCATCCCCAGGGGAAATTGCCTGATTCGGACATTCAGGCTCGCAAGCACCGCAATTGATACAATCTTCCGTAATCTTGTATGCCATCTCTTCCTCCTTTTTTATTTATAATCTATTATATCCCGCTTTCAACAAGTTGCAAGCACCCTGACCTGCCTGTTCACCTGCCGGCTTCGAGCTTCATAACCTTGAAAGCTGCTTGATAACCATAATACGTATTCTGGTATTTTGTTTGTAGGTCTTTGTAAATGTTTAAAGCCTGTCCATTTTCTCCTTTTTTTTCGTAGGCTTCAGCCAGGCGGAAGAGAACTACATCCATTGGATACTGACGGGGGTTTTCTTTTTCGATCCGGCGGTAGACCTCGATGGCCTGATCATAATTGCCTTTCTTTATTTGCACCTGAGCATGGAGGTCGAGAATTTGATAATGAATCAGGTCTTGCCCTTTATTTTTTACTCTTTCCAGGCTTTTTTCAGCTTTTTCCAGATCACTTTTTTCGAGATAATAAGAAGCCAGTGTCAGGCTGGCTATCCGACCGTATCTACCCTTTTCGGCCATTCTTTCCAGCTGACTCAAGCTCTCTGGTTTCTGTTCCAGCTCAGCTCGAAGCGTCAGAACCTGGCTCAGATAAGAGGCCTCCCTGCTTTTCTGATAGCTGACAAGCAATCTCACCGAGACGATGATAATAAGCAAGGCCGCCAGAGCTATAGCGATAACCATAAACTTCTTCTCATGTTTTTTGACCCATTTTAGAAACTGACTCAGACCCGTGGCCAGCTCATTTTCTTTAAGTTGTCTTCTTTCAGCCCTCTTCATTTTTTCTCCTCGCAGAGCTATTTCTTAGCATAATTTGGAGAAAAATCCAAGTGAAAACGCATAAAATTGCACGGAATCAGCTTATCAGCAATAGATTGACTTGGAGAAAAATCAGAAACTGAACTGTATCAGGCCGGATTTTTCCTTGATCTGTTTTCTGATTTCATCTTTTGTGATCACGCCTTCCTTCTCTGCTTTTATGGCTCTAAACAGCTCATAGGTCGTGATCAGGGCATTGCCGTCCTTCTCAGCTTCTTCGACCTGAAATTGAGAAAAAGGATTGTTTCTTAATTTGGCCTCTTGCAGGTTGAAGTAGTTCCCAACCAGAATAGCTTTCATCCTCGTGTTATCAAATTCCTGCATCCGGCGGCCTTTAAATCTTTGTAACATAATGCAATCATCATCGGTGGCCCAGTTTTTTCCGCTTCGAGCCAGAACAAGGACCAGGAAATCCTTACGCAGACTGACCTCAGTTGGCTGGTCAGTATCGTCTATCAACCAGATGTCTTCTTCCTTATCTCTGATTACATTTTTCCAGTATTCGTCGACGTCGATCACTTTAGTCCAGCCAAGATATTTAAAGGTATTAACCAGGGCAGCTTTAAGTTCTTTGCCTTCTGACTTAAGCAGACGATTAAAAACTTCCTGTTGGGCCACTCGCAAACCCTCTATCTGACTGTCAATTTCTTTTATTTTTTCCTCAAACTTTTTTCTTTCTTCTTCTCTTTTCAGAAAGAGCTGTTTGACATCGGGAAACAGATATTCTTCTTTATCAATCCAGTCGCCCGGCTCAACTTCTTTCACTTTTAGCTCCATAAGTGGAAACACATCCTTAAGGATAAAATCAGCCACCTGAATATTATTCTGACCGAACCAGGGCAAGAGCCAGAAAAAGCCCTTGCCTTTCTTAATTAACAGAGAGACAGGATAACCATCAGAACTTTTAGCCACGATTTTCCAGTTCTCATCAGGAGCAGCGGGAACTTCCCAGATGTCCACTCCGAACGTTGAAGGATGCAATTTATACATGTGGGCGATGCTTTCGAAATATTTATCAAATAACACATTAAAAGGTGCTTCCGGGTTGACGATCACTGTCTCGCCTGGTGCTGAGTCCTGAAGATGAATATCAGGAAAAGTTCCGGTGACGCAGGTCAGCTGGTAAAGACGGCCTTTACCGACAAAGCAGATAACCCTGGTCCCGCTCTTCACCATATCCTGGATTTGGTCTGAAAGGTCAGTCGGCACTGCTTCTTCTTCCACCGGCCAGTTCATCTGATAGAAGATAGTTTTGGATTCGGGCAGCACGGACATCAGCTTTTTGAAATCCGCAATATGAACCAGGAAAGTATCGATTTTTTGCTGTTCTAAGAATTCCTTGTCCTTTTCTTCAAAATCCAAAAGGATTATCCTGCTCATTGTCCAATCCTCTCATAAAAAATTCGCATATTACAGATAAAATAAATTTTTTTTAAGATTAATCACCTTTTAAGATGAATTCTAAGATGAAATCCTTTGCCCCTACGGTTATTGTCTGGTGCCCCTGGCCAGACTCGAACTGGCGACACAGGGATTAGGAATCCCTTGCTCTATCCATACTGAGCTACAGGGGCCTCCATCTTGAAGAGCTAAATATAACTTAGAAGAAGGTTTTTTTCAATCAGTTCAGGTTGAAAAAGCTACCTTTTGACAGGCTTCAGCCGTTGACAGACCGGACAGAAATAGCAACTCCGGCCGCTCACTTTCTTCCTTTTGATGGCTGATTGACATTGAGGGCAGGGTTGCCCTTCTTTCCCGTAAATCTGATGGAACTTCTGAAATTCTCCGCTTTCTCCGTATGAATCAACATAATCGCTTACTGAAGAGCCTTTGAGTCTGATGGCTTCCCTCAGGATCCTTTTCATAACCAGGTATAGACTTCTGGCTTCTTTTTGAGTCAGACCACCAGCCTTTGTTTCAGGATGAATTCTGGAGCGAAAAAGCATTTCATCCGAATAAATATTTCCCACGCCAGATATAATTTTCTGGTCAAGGAACCAGCCTTTGATTCTCTTGTTATGATGTTCTTTGAGTAACCTGGAAAAATCATCAAATTTAAGTTCCAGAGGCTCAGGCCCCAGCTCAGTAAAAAGTCTCTTTTTGATTTGCGCCATCTTCAGGCAGCTAACATAACCGAATTTTCTGCTATCCCGGAAGCGCAATTCCTTTTTCAATCCAGAAAATATCATCCGGGCGTGAGTATGTTTATCAACGGGATGGTCAGGACGGGCTAAATAAAGCTGGCCAGTCATCTTAAGGTGAATGAGCAGCCCTTTATGGGTGAAAAAACTAAAAATAATCATTTTCCCGCGGCGCCAGATATCCTTTATTCTTTTTCCCTCATAAGAACCCGGGGCTAAAGCCGGGTGGGGCTGCTTTTGTCTCAGGTGCGGTGAGAGAAAAATAAATTTCTTAACTTTTTTCCCGGCCAGTTCTGGCTTCAATCCTCTGACAATAGTCTCTACTTCTGGAAGCTCGGGCATGATTCAATTCTACTCCGGGGGCAGAAAATATCCAAGACAATAACCTGTCAAAACAGCTTGATTTAATAACTTAATTCTATTAACATTAATACTCATGAAAAGAAAAGCACTAATTTCAGGCGTTCTGGGCTGGATAATTCCAGGGCTCGGGCATATCTATCTCCACAAATACTGGCGCGGCCTGATTTTCTTCATCGCCATTGGATTGATGTCCTTGCTGGGCCTGACCATGGGCGGAAAAATCTATCCTTTTCAGGCCGAGAATCCGCTGACCTTTCTGGCCTTCCTTTCAGACCTGGGCAATGGACTGCTCTACGTTATCTCCAGGTTTCAGGCTATAGGTCTGGGTGAGATGGAAAGAGCTTCGTTCGAATTCGGCACAGCTTATCTTGCCGGCGCCGGCCTGCTCAACTATCTTATTGTTCTTGATGCCTGGGACATTGCCAGGGGGAAAAAGAAATGATTCTGGAAAGCCATCTTTTCACGATGATCATCTATGCGTTGTTAGTTTCTGTGGTTCTGTCTTTAATCCGTCGGTCCGACCTGAAATCTCAGGTAAAATACGGGTTAATCCTTTTTCTGATTCTGGTCTTAGCTTCAGTCGCCTTTGGCTGGTTTATGTATCTTTTTGCCAGATAATTTGCTGACGAGAAGCGATCGCATTTTAGAAATCATCAGATTTCCTGAAAAATCGTTCTCTCAGAATGATAGGCTTTTGAACCTGTAAAAATATTTGTGTTATAATCATTTCCTTTTCAAATGAAATACGAAACTGTGATCGGTTTAGAAATTCACGCCCAGCTTCTTACAAAGACCAAGCTTTTCTGTCGCTGCAGCACCGGGTTCGGTCAGAAACCCAACACCCTGAGCTGTCCTGTCTGTCTTGGCCTCCCTGGAAGCCTTCCGGCAATCAACAAAGAGGCGGTCAGGATGGCCATCAAGCTGGCTCTGGCTTTAAAAGCCAGGATTAATCTCAAATCACTCTTCAGCCGCAAAAACTATTTCTATCCTGACCTGCCCAAGGGTTATCAAATAACCCAGTATCATTTGCCCATCGCTGAAAACGGAAAGCTTCTGATTGAAGTTAAGGGAAAGAAGAAGGAAGCGGGCATTGAAAGAATTAACCTGGAAGAGGATGCCGGGAAATCAATTCATGACGGGATGCCGGATTCAGCTGATAAGACTTATCTTGATTTCAACCGCTGCGGCGTGCCCCTGCTGGAGATCGTTGGCCAGCCCGACCTTCGCTCGCCTGAAGAGGCTGTGGAGTTTGTTCAAAACCTGAGGACTCTGCTCCAGTACTTAGAAATTTGTGATGGCAATATGGAAGAGGGCAACCTCCGCTGCGACGCCAACTTATCTGTCCGGCCCGCTGGCTCTAAGGAATTTGGAACAAAGGCTGAAGTCAAGAATTTGAATTCATTCCGGTTTCTGGCCAGGGCTCTTGAGTATGAAGCAGGCCGCCAGATTGAGCTTATTGAAAAGGGAGGAAAAATAGTTCAAGAAACCCGGGGCTGGGACTCTTCAGAAAACCGCACGGTTTCCCAAAGAAGCAAGGAGGAGGCCCATGACTACCGCTATTTTCCTGAACCGGACCTGCCGCCGCTCGTTGTGGAAGAAAGCTGGATAAAAAAGATAGCCAATGAACTCCCCGAGCTACCTCAAGAAAAAATAGAGAGGTTTGTGCGCGACTACCGCCTGCCAGTCTACGATGCCCAGGTTCTGACTGCCAGCCGGATGCTGGCAGATTATTTTGAAGCCACAGCTCGTTCATGCGGGAATGCCAAACAGGCCAGCAACTGGATAATGAGAGAGGTCATGCAACATCTTAAAGAAAACAACCTGGCCATAAGTGAGTTTCCGATATCACCCGAATCTCTGGCTGAACTTATCACGCTGATCGAAGATGGGGTCATCACTATGACCATGGCCAAAGAAAAAATCTTCCCTGAAATGCTGAAGAGATCAGTAACTATCAGAGTGGAACCGCTGCATCTCGCATTCATAATCGAAGAGCTGGGGCTGAAACCCATCACTGGAGAGGAAGATTTATCGCGTATGATTGAGGGAGTTCTCAAGCAGAATCCTGAGCCAGTTAAGCAATATCTTGAAGGCAAAACCCGGGTCCTGGGCTTTTTACTTGGCCAGGTGATGAAAGCCAGTCAGGGGAAAGCAGAACCGCAGAAAGCGCGGGCGCTTCTCCAGAAAGCCCTGGATAGATTGAGCCCAAAATGATTCTCTGAAGCGGGACCGATGATAGAACTTTATCATATCTGGAAACAATATCAGAAGCCGTTCTGGGCTCTTTCGGATATCTCCCTCGAAGTTCAATCAGGGGATTTTTGTTTTATAACCGGTCCGAGTGGCTCGGGCAAGACTACTCTGCTCAAGATAATCTTCAGAGAACTCTTCCCGACTGAAGGCCAGATACTCATTGATGGAGTCAATATCCTGAAAATACCCGACCACAAGATTTACCGGCTGCGCCGGATCATGGGCATTGTCTTCCAGGATTTCCGTCTTCTCTTTCACCGGACGGTTTTTGACAACGTGGCTGTTCCCCTGCAGGTTCTGGGTATAAACCATAAGGAAATTCGGCGCCGGGCGTTCAATGCTCTCCGCCAGGTAAGCTTGCAAAACAAAATGTGGGAACTTCCACAGAGGTTGTCCTATGGAGAGCAGCAGCGTGTAGCTATTTCCAGGGCTATCGTCAACAACCCTAAGATTTTGCTGGCTGATGAGCCTACAGGCAACCTTGACCCGGAGCTGGCTTTTGAAATCATGAGTATTTTTAAAGAAATTAATGAACAGGGCGCAACAGTCATCATCGGCAGCCATGACCGGGAACTTATCCGTCATTTCGGGGATAAAATCTTTTTCTTGCAGAAAGGCAAAATTATCGGGAAGGAAGTCAAAAAGTGATTTTCAGGCAGTTGAGTTATCTACTGAAGGCAGCCGGCAATAGTCTCTGGAGTTTTCGCGGCCGCAATTCTATCTCGATACTAATCATTGGCTTTTCTTTCCTGGTGATTGGGATCTTTCTGGCACTTTCCAATAACCTGACCTATCTTGGCCGACAGTTATCCAACAATCTGGCCATATCTTTTTTCCTGGACAAAAACCTGAGGTCAGAAGAACTCGATTTTATCAAGTCTCAAATCCTGACTTCGTCTCTGGTGGAAGAGGCGACCTATGTCTCTCCAGATGAGGCCTTCAGGCGGTTTGCCGCCAATTTCCCTGAGTTAAAAGACGTTCTTGAAAATCTTAAATCCAATCCGTTTCCACCTTCTTTTGAAGTGAGGTTAAGAGAAAAGACAATTAACCTGACCGCGCTCACCAGCTTTATGGAAAACATCAAACACTTAAGAGGAGTGGTCGATTTCCAGTTCAATCAGGAATGGGTGGAAAAAATGGATTCACTCAGCCGGATAATCCGGGCCATTGGATTTTTCCTTGGTGGAATTCTGATCCTGGCCTCGTTCTTCATTATCTCAAACGTTATCAGGCTGAACGTCTTTGCCAGAAAGAACGAAATCGAAATCCTCCGCCTTGTAGGTGCTGCGAACACCTTTATCCGAATTCCATTTCTGATCGAAGGCTTCACGCTTGGTCTGGTAGGAAGTCTCATCTCTATCATTATTCTTTTCATTCTCATAACCATGTTTCCAATTTACGTCGGCGGTTCACTTGGAGCTGCCAGGGAACTATTTATCCTGCGACCCTTAACTGCTGAACAAATAGCCTGGCTGATAATCGGAGGAGCGGTCACCGGAACGCTGGGCAGTATTACTTCTGTCTCAAGATTTCTCAGGGTCTGACCAGAAACTGTTTGACTGAAACTGGACGTTAATTTAAAATCAAGAAGGGCTGATGGAAAGCTTAGGCAAGCGACTTCAACAAGAAAGAGAAAAAAAGGGTATTTCACTGAAAGATATTTCTCTCCAGACCAAAATAGGTCTTCGTTATCTGGAATCAATCGAAAACGACCGCATTGACCTTCTGCCAGGTGGTTTTTTCACCAGACAGATTCTCAAGGCCTATCTTTCCTTCATCGGACTTGATTATTCTGAGTGGCTGAGCAAATATCAGCAGGCTGGCTTGCTTCCTGCGGAAGCTCCGGTGAGCGGACCGGTCAGGGCCACTCCCCGGACCAAGAGTCCAGACTTGGAAAAAATAGTCTGGATATCACTGGCAGTAGTTGTCCTCATTTTGTTCGTGTTTTTAATTTATCTATCGATTAAGACTTCGCAGAAGACGATCGAAGCCAGAAAGTCCCTCCAGGAAGCCAGCAAAGCTATGGCCTCAGCCACAGAACAGGTTCCACCTCAACCTGAACCTGAAGCCAGCCAGCCAGCTCCGGAAGTTAAGGAGGACGAGGGCCTGAGTCTTGATTTGACTTTTAATGAAGATTGCTGGATTCAGGTTTATTCTGACGGCAATCTGGTGGTGGATGGGTTGAAGCTCGAGGGTTTCAAGACTTCAGTGAGAGCAGATACCGAACTGATCATCAATTTAGGTAACGCCGGCGGTATCAGCTTTACGCTGAATGGAAAAGAAGGCAAGCCTCTCGGGAAAAGAGGGGCGGTAATAAAAAATATAAAAATAACCAAAGACAACCTCGAACAGTATCTATTACCACCCAGGACGTCTGAAAGATGAATTAATCTCTCTTGAGATGTTGATCTCATTTAAACAATGACCGGGTGTTAGATGCCTTTAGACCAATCCGAAGCCATCATCCTCAGAACGCAGAATTTTGCTGAGCAGGATAAGCTCGTAGTCTTTTTCAGCCGGGAAAAGGGCCTGGTCAGAGGAATGGCCAAGGGCGCCCGGAAATTCAACAATCGCTTCGGCAGCAGCCTGGAACCGTTCTCCGTGGTCAAGATATTTTATTATGAAAAAGAGAGGCGTGACTTCGTGACCATCAGCGATTGCGACCTGATTGAATCTTCCTTTGAGCTCTCAGAGAACCTTAAGACTTCCTACGTTCTTTCATACATCGCTGAGCTGACCGAAAAGTTTTCACCCTATCGTGCCAGAGAAGAAGTTCTTTATCGATTGCTGTCAATCGTTTTGAAGGCGGCTAAAGCCGGCCAGCCCATAGAATACGTGACCAGGTATTTTGAGCTATGGTTTTTAAAAATTAACGGAATCTTGCCCGATTTCAAAACCTGCCAGAAATGCCGCAAAGCAATCAAAACCGGCGGCTGGTTAAACTCTCAAAAAGATGGCCTGTTGTGTCAGAGGTGTGCCAGTGAAAAAAACATAGAGATCAGCTCTCTCATGCTCGCAGTTACAGACTGGATTATTAAAAATCCGCCAACTCAGTCTCCAGGTTTTAATCTGAAACCCGAAGACTGGAAAGACCTGGGAAGAGTCTTTCAGGCAATAATTGTTTTTCATCTGGAAGAAAAGCCGCGCACCTTGAATTATATTGATTTCTAACCATAAAGTCTTATAAAAGATAAACACTATCTGTTAGAATTATATAAATGGAGGTATTTATAATTGGCTTCAAAATACTTTGAAAAGCTGACTACCAGAAACACTTTCTTGACTATAGCCTTCTTTGCCCTGCCTTTTATACTTCTCCTGGTAGTCGTGGACCTCGAAATTTCCGCAGTGATCAAAAATCAGGTAAAAAACCAGCTGGCCGGAGCTGTTCAGGATAATATCAAAACTATCCAGCTTTTCCTCCAAGATAGGATGATCGACCTCGGTTCTGTGGCCAAGGTGGACTGTTCTGACTTAAGCTGTCTTGAGGATAAGGAAAAAATCTTCGCCAGCCTAATTCAGGGAAAAAAATGGTACGACTTTATTTTCGTCGCTGATGTCGTAGGTAACATAATCAAATCATACAACCGGGCACTTCAGGGTGACATCTCTAATCGGGATTATTTTCAGGCCTCAGTTAGAGGCCGAGCTTATGTCTCAGATATCTTTTTCTCTGATATAACCAGAACCAATGTCATGGTTATCTCCCAGCCGATCATAAACGTTGATGGCAAAATCACCGGCGTGCTGGGAGCATCCGTTAATCTTAATTATCTGTACGGCTTGCTTTCAGACCTCAGGGTTGGGAAAACCAGTGAACTGTTCTTGCTGAGCTCAGAAGGTTTAATTCTCTCTCCGACTAAACTTGGTGCTTTCCCTTTTGCTGAAAAAGCTTTCGCCGGAGAAATAAATCCCCACCGTGGAGAATACGGAGTCATAAATCATATCGATTATCGGGGTCAGGAAGTTCTCTGTGCTTATCAGCATCTGCCTGATACTAATATTTACTTAGCTTCAGAAATGGACCTGACAGAAGCGCTTCTGCCTGTCCGCCGCTTTAACCGGATAATCGTCTGTTTCTTCGTTCCTTCCTTTCTCTTCCTGGTGATTATTTCTAACCTTTACTCAAGAAGAGTGACTTCACTCATCAAGAAATTAACCGCTAACCTGGCCAAGGCTCTGGATGAATGCCGGGATAAACGACATCAGCTTGACCTTATCAATAAAGAACTGGAAAACAAAATTGTTGAGACTGATTGTCTGGCCCGCGAACTTCAGTTGTCCGAAGAGTACATAATGCGGCTTATAGACAGCATCTCCATCGGACTCGCGGCCACTGACCTCGAAAGCAAGATTACTCATTCTAACAAACATTTTAAGACCATCTTTGAGGTCAAAGAAATCAAGAAGGGAGCATCGATCTTTGAAGTAATCCCGGCTCTAAAGGATAAAGAGATTGAGGAGGTCTTTTATCAGGTAATCAAAGAATCCGAAGCCCGGCAGATTTCGGCCAAAGGACTGGACCGGGGACGGGGAGAAGAATACTTTAACTTAGCCTTTTTCCCCATAGTAAACGGCAATAACCGTCTGATTGGCATAACCTTGCTAGTCGAGAATGTGACCGAAAAAGAAAAGCTTAGAACCAAGCTGGCTGAGTACGAAAAACTCTCAGCCCTCAGTCAGTTAGCTCTCGGTGCAGCTCATGAAATCAACAATCCCTTGCTGGGCATATCATCTTTCCTGGAAATCCTTATGGAGGAAACCTCCGAGCCTCAGAAAAAACAGCAAATTGAGGTTGTGCTGGATAACGTTTATCGAATTTCTCAGACCATTCGCGGTCTGCTCAATTTTGCCAGGCCGACTCCACCTCAATTTACAAAAGTCAATATTAACGAGCTTGTTGAGGATACCATGTCTTTTCTCAGCCATCAACCCATTTTCAAAAAAATAGACATGGAGCAAAAGCCCTACCCTTCGCTTCCGCCAATCACTGCTGACCTGAACCAGGTCAGACAGGTTCTGACCAACATCTTGATTAATGCTGCTCAGGCTATGCCCGATGGAGGAAAACTCAGTGTAGAGACTTCAAAAGTCAAGTTTGAAGATTTTATTCAGATTGATATCTCTGACACAGGGCCTGGAATTCCGCCTGAAAACCTGAAGAAAATCTTTGACCCCTTCTATACGACCAAGAAGAGCCAGGGAACAGGTCTCGGTCTGAGCATAAGTTTGTCTTACATCAAAAGCCACAACGGAGATATACAGGTTAAAAGCCAGCTGGATCAGGGCACAACTTTTACCATTATCCTGCCAATAAGACAGAAAGGAAGAATCCCAGGCAAAAAAGAAGAGGAGGTTATCAGTTGAGCACCTTTTCCATAATGGTAATAGATGATGAAATCCTGACCCTTAATAATCTGAAAAAGGCTCTGGAAAAGGAAGGCTATGAAATTCTGCTGGCCGATTCCGGCGAGGGCGCCCTGGTGCTTCTGGAAAAATTCAAACCCCATCTTGTTCTTCTTGACCTGGTTCTTCCAGGGATTTCCGGGCTTGAAGTCTTAAAAAAGATCAAAGAAACCGACCGGGAAATAATCGTCATCATGATGTCTGCTTACGAGATCCTGGAAAAAGCTGTCGAAGCCATGAAACTTGGTGCTTATGATTATCTACTTAAGCCATTTAAGCTGAGTGAGCTCAAAACTACTGTCAAGAGGGCTTTAGAGACTCTATCACTGAGATTAAGAGTTCTTGAAGAATTTGAAAGAGAAAAGCAGCGCTACTATTTTGGGAAAATAGTAGCTCAAAGCAAAAAGATGCAGGAAGTGCTGGATATGGCTGCCAGGGTGGCTCAGTCTGACAGAACCACCGTTCTTCTTCAAGGCGAAAGCGGAACCGGCAAAGAGCTCCTGGCCAGAGCTATTCACTATCACAGTCCCAGAGCTGAAAAACCGATAGTGGCTATCAATTGCGCCGCCATTCCGGAAAGCCTGCTGGAAAGCGAACTGTTTGGCTACGAAGCCGGAGCCTTCACAGATGCCAGGAAGAGAAAAATCGGGCTTCTGGAGAAAGCTGACGAAGGAACAGCTTTCTTTGACGAAATAGGAGATATGTCGCTGGCTCTTCAAGCAAAGATCTTAAGGGTTATTGAAGATGGAACTTTTACCAGATTGGGCGGTTCCCAACTCATTAAGATTAACGTCAGGATCATTGCTGCTACCAACAGGGACCTGGCTAAAGAAACTGAAAAAGGAAATTTTCGCCCTGACCTTTTTTACAGGCTGAACGTTGTACCCATTTATCTTCCGCCGTTACGAGAAAGAAAAGATGATATCATCCCTCTGACTCTGTCATTCATAGATGAGCTCAACAAAGAAATAAAGAGGAATTTTAAAGGCATCGAGTTTTCTGCTGCTCAGGCCATGACGAATTATTCCTGGCCCGGGAATGTCCGGGAATTGAGAAACACAGTGGAGCGAATTATGTCACTTTACCAGGCCGAAGAAATTCAGCTGCGCTTCTTGCCGCAGGAAATCAGAGAGGAGGCGGAACTCCCCGAAGACAAAATCCTGGAACAGATAGCCCGCACGAAGGAGTTACCAACCTTAGAGCATCTGGAGAAGAGCTACATTGAAAAAGTTCTGGAGCTAACGGGCAACAATAAAAGCCAGGCGGCTAAAATTCTTGGCCTTCATCCCTCATCTCTTTTTCGAAAAATAAGATCCTGGAAAAACTGAATATTGCGATTTGCACTATTGCAATCTGCAATAGATACATCCCTCATAATAACTATCTCCCTTAAAATCAATATGTTAGCTCTGGCATAATTATTGCAACTCTGAGGATGGAGGTAAAAAGATGAAAAATGTGATAATCCTTAAAAAACCAGTCATTAAAGAAAAAGAATCAGGACAAAAAGCAAAAATAATTAAATTCCCTGAAATCCCATATATTTCGGAAAAGGAGGCCCCGCCCAGGAGCAAAAGCGTAAAAATCACTCCTCATTACCTCTATTATCGCGGCAGAAAGATTCCGATAAGTCAATTTGAAAAAGCCGGTTATGGAAAACTCTTAAGACTTCTTCTCAAAGAAATTTCTTAAAAGGAGTACCCATGCCCGAAAAAGCAAAAATCCATTACATTCATCCAATACCAGAGGCCAAAGAATACGACCCATTTTTTGAAGCCACTATGCAGTTTGAAAAGGCTGCAAATTTTCTTGACCTGGAAACATGGATCTATCAACGCCTCAAGCATCCAGAAAGGGAATTAATAGTGCATATGCCAATCACCATGGACAACGGTCGGGCTGAAATATTCACTGGTTTCAGAGTCCAGCACTCTACAGTCCGCGGGCCGGCCAAAGGCGGGATAAGATTCAGCCCAAACTCTTCGCTCGCCGAATGCAAAGCTCTGGCCACGTGGATGACCTGGAAATGCGCTGTGCTTGACCTGCCTTTTGGTGGTGGCAAAGGTGCAGTCATTTGCGACCCTCTTAAGATGTCAGAAAACGAGCTGCGCAAGCTGACCAAAGAATATACACTGGCGATCAGGGACTTCATAGGACCATTTAAAGATGTTCCAGCGCCAGACATGTTTACCAATGCCCAGACCATGGCCTGGATCGCTGATGCCTACAGCCAGGCCCTGGGCTATTTGGAGCCAGCCGTGGTTACAGGCAAACCACTCCATCTTTGGGGTTCTCAGGGAAGGGCTATGGCTACCGGAACCGGTCTATTCTTTGTGCTTGAAGAAGCCGCTAAATATCTTGAAATGGACCTGGATGGTAAAAACATTGCTATCCTTGGCTTTGGTAATGTCGGTTCATCCATCGCCAAGCATGTTCATAAAGCCGGATGCAAGATTATCGCTGTAACTGACATTTTCGGCGGCGTTTACAGTGAGAAAGGAATTAACCCCTTCGAACTGGAAAAACAGGTGAAGCAAACTGGTTCTGTTGTCAATTTTCCTGAAACTGAGCCCATAGACAACGAAAGCTTGATCGCCCTGGAGTGTGATATTCTGATTCCCGCCGCGACTGAGGGTCAAATCAACAAGAACAATGCCGGAGAGGTAAAAGCCAGAATCGTCCTGGAAGGGGCTAATGGACCAACCACCACTGAGGCAGATGACATACTGGTGGATAAAGGTGTTCTGGTTTGCCCCGATATTCTGGCTAATGCGGGAGGAGTGACAGTTTCTTATCTTGAGTGGATCCAGAACTTACAGAGATATTTCCTCACAGAAGAAGAAGTGACAGAAAAACTGGAAAAAAAGATGAAAAAAGCTTTCAACGAAATTGTAGTTTTAATGGAAAAACACGAATTGCCGATGAGAGAAGCAGCCTATATTCTGGCTGTAGGTCGGGTGGCAGAATCACTCAGAGCCTTAGGACGGGCGGCCTGAGCGCCCTGAACCGTTTTCCTTCTTAACCTAAATTCCCTCCGGGGAGGGCCAAGCCCTCCCCCTTTTCCTGCCAATAATCAGACTACGTAACTGAGCACCTTTCCTTCAGCATCGCACGTCTTAAACCAGGCCAGAACTGGCTTGTTCTGGAAATCATAGAATCTTCCGATCAGGATAAAAATCAGGTCAATCAGCACACCTATCCCCAGGCAGCCGAAAGTCAAGAGCCAGATAATGGCTGTCCCGGTTTTGCCAACATAGAAACGGTGTCCGCCAAAAACTCCGAGAGTCCAGCAGAGGATAAAGGTCACGAATCTTGATTTTTCTGACATCCTGCCTCCTTTTAGAATAAAAGTCCTTCCTGACTAAACTAATCGGGAAAAGGATAAAAGTCAAAACTATTTATTAATTTTATTTGAATCGGGCCGGTAATAATAAGGACCGAAAACCTCTTTAAGGATATCAGCTTCCTGTTCGGACATTATCCGGTTCTCAGTCACCACCTTCACCCGAAAGCCATTATCAGAAACTTCTACCAGTAGGAAAAAGTTGGCGCCTCCGTGCCTGAGATAAACAGGATTGACCTTTGGCCCTCCACCGCCTGCTATGTAATAATGAATACCATCATAAATTCTGGTCGGCCCGAAGCGGTGGGTGTGTCCGGCAAACACCGCTCTAACCTTAGCCTCCTCAAGCAGCGGATGGACTTTCCTGAACCAGAAATCACGCCATTCGCCTTTGACATTCCTTGCCTTAAGGTCCCAGACCGGCACGTGGACAAAGACAAAAGCACCCTGCCAGTCGGGTTGAGCTAAATCTTCTTCCAGCCAGGTTAATTGCTCCTCTCCGATTTTCCCCCACGTATTGTCCTCAAGATTATCAATCAGAATAAAATGATAATTCTTATAGTCAAAAGAATGATAAGTCCGGCCGAAAATTTCCAGATAAATCTGCCTTGAGCGGCTGTTAAACACATCGTGATTTCCAGGGATCTGGTAATAAGGGGCATCAACTTTCTTAATCACTTCCAAATATCTTGCCCACTGTGATCTCGTGCTTCTCAGACCGTAGCCGTATATCAGGTCTCCAAGGTTAACTACCAGGTCGGGCTTCAAAGCATTTATTTGCTGAAGCTCTCTTTCAAAAACAGAAAAATCCTTCTGGCTCCAGAAATCAGGGTTGGTGTCGGAGATGACCACAAACTTCAGGTCTGAGCTGAATCCAGGGAAAGAAAAAATAAACAGAAAAAATAACAGAATAATAGCTTTTCGCATTTTTAACATATTATAGACTGAACTGCTCTATAAACAAACAACGCATCTCAACTTTGGGCCATAAGGTAGGGAAATTCTATTTAAGTCTATAAAAATACCCGAGTGAAACTATCAAGGCTCCTGTCCTATTTTCCCCGGTTATCTCAGGATGAGACTGGATATTGGACAGGCCGTAATTGAACCGCCCGCTTAAAACCACCAGACCTGTCCCGATGGGAACCTTTATGCCCACAGAACCGCAGAAGCCAAAATTCAACCGATTAATTTCCTCGCTGACATCTGTTTTTGCATCAAATGGTATCTGTAAATCCGGATCGAAAGGCATTGTGCCGGACGAATCAAGGTAAAGCAGGCTGGTGCCACTGGTTACTGTCTTAGCTCTGACTCTGTAACCGGCATATGGACCAGCATTGACAAAAATCCTGGTCTTCTGCCCGGTGACCAGTTCAGCCATCAAGGGAATCTCAAGATAATCAATAATCGTCTCGTTATTAAAATCAGCGTATAAGGTTACGCCTGGTGGTATGGGTAAACCTGAAACCTGATCAGGAGATATTGGCTGCATCCCGTTTCTCTGCCCTCCCTGGGAGGAATAATTTATTTCAGTCCGCAAGGCGAGCGAAGGTGAGATAACCCAGTCAAAGACCAGGCCTAAGAATGGAGCTTTTCTTGAAGTGTAACCCTGGCTGAGTTCGTTGGTCCCACCCTTGATGTTTGGCAGGCTTAATCCACCATGAAAACCGACCCAGAGTTCCCTGGCTGAGGCCTGGTTAAACAAGAATAAGGACATGATGATAAAAAAACAGGCTTTTTTAGTATCAGAGCCGAAAAACTTAAAAACAGAATTATCTTCCATCCACGGCCTCCTTCAAGAATTCATTACGGCCCATTTTAATATTTTCTAAAATCGTAAACAAGTCAGGACAAAAAGAAAGGGGCGGCCCCAGGGCCGCCCCTTTTTAAGCATCCAGCCTCGAAGACGAAAACAGGTCTTTGCCTGAAGAGCTTTCTTAGAAGTCCTCTTAGTCCAGCTTTATTGGCGGATAGCTCGTTAAAAGGGTAAAGCCAGCCTCCTGCAAGGCTTTTTCAAGTTCAGCGACATCTTTCTGGTAGAATTCGTTAATTCTGGTTAAAAACTCTTCAACCCTGGCCTTTACCTTTTCATATCTAACCTGAACTGGCTGGGTAACCGGCTCATAACCTGCACCCGTAATGCCGCCAACTGCTCTCATCACTTGATTCATCAGACCCGATGACCTGTCAGCGATACCCTGCTTTGGTGGAGTCGGATTTAGAGTCTCCGTTAGCTCTTTAAGTTTTTTCTCAACTTCTGACACTTTTTTCATTACTGGCATGAGTTTCGGACTGCGCTGGGCGCGAGAGAATTCTCTAACTGCCTGCAGTGCCTTCTCGGTTTGCTGCAGTCTCTGGCTGACTGTCTGCACGGTCCTTGATAGCTTCTGGGCTTCCTTAGCCTTCTCATAATTAGTCTTGAGCACTCCATAATCAATCTTTAATCTCGGGTCAGGCTTGACCTCAAAGCTCTGACTTAGTTCCTGGTCTTCGCACTTGATTTTTACTGTATAAGTACCCGGTAGAACAGTTAAACCGCCGCGACCACCGAAGAACCTGGCCATGGCTTGCTCTCTGGCCTGCGGAGCACCCGTCTCCTCAAACTGAGGTGCAGGTTCTATTTCCTGAAAATCCCAGTAAACCCGATTTATACCTCTTTCCTCTGGCCCGCTCATCTGCCTGACAACCCGGCCCTGGCTGTCCATAATAGTAATCGAAACCTGGCCTCTGCCCATCATCATCTGTCTCATAGCCGCCATATCCATTCCGCCTCGCCGGGCAAACTGAGCCATTCTTTCCTGCATTTGACCCATCTCTGGCGGTGGGGGTTCTTCAGCTTTTTTTTCTGATGGAATCAAATAATATGTAATACAGGCTCCAAAAGGTTTATTCTGACCGATAAACTCTCCATCGCCAGGGCTCATATAGGAGCTCATTCTGCCGGTTACAAACTGAAAGGCCTCGTTGACTTTGAAAAGATGCAATTTTTTCTTAAGAATTTCATCCGATAATTCTCTAAGCGGCGAAATATCATCCACGACATAAATCGCCCGGCCATGAGTGGCTATAACCAGGTCATTTTCTCTCGGGTGAACAGCAATGTCATAAACCGGGCAAGTCGGAAAGCCGCTTGTCCACTTAAACCAGTTTTGACCTCCATTCAGGCTGACGAAAAGACCAAACTCGGTTCCCAGGAAAAGCAAATCTTTGTTGACCGGGTCTTCTTCCATGGCCATGCAATAACCATCGATTTCAGGCGTGGCCAGGCTTTTCCAGGTCCGGCCAGAATCTCTTGTGACAAAAACATACGGATTGAAATTAGACCTCCGGTGGTCATCAAAAACAACATAAGCCGTGGCTTCGCTAAACCGTGAAGGCTTGATGTGGGGCACAGCCGCGCCAGCAGGAATTAAAGGTTTTTTCCCCGCACTCAATGACTTGGAAACTAACTCCCAGGTCTGGCCGCCGTCCCTGGTCAACTGAACATTGCCGTCATCAGTGCCAACCCATATCAGACCTTCTCTGATCGGACTTGGGGCAATGCTTAAAATGGTGCAATAATTCTCAGCATTGGTCACGTCCAGAGTCAGCCCGCCGCTTTCGCTCTGTTTCTGCTTCTCCGGGTCATTGGTAGTCAGGTCAGACGAAATTATTTCCCAGGTTCTCCCTTTATCTTTGCTGCGATGAACAAACTGGCTGCCCAGATAAATTGTAGCCGGGTTGAAAGGGTCGACAGCAAAGCCAGCGTTCCAGTTGAAGCGATGTTTGACCTCAGATTCTGTAGGCACAGCAACTCTGGTTGTGCCGGTATTCAAGTCAAAATAATAGAGATTCCCGCCCTGAGACATACCATAGCCACATCCCGGCTTTTCGGGGTCACTGGCTGCATCAAAGCCATCGCCACCACCCACACTTTTCCAGTGATACTGATAAATTGCCCTCTCAGAGAGCACATAACCCGGACCCACCCAGGTTCCATTATCCTGAAGACCGCCATACAGATTGTAGGGAACTTGCATATCGTAATTTACATGATAAAACTGCGCCAGCGGCAGATTTTCGATAAACCGCCAGCTCTGGCCGCGATTGGAACTTATGACCACACCACCGTCGTTTCCAACAATAAGAGTTTCACCATCCGGGCTTAGCCACATGGCATGAAAATCAGAATGAGCCTGGTTAAAAGCAGTTAAAGCTCTGAAAGTCTTGCCAGCGTCTTCGCTTACCTTGAGCTGGGTTTGAAGAAGATAAACAATGTTCTCGTTGGCCGGATTGACAAAAACCCGGCTGTAATAAAACGGCCGGCCGTGGATATCAGCATCATTGTTGACCAGGGTCCAGGTTTCACCTCCATCTGTTGAGCGATAAAAACCATTTTTCTTAGCTTCAATCAGAGCATAAACAATCTTTGGGCTTGTGGCCGCAAAAGCAGCGCCGCAACGTCCAAGCTCGCCATCTGGCAAGCCGTTCTTTTCCGTCAGTCTGGTCCAGTTTTCACCGCCGTCACGGGTAACATAAAGCCCGCTTCCTTGACCGCCTGAAACAAAGAACCAGGGATAACGACGATGTTCCCACATGGCTGCAAGAATATGATTGGGGTCGCCCGGGTCAACGGCCATATCAGAAACGCCGGTCTTTTCATTGATATAAAGCACCTTTTTCCAGGTCTTGCCCCCATCACTCGTCTTATAGACACCTCTTTCCTGGCTATCACCCCAGGTAGCGCCGAGAGCTCCGACCAGGACAACATCAGGATTTTCGGGATGGATGATAATGTCTGAGATTTTTTCTGTCTTTTCGAGGCCCATCAGTGTCCAGGTCTTCCCGCCGTCAAGAGAGCGGAACACACCCCGGCCCACGCTGACCGAATTTCTTGGAGCTGCTTCGCCACTCCCCACCCAGACTATGTTGGGGTTCTTATGGTAAACAGCAATGGCGCCAATAGAAGCAACTGGCTGGTCATCAAGAACTGGCAGCCAGGTAAGGCCTCCATCAACTGATTTCCAGACCCCACCAGCTGCTCCTCCAACATAAATTATTCTGGGGTTTGAAGCGACTGCCTCAATGGCCCCGATTCTCCCGCTCATGTTGGCTGGACCGATATTCCTGGCTTTCATTCCCTTGAAAACATCAGAAGAAATTTTTGTTTGAGCCAGAAGACCGGTCAAACCAACAATGAGCATAAGGACAACAAAAATCCGAAGAACAATAAACGTTTTCCTCATATGACCTCCTTTCTTTTTATAAGAAATCACCTTTATATTTGACGTAAATGCATTTCAACATCTTCCGCTATAAGCACAGAAAAAGTCTGTCAGCGGTCACGGTATTTTGAACCTGAAAGCCCAAGAACTTTGGCGCGGCTTGATTTTCGTCCGCTGGATATAGAATATACTTTGGCCATGAAATTCTCCCGTTATTAGTGCTTTCCAACTATTTTAACAGTAATCGTGATATAAACAATATATCATTCTAAAAAGCAGCAGAAAGAATTGCCAGTAACATCAAAAACTGTCAGACCCTTGAGCTGGCGCTAATCATTATGGCTTTTTCAGCCGCAGGATTTTTTCCTGGTGCCCCATCAGTTTGAACTTAAACTTCTCTCTTTCCACGATTTCCATACAATTTCCTGGATTCCGAAGCTTTCAAACATGGCAAATAAAACTCAATTTCTTCTAAAAGATGAGTTATCTCTGAAAGAAATAACCACACAAACAGAATACCTTGAGCACGGCGTTCAGCACGGTTGACAAAGCAGGCTCTAAAACAAGAAAATAAGAGGGGAGTATGAATAATTTCAGGACTGGCCCCCATGTCAATCATTCTAAGCCTCGTTGCCGGTTACTTTCTTGGTTCCATCTCGCCTGCTTATGTTCTTGGCCGGCTTCTGAAAGGAATCGATATAAGGCAGCATGGCGACCACAATGCCGGCACAGTCAACACCTATAAAGTCCTTGGCCTCTGGCCGGCAGTAATAACAGCCACTTTCGACCTGGCTAAGGGTCTTCTGGGCATGTACCTGTGCTGGCTGGCAGGAGGCTCTCCTCTGGCAGTCCATTCAGCCGGTCTGGCAGCAATAGCCGGTCATGTATTTCCTTTTTACCTCGGCTTCCGCGGCGGCCAGGGTGTAGCTATTGCCACAGCCATGTTGATTTATTATCTGACAACTTTTTATCTTAAAGGATGGTTTCCACCTGATTCTCTGGTTTTACTGGCTTTTAGCGTGATTTGTTTCAGTTATATCACCGGAAAAGGAGAATTCGTAGGGCTGGTCGTTCTGCCGTTGCTGGCCATTTTTGGAATAATCTTCCTGCCTTACTTGCTGAGTCTGTTTTTTCTGTTGAGCATTATCGCCTACATCCTGGTCATTAACATCATCAACTTGAGCCGGGAAAAAGCCCTATCCTATTTATCTCTAAAGGAAAAAGACATCATAATCTGGCGGCTGTACCTCCGTCCGCTGGCTTTTATACTGGTAATTTATTATATCTTTTCTGATAGGCCTAAGGCTCTGACAGCCATAGGCGGAATAACACTCTTTTTCCTGGTTCTTGATTTAGCCCGTCTTGTCTCCTCCAGCGTAAATTTTTTCTTCTTTCAAAAGATAAAAAACTTTTACCGGACAAAAGAGCATACGAAATTTTCTTCAATCACTATTTTCCTTTTCGCTCTTTTTTTGACCATTCTGATTTTTGAAAAAAACATAGCTGTTCTGGCTGCAGCTTTTCTCACTTTTGGCGATTTTTCCAGCAAGATTTTCGGGTTAAGGTTTGGCCGGCTCTGCATTTTCAATAAAACCCTGGAGGGAAGCCTGGCCAATTTCAACGCCTGCCTGATTTCAGGCTACATTCTGGCTCACTATTTATCCATGCCTCACCCGGTCTATCTGACTGGCGCAGCTGCAGCGAGCCTGTTTGAACTTCTGCCGCTCGGTGTGGACGACAATTTCAGCGTTTCTTTGCTCAGCGCCTCGGTTATGTCTTTATTCAAAGTGTTTTAATAATGCAAGTCTGCGGGCTTTAGAATTAAGGGAAATTAATTTGTCTTTGAAGGGCAAAAGTGAGATATAATTTTTTTAAATCTATTTGTGTAAGGAAAAACTCATGTCAAAAACTTTGATTGTTTATGCTTCAAAACACGGAACAACAAGGAAGGCAGTGGAGATTCTCAAAACAAGCCTGGCCGGTGCAACTACCTGCAATTTAAAAAAAGAGACTTGCCCCTCAGTTGAAAGCTATGAGCGAATCATTATTGGCGGTTCCATCCATGCTGGAAGAGTCCAGAAGGAAATAAGCAATTTTTACAAGAAAAATCTTGACTCTCTGCTTCAGAAGGAAATCGGGCTGTTTATATGCTGTATGTATGAAGGAGAAAAAGCGGAAAGCCAATTCATCCAGGCTTTCCCAGAAGAACTGCGAAAAGCGGCCAGCGCTAAAGGGATTTTTGGCGGCGAATTGCTATTTGAAAAGATGAATTTCTTGGAAAAAGCAGTTATCAAGAAAATAAGCGGAGTCAAGCAATCTGTTTCCAGGTTTAATCCAGAGGAAATCAAAGATTTTGCCCGGAAATTCCAGAGCTAAACTCAAAGGTGATAACACAAACCCGTGTCTCTGAATTTCAAGACCCTGAATTTGCCGCTGTTTAAGATTCGCATGGCAGAAAAGAAAAAAAGAACGATGGATAAAAAATCTGTCAAGATAATTATTTCTAATTTTCCCGGGGGAAATGAATGAAAAGCAGGATGCGGGTCTCAAGAAGCTTCAATAGTTCAACAGCTCTCCCAATCTGGACCATAGTCCCAACGGTTTTATTAATCCTCCTTTTATTTTCATTTCAGATACTTAGGGCAGAAGAAAATTTTATCTGCCGGGTATCTTCGTCACCGTGGGACCCTGATTCCGGCCTGGGGAACCACCGGGCCTTGGTCAGGGTCAAGCAAAAAGCAGACGCGGTTTTTGTTCACATCCCATGGCGGCGACCCGACCGCGATCCCAAGAAAAAGAAAGTCCTGGTGGTCGAAGCCAGGACAAACGAAATCATCAACAACGTCTTTCCAGCAGCCGTAACCCAGGATTGTGGAGACTTTATCTTCCAGGCGCTCCGAGGGCCAGGGGATTATTATTTTTATTATCTGCCTTATAAACTTGAAGGAAGCAAGAATTATCCCAAAGCCATGTATCTTGAACCTGAATACCAGGCTGATGCGGCCTGGCTGCAGCGTAATGGCTTAAGAAAAGGCCAGGCCTCTGTCCTTAATCCGGCAGTCTTCCCCCGGGCTGAGGTCATCGTCTTCGAGACAGTTGATGAATTCAGTAGCTTTTACCCGATGGAAGTCGTGGCTTCGGCAGAAGAAACTCAGAAAATAATCGACCGGAACCAAAACGAACCTTTTCTTATTTTTCCTGAAGACCGCCAGAATCCGATAAGAATGAGCGAAAATCTTCCGCTGCGCTGGGTGGAAAAGGGGCCGCAGTTATCGTTTGAAGGTCAGGCGGCGCGGGGTGAATACTACATTTTTCAGCTGGGACTTTTTGCTTTCAGGGAAAAACTGGAAAACATAAAAGTCAGGTTCTCTGACCTTGAAAAATCAGGTTCAACCGAAAGAATAAGTGCTGATGAAGCCACCTGTTTTAACACTGGCGGAACAGGCTGGGATGGTCAACCTTTTGAAAAAGAACTCAATGTGGAAAAAGGAAAGATTCAACCGCTGTGGTGTGGCTGGCAAATGCCGAAAGACATACTCCCGGGTGATTATGAAGGATGCGCAGAGGTTTCCGCCCGAAACACGGCCGCCAGGAAAATCGCCGTTAAAATCAGCGTCACAGATAAACTGCTCGCGGAGGCCGGAGATTCAGAGCTCTGGCGGTTGTCCCGTCTTCGCTGGCTGAACTCGCTTCTTGCCGTAGATGATGAGGTTGTCCAGCCGTTTACCCCGCTTGAAGTTAAAGGGAGAACGATAAAATGTCTTGGCCGAAGCCTGACTCTCTCAGAATCTGGACTTCCGGAGAAAATCCAGAGTTTCTTCACTCCTGAGATGACCAGATTTCAGAAAACAGCAGTAGAACTTCTGGCTGAGCCTGTTCAGCTTTCAGCCAGAGACTTCATCGGCCTGGAACAGAAATGGAAGAGCAGAGCTTTTGCCTTTACCAGGAAGGCGGCCGGGACCGTCTGCTGGGAGGCTGCGAGCGAAATTCCCAGCCTCAACCTGACCGTTGAGGTAAATGGCCGCATGGAGTTTGACGGCTATGTAGAATTCAAAGTCAGAATCAAAGCCGAAGTTGATTCAGAAGTTGATGACATCAGGCTTGTGATTCCGGTGCGGGCAGAGGTCGCTCGTTACATGATGGGACTTGGTTTTAAGGGTAGCTTCCGGCCGCCATCTTTTTCCTGGACCTGGGACCAGCAGAAAAATCAGGATGCCCTCTGGCTGGGCACAGTGAACGCCGGAGTCCAGGTTCAGCTCAAAGCTGAAAACTACTCCCGTCCTCTCAACACTAATTTTTATAAGCTCAAGCCGCTGAATCTCCCGCCGCCGTGGTGGAATGAGGGAAAGGGTTGGGTCTCTGTAAAAGAAGAGATAAAAAAAGAGAAAAAATACGTAGTTCTGACTGCAGCCAGCGGCTCAAGGCAGATTAAAAAGGGAGAAGTTCTGTGCTTTGATTTCAATTTGCTGCTGACGCCATTTAAACTGATATGCCCTGGAAAACATTTTTCAGAGCGGTATTATCACGCTTTCAAGCCAGCGGAAGAAATTGCGAACGCCGGGGCTAACATCATAAATGTTCATCATGCCACAGAAATCAATCCATACATCAACTATCCTTTCCTGCGGCTGGAAAAGATGAAGGCCTATACCGATGACGCACACAGCCGGGGAATGAAAGTCAAAATTTATTACACCATCCGCGAGCTTTCTAATCGCGCGGCTGAGCTCTTCGCTCTCAAGAGTCTCGGTAGCGAGATCTTCACTGACGGGCCGGGCGGCGGTTATTCCTGGCTGCAGGAACATCTGCGCCCGGGCTATATTGCCGGCTGGTTTGTGCCCGAGCTTAAGGACGCAGCAGTCATTAACAGCGGCATGTCTCGCTGGCACAATTATTACATAGAGGGTCTGGCCTGGTTGTGCCAGCATGCGGGCATAGACGGCCTTTACATCGATGATGTGGCTTTTGACCGGGTGACGATGAAAAGAGTGCGAAAAGTGCTGGAACGTAACCGGCCGGGTTCGTTGATTGACCTGCACTCAGCCAACCAGTATAACCCGCGCGACGGATTTGCCTCCAGCGCCAATCTATATATGGAGCATTTCCCCTACATTGACAGGCTCTGGTTTGGTGAATACTTCGATTACAACAGTAAGCCTGACTACTGGCTGGTGGAAATTTCAGGAATTCCTTTCGGCCTGATGGGTGAAATGCTGGAAAAAGGCGGTAATCCCTGGCGGGGCATGCTCTACGGAATGACTTCCAGACTGCCCTGGTCGGGCGACCCGCGTCCACTATGGAAGGTCTGGGATGAGTTTGGAATAAAAGAAGCGCAGATGCTCGGTTACTGGTCACCGAACTGTCCTGCTAAGACTGATAAGGCTGAAGTCCTGGCCACTGTCTACCTAAAAAAAGGCAGCGCTCTGGTGGCTTTAGCCAGCTGGTCAGATAAAGTTGAGAATTGCCAGCTTCTCATAGACTGGAAAAAGCTGGGGCTTGACCCGAAGAGCGTCTTAATCGAAGCCCCGGCCATAGAAAATTTTCAACCCGCCAGAGGATTCAGGCTAAGCGAAGCAATCCCGGTTGACCCCGGCAAGGGCTGGCTGCTCCTTATTAAAAGGAAAAACTGAAAAATTAGATAAATCTTTTGTCTCTTCTGTTCTTAGAGTCCGCCTTTTATACATCTGCCTGCATCTGTCTGATAGTTTTGCTGAAAGAACTTTGGCGTTATAAGTGGTATCGAAGAATTCCGAACCAGATATTGATTAGCGGCGTGACCTTCTATATCCTAATCTTAAATCGAAATCTCAATTCTAATTCAACACGTCAGGAGGTGATTTGATGAAAGTAATTAATAAAAGAATCAAGGTTATGCACTTTTTGATACCGATTGTACTCTTTGCTCTTTCCGCACCCCTGATTGAACCCGCACGGAGCCAGGAAACTATAAAGTTCGAAGATCATTTTACCGACAGGGCCATGCGGATTAACTTCTATCAGGCCGGAGATGCGAAAGAAGAACAGATAATAATTCAAAGCGTATATCAGGAAGACCTCTGGCCAGAGAGCAAGACCAACCTGACCAACGCGTTTAATTACGGCCATTACTTCATAAAAGTTTTTGAAGTTTCGAGCAACCGGCTCATCTATGCCAAGGGATTTGATTGCCAGTTTGGCGAATACAAGACCACTACGCCAGCCATTAAAGGTATTAAGAAAGTCTTCCAGCGATCCATCCATATCCCCTGGCCCAGGAGGCCAATCAATGTCGTCTTTGAAGTGAGAGACAAAAACAATGTTCTCCATCCTCTGGCGGTCGAGACCATCGACCCGGAAGACTATCACATCTTGAAAGAGAGCAAGAAAACCGGTGATCACATTTTCGAAGTCATAAAAAGCGGCGACCCGCATGAAAAAGTCGACCTGGTGTTTCTGGCTGAAGGATACATGGCCGAAGATAAAGAGAAATTCCTTGGCGACGTAAAAAAATTCGCAGGTTATCTTTTTGAAACGGAACCTTACAAAAGCAATCAGGATAAATTCAACATCTGCGGTGTGTTCAGGGCATCGGCTGAAAGCGGGATGGACGAGCCCCGTCAAAAAGCATACAAGAACACCGTGCTCAAAGCCTCCTTTAACGCCTTTGACCTTGACCGCTACATGCTGACCGAAGAGGGATTTCTGCTTCGAGAGATGGCTGCCCAGGTTCCGTATGACGCTATCATCATTCTGGTTAACAGTAAAAGATATGGTGGCGGTGGAATTTACAATGACTACTGCATCACAACAGTGGACCACACTTCGAGCAAAGGCGTTTTTCTCCATGAATTCGGGCATTCGTTTGCTGGCCTGGCTGATGAATATTACGCTTCAGATGTAGCCTACAATGAATTCTACCCTCGCGGAGTAGAACCGCTCGAACCGAACATCACTGCTCTGCTGGACCCGGAAAATCTCAAATGGAAAGACCTTCTCTCTGCGGGCATCAACATTCCAACAGAACATGGCAAGGATGAGATGGAGAAACTCCAGGCTGAAAGAAGGGCTAATTATGAGCAGATGAACCAGGCGGTTGAAGAAGCTAAAAAGAAGAACTTAAAAGAACCTGAGATTAAAAAATTGCAGGCAAGATTCCAGAATGAGGACAAAGCCATCCAGGCAAAAATCAGGGCAGTTCGGGACAGGTATAAAGAACTGGAAGATAAAGTTGGAGTCTTTGAAGGTGCCGGCTATTCTTCCAGGGGCCTTTACCGCCCCATGATTTACTGTCTGATGATTTACAGCCCGAAACAGGAGTTCTGTCGCGTCTGCCAGCGAGCCATCCAGCAGATGATTGATTATTACAGTCAATGATAGCTGCTGTGTGTCTCTGGAATCTCGTGTTAACCCGGGGAAGCAAGATTTGAAACTCCGGCTTCTGGCTGTTTATCAGACAGTGTTTCGTGGCGATTTTTAAATCATTCCTTCTCAAATTGAAATACAATGAACGAAAGAGGATAGAATGATAAGCAAGGCCACAGGCGATTGGTACGCAAGAGCCTTTCATCATCGGGTCAATTCAAAAGTTAACTGAGAGTCAGAGACAGCCTGAGTTATTTTATAAATCATCTGATTGAAAGGAGAAATAAAAGATGAGACCGAAGAGCTGGATTAGTTTTGTGCTGGGGGGTTTTGTTACTGGCTCTTGGAATCTGGAATCTCATCGCTTACAAGAGTCTTGGAACAGTAGTGCCTCTGTTCATAGGCGGGAGTCTGGCTTACCTGAGCTGGACAGGGTCCAGGACTGCCACTTTGGTTTTTGGTCACACCACCATAGTTATTGGCTGTTTTCTCGTAACCTGGGGAATCTATCTGTTACCTCAATCCCAGCCAACTTTTGCTCACATCTTTGGCCGGCCCCTTTTCTGGGGCTTTATTTCAATTTTCGGGGGTATTTGCGCCAACTATCACGGTTTCTGTGCATGCGTCCGCGGGAAAAACCTTAATATAGAGAAAACGCCAGTAGATAGAACACCAATTAAGACATAATTTCTGACCGGAGTTTTCATGATCTTCTCCTGATATTTCCTATTATAAAAAATACAGGACTTGACATAAAATTAAATTGGGTATAAAATTAGATAAAATATAATTTTATAATGATTATAATTTATTGTGTATGAGATGAAAACAAATAATAATAAAGAATCAGCAAGACGCTGGACCCTGGATGATGTCCGTGACTACCTTATTGAACACGGGATCCGGGCTTCATTTTATCGTCTGAAAATCTTTGAGTACCTGATAAATGAAAGAACACACCCCACAGCTGAAGAAATCTTTGAAACATTAAAAAAAGAGATTCCTGCTGTTTCAAGGGCAACCGTCTATAACACGCTGAGGGTTTTCCTTGACAGAAAAATCGTCCAGCTGGTGAACGTAGAAAAGAACGAGGCTCGCTACGATGCTACCATTTCCTGGCACGGACATTTTAAATGCCTTTGCTGCGGTAAGGTTTTTGACGGTCATATTGAAACTCTTAAACTTGCCGGGCTCGAAGGTTTTGAGATTTACGAAAAACACGTTGACTTGAAGGGCATCTGCCTTTCCTGTTTGAAAAGTAAAAAATCTTAAGGAGGGTATAAATGGCCACAAGATTAGGTATCTACAAGTGTCTCAAGTGCGGGAATATAGTTGAAGTCCTGCACGAGGGCATGGGCACTCTGGTCTGCTGCGGCGAGGATATGGTTCTGGTGCAAGCAAAAACCGCTGATACGACACTCGAAAAGCACGTTCCTTATATAGAAAAAGCGGCTGGCGGCTTCCTGGTCAAAGTTGGCCAGAATGTGGCTCATCCCATGGAAGAAAAACATTACATCGAATGGATCGAGCTCATGGCTGATCATAAAATTTACCGCCAAGAGCTTAAGCCCGGAGATAAGCCCGAAGCTTTCTTCCCCGTCGAAGCCAAACATGTCTGGGCCCGTGAATACTGCAATATTCACCTGCTCTGGGAAAACAGGAATTAAGACTTTGAAATAAAAATCTAAAAGGAGTTCAAAATGGAACAAAACGACAAAGGAATGCTTTTAATCGGTGAAAAACTTCCAGAAATGGAAGTTCAAACCACCCACGGCAAGAAAATTCTGCCCAAAGATTACGCTGGCAAATGGTTGATTCTTTTCAGCCATCCTGCAGATTTCACGCCAGTTTGTACCACAGAATTTGTCTCGTTCGCCAAAAATTACGACAAATTCCAGAAGCTCAATGCTGAACTTCTCGGCCTGTCCGTCGATCAGATTTTCAGCCACATCAAATGGGTGGAGTGGATTGAAAATGAGCTTAAAGTTGAAATACCCTTCCCGATCATCGCTGACGACATGGGTAAAGTGGCTCTGAAGATGGGCATGCTCCATCCCGGAGGGGGCGCCAAGACCATCCGCGCTGTCTTCATCATCGACCCCGAAGGCATAATCAGGCTGATTCTGTACTACCCGGCTGAAGTTGGACGAAACATGGCTGAAATCCTGCGTGCCCTGGAAGCCTTTCAGATTTCAGATAAACACGATGTAGCCATGCCTGCCAACTGGCCGAACAACGAGCTGATCAAAGATCGTGTTATCGTCCCGCCCCCATCTGACGTCAAGAGCGCAAAAGAACGCAAGAAACAGTATGAATGTTTTGATTGGTGGTTCTGCCATAAAAAGGTGTGATTAAGGGCAAAAGAAATCACGCTCGTTGAGGGGCTGCCTTATGCCGCCCCTCTTTTTTAAATGGGCACACAATCTATATTTCCGAATTTCCACTTCGCACAGAATATGTCTCTTTAAAGCAGTGACGGCATAGTATTTCCGAATATTCATTGTCTGAGAAGATATGACCGAATGGGCCTCTCAGCTGCAACGACCTTCAACTCTGAATTCAGCCTAAGTATCCTCTTTCACCTCTCTGATCAACGTCTGATTTCTCTATCACTTTTCACACTTAAAATCTTTCTCGTTTTTTTCTTAATCATCTGAGACCGCGACATGGTTCATCTTTCCTGATTGCCCTCGATTCTTTTTCATATAATAAGAACTGATGAATGGTTTCATCCTTCTCTCGTGAACTCTTTTCATTTGCAACTTTTCAGGTTTTTGATAGATTATAATCAGATTGGAGAATTCAAATGCTCAGATCAAAAATCAAAGGAATCCTTGTTATTTTCCTGGTTTCATTTTTCTTTCTGCCGCTTTTTCTGAGTGCTCAGGAACCGAAAACAATAAGACTGAATCCGCCTGACCAGAAGCGTGGCTTGCCAGTGATGCAAGCTCTAAGCATCAGGGCTTCCGCAACAGAGTGGTCAGAAAAAGAACTGAGCCTTCAGGACCTGTCGGACCTGCTCTGGGCTGCAAATGGCATTAACCGGCCTGAGACAGGCAAAAGAACCGCTTCTTCTGCCATGAATGCTCAGGATGTGGACATCTACCTATTTATGAAAGACGGCGTTTATCTTTACGACGCTAAAACACACAGTCTAGTCCAGATAGTGGTCGGTGACCATCGCTCTTTGCTTTTCCCTCCGAGGCCACCCCGACCTGCACAACCCGGACAGCCAGGACAACCAGGACAGCCTGCTCAACCGCCAAAACCTGAACAGCAAGCGGCGACTTCTCCGCCAGCCAAACCAGAGACTCCACCGCCCGCGCCCCCACAAACTCCGCCTTCCGGACCGCCGGGTCTTCCACCTCAACAATCAATGGCGCCTGTGGTTCTTCTTCTGGTCTCTGACATTTCACGCTTCCGGGCTGGCACTCAGGAACTCAAGCTGGAATGGGCGGCTATTGATACAGGCATTGTCTCGCAGAATATTTCCATTTTCTGCGCCGCCATTGAACTCGGCACCAGACCGAGAGCTTCTATGGACAGAGACAAACTCCGTTCCCTGCTCCAGCTAAGAGATACTCAATATCCGCTGCTCAATCACCCTGTTGGATACAAAAAATAGATACTGAAATCCTATACTGAAGAACTCTGTCTGCTTTTTAAAGACAACAGAGAGGCCTCAATCCAGTTTATTTTGTTTTGATAATCTCTGGGCAAATGGAAGCCACTCGATTATTTTCGTCCAAGAATTTTTAGAAAACCAGGAAAAATTGCGAGCGATTCATTTCATCTTGAATCTGTCAGCTTAAAGAAGAAAAAATCAAAAATTCAACAGTCTGAAATTTTTAGCATCAGCCCGTCAAAATCTGCCAGTTTCAGACATCAAACAGATTGATAGAAAGAGCTTTACAGCCTTACTCCTCTGCATCTCTGCTATTTGTAAAGTCTGATTCCAGCATGCTCCCCATTAGCCTAGAGGCAATCACAGGTTTAATAAAAAATTCCCATTGACCCTTTCTGACATCTTATATATTTTACGGATGAAGAGGTGTTAAATTTGAGATTTTCAAGGAGGACATAAATGAGTGAGAACACCTCAAGACTCGGGCTTACAGGTAAAAATAAGCGCTTCTTATTATGGTTCTTCCTGCTCATCGCCGCCTCTATTTTCTTTGCCTCAGCAACAATAATTCATTCTGACTCGACTTCTAATCCAGGTTCGACCGGGAACACCTTCCCTTCGCCCATTGACCCGCAGCGAGTTCGAGATCAGGACTGGATGACCTGGGCTGATTACAGGCCAATTCCTGGCTATGACTGGTCTGACCCGTCGCTCAAACCTGAAAAAGGTTTTCGCCTGGCTGTAGTTGCCGTTGATTTTCCTGATCAGCCATTCGTCATCACCAGGCCCAAAGGTTCGGACCCGTTCGGCAACCCGCAGGTCGAGCCCATCCCCCGCGAAAAAGTCCCTCAATTCTATGCTGACTTTTTCACCAGGCCAATTCCAATCAACCATGACCTTAACATTCACCATTACTGGATGGAGCAATCACGCGGAAAATTTGGCCTGACAAAGGTTGATGCTTTCGGTCCTTACCGGATGCCAAAACCTTACTGGTGGTATGGTCTGAATGAGTACAACCAGAATAAATACACGCCTGATGGAAGCTTCGCCGCCGGCCGTCTTGAAAAAGACTGCGACGAGCTGTGGATGGCCGATGTCGGCCGCGACCTGCGCAAAGAATACGACGCCGTCCTGCGCATCTATGCCGGCTACGACGAAACCGGAGTCTGGATGGAATTTGGGGTAATGAAATTCAAGAGCAGGGATGACATTCCAGCTGAATGGGGCAACCCGAATCCAGAAATGCCGCGCTGGGTTCCAACGCGCTATGTGGAATGGACAAGCTGGCTGGCTGGCTCCCAGCAGTGGGGGCTGTCTTCTATGCGCCAGGGCGAAAACTCCGGCACCATCGCTCACGAGCTCGGTCATTTTGCTTTTCATCTGCCCGACCTGAACAACAACCCTTACATCCAGCCATATCGCCGGGCAGCTGTCGGCCCCTGGGATTTGATGGACAGAGCCTGCTTCAACGGTCCGGGTGGTCCGCATAAACGATGGGTTATTCCGCCGATTGCTGGCGCTGCCGGACCCGCAGGTCTTATGATCAGGAACCGGATGGCTTGCGGTTTTATCCGTGAGGGCGAGCTTCTGAGTCTGAGCCGGGAAGGTCTGGCCAGATCAGGTCTGGTGGTAGCTGAAGTCACCGCCCGGGCGGTTGACCCGCTGCCCGGCACATACACAGGTATAAGTGTCAGACTTGATGGCTCAGAACCTGGCGACCGTACCCCACCTGATGACCCGGCCACCGACCCGCTTTCACCAGGCATCCCGGATTACAATTTTTATTCTCTGGAAGTTGTGCAGAGAATCGGATTTGATTCCTTCTGTCCTGACAGCGGAGTCTTAATCGCTAAAAACAAAGACAACCTTCGCGGAAATAACGGTGGACCCAATGCCTTTAACAGCTACATCTGGGTGATTGACGCGCATCCTGAAGACATAAACATGGTTGATTACATAAGCCCGGGTAGTGAAAAAGTGATGCGGACGATTGCTGATTATCGCCAGCTCAACGATGCCCTCTTCCATGCTGGCCCGGATTCAGGCAGCCAGTATGAATATGTGGACATGCCTAACCGCCTGCATTTTTATGTGGTAGATGTGCATAAGAATAAAGACGGAATCCTTTCTTATACCCTGGCTGTCCGTTCGCTCGACGGCTCCGGACCGCAAAAAAGAGGAGCCGGGTTAACCGCGGCCAAGGACAGGATAAAAACAAAAAACGCCTTGATTCCGGTCAAGTTCGTCATCAAGAATTCGGGAGAACGGGCTGCCATTAATAAAACACTTCATCCATCGGATATAACTGCACATGCTGATTACGACCTCTACCGCCTATCACTCAAAGTTGAAGGTAAGGGCTGGAAAGCTAAATTGCTCAATTCACTGGCTGCGGTAGAGTTCGGGAAAGAAAAAGAAGTCACGGTATATGTTCTTCCAGAAGCTGGCTGTTCTAAAGAAGCCAAGATAAGCGTTAAAGCTGTTTCCGAAAGCGACCCGAAAATAGCCGCTGAGTCCAGAATGAGGTTGTCGCTCTGAAACTGGGCCCGGCTGTTAAATTGACATTTTGTCCAGGCAAGAATATTAGCTGACTTTATTGCTATTACAGGGAATCTCGAAGATAACGCAGCGACAGAACAATCCACAAGGACTTGCAGAATAATTCAACTCTGCAGTGAAAATGGCAATCCCTCCTTTTTGGCAACAGAGCAATTAAGAAAGAGCTGGCCAAATAATATTTATATCTATTTGATTCTCTGTGTTTAAATATTTTGTTGTCAAATAGTTATCAGTTAGCCGGGGCTGGAATCATTGGGGAAAGCAAAAAGATGGTGGAGCTGACCGGGCTCGAACCGGCGACCCCGTGACTGCCAGTCACGTACTCTCCCAACTGAGCTACAGCCCCACCCGCTTTTTCATAATACAAAAAACACCATTATCCGTCAAGATTAACACCGTGCACAATGATATCTCTTTGATAAGATTTATAAACTCAGGAACAAATAAAATCTGGTTTAATTGCGAAGGAGAATCTGGTAAAAATAAATTAGCCTGAAAAATCAGGGAGGAGATAACCATGTTGGAAAAAAACAATGAACGCGACCAGAATAAAAAGAAATCTCCAGGAAAAAACAGAAGGGCTTCTGAGCTTAAGAATCCTTCGGCTCGCTTCAACCTGGCAGCTTTCGTCCTTTTGATTTGTTTCTCAACCGTTTCGCACGGTTCCACCATGGTTCAAAACAGAGAGATTACAGAACCGTCAGCGCCAACTGACCTTCGAGTGGAATATCTGGTTAATCCTCGGGGTGTTGATGTGCAGAAGCCGCGTTTTTTCTGGAAAAATGGCCATCCAGAACGCGGCCAGAAACAGACTGCTTTCCAGTTGATAGTCTCTTATTCTCCTGAAGCCAGCAAACCTGACCTCTGGGATTCGGGCAAGGTAAATACCGATTCTTCTATCCAAATTGTCTATGAAGGAAGACCGCTGCAGAGTAATCGTTCTTACTACTGGAAGGTGCGCGTCTGGGATGCTCAGGGCAGAGACAGTCCCTGGAGTGAGGTTGCCAGCTTTGATACCGGTCTTTTCTCCATACCTGACTGGGAAGGAGACTGGATTGGCGGTGAAAATCTCTTCCGTCGCGAGTTCAACCTGCCGGCGTCTGCCCGCCGGGCCCGGGCATTTATCTCAGGACTCGGCTATTATGAGCTGCGAATTAACGGTAAGAAAACAGGCGACCATGTGCTTGACCCGGGCTGGACGACTTTTTCCAAAAGAGCTCTTTATGTCACCTACGATGCAACTGCGCTTCTCAAGAAGGGCAGAAACGCCATCGGGGTCATTCTGGGCAACGGCTGGTATAAATCAAAAGCCCTGATGTTCCAGCTCTACATAGAATGCGAAGACGGCACTCTGATGGAAATCCATTCTGACAATTCCTGGAAGACGGCTCGCGGACCTATCCTGGAAGATAGCATCTACCACGGCGAAACCTATGATGGCCGTTCAGAGCAGCCCGGCTGGGACGAACCGGATTTCAACGACAAATCCTGGAAGGAAGCCCGGAAGGTCAAAGCTCCTGGCGGGGTGCTTACTTCACAGTTGATGCCAGCCATAAAAGTTGTGGATACCATCGTGCCCTTAGTCATGACCAATCCAGCTCCGGGTGTTTATGTATTCGACCTTGGCCAGAACATCAGCGGCTGGGCTCAGCTCCGTGTCCGTGGCCCGCGCGGTGCGGATGTATGCCTGCGTTTTGCTGAGCTTCTTTATGATAACGGAATGATCAACCAGGAAAATCTACGTTCAGCCCGGGCAGAAGACCGTTACATTCTCAAAGGTGAAGGCGAAGAAATCTGGGAACCGCGATTCACCTATCACGGTTTCCGCTACATTGAACTCACCGGATATCCCGGGACTCCAAAGATCGATTCGGTGCGGGGCCGGGTCGTTCATACCGCAGTCTCACCGATCGGAAATTTTGCCTGCTCAAAGCAAATCATCAACGACATCCAGCGCATCATTCTTTGGGGCCAGAAAACCAATCTTCACAGCATTCCCACTGATTGCGACCAGCGAGACGAACGGATGGGCTGGATGGGAGATGCCCAGGTAACAGCCGAAGAAGCTATGATGAATTTTGACATGGCTGCTTTATACACGAATTTCCTGCGCAACATGAAGGATGTTCAGGGTGATGACGGCTCTATCACAGATACAGTCCCCCATATCTGGGGCTCGCGGCCAGCTGACCCGGCTTGGGGTACTGCTTATCCTCTCATTGCCTGGTATATGTATGTTTACTATGGCGATAAGAGAATCCTGGAAGAGCATTATGATTCGCTTAAAAAGTATGTAGAATTCCTGAAAAGCAAGGCAGAAAACGGTCTGGTCAGATTCAGTCATTACGGCGATTGGGTGGCCATTGATAAGTGCCCGGGAAGTCTGGTTTCTTCATTTTATTATTATTACGATGTGAAAATTCTGGCTGAGGCTGGCCTGGTTCTCGGTAAACACGCAGAAGCAGACTTTTACAACAAGCTTTTACCTGAAATCAAAGAAGCTTTTAACCGCTCTTATCTCGACCAGACTGCAAGGAATTATTCAGGCGGAAGCCAGACCGCCAACACTCTGCCCCTTTTTCTTGGACTTGTTCCAGACAACTTGAGGGTCGGAGTCTGGGGAAATCTTTTCAACGACATTGTTTATAAACATGATTCGCACCTGACCACAGGTATTATCGGAACCAAATATATCCTGGATGTCCTGAGCATGTTCGGCAATTCTGACCTGGCTTACGATATCCTGACCAGAACAGATTTTCCGAGTTATGGCTATATGATTAAAAACGGAGCTACCACGCTCTGGGAACTCTGGCAGAAGCGAGAAGGCCCTTCTATGAATTCCCATAACCATCCGATGTTCAGCAGCATCGGCGCCTGGTTCTACCGGGCTCTGGCCGGGATAAATATGACTCCGGATGCTCAGGCCTTCAAGAACCTGATCATCAAACCGCAGATGGTCCGAGACCTGACTCATGCCTCAGGCTCAATTTACACAATAAACGGTGAAGTGGGCTGCAGCTGGGAGAAAGCAGACCGCAAAGTCAGAGTGGAAGTGGTAATCCCGATGGGCAGTGAAGCAGAAATCAGCATTCCTGTCTTCAAGCTCAGGAACCTCAAGCTGCAAGAAGGCGGAACCATGGTCTGGGTTGATAATCAACTCAAGGCCACACTTCAGGGCATTGAAGATATCCAGCTCAAATCTGGAAATGTGATCATCAAAGCCGGGTCCGGCAAATATGTTTTTGAGCTGATTGGAGATTGAGCCAGAAATAGATGCTTATGAATTAAAGAGGCCCTTAAATTCTTTGACTGGCATGCTTCAGCCTGCGGCAAAAAGAAAATTAATCTCAAAAAAGACAGCAGAAATACCCGATTTTCTCACAGATTCAAGTAGCCTCTGCTGAAATAATAAATATCAAGCTGTTCATTCTATCACCTCCCTTAGATATGCTCTTGACATTCTTTTATGGTGTGATTTAACATCCTAATCGAAGGTTTAGGGAAAACAAGTTAAGGCAAAGCCGCAGCACCGGCCATTAGAAATTTAATAAGTATTATCAACAAGATTCTAAAAAGGAGGCTGTATGAAAATTTTAAACTGGGTTCTGTTTTTCCTCGGCATTCTTTGCCTCATCACTGGCGGAATTCTTGTCCTTTTGAAGATTAACTTTTTTCTCTCTCCAGAGGGTTACTGGCGCGGAGCTATTGCCTTCTGGCTGCTTTCCATTAACCTTCACTTCCTGACCCGAGATCATCATAACGAGAAAGGGAAAAAAGAATAACCTCGTCTTGTTTAAGTGCTTTAAGGTTGTCTGGAATCCGGAATAAAGAAGAAATAACTACCTGAAAAAGCCCTCTTTCTGATTTTGTTGTCCGGTATCCTTACCAGCGGGCTTTGCGGAAATAGAAACGGCCTTAAGAACAGAATAGACCGCAGAAACGGCCATAAACTATAGCTCCAAGGAGGGGCGGGCATTCTACCGGTGATATTCATCTGGCACGGAATTAGGCAGACGAGCGGGGCCAGAATCAACCTCATCTTAAATGTGGATTATCATTTTGCCCCGGTGTCAAGACTTGAAGACGGGCAGAAGAGCGCAGTTCAGGGCGGGATGGTTGGAGGCTTTGACAAGAATTTCAGAGCTGTTCAATCTGATCAGAGATGACGCGGCGGAAAGCTTCAACGACCTTTCGGTCGAACTGTCGGCCAGTCTGACTGATTATTTCCTGGAGAGCCTCCCAGGGCGGCTTTCCCTTCCGGTAGGGACGGTCCGTCGTCATAGCATCGAAAGCATCGGCCACAGCGACGATCCGGGCGCCCAGAGGGACCTCTTTCAAATCCTCTATGGATGAGTCAGCTGACCTCCCAAAGTAGTAGTGGTGAGCAACCACGATCGGAACAACTTCCTTTAGAACCTCGCCGACTTTGGCGAGGATAACGCCTCCGCGTTCCGAATGACTATCAAGGAGCTCCTTCTCCTCGGGCGTGAGAGAAGCCGCCTTTTGTATCACCTCGCTGCTGATTTCTATTTTGCCGATATCGTGGAGAAGTCCGGCAACACGGACATTCTCAACTATGTGCCTGGGAAGTTCCATGGCAATGGCAATGTTCTTGGAGTATTCTGATACGCGCAGAGAATGACCCTTCGTGTAGCCATCTTTGCTCTCGATGTACTTGGAGAGAATCTCCAGGATTCCGACATAAGCCTTCCGTAAATCTTCCATCCTCCGTTCCTTCTGCTCGTAGAGACTCCCCACGGCATATGAAGTGAGAAGGAGAAACCCACCCCAGGATGACAGGAAGAAGATACCCCGGAACTCCTGTTCCCGGAGGAAAAAGTAATTAGGGAAGATGATGACACAAATAATGATGGCCAGAATGGAGAGGAAGGCCGAGAGAACTCCCAGCCTTTTTCCCAGGTAATACGAAGCGAAAACGACAGGGAGAAAATAGAAGTTCAGAAGGAGGGTCTTGTCGTTCATGAAGAACGTGCCCAGGACAGCAGCTGCCAGGATGACCAGGATCAATATCTGTTCAAAATAGCGCAGCAGAAACAATTTTATGCCATTCATTGTCCTGGACACCTCAGGCCAAGTTCTATAATAAGATAACCTATCATGCTTCAGTCTATCCTTTTTTCAATACTGTGCCGGGAGGATATTAGGGGTGATTTTTTAACGCTTGCCATCACCCCTGGCGATGACTCCCGAATCTGAACGCCGGTCCCGCAGATGCTTCAATCCAGAAGGCTGCATGATAAAAATAATTCGATAAAGTCGCCAGAAGCCTGGTTATCCGGACAGGCACAGGCAGATAGGCTCTTGAACTGACCGGCGATTAGACACCGCGAACTAACTGTCATTTAAAGTTCATGACAGTCTCGCCAGAGAGCTATTCATTAGCGCTGAGATTTAGACCCGGCCTCCAAAGATCAGAGAGGAAAATTTCGGTTTTAATGAATCGTTCAATATTATTTATTAATTTCTATTATTCATTAATTTCTTAAGACTTTCCTCACATCAAAATGGATCCCACACCTTTTACTGCATCATTTTTATTTCGGCTGTGCTTTCCTTGAAACCGACAGGGTAGCAAAAATGAAATAAGCTACAGAAGAAATCAGGAATACTAACTTATATGGCTGGATATCTGCTTTTCCCAAAAAATTGAGATAAGAGAACAAAAGACAGTTCATCAAAGCCAGAAAAGCTAAGATTTTAAAAATTGTTTTACTCATTTTGTGCGCCTCTGGAAGGAAGATTTAATAAGACATAGAGCAAGAGGGCAAACAGATAGCCCGGCAGCCAGCGAAAATAAAGATGGACCGGAAGAAGAAAGCAGAATATCAGACTTAATACCCACACTCCCAGAACTTTCCAGTTAAAAGTCTTTTTCTTTTGCTCTGCTTGATAGCGTGGAATCTTCAGCAGAGGAAAAATCCAGTGTTCAGCAAAGACCACCGCACCTATGGGCATCAACACCAGTCCATACATGGCAACATAATCCAGGAGTTTCATAAAGAATAAAGGTAAACAGGATAGAACTGAAGTAGCCAGACCCGCCACCAATGTAATTTTCCAGCGCGGCCAGCCCGGGGTTATGGTCTGAAGAGCCAGACCGGCCCGGTATAAGGTCGGATTAGCTGTTGTCCACCCGGCCAGCATCACAGCTGCTGCGCCTGCCAGTCCAACGGCTTCAAAAGCCATCAGGCCAGGATGCATTTCGCGTCCAATTGCTGCCACCATCACGCCCGAGCAAATCCAGGCCAAGAAATGTCCAGAATACATGCCAAACGCTGAATAGAAACCGTAAGACCATCTGCGGGCATAACGGAAAATGGCCATATCTGAAAGCCCGACATGCATGGCCAGATTGCAGAACCAGGCGAAAAACAGGACATGCCAGAAGCCAAATTTTTCCTGACCTGCGGCCGCAACTCCGTTCCAGATTCTTGTTGTGGCCACTTCCCAGAAATGGCTAAAATTTCCCTGAACTCCGAGTTTTGGAAGGGAAACTAAGGCACCGGCTATAAAGACCAAAAAGATCCAGGGCGAAGCCACTTCAGAAAAGCGGCCGAGCTTTTCAAAACCAAGTATCGCCAGGAGCGTAAACAGAAGTCCCAGAACCAGGCAGACAGCAACCCAGAGGGGATTGCTTGGAAATACATCCTTGATGTCCGGAACTTTCATGCCGAAGGCGAGCCCCACGGCTGTGGCTGATACAGAAATCATGGCCCCTGCCAGGATACAATACAGAAAAGCATTGGCCAGGTTATAAATCAGCGTTACCCCGGGCCCGGCGATTTTTCTCAAATACCAGTAAAGAGTCAATCGCGTGCTAACCGAAATCGGTGCACAGATAAAAGCCCAGCTGAGCACAGCCAGAAGATTTCCAAGCAGGAGACCCAGAATCAGGTCCGAAGCAGTAATTCCGTGAAGGACAAAAAAGGCGCCGATAACGAATTCTGTGGCCGCCACATGTTCACCGGCGAAAACACTGCCAAACAGAATCCCTTTTTTGAACTTGTCTGGAGAGACTGATTCACGGTCGAATTCATAAAGCCGGTCCATTTTTGAAGCTACAGAGGAAAGGTCAACAGCCATCTCCTGTTTTCTCCTTTCACCGGGAGTTATAAAAAAGATTATAAACAAAGCAAGGGAAAAGAAAACAAAATTCTTGATTACAACGCCAGAAAAAAATGACTTACAGATCGAAACTTTCAGTATATTGATAAGAACCCTATCCTGCTTGACCGGGCTATTCTATAATATGACGATTAATCAGACATGCCCGCATATTGAACCCGGGCAGAAGGAGGTCAGCTTTGAGCAAATACGAAGAATTCACTCATTTCCGTCAGGAGATGAACAGTAAAATCCTCAAGAATGGCACTCTGGAGATGAAAAGGTTTTTTGGCCTCGACGAACAAACTTACGCCACAGGCGCTCTGGACGCCAAGACCAAAGAGTTGATGGGATTGGCAGCCTCCATGGTCTTACGCTGCGATGATTGCGTCAGTTACCATATCATTCAAGCACTCGACAAAGGAGCCACAAAAGAAGAACTGTTGGAGACCTTTACCATAGCCTTAATCGTTGGCGGCTCAATTGTCATTCCCCATTTGAGGAGAGCTGTCGCTTTCCTGGAGGAAATGATGGAAAAAAGAAACAATCCTGAATTTTTTTGAGTTGATAAATCTGACAAGAACCCAATCAATCTTGACTCAAGGAAAATCCCGGATGATTGACAGACTTCTGATTCGGTAGTATTTTAAAACATAAGATTTAGCTTGTCTAATTAACTTAAAGAAAATAAAGATGATAGCTCAAAGGAAAGACAGATTGAAAAGCACGGTTACCTGGTTTCTGGCGATTTGTCTCGCCGGCAGTTCTGCTCTTGTGGCCGCAAATAAGAATGACGATAACCACCTGGTCAAAAACTTTGTAAAAAATTTCTCTCTTGGTCAAAAGACACCAGCTTTAAGCAACTCATCCTTAGAGGAGAATTCCCCGATTGCTTTTTCGCTTGCAGATGACCAGAAGCGCGCAAGGATGTTCATAACTGACCCGGCGGAATTTTCCGAGCTATCCTCTCCAAGAAAAAAGAAGCTCAGGGCTTTCCTAGAATTTGCCACACTCATGGGCTATTCTCAAGCACGCTACTGGATTAAATACAGCCGCTTCATTGAAGATTGGCAATACGAACTTAATTGGAAAGACCAGAAAAGAAGATTTTTTTCTACCGAAGCCCTGCGCTTTGATTCTAACGCTTTTTATCTGAACTGGACTCATGCTTTTGCTGGAATGCTCTATTACGAGTTCGCCAGGTCCAATAATCTTTCCTGGTTGCAATCAACAATATACTGCGCTGGCGGTTCTCTTTACTGGGAGTACATCGTTGAATGGCGGGAAATAATTTCAGTAAACGATAATATTTTCACAGGAATCGGCGGCATTGCGCTTGGTGAATCATGGTTCGAGATGGGTAGATATTTTATGAATTCCTCAAAACCGCTCAGCCGATTGTTTGGCTGGCTGAATCCTTTTATGAAGGTTAACGGCTGGCTTGACCGAAAACAGGCCCTGCCTCCATATTTTCACGCTTATAACCCCGGGGCTCAGGATGTCTATCTTTTCCTTGGCTATCGGAACTCTCCAACTTCAGCCAGCACCGGCAACACAGGAAATCTCGCGGTCAGCCTTCACTCCAGAATAATCACTGTGGCTGAATACGGACTTCCCGGCCGGATTGACCAAAAATTCAGCAGTCCGTTTTTCAGTCAGCTTGACTTCGATTTTATGTTCCATGGCCAGACAAGAGAAGAACTCGGAGCCACCGCAAAAATCGTTCCTTTTGGCCGGTTCAAGCAGAATATTTCTGAAGATAAAAAGGGCTACAGCCTTTTCTACGGGCTTGGCTCGGCTTTCTATCTTTATGTCAAGAGACCGGTTACCGATTACGATGCCGGTCACATGCCTGTCAACAGACCAGAAGATTTTCATTTTGAAAATCCCAGGGATTTTAGAGATAAGCTTTCTGCTGTTCATGTTATTGGCCCGGTGTTTGACGGAACTTATTTCTCCCGGCCATGGTCATTCCGTCTCAGGGCAGAAGGTTATCTGAGCTTCGGAATGATTAATGCCTGGGCGCTGAATAAATATTCTGTTGATAATGATGTTCAGGGGATGAAGTCCACGCTGACTTATTATGGTTATTATTATGCTCTCGGCCCAGCTTTAGAATACTCGGCAGAGATAGGCTACAAAGACGTGCGGCTGCATGGCTTTGTCAGCCATCAATTTTATCGCTCTATACAGGGGATAGACCGATTTCAGAGCTCGGTTGTTGATGATTCAGTGGTCAGAGATTCCAGGTGGCATTCAGGGCTAAAACTCCAGTATCGCCTCCCCCGTACTGATTTCTCTCTTGTAGGAGCTGTGGAGTGGGTCCGCAGATGGGGCAAAATCAATGAATTTGAAGACAGAAATTTAGAAAAGCGCTATTATCTTGGCCTCAAATTCAACCTTTGATTTTCCCTCAGAATCCTGCCTGATGAGCTTCCGGTTTTAACTGCGATGGAAACTTTAATGCGGACAAAAACGGGCCGAGTTCAGCCTTTGAGCCCGCTAAATAGAAGTTTTTTATTAACAATAGGCAGGAAAAATGCTAAAATGAATCGTAAAATCAAGGGAAAATAATGGCTAAAAAGAATAGATCACCTAAGAATTTAATCTTCTGGATAGCTTCTCTGGTCATTCTTGTGATTCTCTGGAGCTTTTTTCCCACCGGTCCCAAAGCCAAAGAGTTCACTTTTTCTGAGTTCATGGACCAGGTAGAGCAAAAGAATGTCCAGGAAGTGACTCTTCAGGAAAACCAGGTCAGGGGAAAACTCAAAGACGGCACAGCTTTTAAAGCAGTCATGCCTAGCCAATATGCAGATTTAATCAAAGCCCTTAGAGAAAACGAAGTAAACATCGTGGTTAAGGATACTGGCAGGAGCAACTGGCTGGCGATTTTGCTGAACTGGTTTCCGATACTGCTTCTGATTTTCTTCTGGTTTATGTTTATGCGGCAGATGCAGGCCGGCGGCAACAAAGCACTTTCTTTTGGCAAAAGCCGGGCCAAGCTCTTCTCTGCTATGCAAAAAAAGGTTACCTTCAAGGACGTGGCCGGAGTGGACGAAGCCAAAGTGGAGCTTCAGGAAATAATCGAATTTCTCAAAGACCCGCACAAATTCCAGCGGCTGGGTGGCCGGATACCCAAAGGTGTTCTTCTGGTTGGAGCGCCAGGGACAGGAAAGACTCTTTTAGCCCGGGCAGTAGCCGGTGAAGCCAACGTGCCTTTCTTCTCCATCAGCGGTTCAGATTTTGTCGAGATGTTTGTCGGCGTGGGCGCTTCCAGAGTGAGGGACCTTTTTGACCAGGGTAAAAAGCACGCTCCGTGTCTTATTTTCATAGATGAAATCGATGCTGTCGGTCGCCAGCGCGGAGCCGGCCTGGGCGGTGGACACGATGAACGCGAACAAACCCTGAATCAGCTCCTGGTGGAGATGGATGGGTTTGATTCTAATGAAGGAATAATCCTCATCGCTGCCACTAACCGGCCGGACATTCTGGACATGGCTCTGCTTAGACCCGGACGTTTCGACCGCAGGATTGTGGTGCCAATGCCAGATGTCAGGGGCCGGGAAGAAATTCTCAGGGTTCATGCCCGAAAGGTCCCGCTGTCGGATGATGTTGACCTTAAAGTCACGGCCCGCTCCACACCAGGCTTTTCGGGAGCTGACCTGGCGAACCTGATCAATGAAGCTGCTTTGTTAGCTGCTCGAAAAGGCCAGAATAATGTCACCATGAAAGATATGGAAGAAGCCAAGGACAAAGTCCTGATGGGAGTGGAACGCCGCAGCATGATTATCAGCGATGAAGATAAACGGAATACTGCTTTTCACGAAGCAGGTCATGCCCTGGTTGCAGCCTTGATTCCTGAGGCTGACCCCATCCACAAAGTGACCATTATCCCCCGCGGGTTGGCTCTGGGTTTAACGCAGCAGCTTCCGCTCTCCGATCGTTACACTTATACCAAAGATTATCTTGAAGCCCAGCTGACTGTTCTTTTAGCCGGCAGGGCAACCGAAGAAATGACCCTGGGTAAAGTGACGACCGGTGCGGCTAACGACCTGGAGAAAGCTACTGAAATCGCGCGCAAGATGGTCTGCCAGTGGGGAATGTCGGAGCTGGGGCCGCTTTCCTTTGGTGAACGCGACGATTTGATTTTCCTTGGACGGGAACTGACAACTCATAAGAACTTCAGCGAAAAAACTGCCGAGAGGATAGATGCTGAAGTAAAAAAGATTATCAGCCGTTGTTATGACCGGGCAAAAGGATTGATTGAAACCAACCGGGAAAAGCTGATGAAAATCGCAGAGGCTCTGCTAGAAAAAGAAATCCTGTCCTCTGATGAAATCAATGACCTGATTAACGGCCAGCCCAAACCCAGAAAGGAATCCGGAAAAGGATTAACGCCTGAAGAGCTGGTGCTTGATAAATCAACCGAATCATAAGCTTGCGTTAAGAGCAGGATAAATGACCTGGAGAAAAAACAGGAGAGAAAAACTACTGCCTGATATTCCAGATTATAAGATAGATATTCGGGGGGAAAAGACTGCTCTAAGGCCATGGCCATGGATTATGGGCATCCTTAACGTTACCCCTGATTCATTCTCTGATGGCGGCAAGTTTTTTAATGCCGAGAGGGCTGTGGACCGGGCCCTGGAAATGTTCGAACAGGGAGCACAGATTGTGGACATAGGCGGAGAGAGCACCCGGCCTGGTGCCAGAGAACTTCCAGTAGAAGAAGAGCTGAGGAGAGTCATCCCGGTCATAAAGAGAATTAAGTCCAGAACCAAAGCCCTGATTTCCATAGATACACGGAAAAGCCAGGTGGCTCAAGCAGCCCTGGATGAAGGAGCTGACTTAGTTAACGACATCAGTGCTCTCAGCCATGACCAAAAAATGGCTGAAGTGGTGGCTTCGTGCCAGGTTCCGGTAGTTCTGATGCACATGCTTGGAACGCCGGAGACCATGCAGATAGCACCCCATTATGATGATGTCCTGTTTGACCTGAAATACTTTTTTGTCGCCAGGATCAGGCAGGCTCTGGAAGCAGGCATAGCTGAAGATAGGATCATCATCGACCCCGGTATCGGCTTTGGCAAGACTCTTGAACACAACCTGACGTTAATCAACCAACTGGATTATTTCTCCGACCTAAGAAAGCCCATTCTCATCGGAACATCCCGCAAATCATTCATTGCCGGCATTCTGGACACGCCGGTTGACCAGAGGCTCGAAGGAACGATATCTTCGGTTCTGGTCAGCGTCCTCAGGGGAGCCAGCATTGTGAGAGTTCACGATGTGCTTGAAGTTAAAAGGGCTTTACAGGTGGCTGAATCTATAATATACGAAAGAAGGGTAGCAGAATAAAATGCTGGAAAACATTTTGATTGTTCTAAGACATATGCAGTTCACAGATGTTCTGGACATCCTCTTAGTGGCTTTCATTCTCTATTCGATTTTCCTCCTGATCAAGGACACAAGAGCCTACCAGCTGACACTGGGTATCGCTCTGGTTATCTTATTTTTCCTGCTGACCCAGTGGGCCCGCCTCTATGTTTCCAACAGAATCATTAAAGCATTCATCAATTATTTAATCATTGCCATCATTGTCCTCTTTCAATCAGAACTCAGAAGGTTCTTTGCTGGAATCGGGTCAAGGACTTTCCGCCGGCCGTTAAAGATGTATTCTCTGAAAGAAAAACTTGAGGATATCTTCCTGGCAGTTGATTACCTGTCTCAGAAAAAGATCGGAGCTTTAATCGCCATTGAAAAGGAAATCGACCTCTCTCCTTATGCTGGCAGCGGGACAACCATTGAGGCCACTCTTTCTAAAGACCTTCTGGTCAGTATATTCTTCCCCAGATCCCCCCTCCACGACGGCGCGGTCATTGTCAGGGGTAATAAGATTATCGCTGCCGGCTGCCTCCTGCCTTTGCCTCCGACTCATACTCTTGACGAGAACTTTATCACCCGGACCAGACATTTAGCTGCTGTGGGCCTGGCTCAGGAGACCGATGCCGCAGTGATCGTCGTTTCTGAAGAGACGGGTGACGTTTCGCTGGCTGCTCAGGGACAGATTGAAAAAATCCCTAAAAAAGAAATACTCCGGAAAAACCTAACCGAATATCTCAGGATAAAATAGACTGATGAAAAAAGATATTATCGTAAGAAACTGGAAGCTAAAGTTGCTGGCTTTGCTTCTTTCGCTGGTTCTTTGGGTCGTTCTTATTCCGGAAGAAAAAACATTCGCCGAGAAGAATTTTACGATCGGCGTGGAGCTGACAAACGTTCCTCAGGACGTGGAAGTGGTCGAAAGACCCGAAAGCACTATCAACCTGAAGATAAGAGCCCGCAAGAGAGTTCTTGGCGAACTGACTCCGGACAGGTTTTCAGCTCAGCTCGATATGAGCAAAGCCAGTGTTTACCAGCAGGAATATCCGCTCGACGCCTCCATGATTAAGACTCCGCCCGGCGTGGAAATAGTCAGCTTCTCCCCTGTTTATGTTCACGCCAAACTGGAAAAGACCAGGAAGATAGAAATGGAAGTCGTGCCAACAGTCATCGGGCGGCCGCCAGAAGGATACAGAATAGTCAAAGTGGACGTGAATCCTTCAAAGGTTATGGTCAGCGGACCCGAAAGCAAGGTGCGTCCCAGAGATAAAGTCATCACCAGCCCGATGGACGTCACCACTCTTACTGAAAACACCAATCTCGAAGTTGACCTGATTTTGCCGCGACCGGAATTGAGACTGCTAACGCTTTATCCCAGGGCCCGGGTGAAGATTTTCATAGAAAAAAAAGAAACTGGAACGAGCGCAAAGGAAAACGTGAAAATCCAGAAGAGCACAGATTATGAAATTCTATCTTTTTGACTCTGGCCGCAAAATAAATCATTTTTGAATGACTATCGAGAAGGAAAAGGAAGGGACCCATGCCGAAGCTGTTTGGAACAGATGGCTTGAGAGCTGAAGCCGGCGAATTTCCGCTGGATGAGAAATCTGTTTTCACTCTGGGTCGGGCTCTGGCTGAGCTGCTCGAAAATAAGGGCTTTTCTCCCCGGGTAGTAATCGGCCGGGATACCAGAGAATCCGGAAGCTGGCTCGAACAATGTTTTTATGCCGGCTTTATCGGAGCTGGTGGAAAAGCGGTGTCAGCCGGCGTGATCACTACTCCCGCGCTGTCTTTCCTGACTCGAACTCACGGTTTCAGTGCCGGGATAGTCATTTCAGCTTCTCACAATCCATATCACGACAACGGCATCAAGATATTTTCGCCTCTGGGCACCAAGATCCAGGAGGAATGGGAAGAAGAGCTGGAAAGAGAAATTATGGAAAGAAGCCCCCAGCTCAGGACTGTGAAGAAACCGGCTGTAAAAACTGATGAATCTTTAAGGTCGGATTACCTCAATTTTCTGAGGCAGATTTTTTCTTTGAACACCCGAAAGAAACTGAAGCTGGTGGTGGATTGTGCCAATGGAGCCAGTTCGGAAATCGCGCCTGAGCTTTTCCGAAGCCTGGGGTTCAAAGTAATCCCGCTTTACAACCAGCCCGACGGGAAGAACATAAACCTAAAATGTGGCTCGCTCCATCCTGAAACCTTAGCCAGAAAAGTGCCTGAAGAAAAAGCTGACCTGGGTATGGCCTATGACGGCGATGCTGACCGGGTTATCTGGGTTGATGAGCAGGGAAGGATTCTTAATGGCGACCATACGCTTTATGTCCAGGCACTTTATCTTAAAGAAAAGCGTGCGCTCAAAAAGAACACTGTGGTGGCGACTATAATGAGCAATATGGGACTGGAAAAAATTCTGGCTGACAACGGGATTAAACTCCTCAGGACAAAAGTCGGAGACAAGTATGTTTTAGATGAGATGCTGAAGCAGGATTTTAACCTGGGTGGTGAACAATCCGGACATACGATTTTTCTCGACCACTCGGTTGCCGGCGATGGTCTGCTGACATCGCTGAAGATGCTGGAAGTCATGCTGAAGCGTGATAAACCATTATCGCAACTGGTCAGGGATTTTAAAGAATTCCCGCAGATTCTTCTAAACGTCCGGGTAAAAGAAAAAGTCCGGTTCGAAGAAATTCCGGGATATGATAAAGTTTTTAAAGAAGTTAAAGATGCGCTCAAGTCTGAAGGCCGGCTCGAGGTTCGCTATTCTGGCACCGAACCCTTAGCCAGAATAATGATTGAAGGCCAGAGCGGAAAGGTGATTGAAGAGCTGGCTAACAAGCTGGCTAAAATTATAAGAGAATATTTAGGCTGAAAACTTAACTCCTGGAGGTAAGAATGAGACTGGCTGTAAATATTGACCATATCGCCACTTTAAGACAGGCCAGAAAGGCTGAAGAGCCCGAACCAGTGCTGGCTGCTTTGCTGGCTGAACAGGCTGGAGCTCATGGCATCGTCTGCCATCTGAGGGGAGACAGGCGCCACATTCAGGAAAGAGACCTGGAACTTCTGCGTCAGGTCGTCAAGACAAAATTGAATCTGGAGATGGCTGCTACAGAGGAGATGCTGGCTGTAGCCAGGAAGGTCAAGCCCGACGTGGTATCACTTGTTCCCGAAAGTCCGGATGAAATCACCACCCAGGGTGGATTGAATGTTGCTGGCCACAAAAAACACCTGGCTAAGTTCATCCCTGAGCTGAAGAAAGCTGGAATCAGAGTGAGCATCTTCGTTGACCCGGATAAGTCCCAGATAAAAGAATGTAAGGCGGTAGGAGTAGATTTGATCGAGATTAATACCGGTCGGTATGCTGAGGCAGAAAATGAGCAAGCCAGGAAAAAACACCTGCAGGAAGTCAAAAAAGCGGTTGCAGTTGCCAGAAAGCTTGGACTCGAAGTTCATGCCGGTCATGGACTCGACTACCATAACGTCCAGCCGATTGTTGAAATCCCGCAGATATCTGAGTTAAGCATTGGCTTTGCCATTGTTGCCCGGGCCGCCATAGTCGGACTGCAGAGGGCGATTCGAGAGATGCTGACCCTGCTGGGGAAATAAGAGGCAGGGTGAGGTAAGGGGAAGAAACAGGATAAGGAAGGAATTCACCTAAATCTGGAGAGAATATTATCATATTTTATTGATCTTAATTTCTTAGGGCAAAGGACTGATGTAATTTAATGAACCAAATCAAAGTAAACTTTGACCGTTTGATTAAAGACCTGGAACAGCTGGGGAAAATTGGTCTGGATGAACATGGCGGAATTTCAAGACCTTCTTTCAGCCTGCCTGACCTTGAAGCCAGGAAATGGTTTAGACAGAGGATAGAAGAAGCAGGCCTGGTCTGCAGGCAGGACGGGGCCGGAAACATGTTCGGTTGCCTTCCTGGAGCGAGCAATAAGGTGGTCATGGCCGGCTCTCATCTTGACACTGTGATCAATGGCGGCTGTTATAACGGCTCGGTTGGCGTTCTGGCAGCTCTTGAGTGTCTCAGGAGAATCAAAGAAGAGAATCTCCGTTTGGATAAGACGCTGGAAGTCGTTTCTTTTACTGACGAAGAAGGCAACCTGGTTGGAGATTTTCTGGGAAGCAGGGCTTTTACTGGCCAGGTTCAGGCGGAAAAACTCAAGAACAGCCGGACTCAATTCGGTCACCCTTTAGAAGAAATCCTGCAGAAAGCTGGGTTGTCCCTGGATAGTGTGGCCAAAGCATCGAAGGAAAGACCAGAACTTGCAGCTTATGTTGAACTTCATATCGAGCAGGGTCCGGTGCTGGAGAGCGAAGAAGTGCCGATAGGTCTGGTATCATCCATTGCCGGAAAACGTTATTACTACGGGACTTTTATCGGCAGGTCAGGACATGCCGGGACTACCCCGCTCGAGCTCAGACAGGATGCTTTTTTGACTCTGGCTGATTTTGCGGTTAAAGCCACTCAATTAGTGGCCAGGAAATATTATGGCAGTAATATGACCATCGGCCGGGTCGTGCTTAAGCCTGGTTCTTTCTCCATCATCCCGGGTGAAGCAGATTTTACTCTGGACATGAGAAGCCTGGATGCAGAATCCTTAAAGGCAATGGAGGTTGAAGTTCTGGCTCTGGCCAGTGAAGTAGCCTCCACCCGCGGACTTTCTTTTTATAAGCAGCTGGTGGATGCCACTGAACCTGTGGTCATTCAGGCATCAATGCTGGAAAGGCTCAAAAGCCTGTGCCGGAAGCTTGGCTATGATTATTACGTTCTCACGAGCGGAGCCGGACACGATGCCCAGATCCTCGCTTCAATCTGTCCGGTTGGAATGATTTTTATCCCCTCAATCGATGGTTTGAGCCATACCCCGGAAGAAGCAATCAACCTGGAAGACCTGGAAAAAGCGGCCAACCTTCTTCTTCAGACTCTGATCAGCCTTGCTTCTGAATAAGCCTTGTGTCCGCTGCCCGGAACGATCCTGAGGAGAAGCTAATCGAAATCGATAAAATCTGGTCTGAAGCCGCGAGCTTTTTTCTTCTCAGATTGAAATCTTTTCTCCTCCAGCATTTTCTCCTTGGCTCGCTTTGACCGTTTTCTTTTCTGACGCCGGATTTTCTCTATTCTCTGCTGCTCTTCACTTTCCTTGCCCTGTATCATCCGCTCCAGCTTTTCCACGAGAAGCCGTCTGGCTAAGAACCTGTTTATAGCCTGGGACCTTTCCCTCTGGCACTTAACTTCAATTCCTGTGGGAATATGCTTGAGATAGACACAGGTGGCTGCCTTATTAACCTTTTGCCCGCCTTTTCCCTGAGAGCGGATGAATTTTTCCTCCAGGTCAGAATCCTTCAGGCCAAGCCTGACCATCCGCTCCTTCAAATCTTTCTCTTTTTCAGACCTTACAGGAAAGATTCCCATGTCTTCCTCTTTTTTATTTTAGCGGCAGATTCCATATAAATAAAGCCCTAATATTTAGACGGGAGAATTAGCGCCTGGTATTTTAGAACGTCTCAGCTCCTCAGAGGAGATTAGATTTCATGAGTGGTTCATGGCGGTTGACAGTGCCCTTAGAAATGAATTATTTTATAAATGTGTCTGTGGTAAAAAGTACGGTTTCTAAAACAAGTCCTCTTGCTATCATCAGCTTTTGTCTTCTTCTCTTGATTCCGTCTGCCTTCAGTCAGGTCAAGAGTCTTAAACCAAAAGACCTGCCTGAAGTTTATTACCGGTGGCTTGAGGAAGAAGTCGTCTACATCATCTCCCCTTTAGAGCGGGAAGTGTTCCTCAAACTGAAAACCGACAGGGAGCGGGACCTGTTTATTGAGGCTTTCTGGAAGCATCGCGATCCGAATCCGGCTACAGAAGAAAATGAATTCAAGAAGGAGCATCATCGGCGCCTCAGCTACGCCAACAGATATTTCGGCCGGACAACTTCAGTTCCTGGATGGAAGACAGACCGGGGCCGTGTCTACATTATCCTGGGCGAGCCGAGGGACATCCAGAGGTTCGAAGGTCAGAGTCAAACCTATCCGGCAGAGATCTGGTTCTATCAAGGATTGGAAAAGATGGGGCTTCCATCAGGATTCAATCTTGTCTTTTTCAAGCCGCAGGGTATCGGAGACTACAGACTCTACAACCCGAACAGCGACGGCCCCATGGCCCTTATGACTTCATACTACGGCGACCCTCTGGACTTTGAGGCTGCTTACAGGCAGCTTCATGAATACCGGCCAGAGCTGGCGAACGTCTCGCTCTCTCTCATTCCCGGCGAAGAATCAACAGCCTTGGGCAGACCCACCCTCTCCTCACAAATGCTCCTCCAGCAGATAGAAACCTCGTCCTGGCGAGAGATAGAAACAAAGTATGCCCGAAAATTCCTGGAATACAAAGACCTGGTTGAAGTTGAGTACAGCACAAATTACATGGATAGCGATGCTCTCGTTTGCGTATTCCAGGCATCCAGTGGAATATATTTTGTCCATTACGCTCTTGAACCAGCCAGGCTTTCTGTTTCCGAGCAAGAAAACCTGTATTTTACCAATATAAGAGTTAACGGCACCCTGACGCGAGATGACGGCAAGCTGATCTATCAGTTCGAAAAAACCTTACCCATCAAGCTCAACCAGCAGCAGATGCAGGACGTAAGCCGGCAACCTTTTATAATTCATGATATGTTCCCGATTGTGTCCGGAGCTTATAAGTTTTCCCTTCTGGTCAGGAACGAGGTTTCCAAGGAATTCACCACTTTTGAGCGGAGGCTGAGAATACCAGCACCAGGAACCGGGCCGCTGATGATGCCCATTCTCCTTGGTTACAACGCTTCAAAAATGCCGGCGACTCCAGGCCGGCTGAGACCATTCCAGGTCGCCGGTCATATCATTTACGCCGAGCCAAACAGGGTTTTTGTGCAAGGCGACACCATGTCCGTTGCTTTTCAGATAACCGGATTGAATAAAGCGCAGTTGGCCGAGGGAGAGCTATCTTTCGTGTTCTTCCAGAACGACCAGGAATTCAAGACGTTTAACCGGCCGCTAAAAGATTATCCCTCTGCTCCGGAATTCATAGAAAACATTTCTCTTGCAGAGTTCAAACCCGCTCACTACAAGTTGACAGTCTCGTTTATTTTTAGCGGACAGACATTGACTTCAGCCTCTGAGGAGTTCGACATAACTTATCGTGATTATCTGCCCAGGCCCTGGGTTCAGGCTAAGGTGGTACCCGGCCCCGACGATCCGGTGCATCTGTTCTTGATGGGCACTCAGCTTTATAACCAGGGCCGGATTGAAGAGGCAATTAAAACAATGGAGAAGGCAGTTTCACTCAAGCCTGATTCACCAGAATTCGCTCTCAACCTGGCTCAGGCTTACCTGACTTTGAAGGAATACAAGAAGGTGGAAGAACTTCTAAGTCCCTTCTTTAAGCAAGTCAGGCCTCCGGCTTATGAGCTTTATGTGGTGCTTGGCCAGGCATTACAGAACAGCGGCCAATTCTCCAGAGCGATCAACATTTTTGACCAGGCTATTGAGCATTACGGAGTTAATACGGTTTTGCTAAATGCTCTGGGTGAGTGTTATTTTGGGTTGGGTGATAAAGAAGCTGCTCGAGTCGTCTGGGAAAAGAGTCTTTCCCTTAATGCTGAGCAGCCGGAAATTAAGAAAAAGCTTGAGCAACTGAAGATAAAAAAATGAAAAATTACAGGCCTATAGCTTTAAACACCGGCCTGGTGTCTGTCCTGGCTCTGATGCTTCTGCTCCTGTCCTGCCGGCTCTACAAACTTGAGCGTAAGCTCAGTCCTCAAAACGAAGAATTTTTATCCCAGGTCCGTTACATCATCACTCCAGAGGAAAGAAAGATTTTTCTTGAACTTCCTGACCCGGAGAAAGAGAATTTCAAAGAAGAATTCTGGAGACGCCGGGACCCGAATCCTGAGACAGAGGAGAATGAATTCAAAGTTGAATACTTCAGCCGTATCCAGAGGGCAAACGAAATCTTCCGCAGCGAGGGAAGACCCGGCTGGCTGACTGACCGCGGCCGGATTTATGTTCTTTTTGGCCCGCCCATGGACAGGATCACAAATCCTGTTTTTGAGACAGAACAGCAATGCAGTGAGGTCTGGTACTACGGTAATTTCCCTGTTGTTTTCGTTGACAAATACTGCCGCGGAGAATTCGTGTTAATAACCTATAATCTGACGGAGTTGCGTGAGTTGAACCTGGCTTATATGCACGACTTGAACAAAGCCCAGATGATAATGATGCAAGATACAGTCTTTGAGAAAAAAACTTTGTTTGATTTCGACTGGCGTCTTAAAAAGAAATCAGTCACTCGCTCCCGGGTAAAAGCAGTTATTCATCTTGAGTTTCCTTACGCCAATCTCGAGCTCGAGCCCTGGCCGGACAAACTGGAAACCCAGCTCGAGGTTCTGGTCGAGCTCAAGGACGCGGAAGGGAATACTGTCTGGAAGCATCAGGATTTGTTCTCCATCGCCGTTACCGAGCAACAATTGAAAGAAAAAAGGAATCTAAGATATAAAAAAGATATCCCGCTTATCCTCGAAAACGAACTCGAAAGGCTTGGCCGGGGCCGCGACACACTTCATATCTGGGTTAAAAACAGGACAGGCGGAGATGAGCTGCGGAAGGTCATGGATTTTAAAATATAATTAAAGGAAGAGCAGAAATGATAAAAGAGCCTCGTTTGACGCTGCTTTTTTCATTCTGTTTGTTCTTCATTCTCGCCGGGCTGCTCCGTGAAGCTATGCCCCAGGTAAAAAAGCTCGATAAAGGCAGCAAGGATTTTTATGAGCATGTCCAGTATATAATCACGGAAGAGGAATCCAGAATCTTCCTTGAATTACCACCGGCTTCGCGGTCGCGTTTCATAGAAGAATTCTGGTTGAGAAGGGATCCCACTCCGGGCACGGAGCGAAATGAATTCAAAGAAGCCTACTATAAAAGGATTGAGGAAGCTAACCATTTGTTCCGCGGAGCCAGACCCGGCTGGCGCCAGGACCGGGGACGGTTTTACATCCTGTTCGGTCCGCCCAATGAGCGCCGGACTAATCCCATGGGTGGAAGAACCATAGAAGCCGGACGTGACCATCGCGAGATGTTAGAAGGAACTATCGCGGCAACAGGAGAAAAAGCCACTGAAATCTGGACTTACTACAGCCTTTTCTCCAGTCTGAATAGACCCCAGACCGTGCAGCTGGTTTTCGTTGATTCGGACGGAACGGGCGACTACAGACTGGTTACTAATCTCGACCAGCTCCTGCCTGGCGGACTGGATTCCTTGCTCAAGCCCAACCTGGAATTCACCCATGAGGTCTACAAGGAAGAAGATTTACGGTCAAAGCCCTATTTACATTGGATCATTTTTAACTTCGAATGGGAACTTATTAAAGTGAAAGATAAAGCCACGGACTCAAACTTATCGATCCGCGTGGCCCTGCCATACATAAAAATCCTTTTCCGTTCTGTAGAAGGGCATCTGATGGCTGAACTGAGATTAGACATCAGGATTCAGGACAGCTCAGACCGCACCATCTGGGAACACAGCCTGACAGATACTCTTGACATTCGATCTGAGTTTTCAAAAGAGCGCCGGGATGAAAAGTGGGAAAAGATAACGCCTGTCCCCCTGATGCTGATGAAGGGAAAATATTCTGTTTACCTCAGGCTGGAAAACAAAAGCGCCAACCAGTCCATAGATAAACTGCTGCCTCTAAAAATATGATGGCGCATTGAGGTATAATAATAAGAGTTCTCAGGATAATTAATTAGATATGTGAAGAAAATCGGGCATATAAAGAAAATTAAGGAGGAGATGATGAATTCTCATCCAGTCAAAACCCTGACCATGCTGTTCATCTGTCTTCCTGGCTTGATAATCTTTCTGGCTGGACCCGCTGTCCTTTGCAGTCAGGAAAACCTGGGCAGAGGTCGAGTCACAGGGACAGTCGCGGATGAAGCAGGCAACCCCTTAGAAGGGGTCAAGATTGTTGTCCGGAGCCTTCAAAGCCAATCTGTTCTGGAAGGATTGACTGATAAGAAAGGCCATTTCGCTGTAGCTGGCATGGGCACCGGCATGTGGCGGGTAATCGCCTCCAAAGAAGGTTATCTGCCTTCACAAATTGACTACGACGTTAAACAGTTAACCAGGAACCCGCCCATTGTCTTTACCCTGAAGAAAGCCGGCGGAGTTGCTGCCCTGGCCACTGATGAAAATGTGCTCAAGCTTTTTGAGCAGGGCAATGCTCTGTTGAATGAAGGCCAGGTCGATGAGGCTTTAAAAATATTTGAAGAGTTTATTGTCAAATATCCTGATATCTATCCGGCCCGGCTCAACACCGGCTTATGCTACATGAAAAAAGAAGACTGGGATCGGGCAGAAGCGGAGTTCAATTTTGTGCTTGATAAAATCAAACAGATATCGGGTGATTACCGAGGCGACCCCTTCAGCAGCGTTAAAGCCCTTTCTGGATTGGGCGAAATCTACATAAAGAAGAATGATTTTGACAAAGCTCTTGGTTTTTTTAAACAGGCAGTGGAAATCTCTCCTGAAGATGAAGCCACTGCTTATAACGTCGGCAATATCCTGTTTTCCAACCAGCAGGTCGATGAAGCCATTCGTTACTTTGAGCTTTCAGCCAGTATTAGACCTGACTGGCCCAAGCCTTATCTAAAGCTGGGATACGCCTGTGTCAATAAGGGCGAATACAAGAAAGCCATAGACAATTTCAACAAGTTCATAGAACTTGATCCCCAGAACCCTGAGGTGCCCCACGTCAAGAATATCATCGCGGCTGTGGAGAAGCTGATCAAGTAAAGTCTATAAAACAGGTCATAATAAAAGCCCCTCCCGGACTTTTGTCCGGGAGGGGCTTTGTGTTTGAGCAGGTGTTTCTATCTGGAAATTAGAAGAAACTGAAACGAAGCGTAAAGCGGACAGTCCTGATTCCGTAGGCAGAGCTTATGACTTTATAGCTGCTTTCCAGATACTTTGTACCTGTGTTTGATCCTTCAGCTGCAGAATCCCATCTGTAGATGTCATCAACACCGACATTCACACCTGTAAAGCCAAGAAGGTTAAGCACGTCGGCATAGACTCCGAGACGGCCCCAGGTGCTCAGGTTGAACTCTTTTTCCAGTCTTATATCAAGCTGGTTCCAATCCCTGAGCCTGCGGCTGCCTCCAGGCTCAATATTGACATAGTACCAGGTGCGATAGGCGTTGTTCTCAGTGCACCAGGCGCTGGCAGGTCTGATACCGGCGTAGCGAGCCCAGGGCGAGCCGCTCATATATTGATAGTAGGCGCTCAGCAGGATTCTGTACGGCAGCACAGCAGTACCCATGAGCTTTATCTGAAGAGGCCGGTCAATGTTGATGCGTCCTTCAGCATTAACAAAAGCATTGGGGTTGTCAGCAGCACCAGTCCAACCCCATGACTGGTCATACCAGCCACCGATGTTGCCGGTAGCTTTGCTGTAAACGATGGAGCCACTGAACTGCCAGCCGTTGGACATGCGCTTGTTAAGAATTAACTCTCCTGCTACGTATTTCCGGTATAATTCAGGAACATTGGTCAAGCGGTAGAAGGTGGGCGGCGAATCGTTCCGACGGATATATACAGTCACCGTTGCATCTGGATATTTATCAGTTCCTGGAATGGTCACAGTGTAAGGGAGCCAGTAGGTCTGAGCTAATTCTTGATCCATGCTGTACCAGTATTCATCACGGTCGGGCGAATAAAGAGCATCGTCGAGAATATTGCTCTTTTTCTTGTAGATGAAGTTCAAGCCGATTGAGAAATTCTTGAAGAGCTCGTGCTGGATGCCGGCCGTGAACTCGTGATTTATGGGTGATTTGTTCGCTGGGTCGAGTCTTTTTTTAGAGAACTCCGGGTCCATAGGTCTGAAGTCGGGTGAGCCATATATACCGAAGGTGTCGCCGATGTCGGGATAGCCATTACCGTCTTCTGAATCAACCCAGGTAAATGCGTAAGAACGCGGATAGAACGAATGAAGAGTGGAGAAATACTGAAGCATCAAGTATTCAGTGTATCCGGCATAGGAGAATTTCAGGGCTGTCTTACCGTTACCGAATAGATCATAGGTAAAGCCTGCACGCGGCGACCAGGTGTTCCAGGTGATGATATCAGGCCAATCAGGAGACGTGCCGTCGCCAAATGGATTCAAACCTTCGGGGAATTCATCAGGGAACATATCCTGGACATAGGGCCGAACCACATTCTCGCCGACCCAGTAAGAAAGGTCTGCGCCGCGGGTCTTCGTAACCGCAGGCTTCCAGCCCCAGGAACGGTCATAGCGGACGCCGACATTAACCGTCAGTCTTTCAAAAAAGGTGGCTGAATCCTGGAGATAAGCGCCAATCCTTCGAGCCCGGTCAATAATTTTGGTCGAACCCTTTGTCTGCCCGCAGATGTAGAAGGCAACATAGCCCTGGGTCGGGCTCAGGTAGTAATATGGCCACGGATTGCGGCTGTCCATGTACCAGAGCAAATTGTCCTTTCGGTACCAGTCCCAGTCGCCATAAGCATCTTCGAATTCAACACCGCCTTTGATTTCATGGCTGCCGCTAAGGAAGTTGTCCTGGAAGCGCGTAAAATAAAGGCCAGTCTGAAATCTCTTTCTCAGGTAGTACTCATTAAAACGTGCTGTAGTCAGAGCACCATAAAGGTCGCCAGCGTCATTTACATAAGGCAGATTTTCTTGTCCTCTTTGCAAAGGTAACGGAAAATCTCTGTGAACATAACCTGCGCGCAAATCAAGGAAAGTATCCTTATTAAGGATATAGTTCAACTGGGTGTTCAGGGTAATACCTTTCTCATGGTCCCAGATACGGGTGGCTTCAAAAGTCGTTCTGGAACCGGGTTCCTCATACATCGGCCGGTAAATATCAACATAATTAAACTGGAACATCAGTTTGATCTTTGAAGAAATCTGGCCAGTCAGCTTGGCAAACCCCATCATTTCCTTATGGGTCCAGTTGTAGGGATTGTGCACGTTGCCCAGTATGTCTGTCCAGGGGCCGATAAAATTGGTAATCTGTTCTCTCCTGATGTAGCGGCCGTTGGTGAAGAACCACAGCCTGTCCTTCATGATTGGTCCGCCAAGAGTGAAAGAACCGTCAATATTGCTCTTGTCAACCGCAGGCCTGGCCACTCCCATGGCCGTTAATTGATCGTCAGACCAGAGTTGCTGATTTAAGGCCTTGGCTGTGTAGTAAAGAACGAGTCCGCCTGAGAACCTGTTCCCGCCGCTCTTGGTGACGATGTTGATATAGGCGCCATCTGTATAACCCACTGAGGCCGGCTGTCCGGCGGTGATCATTTCAACTTCATCCATGACATCAAAATTGATGTTGGTCAGAGGATACATGACCACCGGGTCGTTCATGTTGACGCCGTCAAAGGCATAAGTATTGCTCCGGACCGTAGCTCCGTGGATGGAAGAAGTCCGGCGGTAAGTCATACCTTCAGATATGGCACCAGGCGCAGAGTTAACAATATCATACAGGTCGCGAGCCATGGGAATGTTCTTCAGCAGTTCTTTATCCATGACCACAGCGATCTTGGTAGAAACAGTGTCCACGACCGGTGTGGCTGCGGTTACTGTGATTTCCTCAGCGATGGCGGTTGGTTCCAGGCTGATGTCGATGGCAACTGTCATACCAACGCGGACAACTACACCCGTTCGCTCCAATGTTTTGAATCCTGGCAGCTCCGCCTTAATCGTGTAGGTTCCAGGAGGCAATGACGGGAAACGGAAAATCCCCCTGTCGGTGGTGACAGAGGTTAACACGCCCATTAGCACTGGAGAGGAAGCTGTGATGGTCACTCCAGGCAAAGGATTGCCCTCGTTGTCAGTAACCGTGCCTCTCAACGACCCGGTAAGTTCCTGGGCAGGCGCAGCCGAAGCCAGAACCAGAAGCAGGCATAATATAAATGCCTATCCTCTCAGAAATCCTTTCATATTTTCCTCCTCTTTGATATGGAAAAAACCCCCTCCCTTCTCCCTTAAAAAGGGAGAAACTCATACCGGTCTTAGCTAAACTATCTCAAGGCCTTCACCTCCTTCCCCTGTGGGTTTTAATAAAAGCATAAGGCTTCAGCAGGATCGGATAATTTGGATTAAGACAATGGGATGCGGAAAACGACGCCTTTTCGGATAGATAAAAACTTCGGTTTTTTGCCCTTCGCCCGTTCACTGCCCTTCTCCGGGACGAAAGCTTAATTTTCCGTTCCGTGCTGATATAGCAAAAAGTATGCCAGAAAAATGTTTTTATTATTTTATTTATAATGAATAAGTTATAAAATTTCTTCA
>Ga0172363_10000025_pt1 | contig 81363 bp, 88 predicted proteins | sample LakKivs2_kivu2a2_FD_114541 | JGI IMG/M metagenome (GOLD analysis project Ga0172363, IMG submission 114541) | Sediment microbial communities from Lake Kivu, Rwanda - Sediment s2_kivu2a2 | ecosystem: Environmental > Aquatic > Freshwater > Lake > Sediment | place: Rwanda: Western Province, Lake... | reverse complement strand
GACAACGTGAACATGGAAGTTGAGCTGATCTACCCTGTGGCCATGGAGGAAGGGCTGCGCTTTGCTATCCGCGAGGGCGGCCACACTATCGGAGCAGGAGTAGTGGCGAAGATCGTTGAGTAGTTTACGGCAAAAAGAAAATCTGTTAGATTGAGAGCTTGAAATGAGAATAATAATTAACCTTGAATGTACCGAATGCAAAAGGAGAAACTACACCACAACCAAAAACAAACAGAATGATCCCAACCGCCTGGAGATGAAGAAATTTTGTCCTTTTTGCCGTAAGCACACCCTCCACAAGGAGACGAGATAGAGAAAGGTGGTATAGGTAGGCCCGTAGCTCTAACTGGTAGAGCGCCGGTCTCCAAAACCGGATGTTGGGGGTTCGAATCCCTCCGGGCCTGCCAAAATTACTATGCCTGTTAAAAAGAAATTTATTGAAAGGACAAAAGAATTTTTCAGGAACGTCTATGCCGAGCTGAAGAGGGTTTCCTGGCCCACGAGAAAGGCTATCGTCAATTCCACGATCACTGTTCTCGTCTTCGTTCTTTTCTGGGCTGTATTCATCGGCCTCTGGGACTATCTCCTGGCTTTCCTGATGAACACTTTTCTTTCAGGCAACTTCCCCCAGTAAGAACTTTAAAACATGACACAGGAAAAGGAAATTCTGGAGAAAAAGTGGCACGTAGTCCATACCTATTCCGGGTACGAGAATAAGGTCAAAGCGAACCTGGAACAGCGTATCCGTAACCTCGGTATGGAGAACAAAATTTTTCGCGTGGTTGTCCCCGTTGATCACCGTTTGAAGCTCAAGGAAGGAAAGAGAGAGGTAGTCACGGAACGAGTTTTCCCGGGTTACGTACTGGTGGAAATGATTCTGGACGACGAGTCCTGGCACGTGGTCCGCAGCACTCCGGGGGTCATAGGCTTCGTGGGCTCGGGAGGAAAGCCCATTCCTTTGAGCGAGAAAGAGGCGGCGCAGGTCTTAAATCGCGTAGGTGCAGAAGAGGCTAAGGTTAAGATCAAGCTCGAGGTAGGGCAGAGCGTGAAGGTAATCGAAGGACCTTTCGAGGGCTTCATCGGCAAGGTTGAACAGGTAAATCCGGATAAGGAGAAAGTTAAGGTTAGGCTTTCCATGTTTGGCAGGGAAATTCCAGTTGAGCTTGACTTTCTCCAGGTAGAAAAAATTTAGGAGGATCGCAATTGGCTAAGAAAGTAGTGGCAATAGTCAAATTACAGATCCCTGCTGGCAAGGCTTCACCGGCTCCCCCTGTCGGTCCAGCGTTGGGTCAGAGAGGGATTAACATTATGCAGTTCTGCAAGGAGTTCAATGAAAGAACCGCTAACGCCGAAGGGCTGATTATCCCTGTGGAAATTACAGTTTACCAGGATCGCTCCTTCACGTTTATTACCAAGACCCCTCCTGTATCAGCACTGCTCAAAAAATACGCAGGGATGGAAACTGGCTCTGGTGAGCCAAACAAAAAGAAAGTAGGTAGAGTATCGAAGGAGCAGGTCATGGAGATTGCCCGCACCAAGCTCCCTGATTTGAACACCGTGGATCTCGAGGCAGCTGTCCGGATGGTGGAAGGAACAGCAAGAAGCATGGGAATAGAGGTTGTCTAAGATGCAAAAAGGAAAACGTTACCTCGAAGCGGCAAAACTATTAGGGCCAGAGGCAAGCCATACCCCTGAAGAAGCGGTAAGCCTCCTGAAGAAGATGGCCCCAGCCAAGTTTGACGAGACCGTTGAGGTGGCGGTGGAACTTGGCATTGATCCCAAGAAGTCCGATCAAAGCGTTCGTGCTACCTGCGTCCTGCCTGCGGGAGCCGGAAAACCAGTCAAAGTTCTGGTTTTCGCCAAAGGCGACAAAGAGGAGGAAGCCAGGGCGGCTGGTGCGGATTTTGTCGGCGGTGAGGAGCTGGCGAAACAAATCCAGGAAGGTTGGACGGACTTTGATGTTGCCATTGCCACTCCCGATATGATGGGCGTGGTTGGCAAATTGGGTAAAATCCTGAGGTCGAAGATGCCCAACCCCAAAGCGGGGACCGTGACTATGGATATCAGCCGAGCCGTAAAGGAAGCCAAAGGGGGAAAAATTGAGATCAGACCTGACAAGCAAGCTATTGTGCATGTCCCCATCGGGAAGGCATCCTTTAGCGAGCAGGACCTTTTGAGCAACTTTTATGCTTTCCTGGACGCTCTCATTAAGGTCCGTCCTGCGGCGGCCAAAGGTCAATATGTAAAGGGTATCGCCCTTTCTTCCACCATGAGCCCTGGAATAAAGGTTGATTATCAGAAAGCGTTAGCTAACCTTACCAAGAAAGCTGCTTAAAGGAGGGAATAACAAGGAAAAAGCCCAAAATAAAAGAATCATGAAGCCCGAGACAGTAGGTAGCCGTCAAAGGCCTAAATCCTACCGAGGCTAAGTTCGGATAACCTGGACTCCTTTGGTAGGGGTCCTTTTTGTTAGTAAAGGGGTGATAAATTGCCTAATCTAAAGAAGGTCGAAATTTTAGAGGATATCAAGCTTGCTCTGAAGAGCTCCACTGCGGTTTATTTTGTGGACTATCAAGGGCTGAATGTGGCCGACATCAGCGCGCTTCGGAGAAAGCTCAAGGAGAACAAGGCGGTCTTTAAAGTCGCCAAAAACACGCTTTTAAAGATTGCCCTTGAAGAGGCAGGTATGGGTTCGGTTGAGGTGCTCAAAGGTCCTACCGGGGTTATGGTGGCTGCGGAAGACCCGGTTCTGCCTTTGAAGGCTTTGATGGATTTTGCCAAGGATAAAGAGGCCATCAAGCCCAAAGGCGGAATCCTTGAGGGGAAGTTTTGCACGGCCAACGAGATGCAGAGGCTGGCACAGCTGCCCTCAAAGAACAATTTGCTGGCGCAAATTGTTGGCAGCCTTCAGGCTCCATTGCAGGGCATCCTCTGGGCGCTTCAGGGCCCAGTGGTCAATTTAGCATTCACGCTTCAGGCGATTGCTCAAAAGTAGATTTGAAGACCGAAGGAGGTTGTTAGAATGGCAGAGAATATTTTGTCCAACGATGAAATTATTGAGGCGATCAAGAAGAAAACAATTCTGGAGATCGCCGACCTGGCAAAAAGGCTCCAGGAAGAGTTTGGTGTGACTGCTGTTGCTTCCGTAGCGGCTGCCGCGGCATCAACCGCTGCCCAGCCAGCCGCTGTCCAGGAGGAACAGACGGAGTTCGACGTTATCCTCACCGATGTTGGCGCCCAAAAGATCCAGGTCCTGAAGGTTGTACGTGAGGTATCAGGATTAGGGCTTAAAGAGGCAAAAGACCTGGTGGATTCAGTTCCCAAGCCCGTTAAGGAAAAAGTTACCAAGGAAGAAGCCCAGAAAGTTAAGGATGCCTTGGAAGCTGTGGGTGCAAAGGTGGAGATCAAGTAAGAGCTTAAAGCCTCAAGAGAACGCAAAAAGACCGGCGGAAAGCCGCCGGTCTTTTTGTTTTATCTATTTCACTTTCCGGTTAATCCCATTTTTGGTTTCTAAAAAAATTTTTTTTGAGAAATTGTGGTAAAAAGTGGTAGTAAGTGGTAAAATGTGGTTCACCTGGTAACAAAGGAAAGGGAGAGGCCAGTGCTTACCGGACAGTCAGAACATGCGGTAGACGAGAAGGGCAGGGTGGTAATCCCTCCCAAGTTCAGGGAGACCCTGGGCAAATCTTTCTTTTTGACCCTCGGATTCGAGGGTTGTCTGGTAGCATATCCTTCCGAGCGCTTCAAACAAGTATCGAGCGAGTTGGGCCAGCTTTCCTACCTCAGAGAGAACGTGAGAAAACTTCAGAGGTTAATGCTTTACGGCGCGGAGCCCTGTGAGCTTGATAAGCAAGGGCGGCTCCTGATACCGCAGACCCATAGAGAACACGCCCAGATAAAGAAGGAAGTGGTCCTGGTAGGAGTAATCGACAAGTTGGAGATCTGGGCCAAGGAGAAATGGGCTGAATTCCTTACGCAAACGAAACCCTCCTACGAAGAGCTGGCTGAGGAACTGGGGGAGATAAAGTTATGATACCTTCAGAATTCCATAAGCCAGTAATGGTCTCCCAGATCCTTTTCTACCTCTCTCCCAAGCCGGAGAAGCTCTACCTCGACTGCACACTCGGTGGTGGAGGGCATACTCTAACAATTCTTGATGCTACGCAGGGTAAGGCCAGAATAATCGGCCTGGACATGGATCCCCAGGCAATCGCTTATGCCAAGGAAAGGCTTTCCTCCTTTCAAAAAAGTGTTTCCTTGATCGAGGGAAACTTTATCAGGGCAGGGGAAATCCTGAAAAAAATGAACATCGAGGGCGTTGACGGTTTGATCTGTGACCTGGGTTTGTCCTCATGGCAATTAGAACAGGGAAGTCGTGGCTTTAGCTTTCAGAAAAATGAACCCCTAGACATGAGGATGAATCCCCGAGCTGGGTTCACCGCAGCAGATATCCTCAACACCTGGAGGGAGGATGAACTGAACGCTCTCTTTAATAGGGGAGAGGTCCCTTTTGCCTCAAGGATTGCCAGGGAGATCGCACGCCGTCGGGCGAAAAAAGCTTTCGATACCACTTTTGACCTGGTAAACTTCATTCTTGGGCTTAAGCTGCCCTTTTCTCGAACCTTTCACCCCGCAACCCTTATTTTTCAGGCGTTGAGGATTGCTGTCAATCGGGAGTTAGAAAATTTGAGCATACTTCTAAGCTCCCTTCCAGAGCTTCTAAACCCCGAAGGACGGGCGGTCTTTATAGCGTATCACTCCCTGGAGGATAGGCTGATTAAGAATTCCTTCAGGACCTTTCATCAGGAAGGCTTCTTCGCCGTCCTCACGAAAAAAGTGGTTCGCCCTTCCAGCGAGGAGGTTGATCAGAACCCCAGAGCCAGAAGCGCGCGCCTGAGAGCAGCGGAGAGGAGAGCAAAAAAATGAGTGCAGTGGCTTCTTTATCTTTGAGCAAAAAAGCAGTTCAGGCGAGTAAAAAGGAAAGAATTACCGTTTCTAATGCTCCAATAATATTGCTGCTCGCGCTGATCGTTTTAACGCTTGCTTTCCAAGTGATAATCACCGTAAGAACCGAAGCTCTCAGACAGAAAACGGATATCATTTTAAGCGAAACCGCGCGACTAAGAAACAAGAACCTGGAGCTGATGAGCCAGCTTTCTTTTAAGTTTACTCCCCAGGCGGTTGAGAAATACGCCCGAGAACACCTGAAGATGGAATTCGCTATCATCGCGCCGGAAACGAGCGTAGTCTACCTGAACGAAAGGGACATCCAGGCCCTGGCAGCCCTTGAGAATCCAGCAAAAAATGCCTCCCCGCTTCCTTAGGAAGTCAAGTTCTCTGGAAGGTAGAATAGTTTTAGTTCTTTTCCTTTTTCTCGTTTCTTTCCTTTACCTTACCGGTCGCATTTTTGTCATTCAGGTGATTGAGGGTTTCCAGGGTGATGGCGAAGTGTACGCCAGCGCCAGCCAGAGCGTAGAAATTATCCTTCCCCGAAGGGGCTCAATTCTTGACCGTAATGGCCAGGTGCTGGCCCAATCAGTTGATTGCTTCAGAGTTGATCTCAGGCCGAGGGAAATAAAGCCTGAGGAAAAGGAGAAAGTTATAAGTAGCCTGGCAGAGCTTCTGGGAATTCCCAGAGCGGAGATCGAGGAAAAACTTGCCAAAATTGATGAACCTTTTCCTTTAAGTCGTCAAATAGATAGTGAAATGGCTGAGAAAATAAAAAAACTTTCGCTTCAAGGAGTGGATGTTCACCCTTCTGAAAAACGAGTCTATCCGTTTGGGCCCTTAGCTGCGCACATTATAGGGTTCGTACACCCCGATTTTGGTTCAAGCGGAAGAGAGGAGTTCTTCGGCCTGGAAGGGATTGAGGCCATTTTTGAGGAGGACCTGCATGGCCACTTTGGTAAGGCCCTGCAGTACCTTGGCCCTACGGGTGAGAAGCTCCCGGTTCCCCCCGCTGAGTATCAGGTTGCAGAGGACGGCAAGGACATCGTCCTCACCATCGACAGCGTGATCCAGAATATCACTGAGACGGCTCTGGAAAATGCGATCCAGGAAAATAAAGCAAAGTCAGGTTGTGCCATAGTATTGGACACCAGAAGCGGGGAGATTCTGGCTATGACATCATATCCGGATTTTGACCCCAATAACTGGACCTCTGCAAAAAAAGAGGACCTTCAGAATGTAGCCACCCAGTTCTCCTATGAGCCAGGCTCTGCCATAAAGTTCGTGGTGGGAGCCGCCTGCCTGGAGGAGGGAGTGGTGGAGCCAGAGACCATCATCACAGACGATGGCCCGATAGTAATTGACGGGAACACTTTCTCCTGCCCTCCTGAATTTGGTGGCCCTCACGGCAAGCAGAACCTTTACCAGCTTTTCAAGAATTCCTGCAACGTGGGCTTCATCAAGTTGGGGCAGATGCTGGGTATTGAGCGAATGTACAAGTATTTAAAACTCTTTAGCTTCGGCAGCCCATCAAGCTTTGAGCTCCCCACACCCTCGGGAAAGGTCGCTCCGAAGGAGGAATGGTCAAAATCGGATCTGGCAGCGGTCTCCTTTGGGTACGGATTGGAGGTTACCCCGCTCCAGCTGGTCTCCGCCTTTCAAATCATCTCAAACGATGGGAAATACGTTCCACCCCACATAGTAAAGGAGATCAGGGAGAATGGGAAAACAATAAAAACCTTCAATTTCACATCCACAAGGCAGGTGATTTCCAAAAAGACCGCGATTCAACTCAGGGAAGACCTGAAGGGTCCGGTAGAGGGCAAAATTCCCCCGGGTCTTGATCAATACGGAGTTTTTGGCAAAACCGGAACCGCCCGAGCCTGGAAAGATGGTCAATATACCGATTTGAACAACACCACTTTTGTGGGAGCGCTCCCCGCTGATGACCCTCGCATTGCTATTCTGGTAGACATTAACGAACCCCAGGTGGAGTTTGCCTACGCGGTGCGTGTGTGCGTTCCTGTGTTTATGGAAATTGCTACTAAAATGGTGGACATTATGAGGTTTCCTCTACCTTGAGATGAAACTCAGTGATCTGAAGTCCAGATTTCCGTGGAAGGCCGCACGCGGGGACTTAAACGTGATAGTAACCGGAGTAAGCTCTGATTCCCGTCGGGTGGCACCAGGAGACATTTTTCTCTGCTTTATAGGCGAAAAGCACGACGGGCACGATTTTGCCTTAGATGCTTTGAAAAAAGGAGTGGTGGGGATCGTCGCTCAAAAAGAGATTCCCTTTTTGCCCAAGGATACACCCATTTTTTTTGCGGATAATGTCAGGGAGATAGCTGGTCCCTTGTGCTCCCTGATTTACGGGGCGCCTTCCAGGAAGTTGAAAGTAATCGGTGTTACCGGCACGAGTGGGAAAACCACCACCACCTACTTTCTGCGTAGCTCGCTGGAGCAGGCAGGGAAGCGAGTTGAGCTTGTAGGATCACTAAACCCGACCCCGGAATTTCCCTTTCACACTACCCCTGAAGCGCCAGCACTTCAGAAAAGACTCAAGGAAATTCTTGATTCAGGCATCGAATACGCTATTGTAGAAGTTTCCTCTCACGCCATTCATTTTGGTCGGGTGAACGGGATAAGTTTTTGTGGCGCTTTGCTAACTAATATTTATAGGGATCACTTGGACCTCCATCAGACAGAAGAAGAGTACGCTCAGGCCAAGCTCAAGTGGCTGAAGTCCGTCCTGGAGCAGGGCGAGGTAGCGGTAAACCTGGATTTCCCAAAAAGCAAAGATTCCCTGGAATTTCTGGGAAAGAAGGCGAGAACCTATTCTTTAAGGGAAAGAGCCGATATTACAGGAAGAATTTTGAATTCCGACTATAAGGGAAGCGTGGTTCAAGCAAGCTTTCCGGGGGGAGAATTAAACTTTCAGGTTTCGCTTCCTGGTGAGGTGAACACGTCCAACTCCCTTGCTGCCTTTACCATCCTTTTCTATCTGGGAGTAGAGCCCTCCTTGATCGCCAAAGGCCTGAGCGCCTTAAGGGAAGTAACGGGAAGGTACAGGTTGCTTGTGGCCCCCTGGGGCGCGAAAGTTCTGATTGACTATGCACACACGCCCGTGGCGCTGGAAAGAACCCTTGTTTTCGCGCGGACACTGGGTAAAAGGGTGATTTTGGTGTTCGGCTGCGTGGGTTCCGGGGATAAGGGCAAAAGGCCCGTGATGGGTCAAATTGCCGGGAGGCTGGCTCACAGGATCTTTGTTACCACTGATGACCCCAGGGAGGAGGACCCCATTTCTACGATGGAGGAGATCGAGGTCGGACTGCTCAGCGAGGGATTAAAAGAAGGAGATCAGTTCTTTATGGTGCCCGATCGCAGGGAGGCGATCAAAAATGCGGTAAAGTCCTCGGAACAGGGAGACATCGTGGTGCTCGCCGGCAGAGGGCACGAGAGGTACCAGCGCTTTAAAGATGAACTTGTCTACCTTGATGACGAGGAGGAAGCGAGAAGAGCAATGGGCGATTATGGTTAGTCTGGAGAGGGTCGCTAATATCTGTGAGGGAAAGCTCTACGGGCGGGGCGATTGCGTTCCTTTATCCGTCGTTCTGGACTCGCGGATTGTCTCTCGCGGTGACCTCTTTGTCTGCATAAAGGGTCAGAGGACCGATGGCCATCTTTACCTTGAGGATGCTTTTCGAAGGGGAGCCACTGGGGCGCTTGTGGAAAAAGTTCCTCCAAATTTTCCCAGTTCCTGGAACCTAATACAGGTTTCCTCCACGCCTGATGCCCTGCTCAAGCTGGCTCGCTTCTGGCGCGACGGCTTTCATCCGGTGGTGGTAGCAGTAACCGGAACCGTCGGCAAGACGACCACTAAAGAATTGGTGGCCTCGATGCTCTCCCAGTCCTTTACGGTTCTTAAAAGTGAGGGAAACCTTAATACGGAATTTGGGGTTCCCCTGACGATTTTTAAATTGAACGAAAAGCACCAGTTCCTGGTTCTGGAGCTGGGGCTGCAGAAGCCAGGAGACATAGAGAGGCTTACGAAAGTAGTCCGGCCTCAGGTAGGGATAATTACCCAGATTGGACCTGCCCACCTTGAGTACCTGGGCAGTGTGGATAACATCCTCAAAGAGAAGTGGCGTTTGATCGAGCATCTCCCCGCAGGAGGCTTTGTCGTGCTCAACAAGGACAACAAATATCTGGCCTCGATCAGACCCCGGGAGAACCTGAGTACCGTCTACTACTCCCTTAAAGAGAAAGCCGAAATCAGGGGAAAGATCCTGCGCCAGGAGGAAAATCAGACCTTGCTCCACGTGGAATTCCAGGGAAAGGAATTTGATTTTTCTCTGCCTTTCCGAGGGGAAGCCTTTATCGAGGATTTCCTGGCTGCTTTTTCTGTTTGCTTTCTTCTTGGCGTTTCACCTCAGGCAATGTCCCGAGCCCTGCAGGACTTTAAAATTTTACCGGGTAGGGGAGGGGTTAAACGCCTGCCCAACGGAGTTTGGGTGATGGATGATTCTTACAACTCCAATCCCGCTTCCCTTTTTGCCAGCCTGGAAAACTTTGTTTCCCTGGCAAAAGGCAGGAAAATCGCTGTCCTGGGAGACATGCTGGAATTGGGAAAAGACGCTGCTTTCTGGCACAGAAAGGCTGGGGAATCCTTGCCTCAGGAAATTGACCTGTTCTTTTTAGTGGGAAAGCTTGTTAGAGAAATTGCCAGGGGAGCCATAAGAAATGGCCTGGACCGCTCTCGCGTCCAGTGCTTTGAATCCCGCGATGAGCTCTACTTTCACCTTAAGAATTCCTTAAAACCAGGGGACTGGGTCCTGGTAAAGGGCTCTCGCGGTATGGGTCTGGAAAAAATTATCGAGGAAATGGAGAAAACGAAATGACCTGGCTCAGAATATTGCTGGTTTCCTTCCTTTTAACTTTGTTGCTTATGCCATTTTTAATCAAGCTTTTGCGCTGCCTGGGGTTAGTGATTTATGTGAGAAAGGAAGTCCAGGAGCACACTCATAAGACTGGGACTCCTAAAGCTGCAGGCATATTATTTCTTTTAATTCCCCTGATAGCCACAGCTATTTTTAACCCTCCTCTGGAGATTTGGGCTCTGCTGATCCTCTTTGTGTGCTCAGGTCTGGTAGGTTTCATCGACGATCTCCTCTCCTCCAAAAGAAAGTCCTCTCTGGGGTTAAGGGGAAGATACAAGGTTATTTTCCAGATCGCTCTGGGGCTTGTCTTTGGCTTTTTGACCATGAAGTACTCTGTGATCTGGATTCCTTACGTGCCTCCCCTGAACATCGGTTGGGTGTACATACCACTTGCAGTCCTGGTGATCGTCTCCTCGGAAAACGCCGTGAACCTTACCGATGGGGCGGATGGTCTGGCAACCACAGTTTTCCTTACAGTTATGGCCGCCATGCTCGTGGTGGCTTACCTTCAGGGACAGGTAGACCTTTTCCCCTTCATGTACAGCCTGGTGGGCGTCCTGGCCGCTTTTCTCTGGTTTAATACTCACCCCGCTTCCATCATCATGGGGGATACCGGGTCCCTGGCTTTAGGAGGAGCTATGGCTGGTTTGAGCTTGATCCTCCATATTCCCCTCTTTCTTCCCTTTATCGCCATGGTCTTTGTCCTGGAGACCATTTCCGTGATCATTCAAATTGTCTATTTCCTCAGGACAGGAGGCAAGAAGTTCTTCAAAAGGAGCCCTTTGCATCATCATTTCCAGCTCTCCGGATGGTCCGAGACTCAGATTGTGGTTCGCTTTGCCCTGTTAAACCTTCTGTTCATCGGTTTGGCATTCCTCTTTATCTGGGTGTAAAAATGAGGGAAAGTTTCGCGGTTCTGGGGATTGGAAAAAGAAGCAAGTCCGGTCTGGAGGCAGCACTGGCTTTGCATGCTCTAGGAAAAGAAGTGTTCGTCAGCGAGCTTGCCCCTCCCGATCTTTATCGAAGGGAAATCCAAATTTTTGAGGAAAAGGGTATTCCCTTTGAATTAGGCGGGCACACTGAGAGGGTTTTTCACCACGATGTGCTCGTGGTCTGCCCCGGGATAAAACCTCAATCTGAAATAATTCAGAAAGCGATCACGAGAAGAATGGAAATCTGGAGCGAAATAGAGCTTGCTTACCGCGTTGCTCGAGCTCCCATAATAGCAATCACCGGAACAAACGGCAAGACAACAACGACTTCCCTGATGGCTTATCTGGCTCGGGAGACAGGGAAGAAAGTCTATCTGGGAGGAAACATCGGGGTGCCCCTGGTGAAGGTGGCCTTGGAAGCTCCAGCTGATTCCCTGATTGTTGCCGAAATCGCAGCATCACAGCTTGAGTTCATCCGCAGCTTTCGCCCCCACATTGCCCTTCTGCTCAATTTCTCTGAGGATCACCTCGATCGCTATATAACCATGGAAAGGTACCGGGAAGTCAAATCAAGGATTACCAAGAATCAAACGGAAGAGGATTGGGTGGTCAGGAACGCAGACGATGAGTGGTCCAGAGGTTCATTTTCCCGAGCTCAATCCATTTATTTTTCCCTGAATTCGGAGCCCTCATGGGGGGCTTATCTCAAAGGGAGAACCATCTTTCTAAAGAATGAAAAACCAATTTCACTAATTGAGGTGGATGCCCTGCCCACAATCTTAAAGGCCAACCCTGAGAACGCCCTGGCTGCCTCCGCTTGTGGAACCCTACTCAACATTCCTCCCCAAAGGATTGCTTCCGCCCTGATCAGCTTTCCCGGGGTGCCGCACAGGTTAGAGGAAGTGGCGGAAATTAATGGGGTCCTGTTCATCAACGATTCCTCGGGAACCAATCCTCTCTCCACGGTGAGGGCAATGCAGGCCATCGAGAGGCCAATCATTCTGATAGCTGGGGGAAGCGAAAAGAATGCTGATTTCTCCTCGCTGGCTAAGGCCTGTATTGGTCGGGTCAAGCACCTTGTGCTTTATGGCGCCACAAAAATGAGGATCGCCAGTGCCTGCGAAGAGAACGGATTTTACTTTTTTGTAATTGAGGATGACGACCTGAAAAAGGTTATCCAGAAGGCCAGGTCCCTAGCTGAGCCAGGGGAAGTAATCCTCTTTTCTCCCGCCTGCGCCAGTTTCGACATGTTCAGTGATTTTGAGCACAGGGGAGAGACTTTCCGGATGATGGTCTGGGAGGAGAAGGAAGCTTGCGAGGGAAAGCGCTGACCATATTCCTTTTAATGCTTTTTCTTTCAGGCATTGGCCTGATCATAGTGGGAAGCGCTACTTCCTGGATATCCCTTAAAAATTTTAATGACTCCTTTTACATGCTCAAAAGGCAGGCCTTCTCCTTCCTTTTGGGTCTCCTCTCCTTCTTTGTAATGTTCTCCATCCCCCTCTCTTTCCTTAAAAAACAGGCTCTCTGGATATTAATCGTCTCCCTGGTGCTAATGGGCCTCCTTTTGACGCCACTGGCCGTAAAATCAGGGGGAGCCACGAGGTGGATTTATCTGGGCAGTTTTCAATTTCAGCCCTCAGAACTGGTGAAGCTCGCCACAATAATATTTTTTGCTGCTTTGTTTTCTAGTCCCTCCTTTAATAAAAGCAGATGGGCTAATTGGGCTCTGGCAGCGATAATCACTTTGATCCCTGTGGCCTGTGTGGCGGTGGAACCCGATATTGGATCCGCTTCCACGATATTAGCTTTGATGTTTATTCTCTTTTTTGCAGGGGGAATCCCAATTAAGCAGGTCATAGTAGGACTCCCCATAATTGCCGGGGGATTGGGAGTGCTCATCATGACGGTTCCCTACGCTCGAGCCAGGATTCTTTCTTTTGCCAATCCTGGTCTGGATCCCCAGGGATCAGGATATAACCAGATCCAGTCTCTGATTGGCGTGAAAGCAGGGGGGCTTTTTGGTAGGGGTCTGGGCCTCTCCCTGCAGAAATTTCAATGGCTTCCCCAGGCCTACAACGATTTCATTTTTTCCATTCTCGCCGAGGAGATCGGATTCCTCGGCGTAATTGCAGTTTTGGGCATTTACCTGGGGCTAGTGGTCACCGGTTTTCGGGTAGGTTTGAAGAGCAGCCAGCCTTTTAATTCCCTCCTGGCTGTGGGCATTTCCAGCTTGATCGCCATCCAGGCTCTTTTGCACATCGGAGTCTCAAGCGGAGCCCTGCCCGTCACCGGAATCACGTTACCCTTCCTGAGCTACGGGGGCACCTCCCTCCTCGTCTCCATGGCAGCTTGTGGTATCCTGGCCCGGATTGCCAGGGAGGAGGCCGTAAACAGATGAGAATAGTCCTTTCGGGAGGAGGAACAGGGGGGCATGTCTTCCCCCTTATTGCTCTGGCCGCTGAATTGAAGAGAAATGCTGACAAGGAGCTATCTATCCTATTTATTGGGCAAAATGGTTCACTTGAGGAGAGGGAAGCTAAAACGCTGGGCTTAAAGTTCTGGCCACTTGTCAGGCAGAGCAACAGGAGGGGTTTTCCGGGCATCCTGATCTCGCTGGCTCTCGCTTTCCTGGGAATATTGCAGTCAATTTATTTCCTTTTGCGCTTCAGTCCAGATGTGGTGGTCGGGGGAGGTGGTTACGTCAGCCTTCCTGCCATTGCCGCTTCGGTTTTACTTAGAAAACCCTTTGTGATCCTTGAGCAAAATATGATTCCTGGGAAAATAACCAGGCTGTTTTCCAGGTGGGCCAGGATGGTCTTTCTCGCTTTTCCAGGATCAGAGAACCATCTTTCCGGTAATTTTAAGGTTGTGGGGAACCCTATTCGAGAGGAGCTATTGCTTCCTAAGTCTGAGGCCAGAAAATTGCTTCAGGTGCCCGATGACGCTTTTTTGATAGTTATTGCCGGCGGGAGCAAGGGAGCGCGTTCCCTGAACTTGCACCTTGCCGGTATCGTTCCGGAATTGATTCAAATGTTCCCTCAGCTTATCGTTTTCTGGCTTACAGGGGAGGCCCATCATCAGGAGGTCCTGAAAAGAATTCCTGATAATCTTGAAAGGCTGATCGCTGTGCCCTTTGATTTTAGAGCACCTCAATGGATTTCCGCAGCTGATCTCTACATTGGCAGGGCGGGGGCTGGCTTTCTCTGGGAGGTCCTTTCAAGTGGCGTTCCCTCCATCCTGATTCCGTACCCCTACGCTGCAGATGGCCACCAAATAGCAAATGCCAGGTTCTTAGAGACCTCTGGCGCCAGCTTGATGATTTTGGAGGAGGACAAGAAAACTTTAAAAACGAAAATAGAGGAGCTCGTTCTTTCTCCTCAGCTCCTTTTGGGGATGGGGGAAAGCGCGAGAATCCTGGGGAGAAAGAGCGCTGCCCAGAAGATTGCCAGTTACCTGAAGGAAACATGGAAAAATTGAGGGTGCCTGAAAAATTTCACCTCATTGGCATCGGCGGTACCGGCATGTCGGCCCTGGCCTCGCTTTTAAAAGAAATGGGCTTTGACGTCTCTGGATCAGATCCCGCGCTTGATCCCAACCTACAAAATAAATTGCAGAGCGCAGGGATAAAGGTATTCCTTAAGCACTCCCTGGAGAACCTGCAAGGCCGGGATATGGTAGTGATCTCCTCCGCGATTCCCGAGAGAAACGAGGAGCTCCAGGCCGCCCTGCGAATGGGAATTCCCGTGGTGCACAGGGTGGACATTTTATCCAGGCTGGCTCGCGAGAAAAGAACCATAGCTGTAGCCGGCACTCACGGAAAAGGCACCACAACGGCCATGATCGGGTATATTTTTCAGGAGTCCGGTTTAGCGCCCAGCTTTTACGATGGTGCGGAACTGATCAATTATGGAAAGAAGTCCTGGGTCGGAGAGGGCCGGCACTTTATTCTGGAGACTGACGAAAGCGACGCCTCTTTTCTGAAAATCCAACCGTCCAGCGCTGTCATTACCAACGTGGATTGTGACCACCTGAACTTTTGGGGTAACTTCCAAGCTCTTAAGGAAGGTTTTCACAAGTTCGCTTCCCGCGCTTCAGAAAATCTCGTTTTGTCTGAAGGAGCCCAGGAGGACTTGAGGTTAGAGAGGGGGCGGGTGTGCCTTTATGGATGGGCACCAAAATCCGATTTCCAGCTGGTCCAGGCTCTGCCACAGGGTACCTGGTTAAATGTGAAATTTCTCTTTCAGGGGAAAAAGTGGGATTTTCCCCTGCCCCTTTTGGGGGAACACAACGCCCTGAACGCTCTGGGGGCGGTTGCTGTGGCATTCCTCGAGGGAATTGAAATAGACCGTTCCCTGAGCGCGCTTTCGTCTTTTAAGGGGATTAAGAGAAGGCTGGAGCTGAAGGGGGAAAAAGGGGGCGTCTTGATCTTTGATGACTATGCTCACCACCCTACGGAAATTTTCAGGACTCTGAATGCCCTGCGGACACTGAGCAGGAGGATCACTTGCGTGTTCCAGCCTCACCGTTACTCTCGCCTCAAGTCCCTGTTGAACATTTACGGACAAGCTTTTGAGTTTGCGGACGTAGTTTTCGTTTTGCCAGTCTTTTCTGCAGGGGAGGAAATTGACTACGGCATAACCGGCAAAGAGGTTAAAGAAGCAATAAACCTTGCTTTTCCTCAAAAAATGGCCCAATTTATTGACTGTGAGGAACTGTTTAAGAAGCTGAGGGGCACCTTGAAGAAAGGAGACCTTTTAATTTTTATGGGACCCGGAGATATTGATAAACTATCAGAGAGGGCCATGTTCGAGTTAAATGATTGAGGAGCTTTTCGTCAAAACGAAGTTCAGGGGTCCGGTATTTTACTCAGAGCCCATGTCCTGCCACACCTCCTACAGGATAGGAGGGCCGGCAGAGGTTTTCTGCGTCCCTCAGGACGTGGAAGACCTGCGTATCGCCCTGGATTTTGTCCATCAGGAGGGGATTCCCTTCTTTATTATGGGGAACGGGACGAACCTTCTGGTTTCAGACGCAGGCTTCAAGGGCATGATTATCAAGATTTCCGGGACCTTCAACGGTGTCCAGTTCTTCGAAGAGAAGGTAATTTCCGGGGCAGGAACAGATCTTGGATACCTGATTAAGGAGGCGGCCCAGAGGGGTCTTTTCGGCTGGCCCTTTGCTGTAGGGATTCCCGGTACTGTTGCCGGAGCAGTGGTGATGAACGCCGGTTCCAGCACGCTTTATATGGGCCAGCACGTAGTCAAAGTGAAAGCCCTCGATTGCCAGAGCCTGAAAATTATCGAAATGGCTAAAGACAATCTCCAGTTTCAGTACCGACGAAGCGTGCTGGACTGCGGAAAGTGGGTGGTGCTTGAGGTGGAGCTTCTGCTTGAGAGGGACGATCCTGAGCGGATATTTCTCAGAATCCAGGAGCTGCTCTCAAGGAGAAAACAGGTGCAACCGTTGAACTATCCCTCAGCTGGAAGCGTGTTTCGCAACCCTGACAACGCATATGCAGGAAAGCTGATCGAGGACTCGGGCTGTAAGGGCTGGACAGAAGGTGGAGCTATGGTTTCCCCGGTCCACGCCAATTTCATAGTGAACGCAAACGGGGCCACCGCCTTCGAGGTGGCAAGGCTTATGAGGAGGGTCCGCGATACCGTACAGGAGAAATTCGGTATAATTCTCGAGCCAGAAATAAAGTTGCTCGGGGAATGGCCTGAGGAGCTGGCGGCGTTCTTGAAACCGGTTCACGGATGAAACCCTTTTGCTTTTTTCTCATTCTTCTTTTTTTCATAGGGACCCCCCTCCTTTACCTTTTTTTCCCCATCCCGGTGGAGAAAGTCACTTTTGAGGGCACCGTTTTCCCCACGAGTTCCCTTAAAGACGACCTGTGCCACCAGTCTTTCGTCCTTGCCAGGCTGCCCCAGCTTCCCTCTCTCAAAGAAATCGATCCAGGTTTAAAACGAGCCAAGCTCGAGCGCTTCTTTCCTTTTGAACTGCGAGTGCGCTGGATCAGGTACGAAGTCTTGCTGGCCTGTTCCTATCACGGTAAAGCTATGGAGCTCCTCGATAATGGGGATTTCGTGGAAAATCCTTACTCTCGGCCCACGGTTACCGCCAGCACCGCTATTTTCCCGTGGCCACAGGAGATAAAAAAGGCTCTGGCCACCCTTTTTATGAGAATTCCTGATAAACTTTTGAAAAGTGTGGTGGCGTTAGAAGTGGAATCTTCGGGCAGGATAGTTTTACAATTAAATGATGGGTTGAAATGCTATTTCTCGCCGAGCAACCTTGAACGACATTTACCTTATGTTGAGTTATATGTGAATACGGCACGGAAGGATGGAAAAAAGGAGCTACATTTCGAGTTTTCTGAGGTTTACGCTAAATGAAGGAGGGAAACAAATGAGCCTATATGACCCCTGGGAGGAAAGCCCCGCTAACATAAAGGTAGTGGGGGTAGGAGGAGGAGGGACCAACGCTGTCAACCGGATGGTGGAAGCGGGAATCAAGCATGTGGAGTTCATAGCGATTAATACCGACGTTCAGGTACTGAAGCTCTCCCTGGCAGATCGTCAAATTCAAATTGGTCCTAAAGTTACCAAGGGACTGGGGGCAGGGTTTAACCCCGAGCTCGGGGAGAAGGCCGGGGAGGAATCCAGGGATGTGATTGCCGAAGCGTTAGCGGGGGCGGATCTCATCTTCATAACTGCAGGTATGGGCGGGGGAACGGGCACAGGTGCTTCACCGATTATTGCGGAGACTGCGCGACAGTTAGGGGCTTTGACCATTGCCGTGGTCACAAAACCTTTTTCCTTCGAGGGAAGGAGGAGAGCCCAGATTGCCGAGCAGGGCGTTTCTAAGCTAAAGGACAAAGTGGACACCCTGATCACAATCGCTAACGACAAACTGCTTCAGGTTGTACCTAAGAATACCACCCTTATTGAGGCTTTCAGGATGGCGGATGATGTAATTAAACAGGGAGTTCAGGGAATCTCCGACCTGATAACTATTCCCGGACTCATAAACCTTGATTTTGCGGACGTGAACACGATTATGCGCAACGCTGGCAGCGCTTTGATGGGAATCGGTGTTGCAAGTGGTGAAAACCGGGCCGCTGAGGCAGCCAAGGTGGCTATTTCCAGCCCCTTCCTGGAGTCCGCAATCGAAGGAGCAAAAGGGCTGCTCTTCAACATCACTGGTGGCAAGAACACTACCCTTGCAGAAGTAAACGAGGCAGCCAGCGTCATCAGCTCCATAGCCGATCCCGAGGCCAATATCATTTTTGGCTCAGTGATTGACGATACGCTGGAGGACCAGATAAAAATCACCGTTATTGCTACCGGATTCGACTCCCGTTACCGTAAAGAAGCCAGAACGACTCCTCCATCTACCTCACCCACCACCTCTCCTTCCTTTTCTTTTGATCTCAAGGACCTGGGCGAGGATATAGAGATCCCCTCCTTCCTGAAGAGAAAATAGTTGCGCTGTCCGTTTTGCGGGGCCCAAGGAAGTAAGGTAATTGACTCGCGTTCTACTAAAGAAGGGGGAATTCGCAGGCGCCGCGAGTGCGTTCAGTGCTTCCGCCGTTTCACTACCTACGAACGCATGGAGGAGTTCAAGCTCTGGGTCCGGAAGAAAGACGGACGCCGCGAAAGCTTCGATAGAAACAAGATTCTTTCAGGCCTGCAGAAAGCCTGCGAAAAGCGACTGATTCCCATGAGCGCTCTTGAAATTCTCGTGGACGAAGTGGAAAAAGAGCTGAAGAACAGGATGGAGAGCGAGGTTTCCTCCAGCGAAATTGGTGAGCTGGTTATGTCCAGGTTGAAAAAGCTCGATGAGGTCGCTTATGTAAGGTTCGCTTCCGTTTACAGACAATTTCAGGACCTGGGGACCTTTCTTACGGAGCTTCGGAAGATCATGAAAGACAATGTCAAAAAATAGAAATGAAGTTAAAAATTGCTTTGCTATTAACCCTATTGGTCTTCCTCGGAGCCTGGTTCCTTTTGAGGGTCAGAAGTCCGGTGGAACTAAGTCCGGTAAAGGTAGGTGACCTGGAACTATCCTTCTCCGTTCCCTATTTTCTCGAGCTCACTAAAGATGAGTTGCGCTCCCAAAACGATGGTCAACTTTATCCACTGGTGGGGGAGGGGGAGAAGGTAAGGGAGAACCAGGAAATTTGCTTGGTTCAGGGGGAGAGGGCCATTACCTATAAAGCGCCTGTGGGTGGGCTCGTTTCCTTCCGGGCGCGGGGAGAGGTTCAGAAGGGAGACCTGCTCTGTGAGGTCCTTTTGCCTGAAGGCTCAATTCGCCTGGACCTTTATCCCGAACAGGCTAAAAAGCTCCAGGGAAAAAGCTATATAGAGCTCAAATATGACTTTTCCCCCCAGATGGTTTGGGGAGAGCTTGCCTCATTAGAAAAAAAGGGGGATGTCTGGGAAGCCCGCCTTATAGTTAGGGATTACCTGTCCCAGCTTTCAAAAGCTGAAAGCGGAACCGTGCTTGTCTATTACGATCGCCTTGAGGACGTGGCCCTTGTGCCCATGGAAGCGCTGGTGGTGGAAGATGGGGAAATCGGGATAAAAGTAAAGAATAGCTCAGGCCTTGAATTCCTTCCGGTCACTATACTGGGACACAATCAGTCGTTTTTAGCGATCTCCAATATTGATCCTGATGCCAAGGTAGTGCTTGAAAGATGAGTGTTGCCGAAAACATCCAGAGAGTCAGAGAAAATATCCATCAAGCGTGCATAAGGGCGGGCAGAAACCCTGCTGAGGTCACCCTTGTTGCCGTCACGAAAGGGGTCTTTCCTGAACAGATTCTTGAAGCGGTGGAAGCGGGAATCAAGGACTTTGGCGAGAACTACTATCAGGAAGGGGAGGCAAAAATTAAGAGCCTTTTGCACCTGGATCTCAGGTGGCACTTCATAGGTCACCTCCAGAAGAACAAGGCCAGAAAAGTGGCGAGCCTCTTTGAGGTCATACACTCTGTCGACAACCTCGAGTTGGGATTGGCCCTCGACAAAATCGGAGAAGATCTGGGAAGAAAAATTACCTGCCTGATCGAGGTAAACATTGGCAGAGACCCGCGAAAAAAAGGTTTCTTGCCCGAGGAAGTAGAGACCATGGCGGAGCGGCTGGCGCTTCCCTTTCTTTCCGTGATGGGGTTTATGACCATCACTCCAATTGCCCCTCCCGAGGAAGCTCGCCTTTACTTCCGCAAGCTTAGGGAACTCCGAGACAAAATTTTTACTCAAAAGGGAGTAAAATTAAAATGGCTTTCGATGGGGATGAGCCAGGATTATGTTCAGGCGATCGAAGAAGGCGCTACTATAGTGCGCGTGGGGAGGGCAATTTTCGGTGAAAGGAGGTAAAAGGGTTGAGCTGGCTGAAAAGGTTTTTTGGCTCGCAGGAGGAAGCTGAAGAGTTAGAAGAAAAAGGAGCAGCGGATTTGCCGGAAGATGAGAGCAGGCCAACTGAAAGAAAGCAAGGGACAATTGTACTTTTTGAGCCCTTAAACTTTGAGGAGGGCAGAAAGATTGCCGATAATCTCAAGGCCAAAAAGCCGGTCGTGGTGAATCTGGAGCGTATGGACCACGATGCGGCCAGAAGGTGCATAGACTTTCTCAGTGGGACAATATATGCCTTAAACGGTTCCGTGGAGAAAATCGCTGAGTCAGTTTTTCTTTTCGCTCCGGCTTCTGTCAGCATAGAGGAAACTCGGAAGAAGAGCTGGGATCAGGTCAAGCCTCTCGACGCTAACAACCTTTTCCCTGAGCTCTGAATTCGTTGAATGTGCTTACCGTTGAGCCTATAATATTTCAGAGTTTTAATTAAAAAATTTTTTGGAATAGCGAACTAATATTGAGCCAGGATAATCTATTTAATAAAAGTTTAGAACAGTCCGGGGTTTTTGAGCAGTTGGTGATTGCTGCTCGGGCCGGGGATAAGGATGCTTTCGTTAAGCTTTTTGAAATGGTTAAAGACAGCCTGTACCGGACTGCTTGCGTGATCCTTGAAAACGAAAACGATGCTTACGACGCACTGCAGGAGTCAGCCTTGAAAGCTTACAAAAACCTCCAGCAGTTGCGACAACCGCAATTCTTCAAAACTTGGGTCACGAGAATTTTAATAAATAAGTGCTGCGCCATTTTAAAGGAAAGGAAAAAAGTAAGCCTTTTTGCGGACATGAGCGTTCTGCAGGTGAATTTACAGGAAAAGAGCCCGTTTAGCGTTGGGGTAATGGAAGCGGTTAATCACTTGAGCTTCCCTTATAGGGCTGTGGTCATTTTGCGGTATCTGGAGGGCTACAGTCAGAAGGAGATTGCCCAAATACTCAATTGTCCCGTGGGAACGGTCAAATCCCGCCTGAATGCTGCCCTGAAGAAGTTAAAGGCCGATTTGAAAGGGCAGGGGCTCTGGCACCTGGTCAAGGAAGAAGAGGTCTATGAACTGTAAGCGCGTTCAAGAGCTTCTGGAATCTTATTTTGCCGGAGAGCTGAACCAGCTCCAGAAAGTTTTATTGGAGAAGCATGTGGCCAGTTGCCAGAGTTGTAGTAATATCCTGAAGGAGGAAAAGTCCTTTCTTGCCTTACTCGGAAAAGGATTAAAAGCGGGAGCAGAAAGCCTTCCATCCCTTCCACTTAACTGGAACGCTATCCTTAATTTTAAACCAAAGAGGGGTTACTTGCGCTTTGCGCCAACTTTTGCGCTGATTTTTGTTCTGATTGCCTGTATTTTTACTGTTCTTTCGCCTTTCCCGGGCAACTTGTTCGGTCCATCCGAGGGCCCTTCTTCTGCCAATAAGACAGAAATCATCGCTTCTCGTGATTCTGGCTATCCGCATAGTCCTCCGAGCGAAGAAGGGACTAACTGGCGTCTCGGATTTTATTAATGAGCTCTTAAGGAGGTGATTGAAGGGAGAAAAGAGGGTGTTTCTTGTAAGTCTGGGAATTAAGTAACAAGGAGGAGTGAGAATGAAGAAAGCTTTAGTACTGGTGATTGCAGCGTTGTTGGTTCTGACGTTGGCCTATGCCCCTAAAGTGGGAGCGGTAACGCTTTCCGACATTTCCGGCCATCCCTTTGAGAAAGAGATCACCAAGCTGGTGGAGGCCGGAGTGGTTTCCGGTTTCCCGGATGGTACATTCAAGCCTGAGCAGGAAGTGACCAGAGCCCAGTTCGCCAAATTGGTGGCTGTGGCTTTCGGACTGAACACCACCGGCTTTACCACCTCCACCTTCAATGATGTCCCCGCTGACCACTGGGCCTTAGGTTACATTGAGGCCGTAGCAAACAAGGGCTGGGTGAAAGGCTTCCCGGATGGCGGTTTCCATCCTGAAGAGAACATCACCCGCGAGCAGATGGCCACATTGGTGATCCGTGTCCTGGGCCGTGAGGAAGACGCCAAGAAGTATCAGGAAGCCTTCGTTCAGGCCAACGACTGCGCCGCTGTTTCCGAGTGGGCATGGGGTGCTGTGACCATCGCTTACCACTCTGATGTCCAGATCCTCACCTACCATACTGGAAGGACCATTGATCCCCAGAAGCCCGCTACCCGTGGCGAGACCGCTTACGCTGTCTATCATGCCATGAAGCCCCCGACGCCGGGCGGCCAGATCGTCATTGGTATGGCTCAGGAGCCCGCCAAAATGTATCCCTACCACAACAACATGGCGGCCAAGAGCATGATTTTGAACTGCACTCTTGACGGCTGGATTGGTGTAGCCCCTGAGGGCAAAGGAGCTGAGCAGAAGGGCGTTTACTACCCGATCTTTGCCCAGGAAGTTCCTTCCCTCGAGAACGGCCTGGTGAAGATGAATGAGGATGGAACCATGGAAGTCACCTGGCACCTGCGCAAGACCCCTGTCTACTGGTCTGACGGCGTTCAGGTTACCTTAGACGATGCTATCTTTGGCCACGAAGTGTTGATCAACGAGGCCATTCCTGCTGACTCCCGTGACCCGGAGGATTCGGTCAAGAGCATAGAGAAAGTTGATGACTATACCCTGAAAGTCGTTTACACTGCTGAGAAGTCTGCAGCAGTTTATGGCCCTGCTTTCTCTCTGGCCAAGCACAAATATGGGGATCTGGTAGCTACCAACCCCGAGGGCTTCTTCCGCTCCGATGTGAACACCTATCCCTTGGGGCATGGCGCCTACAAGATTGACTCCTGGACCGTGGGTTCCTCTATGACCCTTTCTGCCCGCGACGACTACCACTTCGGCAAGCCCAACATCAAGAAGCTCATCTGGCTCTTCATCCCCGATGCCTCCACCATCTATGCCCGTATCGCTTCCGGTGATTTAGACCTGACCATTCCCGGTATTGGCGTTACTACTGCTACCGCTATTGACAACCTCAACGCTATCCCGGGAGTTGTTTACGAGCTTCACCCCTCCACCTACACCGAGCACATAGAATTCAACCTCTGGAACTACGATGGCGTGAAGCACGCCATCTTCAACCCTCCCGATGATCCCGAGTCCGGCCGCAAGGTGCGTCTGGCTATCGCTAATGCTGTGAACAGAGAAGAGGCTTCTGATAAGCTCTACAAGGGCTACGAGCCGCCAGCCTTCTCCGTGTGCCCGCCCGCTGTGGCTATTGTCTACGTGACCGCTGAAGAAATTGGTTTAGACCTCGTTCCCACCTACAACCCGGAAAAGGCTAAGCAGCTCTTAGATGAGGCTGGCTGGAAGGACACCGATGGAGATGGAATCCGCGACAAAGCCGGAAAGAAGCTTGAAGTTCAGCTCTCCACCACCAACAGGACTGACCGTCAGCAGATGGCCACAATCTGGCAGGAGAACCTGAAGGACGTGGGCATCAAGGTCAACCTGGACTTCAAGCCCGGTGGAGTATTCTTCACCGACACCTGGGCTGGTTACAAGCGCGGCTACCCGGACATGGTTGAGTTTGCCTGGGGTTCTACTGATCCCCGCTACCCTGTGACCGATGTCTTCCGCGGCGACCGCATTGCCTGGCCTGAGAACCCACAGGGCCAGAACTACTGTGGTTGGGCTAACCCCGAGTACGACAAGTGGGCCCAGATAATCCAGGACACCTTCGATGTCGCCAAGGCCAAGGAGGCCAACCTGAAGGCGCAGCAGATCCTTCTTCAGGATATGCCAGTGGTACCTTTGCTCTTCACCGCTGACGCTGCTTTGTACAAGGCTCGTCTCCAGGGCATCGACGATCCCAACTGGGGCTCCATCACCTGGAACGTCGCCAACTGGTACTGGGAGTAAAGCTTAGTTACCGTAAGAATGTGAGGTAAAGTGTGGTAGCCCCTTTCGGGGCTACCACACTTAAAAAGGAAAGTTGAAATTTAGTTAAAAATTTAGTAAATAAGGGAAAAATATTGGGAATTAAAAGAAAAAGATAATAGTAAGAACGAACGAAGGAGAGTATTAAAGTGTTTACCTATATAATGCGCAGATTTTTACAGATGATCCCCATCCTGATTCTTATCTCCATCCTCACCTTTTTGCTCCTGCGCTTGGCCGGCCCTGATCCTGCTGAATATATGATCATGGCCAATCCTCGCATTCACCTAGAAGACGTGTTGAGAGAGAAAATTAGATTGGGGTTGGTGGACGCCTCCGGCAAGCCTCTGCCGCTCTATATTCAGTATTTTCACTGGCTCAAGCAGATTATGCAGGGCGAGTGGGGGTGGTCCCGAATCTGGCCGAGCCAGACGGCCTTCGGAGCAATAACACTCTTTTTGCCCAACTCCCTCATTTTGATGGGTTTCTCCCTTTTAATCTCCTTAATTATTGCCATACCAATTGGGATTTATTCCGCTTTGAAGCAATATTCGTCCTTCGATTACGCTTTTACCACTCTATCCTTTTTGGGGATGTCCCTCCCCACCTTCTGGCTGGGCTTGATGTCCATTATCATCTTCCACCTTATACCCTCACGCCTCTTAGGTTTTCCTCTTTTTCCTGCCGGAGACATCATGTCCTTTGGAAAACCATACCAGGGGCTTTTTTACGACCGGGTATGGCATCTTTTCCTTCCCACTATGGTTCTGGCAATTTTCAACATGGCGACCTGGACGCGATACATGCGTTCCTCGCTTCTTGAGGTCATCAGGGCTGATTACGTGCGCACAGCTCGTGCTAAGGGGCTCCCCGAAAATAAGGTTATTTACAAACACGCCCTGCGCAACGCCCTCATCCCCATGGTCACCATTTTGACCCTTTCTATTCCTGGACTTTTTGGCGGTGCCGTGATCACGGAAACTGTTTTTGCCTATCCGGGCGTTGGCCGCATGCTTTATCAGGCAGTACTCGGGCACGATTATGCGGTGGCTATGACCGACATCTTGTTTTTGGCCGTCGTCACCATCATTTTTAACCTCGTGGCTGACATTATGTACGCGGTCGTAGACCCGAGAATACGTTACTCATAGGAGGAAAAAATGGCAGTCGCTGATGTTACCTTAGAATTAGCTCCATCCTTCTCCTACTGGCAGATGGTTTGGACCCGCTTCCGCAAGCATAAACTGGCTATGTTTGGGGCAGCGATTATCCTTTTTATGTTTTTTGCCTGCTTTATCGGTTATCCTATCTACGCGCACTTTACAGGCAACGCTTACGTAGGTCAGGATTTGTCCTATCGCTATCAGTTGCCCACAGCTTCTCACTGGTTTGGCACGGACGACCTGGGCAGGGATGTGGTGGCGCGCATCCTTTATGGAGGAAGGATCTCCATCCTCGTAGGGTTTATCTCCGCGATCACTTCTGTAATTTTGGGATCCCTGATCGGCGTTGTTTCTGGATACTTCGGGGGCTGGATCGATGAGGCCCTGATGCGCTTCACCGACGTGATGATGTCTCTGCCTTACATTCCACTTTATCTTGTTCTGGCTATGGCCTTTGGACCTGGGTTCTGGACATTAGTGGGGATTTTCATAGCTTTCGGCTGGATGGGCGATGCCAGGCTTGTGAGAGGGGTTGTGCTTTCGCTTAAGAACATGGAGTTCGTGGAGGCAGCCAGAGCTGTTGGCGCTTCCAACTGGAGGATTATGCTTCGCCACCTTCTTTTAAACTCCATGGCCCCAATTATCGTTTCTACCACCCTGATGATGGGAGGAAACATCGTGTCTGAGGCTGCCTTGAGCTATCTGGGACTGGGTATTCAGCCTCCCATGCCTTCCTGGGGAAATATCCTGCAAACCGCAGCCGAGTACATTTTTGCCCCGGGTAACGGGCCCTTGTTGATCTTCTACCCTGGCTTCTTCATTTTTATCACCGTTCTTTCCTTTAACTTCATGGGTGACGGTTTAAGGGATGCCCTGGATCCCCGCTTAAAGATCTAAATACCAATTGCGAATGAGGTGAAGAATTGAAGGACCAAGTACTACTTGATGTCAAAAACCTTAAAACCTACTTTTACACTGATGAGGGTGTTGTTCCCGCTGTAGACGACGTAAGCTTCTCGCTTTATACCGGGGAGACCATGGGCCTGGTGGGAGAATCGGCCTGCGGCAAGAGCGTCACATCGTTATCGATTATGCAGCTTATTCAGAGCCCTCCCGGAAAGATAATTGGCGGGGAGATCTGGTTCAAAGGAGAGAATTTGCTGAAGAAGCATCCCCAGGAAATGAGAAAAGTCCGTGGCTCAGAGATCTCCATGATTTTCCAGGAGCCCATGACTTCCCTTAACCCCGTCTACACGATGGGGAACCAGATATCTGAAGCTGTGATGCTCCACCAGGGAGTTTCGCACCATGAGGCATGGAAGAAGACCATTGAGATGCTTGAGCTTGTGGGAATTCCCTCACCTGAACGCCGAGCGAAAGAATATCCGCACCAGATGAGCGGAGGGATGAGGCAAAGGGTGATGATAGCCATGGCCCTTTCCTGCAATCCCGACCTTTTAATTGCAGACGAGCCTACAACTGCTTTAGATGTAACTATACAGGCGCAGATACTGGAACTGATGAAATCGCTCAAGGAAAAACTGGGCATGGCCATTCTACTCATCACGCACAACCTGGCTGTTGTGGCGGAAATGGCAGAGCACATAGCCGTAATGTACTCAGGTAAGATTGTCGAGTATTCTGTGGCGCGAGAGATTTTCAAATCCCCTCGTCACCCCTATACCAGTGGGCTTCTAATCTCCATTCCTCGTCTCGATCGAAAGCGCACCAAAGACCCGCTGCCCACAATCCCCGGCGTGGTACCAAACCCTTACAATATGCCCAAGGGATGCGCTTTCAATCCGCGGTGCTCTTTTGCACAGGATAAATGCCGCCAGGAAATGCCCGAGCTTGAGGAGATCTCGCCTAATCACTGGGTGCGTTGCTTTTATCCACTTGGACCCGGAGGAGCTTAAAGATGGAAAGCATCAAACAAAGTCAGGATTCCGTATTCATTAAAGTAAACAATCTGGTCAAGTATTTCCCGATTGTTCGAGGAATTATTGGCCGTCACGTGGGAGACGTAAAAGCGGTCGATGGCATCAGCTTCGAAATTCCCAAAGGAAGGACCCTCGGTTTAGTAGGAGAAAGCGGAAGTGGTAAAACGACCGTGGGACGAACTATGCTCCGTCTGATGGAGCCCACGAAAGGCGAAATGTGGTTTGAAGGCAAGAACGTGTTCAAGATGAAGCCGAACGAGCTCAGGGTCCTTCGAAGGGATATGCAGATCATCTTTCAGGACCCGTTCGGTTCCCTCAACCCAAGGTTTCCAGTGGGTGACATCATCGGTGAACCTCTCCTGGTTCATGGCCTGGGAAACAAAAAAGAAAGGGAGGAGAGGGTAAAAGAGTTGATGGAAATTGTCGGGCTTCGCCCAGAGTATCTTCGTCGTTATCCCCATGAGTTTTCTGGAGGACAGAGGCAGAGGATCGGCATTGCCCGCGCCCTGGCCATGAATCCAAAATTCATCGTTGCCGACGAACCTGTCTCCGCGCTGGACGTTTCCATTCAATCACAGATTATCAACCTGCTTCTGGAGCTCCAGGGGCGGTTCAACCTCACTTACCTGTTCATCGCCCATGACCTGGCAGTGGTCAAACATATGTCCGACCGCATAGCTGTGATGTACCTGGGCAAGCTAATGGAAACTTCCGATAACGAGGACCTTTTTGGCAATCCCTTGCACCCTTACACGCAGGCCTTGCTCTCCGCTGTTCCCGTTCCTGACCCAGACGTGAAAAAGCAAAGGATTATCCTTCAGGGTGACATCCCCAGCCCAATCAATCCGCCAACAGGTTGTGTCTTTCACACCCGATGCCGCTACCGATTTGAGCCCTGCGACAAGGAAATTCCTCAAGCCACAGATGTCGGCCACAACCACAGAGTTTGGTGCCACTTAATAGCTCGTCAGGTATGAAGTTGACGCCCCTCGACCTGACCCGGAAAGAATTTTCCGTCTCATTCCGGGGCTATAACAGGGCTGAGGTTGATGAGTTCTTAAGCAGCCTCGCTTCTGATTATGAAACGCTTTTCAGGGAGAATGCCAGCCTCAAAGGAGAGATAAGCTCCCTCGCTGGGAAACTTGAAGAGTACAGAAGCATGGAGGAAAACCTTAAAAACTCGCTACTCCTCGCTCAAAAGGTCGCTGAGGAGGTAAAGAACAATTCCCAAAAAGAGGCAGAAATAATCCTAAACCAGGCCCGGATAAAGGCAGAAAAAGCTCTGGAAGAGGCAAGCAGGAAGCTTGAAGAGACGCGGTTTTTGTACCAGCGGGTCAGGGCTGAGCTCCGGTCTTTGATTCGCACGTTTTCTGAAATTCTTGACCGGACAGAAGGGCAGGGTGGGGGAGAAGCGTCTCCTTAAAGTAAAAGTCCTGCCCTCAAGCAGGGAATCAGTAGTCAGGCCAACGGGGCTGGATTCGTTCATCGTGCAAGTCAAATCTCCGCCCCTGGAAAACCGAGCTAATGAGGAGTGCCTGAAAAAGTTATCAGAGCACTTAAATTGTGGGCTTAATGCTCTTAGAATTTTGCGCGGAGCGCGCTCAGTTCATAAAATAATAGAATGGAAAACGGGCAAATGAAGCGTTCAAAGTTGTTCCTTAGGGCCGGGATCTTCCTCCTGGTACTGCTGTTTATGTTCTCGGGGTTTACCCTGAGCTCTTGCAGGAATACAACGATCGGCGGAGACCCCGAGGGAGTTATCAGGGCCTGGCTGGATGCCTGGTCAAAGAAGGACCTTGATACAATGCTTAATATGACCGCCGAACCCTTCAAGAAAGAGGTGGAGTTCTTCTACGGCAATGAATTCAAGCACTACGAGAAGCTAAATTACGATGACCTGAAAATCCAGGTGATAAAAGAGGGCCCTCAGAACGCCGAGGTAAAGACAGAATTCGTTGCAGTTCAGGAATCTGGCACGGACCCGATTTTTGGTGGTCAGTCGATGGTTACAAAAAGCGCCGTCCGTCATACCTTCGAGCTAATTCGTCAGGATGATAGGTGGTTGATAAAGTCAGTTAAGCGCGAGCCCGCTTCTTAATGCTATTTCTTCTAACAAACGACGATGGAGTGGATTCCCCTGGCTTAGAGAGCCTGGCAAAGTACCTGGCTGAGTTAGGTGAAGTCTATGCAGTAGCTCCGGAAAAGGAAAGAAGCGCTGCCGGTCACTCAATTACAATGCACAAACCTTTAAGGGCTCGGTTCCGCGGCCAGGTGGGGGAGAAAATAAAAGTCTGGGAAACCAGCGGTTCCCCAGCTGATTGTGTGGTTATCGGTTTTTTTGAGCTCCTTCCTGAGAAACCTGATCTGGTAATATCCGGCATTAATTTGGGACCCAACCTCGGGGAAGACCTTACCTATTCGGGCACCGTCTCCGCTGCCATGGAAGGTTATCTTTGCGACGTTCCTTCGATTGCTGTTTCCCTGGCCACTTTCGAAAACCCCATCTGGGAACCAGCCGCGATAATATCCAGAGAGATCGCCAGGCTTGTTGCTCTTTCCCCCGGTACCCTGCTTTTAAATGTCAATATCCCAAACCTAAGCTTGAAGGAAATAAAGGGTATTGCCTTGACCAGGCTGGGGAGACGGCGTTATTGTGGCAGGCTCACCCGGCGGACTGACCCTTTCGGCAGGCCTTATTACTGGATCGGGGGCGTTTTGGAGCAAAACAATCCCGAAAAGGGGACCGATACCTGGGCGGTTCAGAACGGCCTCGTGTCCCTAACCCCTCTATCGCTTGACCTTACCGATTACAGTATGCTTTCTTCCCTTGAACAAATGCGCAGAGCGCTTGAGGGACAAGCGTTGAAGTTATGATCCTTAGTATCACCTACTTTGTGGTCCTTTTTGTGGATCAGGTTTCCAAGGCCCTCGCTCTCTCTCTCCTCCCTTTTTTCTCTCCCCGGCCATTTTTGGGTAACATTATTTTTCTTACCCTGACCCGCAATAAAGGGGCAGCTTTTGGAATGTTCCCGGCGGCTTCGGTTTTGTTATTAATCCTTTCTACTTCAGTGGTTCTGGGAATTTTTTATTTCTCGAAAAAAATAGGAAAGCTCCCTGTACTTTACCAAATCGCCATAGCCATGGTTATAGGTGGAGCATCAGGAAACCTTCTTGACCGCCTGACTTATGGGGTCGTGGTAGACTTTATTGATTTTCGTATCTGGCCGGTTTTCAATTTTGGTGATTCCGCGATAGTAATAGGTGGGATACTTTTGGGTTTTTTGTTCCTGTTCTCACGACAATGGAAATAGAGATACCGGAACAATATTGTGGGCAAAGGATTGATACTGCCCTCTCTACCCTTCTGGGGCACAGTAGGCAGCACGTTCAGAAGCTGATCAGGGAGGGGTTAATCCTCGTGGAGGGAAAAACAGTGAAGCCATCGTACCTCCTGAAGGGCAGGGAAAGGGTTACAGTGGTCCTCCCGCCAGAAGAGAAATCTCTCCTTGAGCCTGAGGACATTCCCGTGGAAATACTTTACGAGGACGATTTCATAGCGGTGGTCAACAAACCCTCTGGCCTCGCAGTTCACCCGGGAGCGGGAAGAAAAGCAAGCACACTGGTGAACGCCCTGCTCGCTCACTTCTCCCTACCCCAAAAGGGAGGCGATGTGCGACCTGGAATAGTGCACAGGCTTGATAAAGATACCTCAGGCTTGATCGTCGTTGCCAAAGATGAGCATTCTCTGATGGAACTTTCGCGGCAGTTCCGGGAAAGAACGGTTGAGAAAACCTACCTGGCACTTGTCCACGGGACTATTGCAGAGGAGGAGGGGCTGATAGAGGTTCCCATAGGTAGAGACCCTAAGAATCGGGTTAAATTTGCTCCTAGCCTTAAAGGCAAGAGAGCTCTCACTGAGTTTCTCGTTTTAAAGAGATACCGTGACTATACTTTGCTCAAGCTGAAGCCTGTTACGGGAAGGACGCATCAGATCCGGGTTCACCTTTCTTTCATAGGTCATCCCGTTGTGGGAGACCCTGTTTATGGTCGGCCCAACCCCTGGCGCAAGGTGGGGCAGTTGCTCCATGCCTATTCCCTCGTTTTTATTCACCCCGTGACCGGGAAAACGCTTCGTTTTGAGGCGCCATTGCCCCAGGATTTCCAGGCTATCCTTGAAGGCCTTGACAAATTGCCAGATATTGGGAGATTTTAAGGGGTGATTTTCCTCGAAAGGACATAAAAGCGTGGACATTAAATTAATAAATATTGGGTTCGGAAATATTGTTGCTGCAAACAGGGTAATCGCCATCCTTTCCCCTGACTCAGCTCCGGTGAAGAGGATTGTGGCAGAGGCGAGGGCGGAAAAGATGCTGATTGATGCTACCTACGGGCGCAGGACGCGCGCCGTCATCATCACTGATTGCGGCTATGTGATTCTTTCCCCTGTCCAGCCCGAGACAGTAGCCAGCAGGTTCGAATCAGAGGAGGAGGGCGCTCAGTAAAAATGTCGGTTCCCAACCTGATTTTGGTCATTTCTGGACCATCAGGGGTAGGCAAGGGAACGCTTGTCAACCATTACCTTGCTCGCCATCAGGATTCCTTTCTCTCCATTTCCCTGACTACCAGGAAGCCAAGACCCGGTGAGATTAACGGCAAAGACTATTACTTTGTCTCTCGCGAAGAGTTCCAGGAGCACGTAAAGAGCGATAGACTTCTGGAATGGGCAGAAGTTTTTGGAGACATGTATGGAACCCCGAGAGGCCCCGTGGATGATGCCTTAAGCAAAGGGCAAGATGCTCTATTGGAGATCGATGTCCAGGGCGGCCTGCGTGTTAAAAGCAAAGCCCCAGAGGCGGTACTCGTATTTGTCCTTCCTCCCTCCCGGAAAGAGCTTAGAAGGAGGCTTCTGAATAGAGGTACTGAAAGCCAGTCTCAGCTGGAATACAGGTTGCAGGTAGCAGAAGTTGAATTCAAGCACTTATCCTACTATGATTATTACCTCATAAACGACCGTTTGGATGAGGCGGTGGCTGACCTTGAAAAAATTGTTTTTGTGGAGAAGCATCGCGTATCCAGGGTTAGTCACTTGTGGGTAGAAGGAGGAGATTCCCTTGCTGGATCCGGATCTGGAGAGCTTGCTTAAATCTGTTGGAGGAAATAAGTATAAACTGGCGGTAATTGCCGCCAAGCTGGCACACAAAATTGAACTGGAAGGTAAGGCTTCCAGCGTTAAACCTTTATCTCTGGCCCTTAGCCTTCTCAAAGAGAACAAGCCTGATTTAAACCGCAAGGCGTGAAGGATTTCCCTCACTTCTTTAAAATTTTCCTGGACGTCCCTCTCCCGCAAGGAGAGGGACTTTACACTTATGGGAGCCAGGAAGCCCTCATTTGCGGAGAAAAGGTCCTGGTTCCCTTTGGCAGGGGAACGAAGACTGTGTCGGGCTACGTGCTCGGGGAAGGGGAACCCAGGGAAGCGAAACCTGTCTATTCAAGAACAGGCCAGAAGTATTTCGATGAAGTAAGAGCAGGCCTGATTCTCTGGATCTGGTCCCACTACCTTTCCTCCTCACGCTCTCTGTTGGGCTACCTGTCGCCCCAGATCTTAGAGGAATCCCTGAAAAAGGTACAGCTTAATCTGAGCCTTGGCGATTCTTCTCAAACCACCAAAGACCTTAAATCCCCAGGGTTGAGGAAGGCTTTCTCTTTTCTGTTAGAGAGAGGGGGAAGCGCTTATCTTGAGGAAATACCCTACCGCAGGTCCATTGCTTCCCTTGAGAAAAAGGGGCTGGCCAGAGGGGAGCTTGAACAACTTAAAGGGCAGGAAAAAACCTGGGAGAAATCAGAACGTTGCCTGTTCTGGGGACCATGGAAGGAACAGCTCAGGTTCCTCATGGAGAAGCTGCAAGAGGCGCTTGACTCAGGTAAGCAAACCCTGGTGCTTTTGCCGGAAAATTCCCTGATAAGCCCCTTGGTCGAGATTTTAAAAAAGCAAGGAATAAGTTCTCTTGAATATAGCGGTGATCTGGGCGCTCGAGAAAAAAGGAAGGTGTTTTTCAGCTCTCAGAACGATCCGCGCTCAATAATCCTGGGCACCTGGGTATCGCTGTTTTTACCCTTTTTTCGTCTAGGAGGAATTTATGTGCTCCATGAAGAAAGCAAAGTTTATCGCATTCTAAGCCCCCCGCATTTTCATGCAGTTAAGGCAGCGAAGGCCCTGGCGAAGCTTTCCGGAGCCTCGCTGGTTCTCTTCTCTCGAGCGCCTTCCCTGGAATCCTACCTCGATACCTATCAAGACTTGAAGCTTATAAAAAAGGAAACCCCGGCAATTAAAAGGGAGGTAGTAATCCACAGGGGAAATAAAGGTCTTGCGCCCAGTGTTTTAAGAACTGTCCAGAAGTTTTCACAGGAAGGAAAGCGTTCCCTGATTTTTTTAAATCGCAAAGGCTACGCCAACATTTTACACTGCGAGGATTGTGGGGAAGACTTCAATTGCCCGTACTGCAGCGTTCACCTTACTCCTCACGTTGAGGAGCTAATTTGCCACTATTGCGGGTACAGAGCTCAAATTCCCCTGTACTGCCCCAGATGCCATGGGACGAACCTTAAAACCAGGGGGGTTGGCCTGGAAAAACTGGAAAGCCTGCTGAGGCCTCTTATGGGGGATTCCTTGCTCAGAGTGGATTCCGAGGTGATTAAAAGCAGGAAGGGCATCGAGGAGAAGGTGAGGTCTTTCAGGGAAATCCCAGGTTCTGTTTTGCTGGCCACGAGTATTCTCCAAGGACATGCCGTCCCCCCTGTTTCCTTGGTAGTTTTAATTAACCTGGATTACTCGCTGGGTCTGCCCTACTACACGGCAACCGAAAGGGCCTTCCAGCTACTGAAAAACCTGGAATCCCTGGCTTTAGAAAAATTGATGGTCCAGGTATCCAGCCCATTGAGCCTCAATTGGCTGGAGGAAGATTTTTACCTGGAAGAGCTAAGGGCACGCAAGGAAGCTGGCTTTCCTCCCTACAGAAGGATCCTTCGCCTGCTCTTTGAAGGAGCACCGGAAGAGCTGGTCTGGGAAGCCGCAAGAAAAGTGAGAGGGGCTATTGAGCAAACTTCCGAGTTCTTATTGACAGACCCTATTCCCTGCATGCACTACAAGATTAAAGGAAAATGGCGCGTGGAAATGCTGATGCGTTTTCCGAATGGGCCCATTCCGGAGGATTTCAGGAAAATACCGAAAATTTCTCTTCCGAAAGGGGTGCAATTACAATTACAATTAGAGCCAGAGGAGTTGGACTGATGAGGACGGTTTTTTTTGGCACACCTGAATTTGCGCTCCCCGCGCTTAAGAGGATCTCAGCCTCTCCCTGGAAGCCGTCCTTCTGTGTTACCAAGCCTGACGCTCCTCAGGGGAGAGGACTTAAGCTGAAACCCACTCCCGTGAAGGAGGAAGCATCCAGGCTGGAGATTCCTGTTCTAACTCCCCAATCCCTATCAAGCGCCGAATTTATCCAGGAGCTGAAAGCGGTTGATCCCGACCTCTTTATCGTGGTTGCTTTCCCGATTATCCCGATGGAAGTCCTTGCCCTTCCCAAGATCGGCTCCCTGAACATTCACCCTTCCTTGCTTCCTAAGTTTCGTGGCCCTGCCCCGGTAGAAAGGGCAATAATGGCCGGGGAGAAGATAACTGGGGTGTCAATATTTATGCTCGCGGAGAAGGTTGATCAGGGACCGGTTCTCGCCCAAAGGGAAGTTGTAATTGACCCTGAAGAGACCGGGGGGGAGCTGAAAAAGCGCCTCGCGATGACCGGAGCGGAATTGCTTTTAGAACTTTTGCCACGGCTGGAAAAAGGAGAGATTTTCCCGATGAAGCAAAGGGCTGATGAAGCTTCCTGGGCTCCAAAGATCAGGGAAAGCGACTGCTTGATAAACTGGACTGACCATGCAGAAAAAATCAGAGACCTTATCCGTGCCCTGAACTCGTCTCCCGGAGCCCATACCTTTCGTCAGATGAAGGGGAAATCAGTGAGAATTAAGATATGGAAAGCCGCTCTGAGCAATAAAATACTATCCCCAGGCCAGGTCCTCGTTGAAGGAGAGGAGATTTTTGTGGGCTGTGGAGAGGGCTCATTGAAAGTCGAGGTCTTACAGTTAGAAGGAAAAAAGGCGTTGTTAGCACCCATCTTCCTTTTGGGTAACAGGGTAACGTCTGGAGAAATATGGGGCTAATTTTAGACCTGAGCCATGAGGACTTGAGTCGCTACTTGAAGGGCTTGGGCGAGCAAGGCTACCGGGCCGACCAGGTCTGGGAATGGATTTTCAAGAGAAAAACTCTGTCCTTCGAAGAGATGACCAATTTGCCGATCAACTTGAGGAAAACGCTCAGCGCTGAGTTCCTTCAATTTCCCGAGCTGATCAGGGTCTCAATTTCCAGGGACAATACGGTGAAGTATCTCTGGCGGATGAAGGACGGGGAGCTTGTGGAAAGCGTCCTTTTGCACTACCTGACCTCTCACAGGAATTGGGTTTCCGTCTGCGTCTCCACCCAAGCTGGGTGCCCGATAAAGTGCTCTTTCTGCCAGACTGGACTCAGCGGGTTCCGGAGAAATTTGACCCAGGGAGAGATTCTGGCCCAGATTATAGGCATGGAGATAGAAAGTGGGGTTTCGGTCTCTCGCGTCCTTTTCATGGGGATGGGAGAACCACTTTTAAATTTTAAAGAGACCTTAGGGGCAATAGAGGTCCTCATGCAAAAGGAATCTTATGGCTTGAGCGGGAGAAGGATCACACTCTCCACAGCGGGCCCGGAAGAGCTTGAAAGATTCCTTCAAGAAGGAGCAAGGGTTGAGGTTGCCTATTCCCTTCACACCCCTGATGACGAGCTCCGAAAAAGTCTGATCAAGTACCCCAGGCTTCTTCCGGTGGAGAAAGCCCTTTCTCTTTTGTTGAAGTACCAATCTGAGTACCAGAGGAGGGTTTCAGTAGAGTACCTCTTGCTTAAGGGGATAAACGATACGGAAGATCACGCCAGGAGCTTGGTTAAGCTGCTCAGAGGCAAGCCATTTTTCGTGAACCTTTTGCCCTTTAACTCTTGCCCCGGCTCAAAATTTTCAGCCTCCAGCCCAGAGTTAATGAGGGAATTCAAACAAACTTTAATCAGGGCCGGGATAAAGGCCGCGATAAGAAAACCCAAAGGATTGGAAATTCAGGCTGCCTGTGGACAACTCCGTTTAAAAACGCTTGACGAGCATAATATTCCTGTGGATAATTAATTTTTGGACAATGGGGTGCCCTTAAGGGCTGAGAGGAGTTAGTGCCGACTCCAACCCATAGAACCTGAACTGGGTAATACCAGCGTAGGGAAATACGAACGGAAAAATAGCTCCTATGCTGGGAGCTTTTTTCTTAAAGGAGGTTAGAGAATGGAAATAGGCACGATTGGTTGGATTTCCTTTGGAGCCGCTTTCTTAGCGGGGGTCATTCTAATTGTGTTTCAAATCAGGAACCTCAAGACCAGGGATTGGGTAGAGATCGGCATCATGCTCGCTCTCTGTTTTGCCCTGAAGTTCATCTCCAAACAGTTGATTCCCTCTTTCAGAGTCTGGGCACAGGGAGGCTCAATTACCCTCGCTTCCATGGTGCCAATTTTCTACCTGGCCCTGAAAAGGGGATGGGCAGTAGGCGCTTTCGCGGGCGTGATTTACAGCCTATACGATTTCCTGCTGGCGCCCTTCTTTTTCCACCCGGCCCAGTTCTTCCTGGATTATCCCATCGCCTTTGGCCTTCTGGGCTTAGCTGGTGTCTGGAGAAAAAATTATGCCCTATCTATCACCCTTGGGGGTTTGGGCAGGCTTTTTGCCCACTTCCTTTCCGGGGTAATCTTCTTTGCCAGCTATGCACCAGAGGGGTGGAACCCCTGGCTCTATTCCCTGGCTTACAACAGCAGCTACATGGTGCCTGAAATTCTGATTTCAGTTTACGTAATGTCCCTTGTCTGGCCGCGCCTCAAATGGGCACAGCAGACCGCTCTTTGATTTTTCTGGGTGGGGAGCCGGTCCCCCTTTCCCGATGGGAAAGGCTGGTCCCCGGCTCCCTCCTGATAGCCTGCGACAGCGGGACGATACTTCTTTTGGCCAATGGTCTTTATCCTCACGTCTTCATCGGGGACCTCGATTCCCTTGAAGAAAGCGCTATTTCCCAGATTAAACCCCACCTTAAAGAATTTTTGCCCTTTCCCAGAGAAAAAGATAAAACAGATTCCGAGCTCGGCGTGGAGTATGCGATAAACGCAGGAGCCGAGGAAATCGTGCTCATAGGTGGTCTGGGCAAAAGAATAGACCACACCCTGACCAATATTTTGTTGCTTCTAAAAATCCAAGAAGCGGGCAAATCTGGATACATTCTCGATGCGAAACAGAAGGTTTCGCTTTTACCAGACCATTTCCTCTACGAAGGTCGTCCCGGATTAATGTTTTCGCTTGTGCCGCTTTCCAAAACAGAGAAAATTACCATTTCGGGCGCGCATTTCCCCCTGGTAAATGGGGGAATTAAACCGGGAAATGGCCTTGGGCTCTCAAATTTTATGGAGGGTAACTGGCTGGAGATAAAAAAAGAAGGAGGACCAATCCTTCTGGTCCTCCTTGATTAATTTAAATTAATTTATACGACCCTCTGAACTTTTCCTGCTTTCAGACATTTAGTGCAGACGGTGATGGTTTGCACTTTCCCTTTCCAGAGAGTTTTCACTTTTTGTAGGTTTGGCTTCCAGGTCCTCTTCGTGCGCACGTGAGAATGGCTCACATTGCAACCGGTGGCCTGAGCTTTGCCGCAGACAGCACACTTGGCCATATATTAATCTCCTCAAGCTCAAATTTTCTCATAGCATATCATAAACCCAGGGTGGTTGGCAAAAGGCCGATGCTCTGTTAGAATTTTCCATGTTATGGGACAGGAATTAGGAAAAATTTTCCTGACGCGTGAAGCGCTTGCCAAGATTGCAGGCATTGCTTGCAGCGAGTGTTACGGGGTAGTTGGCATGGCCAAAAAAACCCCGGGGGAATTAATTGAAGCCCTTCTGGGAAAGGAAAACATCACTCAGGGAGTTAACGTTAAAATCAAGCCTGAGGGAATAGGCTTTACCCTATTTGTCATCCTTCTTTATGGAGTTAGGATTTCCGAGGTGATTGCCAACATCAGGGAGCAGGTGAAGTATCACATCGCTTCGATGACCCACCTGGAGAACTTTAATATTGATGTTGTAGTTTGCCATGTAAAGGTCGTCAATAATAAAGGATAATGGAAGAAGAAAACGGGCTTGGCTTCATTGATTTATATTCGCTTTTGACAGCCGCTTCCCGTAATCTGGAAAACAACATTGATAACGTGAACGCCTTAAATGTTTTTCCAGTTCCCGACGGGGATACGGGTACAAATATGCATTTGACCTTGAAGGCCACCCTGGAGGAACTGGATCGCCGAAAACCTGCCTCCATGAAGGAGTTTGCCGAAGCAATAGTGAAAGGCTCCCTCCTTGGGGCGCGGGGCAATTCTGGAGTAATCCTTTCCCAACTATTTCGGGGCCTCTGCCGCTCTCTGGACAATAAGGAAAGGGTTACCCCGGCGGATATGGCTGAAGCCTTTCAAGAAGCGGTGAAAGCCGCATACCAGGCTGTAATGAAGCCCGTGGAAGGAACAATCCTGACTGTGGCGCGGGAAGTTAGCCATGCTGCCTTCCAGGCGAAGGAATCCACCTGGGAGAATTTTTTTGAGGAAATCATAAAAGCTGCCCGATCCTCATTGAGCAACACTCCCAATTTATTGCCTGTGCTTAAAGAAGCTGGGGTTGTTGATGCAGGTGGCCAAGGGCTCTATTATTTGCTGGAGGGCGCAGGGGCCTACCTCCGAGGGGAGAAACCACAAGAGCAGGTGGGAACGGTCGCCGCGTTCTCAAAAGATGAGGAGTTCATAGAGTACCGCTATGACGTGCAGTTCCTGATCAGGGGCCTCAATTTAAAAATGCAGGCCATTGAGGAAGAACTGAAGCCCTTAGGAGACTCTTTGCTCGTTGTAGGCTCTGAAGACCTAATCAGGGTACACATTCACGTGCACGACCCTTTCAAGGTCCTGGAAAAGGTGGCCCAGTTTGGCTCCCTGGACAAACTTTCATTAGAGGATATGTGGCAGCAGCACGAAGAGTTCAAGAAGTTTTCTGAACCCAAAAAAACGGGGGAAATTGGTTTAGTAGTGGTCTCCTACGGCACCGGGTTCGAGGAAATCTTTACCAGCCTCGGAGTTTCCGAAGTCGTAAGAGGGGGACAGTCTATGAACCCTTCCTGTGGGGAAATTCTTGATGCCGTGAACTCCCTTGGTAACGAGGAGGTTATCGTTTTGCCCAACAATCCCAACGTTATCGGAGTAGCCATTCAGGCCAAAGCCCTGGCCAGGAAGAGAGTAGGGGTCGTACCCACGAGAAATTTACCCCAGGGAATTTCCGCCTGCTTGGCTTTTCAGCCCAACAAGGCTCTCGACGAGAATATTCAAACCATGGAGAAAGCCATTGAGAACGTGAGCTGTGGAGAGATAACCTACGCTATTCGAGAGGGAAACTTGAATGGTATCTCTTTTCAGGCTGGAGCGCTGATTGGCCTGATAAATGAGGGGCTGGTAACCGTGGGTGATGATCCTCACTCCGTCTGCTTTGAGGTGATCGAAAAGCTGCTGGCCCAGTACCCTGGGGCCACAATTCTCAGTGTGTATCGCGGCGAAGAAGTTCCCGAGGACGACGCTCAGGAAATGCTCCGGGAAATTGAGGAAAAACACCCGGATCTGGAAGTTGACCTCCTTTATGGGGGCCAGCCTTATTATTATTATATTGTCTCTCTGGAATAGTGAGCCAACTTCTCTCCTTAAAAGAGCTAAAATCCCCAGTCCAGTATGTAAAGGGCATAGGCCCCTCCAGAGCGAAAGCATTGTCCAATGCCGGAGTGAACACCTGCCTGGATCTGCTCTATTATTTTCCTCGAGCTTATCAGGATCGGACTCGTTTTTTGCCAATTCCCCTGGTTAAGGACAGGGAAATAGCTACGATAAAAGCTCGGATTGTCTCCGTTCAAGAGAACAGGCTGCGCGCTGGCCTCCACCTTCTCAGGGTCCTGGTTTCAGATGGGAGGGGTAGGGCGGAGGCAGTTTGGTTCAATCAGCCCTATCTCAAAAAGGAATTCGCCGCTGGTAGAGAAATAATCATTTCAGGAAGGGTATCGCGTCGCTTCGGCCCCATTCAGTTTTCCTCACCGGACTGGGAGATCATGGACGATGAAAAAGATCCCCTGCACACTGGAAGGATTGTGCCCATTTATCCTCTTACTGGAAGCCTCACTCAAAGGGCGTTCCGCAGAAAAATGAAAGAGGTAATGGATACCTATTCTTCGAGAGTCCCTGAATTCCTACCGCCTTCATTTTTGGCCTCTTACCATTTAATGCCCATTAGCCTTGCCTTATCTCAGATCCATTTTCCAGAAAGCCAGGATCTGCTTAACGAAGCTCGCAGGCGTTTCATCTATGAAGAACTTTTCCTTCTGCAGTTAGGTTTTGCTCTTCGCTGGTCAGAAAGAAAAAAAGGCGGCGGCATACCTTTCAAGACTGAAGGGGAGCTTACGGAGAAATTTTTGGCAAATTTACCCTTCGAACTGACTGAGGGACAAATTCAGGCGCTGGAAGAAATCAAGAAGGATATGCGCTCTGCCAAACCGATGAGCCGCCTCCTGCAGGGTGAAGTCGGGTCAGGCAAGACTGTCATCGCCTGCTACGCTATACTCGTGGCCGTTCAAAATGGCTATCAAGCCGTGTTAATGGCGCCCACGGAAATCCTTACCGGCCAGCATTACATGGTCCTGAAAGAGTTCCTCAGGGAACTTCCTGTAAAAGTGAGCTTGATCACCTCCGGGTTGAAGAAAAACAACAAGGAGGAGGTGATCGAAGGCTTAATGAACGGCTCGATCAATATTGTTGTCGGAACCCACGCCCTCCTGGAGAAAGAGGTAACCTTTAACCGCCTGGGCCTGGTGGTAATTGACGAGCAGCACCGCTTCGGAGTAGTTCAGAGAAAGTTGCTAAAGGAGAAGGGACCAAACCCCGACGTGCTCGTGCTTACAGCTACCCCCATTCCCCGAAGCCTGGCGCTCACACTTTACGGCGACTTTGACCTTTCCACCATAAGAGGGCTCCCTCATGGAAGGCAGCCCATAACAACTTACCTTGTGCAAACGTCCCGGGTACAGGACGTTTACAGCTTCGTGCGCCGGGAAATCAATAAGGGAAGACAGGCTTATGTAGTCTGTCCCCTGATTGAGGGCAAAGAGGAGGACGAGGCCGTTGCGGCGCAGGCCGCTTTAAAACTCAAGGAGGACTTAGAAAACAACGTTTTCCCCGATTTGCGCCTGGGGCTACTTCACGGTCGGTTGTCGCACCAGGAGAAAGAGGAAGTAATGGGGCTCTTTAAGGAAAATAGGATCCAGATTCTGATAACCACCTCTGTGATCGAAGTGGGCATAGACGTCCCTAACGCCACCGTGATGGTGGTCTGGAACGCCGATCGCTTTGGCCTGGCCCAGCTGCACCAGTTAAGGGGAAGAGTGGGAAGAGGAGTTCACAAATCCTATTGCATTTTGCTGGCAGACCCTAAAAACGAGGATGCCATTAAAAGGCTTGATGTAATGGTGCGCACGACTGACGGTTTTTTGATCTCAGCTGAGGACTTGAAAATTCGGGGGCCAGGGGAGTTTTTTGGCTTAGAACAGCACGGTAATCCGGAGTTAAAACTTGCAGACCTGTTTTCCCAGGAGACCCAGAAATATCTGGAGGATTGCCGCCAGCAGGCTTTTCTTTACGCGCAGGAGGGTGGCACACTTTTCCGGAGATTTCCCTTGCTGGGTCAGATGATGGCAAATAGGTTTCCCTTCGATTCCCAGTATGCAGAGATCGGTTAGATGCGGGTTCACGGTGGGCAATTCAAGGGAAGGAAGCTTTCTTTTCAACCCAGAAAGGGGCTACGGCCCACGGCCTCCAAGGTAAAGGGAGCGGTTTTTAATATTCTTGCCAGGCTGGTACCTTCAGCTTCGTTCCTTGACCTTTTTGCAGGGAGCGGAAGCATTGGCATTGAGGCTTTAAGCAGAGGGGCCAAATTTTGCGTTTTCATAGAGAAATCCAGGGTGAATGCCCAAACAATAAAGGAAAACCTGGAAAGAACCGGGCTAAAGGGCCTTGTCTTAACCCTTGATGTCAAAAGAGCGCTTCCTCGCTTGAGGGAAATGGGGCTCTTGTTTGACCTGGTTTTCCTCGACCCTCCATATGACATGGGTTTGGTGGACCAGACTTTGAGGGAACTTGCTTTGAACCAGTGTCTCACGATAAATGCTATAATTTTGGCGGAGCATTCGGTGCGAGAAAAGGTATCAGGAGCTGAGGATTTTGAACGGATCAAGGAATATCGGTACGGAGACACGATTTTGAGCCTCTGGCGCTGGAAAGGTAAATGATGGCGAAAGCTATTGTCCCAGGAAGCTTTGACCCGGTAACCTATGGGCATCTGGACATCATTCAAAGGGCGCAGAAGCTCTTTGGTGAGATCATCGTGGCCGTCCTGGAAAACCACACAAAGAAGTTTCTTTTCACAGTACAGGAGCGCATTGAGATGCTTGAAGAAGTCACCAGGGGCTGGCCGGGCATTCAGGTTGACCATTTTTCTGGTCTTCTTGTAACCTATATGAGAAAAGCGAGCGCACAGGTTATCGTCCGGGGATTAAGGGCGCTTTCTGATTACGAGTACGAGCTGCAAATGGCGCTCATGAACCATGAGCTGGATGACGATGTGGAAACGATTTTTCTTGCTTCTTCGGCGCACTACTCTTTTTTGAGTTCCAGCATGGTCAAGGAGGTCGCTTCCCTGGGGGGAAGAATTTCTGATTTTGTCCCTCCAATTGTTGAAGAACGCTTGAGGAAAAAATTTCTGGAAAGGGGCTGAAGGAAATAGGTATCTTAGAGATTATTGATGAAGTTGAAGCTTTGATAGACCAAGGAAAGAAGATCCCTTTTACCCATAATGTGACAATTAATATGGACAGGATGTTAGAATTGCTGGATCAGATTCGGGAGAACTTTCCTCAGGAGCTTTCCCAGGCTAAATTGGTGCTTCAAGAAAAAAGGGCAATCCTCGAAGAAGCTCAGCAGGAAGCTGAAAGGCTCATCCAGCAGGCTACCGCCAGAGCGCAGGCTTTAGTTTCCGAACATGAGATCCTTCAACAGGCCGAGGCTAAAAGCAAGGAGATTATTCAGAGGCGAGGGGAGGAGGCCAGGGCCCTTAAGAGAGACGCTGAAGCTTACGCGGAATCAGTTCTGGCAAAGTTGGAGACCTCCTTGGAAAAAGCTCTGAGCACTGTAAAAGCCTCACGCAGTCAGCTCAGGGCATCGATAACGCAGCCAGTTACCGCTTCACCTCAAGTAACAGGAAAAACTAACTCCTCTTCCGGCGCTTGAGGACTTTTAACTTAAACCCCGCCGTGCGGTGAAAAGGGGTGGTTAAGAACCTGCTCCTCGCAGGTGGGCTTCCTGACTGGGATAGGGGATGGTGATTCTCCCGCTAACGCCAGATTGGAATCCCGTTTCTTAAGTGTTGGCTCTAACCGCTACTCCCTTTAACACCAACATGGCAGGGCCAAATTTATATTAGACTTTTTCCTTCAAAGTTTCAAGCAAGTCGCGAGAAGGCAGTTCCTTCTGTTCGCCGCTTGCCATATCTTTTAAAAGAACGGTTCCCTTTTTGAGCTCTTCCTCACCGATAATGACCACGCACGGGAATCCCCTTCTTGAGGCATGTTTTAGCTGAGCGGAAAGCGTTTTTGCCCCAGAAAGCATATCAGCCGGAATGCCATTTTTTCTGAGCATCATTGTTATATTCAGGGCAGCGTCTCCGTGATCTCCCTGACAGGCTACAAAAACCCTGAATCGAGGCTGGGGCAAATCTTTCTTTTCTTTTAAGACTAAAATAGCCCTTTCAAATCCCCCGGCAAAACCCACGCCAGGAGTGGAATGACCTCCAATGGCCTCTATCAAGTTGTCGTACCTTCCCCCGCCGCAAAGTGAATTCTGCGCTCCCAGCTCGGGAGAGATGACTTCGAAGACGGTCCTGGTGTAGTAATCTAAACCACGAACCAATCGAGGTTCGATCTGGAAATCCAATTTGAAAGCCTCAAGCAGCCGCTGTACTTCTTGAAAGTGCTCCCGGCACTCGGGGCACAAATAGGCGTCAGGAGAGGGCGCTCGGTCAAGCAATGGTTGACAGGAAGGGTTCTTGCAATCCAGAACCCTCATGGGATTCAGCTCTAACCGCCTCTGGCAGTCTCCGCAAAGCTCGAGCAGATGGGGCCTGAGGAAAGATTTTAAGGTTTCCAGAAACTGGGGTCGGCATCGCGAACAGCCTATGGAGTTAAGAAGGACTTTAAACTGGGAGATGCCGAGCTTCTGGAAGATAGTAACTGATAGGAGAATGATTTCCACATCGAGCTCTGGCTCCTTGCCACCAAGGACCTCAAACCCAAACTGGTAATGTTGTCTGTAACGCCCTGCCTGGGGCCTTTCGTACCGGAACATTGGACCCACGTAATAAAGCTTCTGGGGGAGGCCTTGAGCACTGAGGTTATGTTGGATAAAGGCCCTGGCCACGGGTGCCGTCCCTTCGGGACGAAGGGTAATGCTCCGCCCACCTTTGTCCGAGAACGTGTACATCTCTTTGGTGACGATATCCGTCTCCTCGCCAACGCCTCTCTGGAACAACTCGGAATGCTCAAAAATTGGCGTGCGAATTTCCTCGTAAGAGAAATCGCGGGCCACTGATCTGATTATCTCTTCAAAGTACTGCCAGAGCTCAGTTTCCGGCGGCAGGGTATCCTGAGTCCCTCTGGGAGAGGTTATTTTATTCATGGGTAGATTTTCTCCAGGAGCCTGGGGAAAGGAATCGCCTCCCTGATGTGCTCCAGTCCGCAGATCCAGGCCACCGTTCTTTCGATGCCCATGCCAAAGCCACTATGGGGAACGCTACCATATTTGCGGAGGTCAAGGTACCAGCTGTAGGGTTCTTCTGGGAGGTTGTTTTCGCGAATTTTCTCCCTTAATAGCTCCAGGGAGTCGATCCTCTCGGAACCTCCGATAATTTCTCCATAGCCTTCAGGCGCCAGAAGATCAGCAGAGAGCGTGACCTCAGGCTTTCCGGGGACAGGCTTCATGTAAAATGCCTTGCAGGCTGCAGGAAAATGGGTCACGAAAACCGGGACATCAAAGGAGGTACAGATAGCTGTCTCATGAGGAGCTCCGAAGTCCTCTCCCCATTCCAGGGAGAGTCCCTTTTTCTTTAGAAGCTCCAGGGCCTGATCATAAGTGATCCTGGGAAAAGGGGGATTGACTTTCTCAAGCAAGGTTGTATTTCGCTCAAGGATATCCAGCTCCCTCTTCCTTAAAGCGAGCACATTCTTTATAACATAGGTGACGAGCTCTTCCTGAAGTTTCAGGTTATCCTCAAAATCGCAAAAAGCGGCTTCCGGTTCCAACATCCACAGCTCGGTTAGGTGACGCCGGGTTTTGGATTTTTCAGCGCGAAAGGCAGGGCCAAAGCAATAAACACGCCCGAATGCCATGCAGGTAGCCTCGTTGTAAAGCTGGCCGCTCTGGGACAGGTAAGCCTGCTCGCCGAAATAATCCACAGGGAACAGGGTAGTGGTTCCCTCCACAGCAGCAGGGGTGAGTATCGGAGCATCTATCAAAATGAAACCCTGGCTGTCCAGAAAATTGCGACAGGCTTTGATTACCGTCGACCTGATGCGCATAATGGCGTGCTGCCGCGAGGACCTCAGCCACAAGTGCCTGTATTCCATCAAGAAAGAGATCCCATGCTCCTTTGGGGTGATCGGGTAGTCCTGAGCTATCTGCACAGGTTCCAGATCATCAAGTTCAATTTCATAGCCGCCCGGAGCTCGAGTATCCTCACGGACTTTCCCCGAGGCAATGATGGACGATTCCTGAGTCAACCTCTTGGCCAGCTCGAACTTTTCCGGGGAAAAGGTGCTCTTTGAAGCCACAGTCTGTACAATTCCCGTGCCGTCCCTAACAAGGATGAACATGATAGAGCCAGAGGATCGCAAATTATAGACCCATCCCCTTATCTGGACGCGCTGTCCAACGAAATTTTTAAGTTCTTCCACGTAGGCAATTTTTGCTTCAATATCGATTTTCAATACCCCCTTTTCCGGAGATTTTAGGCCTAATCAGTTGGCGTAGATGTGGTAACCTCATTTTTCGAAATAGTGGCCGTATGCACAGAGCACCACCCTTCAGGTTCTGTGCCCTTTATGAAATATTCTTTTACCACACTTTCCGCTGGGCAATTAGCTGTGGCTTTTTTGCCCGAATCCCGGCAGATGTATACGGCCGTTCTCTCCATGCCTCCCTGGGGAAAATCCTCCGGGGGCAATTTCATGAGAGCTTGCTTCATAAAATTTCCCCAAAAACTGGCCGGCAAATACATGCCGATATTATACCTTGTTGAAAAGTTTACGGAAGAGTTATCGTTTCCGGTCCAGACCACACAGGAAATGTTAGGAGTATACCCGCAGAACCAGGCATCCCTGAAGAAATCATTGGTTCCTGTTTTTCCGGCCGATGGTAAATCGGGTATGTAGGCTTTGGTGGTGGCGATCACCGAGCGAAAGTAATCTGTCAATTGCATACAGGTTTTCTCTGAGAGCACTCGCTCTTTTTTGGGAGTGGTCTCCTTTAACACGTGCCCCTGCCAGTCCTCAACTTTTAATATGGGGCGGAGATCGGACTTGAAGCCGCCAGTCGCCAGAACTCCGTAAGCCTGGGCCATCTCCAGTGGCCTGACCTCCATAGAACCAATTGCCATGGAAGGTAGAGGCTGAAGCTCTGAGGTAATGCCCATGGAGCGGGCAGTCTCTATAATCGGCTCCAGACCAGTCTTAAGCGCAACTTTTACCGCTGCGATGTTGGAGGACTTCACGATCGCCTCCCGCACGGTGAGTGTTCCATAGTAACGTTTCCCTGAAAACGGGTTCTCCCTGTACTCGGAAGGTGACCAGCCATCAATATTGATAGGCTCTGAAACAAGTATGTCAGAGGGCTTCAGCATTCCCGTTTCCAAAGCCGTTGAGTACACAAAAATCTTGAAGGCCGATCCCGGCTGCCTCAAACTAAGTGCTCTGTTGAACTGAGTTTTTGAGTAATCCGTTCCTCCCACCATGGCTAAGATATCGCCCCCCTTGGGGTCTATTGCCACCAGCGCGACCTGTGGCTGGGAAATCCCACTGGCATCCGCCAACCCCTCCGGCCACACCCCGGCCTCTTTCCAGTAAGCTATCCCTTCCTGAATGGCGGCTTCTGCAAATTCCTGGAGCTCGAGATCCAGAGAAGTGTAAACTTTCAAGCCTCCTGCGTATAATTTCTCTGGCCCGAACTCGTCCTCAAGGATCTCTCTGACGTAATCGACGAAATAGGGAGCTTTCCAGGGCTTCAGGGACTTGTCCTGAAAGTCAAGGGCAAAGTCAAGGGCTTCCTGCATCTCGCTTTCGGTGATCATCCAGTTTTTTCGCATTCTTTCCAGGACTAACTTTTGCCTTTCCCGGCAGGCCTGTTCATCAATATAGGGAGAAAGGCGGGAGGGTGCGGTGATTAACCCCGCCAGCAGGGCGGATTCAGCGAGGTCCAGTTCCTCTGCATGTTTGCCGAAATAGGTCAGGCTCGCTGCTTCTACTCCGTAAGCACCGCTACCGAAGTAAACCTGATTCAGGTACATTTCCAGTATCTTTTCCTTGCTGTACTTTTGCTCCATCCTCATCGCCAGAACGATCTCGGTGAGCTTTCTCTTCAATGTCGGCTCAGGGGAGAGATAGAGTGAGCGCACCAGTTGCTGGGTGATGGTCGAGCCTCCTTCGCGTAATTCCCCGGAACGCAGATTATGCCAGATCGCACGAAGAGAGCTCATTGCGTCCACACCTTTATGGTTCCAGAAGTTCTTGTCCTCTGTGGCGATTACCGCGTTAATCAGGTGCTGGGGTATTTTTTCCAGAGGAGTGAAATAGCGAAATTCGGAATACAGCTGAGCGAGGAGGTAGCCATTTCTGTCGTAGATCTCGGTTGTCAACTTCGGTTCATAATCCAGCGGCAGGGACAGAACCTGAGAGAGCTTGACCCCAGACTGCTCAATCAAAATCAGGGAAGCTGACACAAGCAACAGGAAAATAATCAGGCCCAGTAAGCCGATGTAAAGGAGAAATGATAAAAGCCTCTTCAGGACTTTATAGGTCTTTCCGCGCATACCCACCTTTCCACTAAAACTATACTCAGGTTACAGGAGTAGGGAAGGGCTGGGGATGATTTTCAGAAATAAAAATCCTCTGGTGGAGACAGCGGGAGTCGAACCCGCAACCTCTTCCGTGCGAGGGAAGCGCTCTCCCTTTGAGCTATGTCCCCGTAATCGCAGAGTATTTTACCTTTTCTTTGGCCTGCTGTCCAAAATTATGGTCACCGGACCGTCGTTTTCCAGGCAAACCACCATGTGCTCCTGGAACACACCCTGCAGAACCTCCACCCCCTCGTCCATAAGCTTTCGGATGAACTCTATATAGAGCACTTCGGCTTTCTCTGGGGGAGCGGCTTCCAGAAAGTCCGGTCTCCTTCCTCTGGTACAATTGCCAAGGAGGGTAAACTGGGATACCACAAGGGCCTTTCCCCCAACATCTTTTAAGGAAAGGTTAAATTTCCCGCTCTGGTCGGCAAAAATCCTGAGCCCGGCGATTTTCTGAGCCAGGTATTCCGCGTCTTTCTCTGAGTCCTCCCTGTGTACCCCTAAGAGCACGCAAAGGCCCTGATTGATTGAAGCTGTCTCTTCCTCGGAGACCAGAACGCCCGCTTTTCTTACTCTCTGGACCACTGCACGCATTTACCTTCTCTGAACCTCCTTGATGGCCTTCAGCGATTCCAGCCTTCTTAAGAGGAAATTCAATTGCCTGGTATCGCTGAGCTCAAGCAATATCCTGATCCTGGTAAAAGCCTGAGAGACTGGGAAGGCGTCTATTTTCTGGATATTTATACTCTCGTCAGCAATGGCTGTGGTGATATCCTTCAACGCCCCAGGTTTGTTAAGAGCAAGAATGGAGATCTCAGAGGGGTGGACTTCCTCCTTCCGGGATGGCCAGGCCACGGAAATTAGTCTGTCAGAGGAAAAGCCCTGGACGTTGTGGCAGCTTTTTCGGTGAATGGAGACACCCTTCCCCTGGGTCACGTACCCGACAATCTCGTCCCCCGGAAGCGGATGGCAGCAGCGGGCTACCCTCATAATCAGCCCCTCAGTGCTTACTGCCTCGTTGAGCTTCGGTTTCCCTTCGGAGATCAAGGGAGCCTCCGGCTTCTCCTCGGTTTTCTTAAGCGTTTTCAGGATCTGAGCGGGGGTAACCTGGGCCTGTCCTAAGGCCAGGTAGAGATCCTCCTCGTTCTCCAGGCCAAGTGCCTTTAGGATGAGCGTCATGTTTTCCGTTTTCACCTGTCTTTTTAGCCGTTTTTCGAAAATAAGCCTGCCAGCCTGAACGTTTTCCTCCCGCCTTCTTTGCCGGAAATAAGCCCTAAGCCTTTCTGTGGTCGAGGAGGCCCGCACAAATTGAAGCCAGTCTAAGCTTGGAGAGGCGCTTTGCCTGGTGATGATTTCCACTCTGTCTCCGGTGCGCAACTTGTAATCCAAGGGAACTAGCCTTCCGTTGACTTTAGCCCCGGTGCAGTGATGCCCTACCTGAGTGTGAATCTTGTAAGCGAAATCCACCGGTGTTGCCCCTTTGGGCAGGTTAATCACTTCTCCCTTGGGGGTGAAGACCAGCACTTCATCAGCGAAAAGATCCACCTTTACCCTTTCTAGGAACTGGCGGGAGTCAGAAAGCTCTTTCTGCCAGTCCAAAAGTTCCCTTAACCAGACGAGCTTCTGTTCTAACTCCACATCGCGCTTTAGCCCCTCCTTGTACCGCCAGTGAGCCGCTATGCCCAGCTCCGCTGTCCTGTGCATTTCCCAGGTTCTAATCTGAAATTCCACTGGTTCCCCTTCCGGCCCAATCACTACAGTATGGAGGGATTGATACATGTTCGGTTTCGGCATGGCAATGTAGTCCTTCATTCGTCCAGGGATGGGGGTGAAAAGGGAGTGGACCAGCCCTAAAACCTCATAACAAACTGAGACATCCTTAACGATGACCCTCACCGCCAAAAGGTCATAAATTTCCTCAAAGGGAATTCTTTCTTTGAGCATTTTTTGATGCACTGAATAAAGGTGCTTGGCCCTATACTGGATTTCGGCTTTAATGTCTTGCTCCCTTAAAGCGTTTTCCAGGACGCCCTTGATCTCGTTCAGAATCCTTTCCCTCTCGCTCCTCTTTCGCTGAATTTTTTTAGCGAGCTCAAAATATGTCTGCGGCTCAAGAAAACGGAAAGAAAGATCCTCCAGCTCCCACTTCAATCTGTAAATGCCAAGGCGAGAAGCAAGGGGGGCAAAGATTTCCAGGGATTCCTTGGCTATCTCTATCTGCTTATCTTGGGGAAGGAAATGGAGGGTGCGCAGGTTGTGCAATCGGTCCGCCAGTTTAATGAGCACCACACGAACGTCCCTTGCCATAGCCAGAAAAATTTTCCTGAGGTTTTCCACGCGCCTGTCTTCCCTGGAAGCGTAGCTCAGCCCCGAGATCTTCGTGAGCCCGTCCACAAGCAAGGCTACTTCCTCACCAAACTGAGTCCGAATATCCTCCAGGGTTTGTTCGGTGTCCTCAACGACATCATGGAGTAAAGCCGCGATAATAGTAGGCTCGTCTGCCTCAAGATCGGCAAGGATGTGGGCCACTTGCAAGGGGTGATTGATGAAGGGTTCTCCAGACTCGCGCTTTTGAAGCGCGTGTGCCTTTAAAGCATAATTGTAGGCCAGGCGGATTTTTTGGGGGTCTTTACCCTCTCCCTTTAACTTTTCTTCCAGGTATTGAAGATCCACGAAAAGCTCCCGAAAAAAATTAAAATCATCAGCGCCCTGAAGGTTCAGTGTGCACGATGACTCTGCCCAGGCCCGGGATCAGGGTTTTTATTTTCTCCTCAACTTCCATAGAGGCTCGATGAGCCTCTTCCAGCGGTAAGTCCTTCTTCAGTAGGATATGGCAGCTCAGCATGAGTCCAGCGGGGTCATCGTGAAGCTCGATATCGTGAATCTCCGCAACCCTGTCATCCTGGAGAACATTGGTTTTCAGTGATTCGATTGCCCCTGAAGATAGCTCCATTTTTCCTCCTTCAAGGGAGGATGTCTCGCTTTCCAGGTGGCTGGCGATCTCCTGAATGCTGGCAATCTTTTCTTTGATTGCTCTTTCCAGTTGCTCCGACAAAGTGTGAGCCTGATTAAGCGACAGGGTGGGGAGCAGTTTAAGATGGAAACCGAGGAAATATCCTCCATTGGCCTTATCGCGATAATAAGAGATATTATGCACGTCCTGGATTTCAGGAAACCCGCGTGCTATTTCCCTGACTTTGTCGGGCAGGCTTTCCCCTTCCGGGGATGGATTTACATGAATCATGACATCTGATTCCGGAACCAGGCTCTTAATTGACCTCTCTATGCTATCAGTCAGGCGGTCAGTCTGGCTTAGGGGTGTCAATCGGCCTGCGGAAATCACCAGATCAACGAAAATTAAAGAGCCTGACTTACGGACTCTGATGCTGTCAATAGCCTCGACCCCGTTAATCGAGCGTACCTTCCTCTCTATTTCCTCTGTTAAACCAGAAGGTGCCTGATCAAGAAGCTCATCAATCGCTTTTTTCCCTAACCTCACGCTGGCCACAGAAACCAGCAAAGCCACCAACAGGGCGGCTACAGGGTCCATGGCTGGAACCCCAAAGCGCACGCCCACCAAACCGGTAATCACGACCAGTGAGGAAAGAATATCGGAAGAATAATGCAGGGCATCCGCCTCCAGCGCCTGTGAGCCATATTTTCTGGCGCCGTAGTAAAGAATACGGGAAATCAAAATGTCAAGGACCAGGGCTGCTCCCATCACGACAAAGGACCAGATCGTGGCCTCTACATGGACAGCTTTCCCCAGGAGCCTCTGTGCGGCCTCGTATAGAATCCAGATACAGGTAATTAAAAGGAGCAGGGCCTCAAAGAGGGCAGAGACGTTCTCTACTTTCCCGTGTCCAAAGTGGTGTTTTCGGTCCGCGGGTCGGCTGGCAATCCTCACGGAGAAAAAGGTCATTAAAGCGGCACCTAGGTCTAATAGGGAGTGCAGCGCCTCCGAGAGGATGCCCAGGCTACCTGTGGCAAGCCCCACTATAGCTTTCATTGAGGTGAGAATAATACCCACCAAAACGGAGTAAAAAGCTATTCCGGTCTTGTGGTTAACCTGTTTCTCTTCCAAAGTGCTAATATCAGGGCCAGATTTCCTTTGCCTGATTACCTCCCCGATTTACTTTTTCCTGGACCTGGCCAGGGCCCGCTCTCTCACTTCTGTCCTTGTAAGCCAGAGGCTCAATATAGGAGTGGCGATAAAGAAAGAGGAATAAGCACCAGTCGTGAGCCCAATAAGGAGGCCCACGGAAAAATCCATAATGGATCGGCCACCAAAAATGACCAGCGAGAGCACCGCCAACAACGTAGTCGTCGTGGTGTTCATAGACCTGGTAAAGGTCTGAAGGATCGAGCGGTTAATCAGATCAGAAATTGATTCTCGCTTTCTGAAGCGCATGTTTTCCCTTATGCGGTCCAGGACCACAACGGTATCCATTACAGAATAGCCGACCACGGTCAAAAGCACTGCTACGAGCGGGCTGTTTGCTTCAAGGAACGAGACCGCGAAGAAACCCAGAATGATCAGGAGGTCGTGGATTAAAGCAATGATCGTGGCCACCGCGTAGCGGAACTGGAACCTTATGGAGATATAAATAACTATACCCACGAGGGCGAGGAGCACGGCATAGAGAGCGTTTAGCTGGAGATCTCTTCCTACCACCGGCCCCACATAATCAGCAGCCACGAGCTTGACCGAGGGGAAAGTTTGCTTCAGGGTATCCATCAACTTATTTGTATCCTCAGAGGTCAGTTCTTTTGTGCGGATCACGACGTCGTTGTCATTAATAGGCTGAATCTGGCTGTCAGGTAGCCCCTGGGTAGTTAAGGCCGCTTTCAGGGTACTGGAAAGCAGCTTATCGTTTCCCTCCGTGGTCAGCTCCAGCCTGGTCCCTCCAGTGAAATCCACGCCCAAGTTGAAGGGTGTTTTCTGCTCTCTGACACCGGTATTCACTCCGGCAAAGATAATCCCTACTAAAATCAAAGCAATGGAGATGGTAAACCAGAGCTTAGTCTTACCGATGATGTTCCACTTTCCCACCCTGATGAGCGAGAAGCTGTTCTCGTGAATGTTAAGCAAGGGGTAATTGTGGGAGAGCTTGGTTCCTGCGAGCAGATCGAGGAAAACTTTTGTAACGAAAACCGCAGTGAAAAGGGAGACCAGGATACCGAGGGAAAGGGTAATGGCATACCCTTTTATCGATCCGGTTCCAAACCAATAAATGGCAAAGGCTCCGATCAGCGTGGTGGCGTTGGAGTCGATTATCGTGCGAAAGGCCTTAGAGAAGCCGACGGTGATTGCCCCTCTGAAAGTCTTTCCCGCCTTGATCTCCTCCTTGACACGCTCAAAAATGAGCACGTTAGCGTCAACTGCCATGCCTATGGAAAGCACAATACCGGCTATTCCAGGGAGCGTAAGGACGGCGCCCAGAACTTTCAATACGGCAATGACCAGTAGCACGTAAATTGCCAGGCTCGTGTCAGCCAATAACCCCAGAAAACGGTAATTGAGCAGCATAAAAAGGGCAATGACGATCACGGCAATAATACCTGCGATTAAAGAAGCATTGATTGCGGCCTGACCCAGTGTAGGCGCAACAGTCCTTTCCTCTGCGATCACTAATTTAACGGGAAGGGCGCCGCCGCGCAGCAAAGTAGCAATATTTGAGGCTTCATCAATAGTGAATTTGCCCGTCAGGCGGGCCTCACCCGAAGGAATTTCCTCCTGAACAGTCCCGGCGAAGACAATCTCGTTGTCCAGGACTGTGTAAATCATTTTCCCCACCGTTTCCTTGGTGAGAGTAGCAAAAAGTTTGGTGCCTTCATCGTTGAACTTTATGCCGACTTCTGCCTCGCCCTGCTGGCCGAAACGAGCACGGGCATCGACTAAATATCTACCAGTTAAAGCCACCTCTCCTCTGGGAAGCTCGAGCTTCAAGCCCGGGGTCGGGGTGATTGTCTCTTTCGCCTTCTCAAGAGTCTCAAACCCGGGTTCCGTTCCTGTGTAAGTTCCTACGATGGCATATTTTTTCTGCCCGTCAGGTCCATAGTAAATCAATATCAATGGAACTTCAGATCTCGGTTCAGCCACAATCGTAGGGGTAAGAGTTTCTCCTCCAGTGGTGGTCGCTGTTAAGTCTGCTTCGGTTAGGGTTATTTTCTCTCTGGCGACGATGAACTCAAGAACCGCGGTTCTCTGAAGAATTTCTCTTGCCCGCGCCGGATCCTGATATTTAGGGAGGTCGACGATGATACGATTCCACTTATCTCCTCCCTGGCCCTGGATAATGGGCTCTGACAGGCCCAAAGCATTTACACGCTGAGAGATTACTCTTTGAGCAGCTTGCACTCCCTCACGGGTCACTGGCGCTCCCGGGCTATCGACAGCCTCAAGAGTGAAATGGACACCGCCTGCGAGATCAAGTCCGTAACTAATGGGCAAGAAATAATAAGCAGCTAAACCTCCCAAGATAAAGAGAACAACCAACGCCAATCTGAGTCCTATTCTGTCCACCGTCTTTTACTCCTTCGGTTGTTTTAAGGTTAATTCATCTTAAGAAGTATAAGTTTCCAAGCAGATTAAAGCAAGAACCGCTCACCAGATGCGCATATTGTTGATATCCAGGTGGAAGGTGCAGCCCAGAAATTCCGCTGCCTTGCGGCACATAACCAGTCGCTCAAAGGATATCTCAAAATAGTCCATTACTGAACCTATGGAGGTGTCTACTGCGAGCTCCATGGTGATTTCTGGAGGTGAGACCCTCAGGAAAGAGTTGGTGACAGCGTAATTGACCCTGTCATGGATGTCAAACTTAGAACGGTCCTGAAGTCTAACCCTGCTCCTGTGGATGTCCGACTTGTCGGCCAAAATTACCGCGCTGGTTATGTCTGAAGCCGGGAAGCCGGTGGGCTCATCGTGGTTTCCTATCGCCACCATAATTTTCGTTATCTCTCCTGTCTCCATGCCCATAGAGGACAGGATCTGATAAGCAAGGACTGCTCCAATAGCAGGGTGCCCTTCTCGACCGCAAAGGTTGCCGAGGTCGTGCAGGTATCCGGCGATTCCTGCGAGCTCCGTCTCCCTGTCCGGTTTTCCCAATCTTTTGAAAATGTTGGTGGCTATGTTGGCCACGAGGTTTGCATGTCTGAAACCGTGTTCGGTATACCCGAGAGCTGCCAGATAGTTGTCAGCCTGCATAATCAGCGTATTGCAAGCCGGGTTTTTCTTAAGGTCATCAAGCGTTACCGATTTCACTCCTTTATGCTCCTTTCCTGGTAGATTTTCTGAAACTCTCTCTGAAATTCCAGAAAACGATCTTCCTTTATCGCCTGGCGGATCTGGGCCATCAGTTTTCCGAGAAAGTACAGATTGTGGTAGGAAAGTAACCTTCCCGCGAGCATCTCTCTGGAGACAAAAAGGTGCCTCAGGTACGCCCTAGTGTAATTTTTGCAGACGTAACAATCGCAAGCAGGATCGAGAGGGGAGAAGTCTTCGCGGAAACAAGCGTTGTCAATGTTTATCTTTCCGTAAGCACAATATGCCGTGCCGTTCCTGCCCAGCCTTGTGGGAAGGACACAGTCAAAAAGGTCTATCCCCAGAGAGACCCCTTTCACCAGGCTGGATGGCGCTCCCACGCCCATGAGGTACCTGGGTTTTTCCCTGGGTATATGAGGTATGAGGCCTTCGAGGATTTCATACATTTTCTCCTTTTCCTCGCCTACAGAGAGACCACCGATCGCCAGGCCTGGCAGGTCCAGTTCTTCTATGTCCTCAAGGGAGGCCAGGCGCAGGTCGAGGTAAATCCCCCCCTGAATTATCCCGAAAAGGATACCCGGCTTGCCCTCATGGAACTGTTTAGACCTGGTGGCCCAGCGTGATGTCTGCTTCAACGCTTCCTCGTACTTTTTGTAAGGGGAGGGGTTGGGCCGACAGATGTCGAGGGGCATCATGATGTCAGAGCCTAGCTTTTCCTGGACCTCGATGCTTTTCTCAGGGGTGAGAAGGTGTAAGGACCCATCAATGTGTGACCGGAACAGTACTCCTTCCTCGCCAATTTTTGAGAGATGCGCCAGGGAATTCACCTGGAAGCCCCCGGAATCCGTCAATATGGTGTTTGGCCAGTTCATAAATTTGTGGAGGCCGCCAGCTCTAAAAATCAGGTCCGCTCCCGGCCTGAGGTAAAGATGGTAAGTGTTGCAAAGAATAATTCTTGCTCCTGTCTGCGCTACCTCTTCAGGGATTAAGGCTTTTACTGTACCCTGAGTGCCTACAGGCATAAAAGTCGGGGTTTCCGATTCCCCATGATCGGTTCTGATCGTTCCCAGACGAGCCCCTGTTCCTGTGTCCTCTTTGGTTAGCTTAAAAAAATCGCCTTTTTCCATCATAGGATTAACATTGCATCCCCGAAGGAGAAAAACCGGTATTTTTCCCTGATTGCTGTTTCGTATGCTCTCATGATGAACTCCCTTCCGGCAAAAGCTGAAACCAAAATCAAAAGCGTCGACTTGGGCAGGTGAAAATTCGTGATAATGGCATCACATACCTGGAACTTAAATCCCGGACAGATATAGAGGTCGGTCATACCCCAGCCCGGCTTGATTTGACCATCAGAAGTTACAGACTCTTCCAGAGTTCGCACTACGGTCGTGCCCGCAGCGATTACCTTGTTTCCTCTTCTCTTCGTTTCCTCAATCTGGCGGCAACAAGCTTCCGTGATGTGGAATTCTTCCTGGTGCATGCGGTGTTCCTCGATGTTTTGGGCACGAACAGGACGAAAAGTGCCCAGACCAGCATGAAGGGTAATTTCGGCTTTTTCAATTCCCTTTTCCTTGAGGGCAGCGAGAAGCTCTGCGGTAAAATGCAAATTGGCTGTGGGAGCGGCAACAGCGCCCTTTTCCCTGGCAAAGATGGTCTGGTATCGGGAGGAGTCAGAAAGGGGCCGCTTAATGTAAGGAGGCAGGGGAATTTCCCCTTTCTGGTCGAGGAGCTCCCAGCGAAATTCGCTGAGTCGAACCAATCTTCCTCCGAAATCGGCCCTGCCCACGATCTCTACTCGCAACCCGTCGAGCTCGAGAATCGCACCGGGCCTGAGCTTTCTTCCGGGACGGACAAGGGCTTCCCATAAAAGCCTGTCCTCGCTCAATGGCCTGAGCAGGAGCACCTCACCTTTCCCTCCCGTGCTCAGACGTCCTTTCAAGCGAGCGGAAATTACCTGGGTATTGTTCACTGCAATTAAGTCACCTTTTTTCAGGTAATTGGGCAAATTATAAAAGTGGTCGTGAATTATCTTCTCCTCTTTCCTTTTTAAAACCATCAACCGTGAATGATCCCTTGGTTCCACCGGGCTCTGAGCTATCAGCTCTGGGGGTAAGTAGTAGTCGAAAAGCTCGATTCTGGTCATCAGTATCTCTTCTCTAACTGGACTCCCTGATAATAGTAAGTTAAAATCTCGCGGTATGCGTTTCCCTCTTCAGCACGGGCCTTTGCTCCCCATTGAGGCATGCCTACACCGTGTCCCCAGCCTTTCCCAGAAAAGGTGAGAAACTCGCTAAATTGCTCCTGAAGCTCTGTCGTTTTAAGCTCTTTGCTGCTTAAAACATGGATAGTTTGCGGTAGGGGGGATAGCCCTGAAGCGCAAAGAGCCATGGTCTGGCCTGAGGGAATCTCGTACAATCCGGAACGAGCAAGGGCAAAGATTGTTCCCCTTGATGCTGATTCCCAACCGGTCAGCGAGGAAGGAAGATTGGCTACCTTTCTTAACTCCTCCCCGGAGATGGTGCAGGTTCCTGTGGAGCCCAATATTTGTAGGGTTTTTATCCTTCCCGATACTCCTTTCTCAATTACCTCTAAAGATGAAATCTGGCCGATGGCCAGCCCTTTCATTTCTTCAACTTTTTTTGCCATCTCGGCAAGCGTAACGGTCCTGGTCCAGGTGAAGTATTTGGAACCTTCCTCGCCGGGGCTGGGAACACCCCGCAGGTAGGGAACTGCGCTTCCCTTCCATACGTTCTCGTTGTTCTCGGTGTAACCGCCAGAACAGGAATGAAAAGCAGCAGTGATCAGAGAACCCTGAAAGACGAGGAATTCACCGCGCGTGGCATCAACCGCGGAATTGGTGCTTTCCTTTTCTGCATCAAAGCCACGGTAAACCTGATCGTAAATGGTGGCATCTATATCGTAGGGCTGATTACTTGTGGAACTTTCCGTGACTTTTTTCAGGGCATAAGTGCGACAAGCAATAGCCTGTGCTTTCAGAGCCTCCCTGGGCCATTCAAAAGGCATTTCTGCGGGCACTACACCGTAAAGGTAACTTTCCAGGTCGAGGACGTTCAAAAGGAGAAGGTCCTTTTCGTTTTCCCGGACACGAATATTTAGGGCAACCAGCCCTCTATATTTTCTCTGATTTACCGAGATAAAATCGGAACTTTCAAACTGAATTATTTTTCCGTCATTTTCTCCGGCCCAGAAAAAATCGTACTCCCTGGAGGTTTCCATTTTTAAAGAAGTAGAAAAACGCTCAATTCTAACTTGAGGGAAAGCGCTCAGGAAGGCAGGGAGTGTAGTTCTGGTTTCTTCTTCACTTCCGTATGGCCCCGTGACCAGAGAAACGACTCCCCCAGCTTCTCCTAAAAGGGGTTTTCTAATTCCCTGGAAGAAAGCAGTAAGGTCCAATACTTTTTGCAGACAATCCTGAATACTTCCCTGTTCGAGGATCACCCAGAAGCTGTCCTTGATCACTTTTGCGCTAATTTTCTCCTGAGGAGCGAGATCCAAAAAGGAGGATGAGCTGTTCCAGCTGATTTTCCAGGAGCTTTCACAGGACATCTCAAGGGGTGAAGGGTTCACGGACAGAAGCACTCTGACCTCGGGCGCTTCCTCCCCTGAGGCCTGGGGAATGCAGAGCGTAAGGAGCAAGATCGCCAAAATCAGCGCTTTTTTATTCAAAAAGGCCTTCCTGCTCATTGAGTTTTAGGCACTTTCTTGCCTTCTCTGTGATCACTCTTCCCCGGGGTGTCCTTTCCAGAAGTCCGGACTGGAGCAGGTAAGGCTCGTAGATATCCTCCACTGTATCCCTATCCTCCCCGAGGACAGCACAGATGGTGTCAACCCCCAGGGGTCCGCCGTTGAATTTGGCGGCCAGAGTTTTCAAAAGCTTGCGGTCCATTTCGTCCAGGCCCAGGCCGTCGATTTTCAGCATCTGAAAGGTTTCCTGCACAGCTTCTAAATTCAGAGCCCCATTGCGGCGAGCGATAGCATAATCAACAGCTCTTTTCAGGAGCCTGTTAGCGATTCTGGGAGTGCCTCGGGAGCGTTGGGCAATCGCCAGAGCAACTTCCGGCTCCACGGGAATACCGTAAATTTGTGCGGAGCGCTGGACGATCAGGGTGATTTCCTCCAGGGAATAATAATTGAGTCTGAAGACCAGGCCAAATCTATCTCTCAGTGGACTGGTTAAAAGCCCGGCCCTTATGGTGGCTCCCACCAGCGTGAAAGGGGCAAGAGGTATCTCCACAGCCTTTGCTGAAGGCCCTTTTCCAATCGTGAGGTGGAGCAGGAAATCTTCCATCGCAGGGTACAACATTTCCTCGGCCTGATGGCTTAAGCGATGAATTTCGTCTATGAAAAGCACGTCCCCTTCTTCAAGGTTGGCCACAATAGTAGCCAGGTCCCGGGGAGAGGTAATTGCCGGCCCGCTTGACCGCCAAAGGCGACTTTTCATCTCGTTTGCAATAATATTGGCTATGGTGGTCTTCCCCATGCCAGGAGGGCCATAAATCAGGACATGGTCTATGGTTTTTTTTCTGATTCTTGCAGCCTCAATCGCCACGCTCAGCGCTTCCTTAACCTCTTTCTGCCCCACGTATTCCACAAGGGAACCAGGCCGCAGGTTGATCTCTTCCTCTTCTTTTATCAGCTGAGCCACCGTCTTGCTCAACCCTTCAACGCCTCCTTGATAATCTCCGCGGGGGTAATTTTCTCTTTTTTCAGGTTCACGCGGCTGATCCTGTCCAGGGCTTCGCTCTCGTCGAACCCCAGGGCTATCAGGGCATCGAGGGCCTCTTTCCAGTCTTTGCCTGGGAGCATTTGCCAGGAGGTTTTTTCCTTTAAGGAGAACAATATCTTGTTGGCGGTTTTCTTGCCGATTCCTGGTACCTTTTCAAGTACTTGAGGATTGTTTCTTTCCACAGCCTCGCGGAGTTCTCCCGGAGAAATTCTGGCGATGATGTTCTGAGCGAGCCTGGGGCCCACTCCATTTATTTTAAGAAGGCTGCGAAAGACTTCCAGCTCCCCTTTCTCTAAAAAACCATAGAGCGAAAGCTGATCCTCCCGTATCGAGAAGTGTGTGTAAATTGTTACCATTTCTCCGGGTGGGAAGTAACCCTGATGCCTCAGGAAATTTATCCTCAGCGCCAGAGGCCCGACCTGGACCAGGATATAGTTTTCTTCTTGCTCAATCAGTAATCCCTGAACGCTTTCAATCATTTTGTTGGCCAAGGTTTCTTAGTCTGAATGAGCTGACATGGCAGAAGGCTATAGCCAGGGCGTCGGCCGCGTCGTCCGGGCGAGGGGTGCTTGAGAGCTTAAGCAATTTCACAAGCATAGATTGCACCTGGCTTTTTGAGGCCCTCCCATACCCCGTGACTGCCATCTTCACCTGGGCAGGAGAGTACATAAATACGGGGAGGCCCTTCTGTCCTGCCAAAAGCAGAATTATCCCTATTACTGCCCCCACAGCGAAGGCAGTGCGGGCATTTTTATTGAAGTAAACTTCCTCACAGGCAATCACTTCTGGCTGATAATCCTGAACTACCCTCTTGAGGCCTCGATAAAGAGTAAGAAGGCGCTTCTCCAAAGGTGAATTTTTCTCAGTGTACAAGGAATCACAAACCAACACCTCAAGGCCGGTCGATTTCTTCTCCAGAATAGCAAACCCCAGAGAAGCCGTGCCCGGATCAAAGCCCGCAACCTTTCTGAGCTTTTCGCTGTTTTTCACAATCAGGCTGCCGAGAACCTTTGTATTTCTTCGTCTGAAATATCGAAATTGGCGTAAACCTGGACAACATCCTCATGCTCTTCCAGAGCGTTAGTCAGGGCCAGCATTTTTTGCGCCTCTTCTCCTTGTAGTTTGACGTAGGTGTTAGGGATCATGGAAATCTCAGCGGAAATAATTTTTGCGCCAGAGCTGCCCAAGGCTTCCTTTACTTTGAGCAGGTTTTCTGGAGGGCAGGTAACCTCAAAGTAGTCGGTTTCCTCTCGGAAATCTTCAGCTCCCGCGTCAATGGAGGAAAGCATAAGTTCCTCCTCTTTTTCCTTGTTTTTTTCTACCTGCACCAGGCCTTTCTTGTGAAACAGCCAGTTAACGCAACCAATTTCCCCGAGGCTCCCTCCATATCTGGAGAGAAGGTGCCTGATAGAGGCCGACGTGCGATTGCGGTTATCGGTTGAAACCTCGATTAAAACAGCTACTCCTCCCGGACCATATCCCTCGTAGAACACCTGCTCATAAGTTTGCCCTGGAAGCTCCCCCGTTCCTTTCTGGATTGCTCTCTTAATGGTATCTTGAGGGACGTTGTTCTCCTTTGCCTTTTCGATCGCGACCCGCAAGCGAACGTTCGAATCAGGGTTACCTCCTCCTTCCCGGGCAGCAGCGGTTATCTCGCGCGTCAGCTTGGTAAAAATCCTGCCACGTTCAGCATCAGCTGCTGATTTTTTCGCTCTTATATTGTGCCATTTAGAGTGGCCAGACATTCTTCACCTCCTGGGATTTATCTTTTAAAATTGTATAGCCAGCTTTGAGTAAGGGCAAGTTGAAAGGAGTTCAACGTGATCCAGGAAAGAAACAGACAAAAGAGGATAAAGAAATTAAGAAAATCAATGGAGGAGAACAAGTTAGACTGCGTCTTGGTCTCTAAAAGGGAAAATTATTATTATTTTTCAGGGTTCACCGGCGATTACGGTTTCCTGGTGATTAGCGATACTCGCCAGATAGTTTTCGTGGATTCTCGCTTCATTGAACAGGCCAGGCTCGAGGCCCCGGGATGGGAAATCAGGCAATTTACCAGGATACATCAGGACCTCGGCTCTCTTTTTGAGGAATTACGGGCAAAATATGTGGGCTTTGAGAGCACAAACCTTTCTTATGCTGATTTTAGGGAGTTGGAAAGGAACTCGCCCTCGAAGGTATTTGTTCCTCTCTTTAGCCTTTTCGAAAGGATCAGGGCTGTTAAGGACGAGCTCGAACTTGCCCGAATGAAAGAGGCAATCTTAATCGCCGAAAGCGCTTTGTCCCAGCTTCTAAAAAGCCAAGTTAAAGGGCGAAAGGAGGAGGAGCTCTCCCTCGATCTGGAGTGGCATATGCGAAAAAACGGGGCTCAGAAGCCTGGATTTGATTTAATTGTGGCTTCCGGATTTCGGAGCGCGCTTCCGCATGGAGTTGCCTCCTCTAAAGCGGTGAAAGCAGGAGAGATACTCCTCTTTGATTGGGGGGCGCTCAAGGACTTTTATTGTTCGGATATTACCCGTTCCTTTTTTACCAGGAAACCAACGGTCAAGCAGAAAGCCGTCTACCAGGCTGTCAGCGATGCCCTTGAGGATGCGCTTTCCTTCATGGGACCGGGGAAAAAGGGCTCAGATGCCCATAAGGTTGCCTGGGAAAAAATTCTCAATTCCCCCTTTAAAGAATTCGCTTTCGGACACGGCTTGGGACACGGCGTGGGCTTAGCGGTCCATGAGCTTCCCGCTTTGAGCCCCCGCTCAGAAGACCCTCTTGAGCCAGGAATGGTAGTAACCGTCGAACCGGGAATATACATCCCGGGTTGGGGTGGCGTGAGGTTGGAAGAAATGGTGCTAGTTACTAAAGATGGTGCCGAGGTGCTTACTTCCTTTCCAAAAGGTATACTTGTAATTTAAGGGAGAGAACGAGAATATGATTTCTTCTAACGATTTACGACCAGGAATCACGATAGAGTTAGGCGGCGAGGTCTGGGTGGTTGTGCATTTTCAGCACGTTAAACCAGGCAAGGGATCTGCTTTTGTGCGCACGAAGATCAAAAGCGTGGAAACAGGAAATGTAATTGAGCGCACTTTCAGGGCTGGCGAGCGTTTGACAAGGGCCTTCCTTGACCATAAGCAGATGCAATACCTTTACTCGGTAAAAGATGAATACCTTTTTATGGACATGGAAACCTATGAGCAGGTCTCCCTGAGGAAAGACGAGATCGAGGACGCTGCATTATACCTGAAAGAAGGAATGCAGATCGACGTCCTTTATTACAAGAGCAAGCACATAGGAGTTGAGCTTCCTGTTTTTGTGGAACTAACAGTAGTGGAAACAGAACCTTCCTTTAAAGGAGACACGGCTGCTGGAAGTTCCAAGCCAGCGAAGCTGGAAACTGGTGCCGTGGTTCAGGTTCCATTTTTCGTTGAGGTCGGAGATATAATAAAAATAGATACACGTACCGGAGAGTACGTAGAAAGGGTGGGTAAATGAAAATTCATATTGCCCCCGATGTCATCAGGCTAATCGCCCAAAAGACGGCTCTGGAGATCGATGGGGTCACAAGAATATCCTCCAAGATGCCATGGTCTTTTGGGTTGAGGCGGGCTATCGGAATTCGCGTCCTGAACGAGAAACTCGAGCTTACCCTGCGCCTGGTGCTGCGCTACGGAGTTGACATTATGGCTGTCTGTCGCAATGTGCAGGAGACGGTCAAAAGAGCGGTGGAGAACCTCGTGGGCATCGAGGTGACGACCATTGACATCATCGTCGAGGACATCGATCTGGTTCAGGATGAGAAGGCAAAAAGCTAGGGAAGTAGCCTTTCTTCTTATCTACCGCATGGACATGGGGGGGTTATCTCTAAACGAGTCCACTGAATTCGTTGAGAAAAAGCCAGATCCGGATATCTGGAGTTTTGCTCTTTCCCTGGCGGAGGGCACCTGGAAAAACTTGAAAGAGATTGATGGGGTGATTTCCCAGCATTCTCAGGCCTGGGACCTGGACCGAATGGTCTCAACCGACCGCAATATCCTGAGGCTTGCGGTTTATGAGCTACTTTACAGCAAAGAGTCACCACCCCCGGTAGTAACCGATCAGGCTTTGAAGCTGGCAAAGAAATTTAGCACCCCTGATTCGTCAAAATTTATTAACGGGATCCTTGGCGCGATTGTGAGAGATGACTTGGGGAAAAGCAGTAAAGGTGATAATTAAGGGTTACGTTCAGGGAGTGGGATTCCGCTACTGGGCTTACCAGCGGGCAACTTACCTGGGCATTAAAGGTTACGTGAAGAATAGATGTGATGGCTCAGTCGAGGTTTTGGCTGCAGGCGAGGGAGAAAATCTGGAGCATTTTTTGCAGCTTTTGAACAAGGGGCCGGCAGGTGCTCAGGTAGATGAGCTGGAAATTATTGAAGTCAGCGATTCTGTTCTGGGAGAGGACTTTCATATTAAATATGATTGAGGAAATTTTCGAAAAAGAGAGGGAGATTATCGACCAGGCTCTCTGGGAGTACTTAAAAGAGGAGAGAATCGACCCGCGCGTTTTGGAGATAATCAGCTATTCGCTTTTGGGGGCGGGAAAACGCCTCAGACCTGCTCTCGTTCTTTGGGCCTGTGAAGCTTTTTTAAAACCTTACTCTCTGGCCTTAAAAGCTGCCTGTGGGGTTGAATGCCTCCACGCTTTTTCCCTGGTGCACGACGACCTGCCCGGCCTGGATGATTCCGATCTCAGGCGAGGAAAACCTGCCTTGCATAAAGCTTTCGGGTTAGGAAACGCAATACTCGCGGGAGATGCTCTCTTTTGCCTGGGGTTCCAGTGGATTTTCGAAAACCTTAAGGATGCTAAGGTTTCAGATGCAGCCTCTGTATTAAGCGAGGTGGGAGCCTTCCTGGGGTTAAAAGGGCTGATCGGGGGACAGTTTGACGACATCGAGCCCCAAGAGCGTTCTTTTCAGGAATGGCTTCTGCTCTATGAAAGGAAAACATCTCGCCTGTTTCAGCTTTCTTTAACTCTCGGTTCCCGGATTGCGGGAACCGACCAGGGGCAAGTTGCCCTTCTCAGGGAATACGGGAGGAACCTCGGGCTGGCCTATCAGCTCCTTGACGATATTCTGGATTCTTCGGAAAATAAAAGTTCCCTGGCAAAATTCTTAGGAATGGAAAGGGCGAGAGAGCTGACCCGCGATTTTACTCAGAAATCCTTGGACAGCCTGAAAAGTTTTCAGGGAAACCCCCAGAAATTCATTAACCTGATTCGCTACCTGGAGTTCTTGAATGGCTGAGAAGATACTTCCCAGAATAAAAACCCCGGATGACGTGAAAAAATTAAGCCTCTCCGAGCTGGAAGCCCTCGCCGGAGAGATAAGGGAAAGAATAATTTCCCAGGTGAGCACAACCGGAGGTCACCTTTCCTCCAATCTGGGAGTGGTTGAGTTAACCCTGGCCATTCATTACGTTTTTCAGGCCCCAGAGGACTGCATTCTCTGGGACGTAGGCCATCAGAGTTACACTCACAAGCTGATTACTGGAAGACAGGATCAGTTTCACAAGCTGAGACAAGCAGATGGCCTTTCCGGCTTCATTTCACGAGAGGAATCAATATTTGATGTCTCCAGCATGGGCCACTCCTCAGTAGCTTTATCGCAGGCTCTGGGTTTGCGCGCCGCGAGGGAGATAATGGGTACAAACCATAAAATAATAGCCGTCATGGGGGATGGCTCCCTTACTGGCGGAGTGGCATTCGAGGCCTTAAATAACGCTGGGCTCATGCAAAAAGACTTGATTATGATCCTTAATGACAACGAGCACTCCATTTCCCGTAATGTCGGGGCTATGGCCAAAAACCTGGCCCGGCTGCGCGCATCCCGGCGCTATCAAGGGCTGAAAAAGATGACCACTGCCTTTTTCAAGAAATTTCCCAAATTTGGTACCTGGGTATTAAAAAATATTGACAAATTAAAGGTTATGCTCAAAGCGATACTTCTCCCCAGCCTTCTTTTCGAGAGTTTTGGCTTCTCGTATCTGGGCCCCATCGACGGGCACGACCTCAGGTCGCTTATAGAGGTTCTCCGGCACGCGAAGAACTTTGCTACTCCCGTGGTGGTTCACGTTCTCACCAGAAAAGGTAAAGGGTTCCCTTCTGCTGAAAGGGATCCTGTTTTCTTCCACTCTGCTCCACCTTTTGAGCGAGAATCAGGAAAGGCAGATAAAATAGCCCAGAAAACTTTCACCGACGTTGTAAACGAGGTGATAGTAGACTTAGGTGCAAAGAGGGAGGACATCGTTTGCATCACCGCGGCGATGGCTGACGGCACTGGACTTGCAAATTTCGCGCGACTTTATCCCCACAGGTTTTTCGATGTGGGGATTGCAGAGCAGCACGCAATAAGTTTTGCTGCCGGCCTGGCCCTTGGGGGATTAAGGCCCTTGGTCGCAATTTACTCCACCTTTTTGCAACGGGGCTTTGACCAGCTCATTCACGATATTTGCCTACAAAACCTCCCTGTTATTTTCTTGATAGATCGTGCCGGCGTCGTTCCCGGAGATGGTCCCACTCATCAGGGAGTTTTTGACCTCTCCTTTCTGCGAATTATGCCAAACCTTTCGCTTTTGACACCTGCTTCAGGGACAGAGCTTAAAGACATGATTTATACGGCCTTACTTCATTCTGGTCCTGTGGCCATCAGGTATCCTAAAGCCCTCATACCGGAAACTGAATTCTCCCTCGGGGAGTATTGGGAAATTCCCTGGGGCAGGGGCTCTTGCCTTAAAGGTGGCAAGGATGTGTCGTTGCTGGCATGGGGATCCACGCTCACCATTGCCGAAGAAGCGGCATCAATCCTTTCTAAAATTGGGGTGGATGCAGGCGTCTATAGTCTGCGTTTCGTCAAACCAATAGATGAAGAAATGGTGCTGAAGGCCTACAAGGAAAACGAATTGCTGGTTACTCTTGAAGAAAATCTGATCTATGGAGGTGCGGGCTCAGCCTTGCTGGAGTTTCTTGTGGAGAGGGGCCTCTCCACAAGAAAAATGAAAATTAAAGGCCTACGCTCGATTCCCCGAATTGGATCAAGGGAATACCTTCTACGAAAAGCCGGACTCGATGCGCAGTCTCTGGCCAGAGAGGTGCAATTACTTCTGGGGAAGGTAGGGGAAAAAATCCTGTCCAATGCCTGAAAAAATTGGGATTTTTCCCAACCTAAGAAAGCAGGAAGCGATCGGCTTCGCCTTGGAACTGGCGAGCTATTTGAGGGAGCAAGGAATCCGGCCTTTGGTGCGCTCGGAGCTGAAGGGTTTACCCTCCTTCGATTTCCCTACTTTTCCTCCGGAGCAGCCGGATTTTGCCTTGAGCCTTGGGGGAGATGGCACTCTTCTGCAGTGCATTCATCGCGTCTGGGATTCCTGCCCTGTTCTGGGCGTAAACCTGGGGAATATGGGCTTCCTCACGGCTTCTGACCGCTCAAAAATTTACGGCGATGTCCGCCGAATACTTACCGGGGAATACTTGATTAACGAGAGGGACTTGGTGGAAGTGAGGGTCAGGGAGAAGGCTTACCTTGGCCTGAACGAGTGTTCCATCGCTCAGGTAAACGTAGGAAGAATTTTTACCCTTTCGGTAGAGATCAACGGGATAAATATGGGGGAGGTGAGAGGCGACGGCTTAATTGTATCTACCGCCACAGGCTCTACCGCTTATGCTCTTGCCTGCAACGGCCCTCTGATCTCGCCATCTTTAAGGGCGCTTTTATTATGCGTGATCTCCCCTCACAGTTTGTCAACGAGACCACTCGTTTTGCTCCCCTCTGATCGAATAAAGGTCTCACTCCCAGAGGGAGAATCAGGTCTCCTCGTTATGGACGGGCAGGAGACTTTGCCCATCCGTTCTGGGGAAGAAATTCATTTAACCCTTTCTCCGAGGAGGGTCAAACTGGTATTTTTTGAGGAGAATTTTTTCCTGCGCTTGATACCGCAGAAGCTTTTCTGGGGCCACCCATGATTGATAACATCCAGATAAAAAACCTGGCAATAGTGAGGGAGCTTAGCTGCCAGCTGGAACAGGGCTTGAACGTTTTCACAGGGGAGACCGGGGCGGGAAAATCTTTAATTGTGGACGCCATCTCCTTTCTGATGGGGGGACGTTCTCAGACTGACCTCGTAGGGCAATACGGAGAGGAACTTCGGGTTGAGGCCAGCCTGAGCATCGAGGGGGAAAGGCACAGGGCTAAGCTGAGGGAACTCGGACTGGAAGAATCATGTCTTTATCTGATAAGGACCCTTTCTAAGGACGGTCGGAGCAAGGCCAGGATAAACGGGAAAGCTGTGCCCATCAGTTTCTTAAGGGAAGCCCTTTCCAGCTTTGTTCACCTTCACGGTCAGCAGGAGCATGAGGCCCTGGTTTCTTCCGCGTACCAGCTTGATTATCTTGACCACTACGCAGGTCAGAAAGCCCTGGAACTAAGGGAAAAAGCGGAATCACTGCTTGAGGAACGGAAGCATATTCTGGAAAAAATCGCTGAGCTCGAGGAAAGCCTGCGCCAGAAGGAAAGACAAAAGGACCTTCTTCAATACGAGATCAATGAGATTGAATCCGCACGCCTTAAAGAGGACGAGGATCGGATTCTATCAGAGGAGAGGAATTTCTACCTGGCAAGGCTTCAGGCCAAAGAGAGCCTGGAGAAGCTCCAGGAGACTTTAAGAGAGGAGGGCCCCAAAAAGGGTTTCCTTAATCTTCTGGAAACTCAATCAAGAGAGCTCTCGCAATTGAAAACAAGCTCTGAAAAATTTAACGCTCTCGCTTCTCGCCTGGAGAATATCCTGATTGAGCTGGCTGATTTTTCATGGGAGCTGAACGAGCTCCTTCAGGGGCTGGATTTCACTCCGGGCAGACTGGAAGAGATTGAGGAGCGTTTGGACGCAATCGCACGCCTTAAAAGGAAGTACGGAAGCTCCATTGCCCAGATAATTAGATACCTTGAGGGCACGAAAGAAAGTTTAAAAGCCCTGGAAAATATAGATCTGGAAACAGAAGCCCTGCATGCGAAAAAAGCCCAGATTGAAAAAGAGCTTGATTTTGTCCTTTCTGCCCTTCGACCCTTGAGGGATTCCAAGGCAAAGGAACTCGAAACGAGGATAGTGGAAGGGCTGAAAAAGCTGGAAATTCCCCATCCTGTTTTTCGGGTTTCGTTCCAGAAGTTTCCCCTCGATGAGTTAAAATCCTCGGGATTGGACCGGGCGGAGTTCCTCTTCAGCGCTAATCCCGGCGAGGAGGAGCGAACACTTAGCAAGGTTGCCTCAGGGGGAGAGCTCTCCAGGCTGATGCTGGTTATGAAATCTGCTCTTGCCTCCGCAGACCGGGTTTCGACACTTATTTTCGACGAAATCGATGCCGGGATCGGGGGCAGAGTAGGGGAGGCAGTAGCTCAAAAACTCAAGGAAATCTCCTCCAGCCATCAGGTCCTGTGCATTACACACTTGCCTCAGATAGCCGGTGCCGCTGACGCGCACTACGTGATTGAAAAGTCTTCAGGAAAGCGCAGCGAAGTAAAAATACACAAGGTAGAAGGAGAAGAGAGAGTGCAGGAAATAGCGCGCATGCTCGCCGGTACTAAAATTTCTCCCGCTGTCTTGGCTCATGCCAGAGAATTGATGGGAGGTAGGACAGAATGAGTTTTCGAATTTTTGTTATTAACCCTGGCTCCACTTCCACCAAGATTGCCCTTTACGAGGACGAAAAATGCGTCAAGGACAAGACGGTCTATCACAGGGAGAGCAAGCTGGACATCCTTGAGGAGTTGCCGGAGAGGCTTGCTGACCTGCGCTCCTGGCTATCTCAGGAAGGTTTGGAGAGCTTTGACGCTGTGGTAGCCAGGGGAGGCCTGCTGAAGCCAATCCCTTCGGGTACTTATCGCGTTAATGCAAAAATGCTTGAGGATTTAAGGCTTCGGCCCCAGGCCCACCACGCTTCAAACCTAGGCGCTTTTCTCGCCGACGCGCTTGCAGAGGAATGGAAAATACCTGCTTACATCGTGGATCCGGTTTCTGTGGATGAATTTAACCCTCTTGCCCGTTACTCAGGCCTTCCAGAATTGCCCAGAAGGGCTCTCTCCCATGCGTTGAACATCAAAGCTGTTGCTCGAGAAGTGGCTAAAGAACTGGGGAAAAAACTGGAGCAGTGCAATTTTGTGGTTGCTCATCTGGGCGGCGGGATTTCTGTTGTTCCCCTGGAAGGCAGTAGGATTGTGGATGCCAACGATGCCAATCAGGGAGGACCATTTTCCCCAGAGCGAGCTGGAGCGCTACCCACGGTGGACCTGGTTAAGCTCTCTTTTTCCGGGAAATACACGGAGAAGGAACTGGTGACCAGGATGACCAAAAAGGGCGGCCTTTCAGCCTATCTGAATACTAATGATGCTCGTGAGGTAGAAAAAAGAATTGAAAATGGGGACGCCTACGCCCTCGAGGTTTATCAGGCCATGGCCTATCAGACAGCCAAGGAAATTGGCGCTATGGCTACGGTTTTAAAAGGGAAAGTTGACAGAATTATTCTTACAGGTGGCCTTGCTTTTTCCAGTGTCCTTGTTCCCTGGATCATCGAAAGGGTTTCCTTCATTGCCCCAACCGTAATTAAGCCAGGAGAGGGAGAAATCAGGGCTCTGGCTTTAGGGGCCCTGCGAGTCCTGAAAGGAGAGGAGCAGCCTAAAGACTATGATTAAAAATTTTGAGGAAGCCCTAAATTTGGCAATCGGGTTTTCAAGGTCAAAGGCAGCAGTCATTTGCCCCGAGGAAGCGGATACGCTTCTCGGGATAGAGGAAGCGAGGAAAATCGGGCTTATTGAACCGCACCTTTTCGGGCAAAGGGAAAAGGTGGAGGCTCTTGCGGAAAGCCTGAAAATTGACCTAACCCAGTACGATCTTCATCCATGCGCCAGCCAGGAGGAGAGCGCAGCTCAGGCTGTTGAATTCTGTTATAAATCTCAAGCTGGCATGCTGATCAAGGGCTTTCTGCCCACCCCAGTCTTTTTGCGAGCAGTTTTGAATAAGGAAAAAGGCCTGGTTGCTGGGCAGCTTTTGTCCCATGTGGCCGTTTTTCAGGTTCCAGGAATAGAAAGGCTCCTTTTTTTGACCGATGGGGGAATGGTAGTCCTCCCTACGCTGGCGCAAAAGATTGATATCCTAAAGAATGCCGTAGAGCTGTGCCATGCTCTGGAAATCTCTGAGCCCAGGGTAGCCCTTCTGGCATCAGTAGAGACAGTCAGCCCTGATATTCCCGCCACAATTGATGCTGCCGTCATTTCCGGCATGTGGCGGAGAAAACAGATAAAAGGATGCATCGTGGATGGCCCTTTGGCTCTGGACAACGCCCTTTCACCATCCGCATTGAAAGAAAAAGGCATTGAAAGTCCGGTAGAAGGTGCTGCCGATGTGCTTTTGGTGCCGAACATAGAGTCGGGAAACCTTTTGGGGAAGTCCTTAGTCCATGTTGCGGGAGCAATTATGGCTGGTGTGGTTCAAGGGGCCAGGGTGCCAATTGTGCTTGTTTCCAGAGTGGATCCACCTAAGTCGAAGCTCTACTCTGTGGCTATCGCCTCGCTTTTAGAAAATTTTAGGGAAAGGGCCCCTTAGCGTCGCTAATGAAGCCATCCACTTCGGTACTGAGTCTAATGCGTAATTGCTGGCATGATTGACAAATTATCGCTTGATCTTTTACCCAGAGTGCTCGTTCTGGCAGGGCCTTCAGGGTCAGGTAAAAGCGAAATCAGCGCGAACCTTGCGCTTCAGTTAAACCGGTCAGGAAGCGTTGTCCTAATCGATCTGGACCTGGTAAAACCTCTTTTCAGGCTGCGCAACGCTCGACAGGGCATAGAGCGCTTTAAGATTCACCTCGTGACGCCAGGCGGGGAATGGGATAACTCCGACTTTCCTGTGGTGCCGGGAGAAGTCAACCGGTGGCTCAGCTCAGACAAGCGGGTAATCATTGATGTCGGGGGAAACGGTCAGGGGGCGAAAATTTTGAACCAGTACAGGAACCTGCTTGACCAGGCAGAATTCCTGATGTTCTTTGTTTGCAATCCTTATCGTCCGTTTTCTGGCTCCCCACAGAGCCTCCAAGAGCAACTGGAAAGTATCGAATCCCAGACCGGCTTAAAAGTAAAGGGGATTGTCTCTAACCCTCACTTGAAAGAGCATACTGATTCAGAGATAATTAAGTTTGGCCATGCCCTCGTTGAAGATTTCTCACAACGGACTGGTTTGCCCGTGTTGCTTGTGGCAGTGCGGGAGGACCTGGTTCCTTCCGTAAGTTTCAGGACCACTCCCATTCTGCCGTTGAAAGTATTCATACGGCTGCCATGGGAATATGAATCTGCCGAATGGAAGGAGGAACATGTTTAGAAAAGTAGTCATTAACGAGGATTATTGCAAGAGTTGTGAACTCTGCGTTTCTGTGTGCCCAGTACATGTGCTGGCTATTTCCAAACGCCTTAATGCTCACGGTTATCATCCCGTGGAGCTCTTAGATGAGGAAAAATGCACTTCTTGCACCGCTTGTGCCCGCATGTGCCCCGAGGCAGCCATTGAGGTGTATCGACTGGTTAAGGTATCCCTGGGTTCGGAAAAGGAGTAAAAGATGGCAGAAAGGATTTTGATGAAAGGTGCGGAGGCCTGCGCGGAGGGAGCTATTAAAGCAGGTTGCCGCTTTTTCTTTGGTTACCCCATTACACCTCAGAATGAAGTGGCAGGATATATGTCTCGTCGACTTCCGGAGGTTGGCGGTGTGTATCTTCAGGGTGAGAGTGAGGTTGCCTCGATTAACATGGTGCTTGGTGCCGCAGCTGCCGGCACTCGCGCCATGACCTCCTCTTCCTCTCCGGGAATTTCCCTTATGCAGGAGGGTATATCTTACATTGTCGGCTGCGAGGTTCCTGCAGTGATCGTGAACTTTGTTCGCGGAGGTCCCGGTTTGGGAGGTATCGGTCCTGCCCAATCCGACTATTTTCAGGCTACCAGAGGCGGAGGACATGGGGATTATAATCTCGTGGTCCTCGCGCCATCCACTGTCCAGGAGCTGGTAGACCTGATGAAGGAGGCCTTTGACATCGCGGACCGCTACCGTAACCCGGTGATGGTCCTGGCGGACGGTATCATTGCCCAGATGATGGAGGCAGTGGAGTTTAAATACGGAGTGGATCCGGCAACTTTGCCCGCCAAAACCTGGGCAGTCGGCGGAGCATCCGGGAGGCCTAGAAACATAATCAAATCCTTGGATCTTGTTCCGGAAAACCTTGAGAAGCACAACTGGAAGCTTCAGGAAAAATTCAGCCTTGCCAGAAAGAACGAAGTCCGCTGGGAAGAGTTTATGATGGAAGACGCGGAAATCGTACTCGTGTGTTTTGGGACCGTGGCCAGGATCGCTAAAAAGTCCATTGAAGAAGCAAGGAAAAAAGGAATAAAAGCGGGTTTGATCCGACCCATCACTTTGTGGCCTTTTCCTGAGGAACCATTCCGCAAGGCGATTTCCAGGGCCAGGCGCTTCCTTGTGGTAGAAATGAACGCCGGGCAGATGATTGAGGACGTGCGCCTTCAGGTCTGCAGGGCGCGGCCCATTGACTTCAAGGGCAAGCCGGGGGGAACAGTTTTTACGCCCTCTGAGATTCTGGAGCTGATCTTAAAGCTGGAGGAGAGCAAATGAGCGATTTGACATACAAGCCTCTTTACCAGAGACCCAAAGCCCTGACGATGGTCCCTACCCATTACTGTCCCGGGTGTCATCACGGGATCGTCCATCGTCTGCTGGCCGAGGTGATTGACGAGCTGGGCATTCAGGAAAAAACTGTAATCATGGCTCCTGTTGGCTGTTCAGTACTTATTTACAACTACCTGGACACAGATTCTGTGGAGTGCGCCCACGGTAGAGCGCCCGCAGTAGCCACCGGAATAAAAAGAGCAAGGCCTGACAGCATAGTTATTACTTATCAAGGAGATGGCGACCTCGCTGCCATCGGTACCGCGGAGATCGTCCATGCGGCTACACGTGGCGAGCGCATTACCACAATATTCATCAACAACACTAACTTCGGCATGACCGGTGGGCAGATGGCTCCAACTACCCTGATTGGGCAAAAGACCGAAACCACTCCTTACGGGCGAATTCCGGAGCGGAACGGATATCCCATAAGGGTATCCGAAATGTTGGCGACACTTACCGGTCCCGCTTATGTGGCGAGGGTCGCTGTATATAATCCAGCAAACGTTGCCAAAGCACGCAACGCAATCAAAAGAGCCATTCAAGTTCAGATTGAAGGAAAGGGATTCGGCTTCGTGGAAGTGCTTTCCACCTGCCCCACGAACTGGGGACTGACCCCAGTTGAGGCCGTAAAATGGCTCCAGGAAAACATGATTCCCGTATATCCCCTGGGCGAGTTTGTAGGAGGAAAAGAATAATGGTGCACGAACTTGTATGCGCCGGTTTTGGCGGTCAGGGTGTCATGCTTATGGGTCAGCTTTTAGCCTATGCCGCTGCTCTTGAGGGAAAGGAGACTACCTGGTTTCCTTCCTACGGCCCGGAAATGAGAGGAGGAACGGCTAACTGCCAGGTGGTAATTTCCGACGAGCCCATTACTTCTCCCATCCTCTCTCAGCCTAAGGCGGCAATTGTTCTCAACAAGCCTTCCTTTCAGCGGTTTGAACCCCTGGTAGCTCCGGGAGGCTTGCTTTTTGTAAACACCTCCCTCGTGGACGATAAAAGCTCAAGGCATGACCTGGAAATATTTGAAATTCCCGCTGCAGAAATTGCTCAGGAGATTGGAGCTTTGCAGGTGACCAACCTGGTTATTCTGGGTGCATACCTGGGAAGAGCAAAACCTGTATCCTTTGCCACAATGGAAAAGGTCCTGGAAAAAACTTTTTCGGGGCCAAAGGCCAGGTTCCTTCCCCTGAACAGAGAAGCGCTGAAGCGGGGACAGGACTTTATCCTCAAACTGTGCAAATAAGGAGGCCTCTATGAGCAAGCAGCGCTTGGAAAAGGGGTTTCTCGAGCAGATTTCTATACCTTCTGTCTCAGGAAATGAAAGGCATTTTGCTGAATACATGGAAAAGAAGCTCAAAGAGCTTGGCCTTACAGTGGAGAAAGACGCCATGGGCAACCTGTTTGCCCGACTGCAAGGAGAGCCTGAAAAAAAGCCGCTTCTTTTTTGTGCCCACCTTGATACTGTGCCTACAGAACCAATTAAGTATTTAATTGATGGCGATGAGATCAAGGCTAATGGCAGTTCCATCCTGGGTGCAGACGACAAAGCAGCTACAAGCGCCCTGCTTGAGTGCCTGCGCGCAATCAAAGAGGAAGGAATAAAGCACGGTGACCTGGAGGTGCTTTTGACCGTTCAGGAAGAAGTGGGCCTCGTAGGAGCGAAAAACTTTGACCTGAACAGGGCAAAATCCGACATTTTTTTCGTTCTCGATTTTTCCGGGTCTGTTGGTGCTGCCGTGCGCAGCGCCCCTTACGCGAACGATTTTCGCTTCACTTTTATGGGAAAGGCTGCCCACGCTGGAGGAGAACCGGAAAAAGGCATATCAGCGGTGCAGGCCCTGGCATTGGCGATCTCGAGCATGCCCCTGGGCAGGATTGATTTTGAGACTACGGCGAACATTGGCATAATCTCCGGGGGAAAAGCCACAAATGTCGTTCCCGACTTTGCGGAAATGAGGGGAGAGGCCCGGTCGCGCAACCTGGAGAAACTGGAAAAGCAAACCGGAATTATGATTCAGGCTGCTGAGGAAGCAGCTTTGAGCGTGGGCGCCAATGTGGAAGTGGAATGCGTCAGGGAATACGATGGCTATTCCCTCTCGGAGGAAGAGCCCATTGTAAAGCTGGCCAAGGAGGCCACCTCCGCGCTCGGTTTAAACTTCAAACTTGTGGATGCTGGCGGGGCCTCAGACGCCAACGTGTTCTTCAAGAAAGGAAAGAAGTCCCTGGTTTTGAGCTGCGGTTACGTGCGCCCGCACACGCCAGAAGAGGCGTGCTCCATAGAGGAAATGTTCAGGCTTACCCTCTTGCTTCTGGAAATTGTCCGCAAGGCTTGATATGGAAAAAAAGCTAAAACAGAGCATAGTTTACAAAGGAAAGTTGCTGTCCCTGGAAGTTATTGAGGTCCTTATGTCCTCTGGCTTTAAGACGCAGAGGGAGATAATTCATCATCCTGGAGCCGTGGGCATCCTCGCATTAGACGACTTGGGGCAGGTTCTCTTAGTGCGCCAGTTTCGAAGCGCAATAAGCGATTACCTCTGGGAGATTCCCGCGGGCAAACTGGAGAAAAGCGAGAGCCCCCTTAAGTGCGCGCAGCGGGAGCTGCTCGAGGAAACGGGATACGAGGCCAAATCCTGGAAACTGATCATTTCTTTTTTACCCTCCCCAGGATACTCTGACGAGGTGATTCACCTTTTTTTGGCCAGGAACCTTGTTCCCAAACAAGCAAAATTAGAAGCTGATGAGGAAATAAGCATTGGTTTTTTTTCCTTGCCGGAATTTGAAAAACTGCTGCATTTCTCCCAGCCCTCTGATGGAAAAACAGCTCTGGCTTTAATGTTTTTGAAGCAAAGTGTTTGACAAAGTAATCCTTCTTGTTCTTGATGGGGTAGGAGCGGGAGCTTTGCCTGACGCTCCCCTTTACGGGGATGAGGGCAGCAACACCTTGGTGCACTCCCTACGGGCGAATCCGGGTTTCAAGCTTCCCTTTCTGGAAAAAAGCGGATTGGGGAACATCATTGACGCAGGACTGCTGAATCCAGTCTCTTCACCTCTTGCTTACTGGGGGCTAATGCGCGAACTTTCTGTGGGAAAAGACACGATTATCGGACACTGGGAAATGATGGGCGTTTACACTTCAAAGCCCTTTCCCACTTACCCCGAGGGATTCCCGCAAGATGTGATTTCCCGCTTTGAGGAAGGAATCGGCAGGAAGAGCATCGGAAACATAAAAGCCTCCGGGACTGAGATTTTAAAGACCCTGGGGCCGCAGCACGTAGCCACGGGCTATCCCATTGTTTACACTTCTGCGGATTCAGTTTTCCAGATCGCCTGTCACGAGGAAGTTGTCCCTTTACAGCAACTTTACCGCTACTGCCAAATAGCACGTTCAATACTGGTGGGGGAACACGGAGTCCTTCGAGTAATTGCCAGGCCGTTTATTGGAAAACCAGAGAGCTTCATCAGGACCACCAACCGGAAGGATTTCCCGCTTCCTCCGCCGTACCCAACAGCGCTGGACCTTCTTCTGGCTAAGGGCATTGAAGTTTTCGCTTTGGGAAAAATCGAAGACGTGTTCTCAGGAAGGGGAATTTCCTTTTCCCAGCACACTGGTAACAACGGGGAAACGATGCATGCCATAAACGGCTGGCTTTCGAGGGCAGAAAAGGGGTTCTGCTTTGCGAACCTGGGCGATTTTGATACCCTATGGGGGCACAGGCGCCTGCCCGATAAGTTTGTGAGGGGGCTGGAGGAAGTGGACCTTTTTCTCAAACAGATTTTCGACTGTTTATCCTCTCATGACCTGCTGATAGTAACTGCTGACCACGGCAATGACCCGACCTTCACCAGACATACGGATCACACTCGCGAGATGGTACCGATATTGATTTACCGGAAGGGCATAGCTGGTAAGCCTCTGGGAACCAGGAAAAGTTTTGCGGATGTTGGTGCGACCATATTGGCTGCTTTCGATGTCCAGCATGCCCTTCCCGGGAAGCCCCTTTTAACTTTTTGACACGCACGGCATTTTTGTTTAATAATTTCTTTGCTGATGAAAGCCTTTCCTGCGAGATTGCTGAGAACAATTATAATAAGTGCTCTGACGGTATTGTTTCTCATCTCCCTTCAAGCTTATGGAGGAAGGAGAAGCGAGGTTACCTCTCAGGCCAGATCGTCAGTTCCCTTGACGGTTCAGATGCACAATGAAGAGGTCTCGTTCGCGGTTCCCTCGGGAGTCTCCCTCAAAGAAGCGCTGGAAAGCCACAAAATCAAACTCGCCGATCTGGACCAGCTGAGCCTTTCTCCTACCGCGCTTCTGGAAAAAAAGACCCTGGTGTACCTGAAAAGGGTAGAGGAAAGGACCACAGTTGAAAAGGAGACCATCCCTTTCAGCAAAAAATACCTTCCTGCTCCTTACCTTCCTTTTGGCCAAAGGGAAACCCTGCAAAAAGGCGTTCCGGGGCTGAAGGAAATTACTTATTCTGAGCGAACTGAAGACGGTCAGGTTGTCTACAGGGAAAAAATCGGAGAGCAAGTGACCAGAGAGCCTGTAGAGCAGGTTGCAGCTGTTGGCACATTGATCGAATCGCCGGAGGAAGCTGTGAAAATCTCATTGAGCTATCCCCCGCCAGCCAGCGAGGACTTCATGGTTATGGAGGCTACAGCTTACTGCCCTCTCGTGAGTGAGACTGATGGGAATCCCTGGAGGACGTCGGTGGGCTTACAGTCTTCTTATGGAATTGTAGCAGTTGATCCTCGGGTTATCCCTTACTACACGCCGCTTTATATTGAAGGGTACGGTTATGCCATTGCCGGTGATACTGGTGGAGCTATCAAGGGAAACCGAATCGACCTGTTCTTTTACACCGCAGAGGAAACAAGGCGTTTCGGCCGCCGAATGATAAAAGTTTGGATTCTCGACTGAACTTCCTTTCAGCCAGCAAAATCCTCAAAAGCCTCGGCCTCAGACCAAGAAAATCCCTGGGACAATCTTTTCTCCAGGACCTTACTTTTCTTGTAGGCGCTTTTCAGTTCCTTCAACTGAACTCCGATGCCAGAGTGCTGGAAATAGGAGCCGGTATGGGACACGTTACCGTCAGGATCTTAGAGACAGGAGCGACAGTGGTTGCTCTGGAAATTGACGATCGTTTCTTGCCAATTCTATCTTCGATTCAAAAATCATTCTCCAATTTCCGGTACTTGATTCAGAACGCCTGTACCGTTTCCTGGGATGAGCTTTGGAGAGCAGATACTTACTCCGTTTTCGGCAATATTCCGTACTACATCACTGGTCCTATCCTGGAAAGGCTCCTGTTGAAAGAAAAACGCTGGGTTAGAGCTGCCTTTCTCCTTCAAGAAGAGGTTGCAAACAGACTGGTATCTAAACCCAGCAACAAGGCATATTCCTCATTAACTCTGGTTACCCAATACAAAGCAAGGGTGAGCCTTGGCCAGAAAGTACCCAGAGGCAGCTTTTTTCCCATTCCTAAGGTGGACTCAGCCTTTGTCCATCTGGAAAGGAAAGAAAAGACAAATTTTCAAGGTCAAGAAGAGGCCTTTTTTCTTGACCTGGTGAGGGGCGCTTTCAGAGAAAGGAGGAAAACACTGGCGAACAACCTTCTCCGCATGTTTCCGCAACTATCCAAAATAGAGTTATTCCAGGTAATTAATGGTGCCGGCATAGACCCTGGGTGCCGTAGCGAAACGCTTACCCTCGAGGAGTTCTCTTCGCTCGCGAAATCCTTGATGGGGGTGCTTTCGTGAATCAAGTTTTCCACTTTCTGGCCCCAGCGAAAGTCAACTTTTGCCTTTTTGTCCTGTTTGAACGCCCGGACGGTTTTCACGAAATTGAATCGATTTTGCAGACGGTCAGTTTATACGACGAGGTCATGATTACCTTGAAGGACCAGGGGGTGGAGGTCAGCTCTGAACCATCCATTGAGGTGCCCATGGAAGAGAATCTCGCTTATCTGGCAGCTCAGTACTTCTTTGAGGCCACAGCGCTTGAAGGCGGTTGTTCCATAAAGCTTATCAAGAACATTCCTCCGGCATCAGGTCTGGGAGGGGGAAGCTCGGATGCTGCTACTGTGCTTCTTTTGCTCAACAAAGCTTTCAATTACCCCCTGAAACCGAGCGAACTCTCAGATTTAGGAGCTCTCGTAGGATCCGATGTGCCCTTCTTTCTGGTTCAGGGGACTGCCCTGGTAAAAGGAAAGGGAGAACGGGTTTATCCTTTAACCTTCAATTTGACTGCTCACCTTGTTCTGGTTAAGCCTCCTGTGAGCCTATCAACGGCTCTGGTTTACAAAAGCCTTGATCCAGGCGCACTCTCTGAGAAAAAAACCTGGCTTTTGCTGAGAAGCTTGAACGAGAGGGATTACGAGCTGCTGTCAAAATCGCTTTCAAACGACCTGGAACCGGTCGCCGCGAAGCTCGTCCCTGAGATAGCCACTTTAAAGGATTTAATGGTGCAAGCTGGCGCACTGGGAGCTCTCGTTTCTGGAAGTGGGCCCACCGTCTTTGGAATTTTCCCTGACTCGAAGCAGGCTGAAAAAGCCGCCCGCTTTTTCGAGTCTATGGGTTACTGGTCTCGTCATGTCTGGAGTACGCCTCCTTTGAGGTAAGGCGGATAAAGTTTTATAATCCGGTTATTCAGGGCGGATAGCTCAGCGGTCAGAGCGCCTGCCTTACAAGCAGGAGGTCGCAGGTTCGAACCCTGCTCCGCCCACCAGGAGCGGGAAATTTTTATTTTTGCTCCCTGCAAAAGCCAGGTAGTGTTCTAATAGTCTCCCGAAGGAGCCGCCTCAATTGTAGGAGTTTTTAAAAATTAAAAAGGGGGAGGATTTCTCCTCTCCCTGCCGGAGTTTGGCTTTCCAGCAAAATAATTAAATCTTGTCTCTTAGGGACATTTTTAATGGAATGATAAAGTTTTACTCTTTTATCCTTTACCCGGCCTCTCAGAGATAGGTTTGAAAACTTACCCAGGTACTTTACAAGTAGCAGGTACAGGTTTAAAGTAAATCATCTTT
>Ga0172363_10000024_pt1 | contig 83540 bp, 83 predicted proteins | sample LakKivs2_kivu2a2_FD_114541 | JGI IMG/M metagenome (GOLD analysis project Ga0172363, IMG submission 114541) | Sediment microbial communities from Lake Kivu, Rwanda - Sediment s2_kivu2a2 | ecosystem: Environmental > Aquatic > Freshwater > Lake > Sediment | place: Rwanda: Western Province, Lake... | reverse complement strand
TCGTGCACGCTCTTGTGGCCGGCGCGCCCGTATACTACCTGCTCCCGGTCGACCTTCCATATGTCGGCTTCCCCCGCTGGGTGCTCTTGGTCGTCTTCATATCCGCCATGTTCGTCTTCGAGACCGTGAGGGTCTGGAAGAAGTTCACGTTCCTCGGCCTGAGGCCCCACGAGAAGGACCGGCTGGCGTCACACGCGTGGGCCGCCGCTGCCCTCTTCATCGTGCTGTGGCTGTTCCCGCACGACATCGCCACCGCCGCAATAGTGGGATGGGCCCTCGTGGACCCGATGATGGGAGGCCTCCGTTCGGCGAAGATGGAGACAAGGAACATGTTAGCTGTGAGCGCCGCGGCCTACTTCGTCCTCGCGGTCGTCATGTACCTTCTCTGGGACGTGAGGGTTCCGGCGGAGTACGTTGTCCTCTCGCTAGTCGGGATGGCGGTGGCCATACCCGCAGAACATGTGAAGGTGCGTTACATCGACGACGACTTCCTCATGTCGGTGCTGCCGGCGCTGGGGATGTTGATCGTCGCGGTCGCGCTCTTCTCTCAGCAGATCTGAGTCCGCTCAGGAGACGATTTCGAGCTTCCCGAACTTCCCGGCGCTGACCTGCAGCTTCCCCTTATACGAGGACGCCCACCCGTTGCTTATCCTCACCTTGGACCCGACCTCGACCTTCTCGATGTCCTCGTTCCAAAGGGTCAGCGTGACGGTGTCCCCGGCTTCGTCCTGACCCGTCGTATCACATACGCGCCCCGAGGACCCGCTCCACTTCGACTGAAACTCCCTCGGCTCCTTCTTCTCAGTTATAGTCAGAATCAGCTCGTCGATCTTGGTCTTGTCCTTGAGCTCTTTGACCATCATCTGCGTACGCCTCGCGCCCCGGCGTAGTCCCTGTCCGTACTTAAAGCTCGCGCCCGCACTAACCAGCGTTTCCGATGGAGAAAATGGGCTATTCGTCACCGTGTGTCGATGTTAGCCAGCACGTCAAAAATCAGCGTCAGTGAATCCAATTAGGCTTATATGCCCACACCTAGATAGGGGCCGACCATGACCCGGATAAAGGTCATTACCGAACCAGCGGAGCTTGTACCGATGTTCCGCGCGGTAGACACGAAGGTCAAGAGGGAGGTCCTGAAGTTGGTCACCCTCGAATGGCACACAGTCCGGGACATAGAGAAGCAGTTCGGGCCTGCGGGGAAGGATGCCCTCCTGTTCTTCGAGAAGATGAAGCTGGTGGAGACCCGGTGGCAGACCTCCCCCGAGCAGCAGCCCGAGAAGGCCTACCACACATACTACACCTCGTTCCACATAAACGCCTCCTGGCCGGTCTACGAGATCAGCGACGTGCTCGCGGCGGCGGTCATGGACGAGAAGGAATTCCAGAAGATCGAGAAGCAGATCTTCGACATGGTCGGCACTCAGGGGAAGTTCGCTGGCGATGTCGCCGAGGTCCTCGGAGTGACCTTCACGATGCTCAAGAGCCTGGTGAAGAGGAGCACCAAACTGGACTACCGCGGTCATCGGATCGAGCGTCTCAAGGAGTAGCCGGAGGGGCCTGTTCTTGATAGTAGTCCTCCGGCTCGGCCATCGGCCAAAGCGGGACCAGCGCGTAACTACCCATGTCGCCCTCACGGCCAGGGCCCTCGGCGCGGACGAGATATGGGTCTCGACCGACGACCCGGGCTTGGAGAAGACCGTGAGGAGTGTGGTCGAGCGCTTCGGGGGGAAGTTCAAGATCAAGACCGGGGTGGACTGGCGCAAGGCCATCAGAGCGTGGAAGGGCGAGGTCGTCCATCTGACGATGTACGGGGAGAGCCTCTCGAAGGCCCTTCCGACCATGAAGGGGAAGGACCTGATGATCGTGGTCGGAGCAGAGAAGGTCCCGAGGGAGGTATATGACCTCGCGGACAGGAACATCTCAGTGGGCAACCAGCCGCACTCCGAGGTCGCAGCGCTCGGGATCTTCCTGGACAGGTACATGAAGGGCAGGACCCTGGAGCGGAAGTTCGGAGGCAAGCTGACGGTCGTGCCGAACCCGAGGGGGAAGACGGTCATTGACAGACGCAGAAGCAAAGCGTGAGCTGCCGACCCGGGAGCAGGCGCTCGAGTACCTCCGCGAGTACGGCTGCGACGAGTTCGTCGTGAAGCACTGCATCGCGGTGTCTTCTCTGGCGGTCAAGATCGCGAAGAGATGCCGTGCAGACGTCGACCTCGTCGAGATCGGAGGCCTGCTTCACGACCTGGGACGCTGCAAGAGTCACACGCTCACGCACGCGGTCGAGGGGGCCGAGGTCGCCCAATCCTTGCATCTACCCGAGGCAGTCGTGAGGATTATCGAGCGGCACATCGGCGCCGGCATACTCCCGGACGAGGCGGTCCGGCTGGGCCTTCCGAAGAAGGACTACTCTCCCAAGACCCTCGAGGAGAAGATCGTGGCACATGCGGACAACCTGATGTCGGGTGCGAACCGCACGACCGTGAAAGATGCGGCCGCGTACCTAGTGAGGACCGGTCAGACTGGTGTCGCTCATCGGATCCTCGAGCTCCACAAGGACCTGTCGAGGACTTGCGGCATCGACATCGACGAGATCGTCTGAAGTCACCAGCGATCGTAGTGGACGAACGCGTTCACTGGCTTCCGATCGATGTTCCGCTGGGTCCTCTTCGTCTGCTTGGTCGTCCTCTCGGCCTCATAGCCTATCGGGATCGCAGCTACGACCTTGATTCGATCCGGGATTCCGAGCAGCTTCTTCACGGCGTCCTCCTTGAACGAGGCTATCCAGATGGTTCCGAGGCCCTGCTCAAGGGCCTCCAGGATGAGATGCTCGGTCGCTATGGCGACATCCACGAGGTAGTATTGCTTCCCGTCGATGTAGCCGCTCTCGCCCGGGTCGCCGCACGCGAGGATGCACATGGGGATGTCCTTCATGTCCCCGGGGAGAACTCCCAAGGCGTCGACATTGAGCCTTCCGTTGACAACGATGAAGTGCCACGGCTGACCGTTGGCCCAAGAAGGGGCGACTCTCGCCGCTTCCAGGCATGCGGCTATCTTCTCGTCCTCCACTGGCGTGTCCTTGAATCTCCTGACGCTCCGTCTCTCCGTGACCGCGTCGTAAACCAGAGTACACTCGTCTGCCATGGATGCTCGGAGCGGGGAGGTGTCTATTGGTCTCTGTCCCGTATTGGTTTCCTCAGGCCCGATAGCGAGGGTACTCCCCGCGCTTGTGAGCGTCCCGGAGCACGTGATAGGCTTCGGCGTTGCGCCGCGCGGCCTCTCTGAGGGATGGGTCGCCTTGTCTGAGTATCTTCGCAGGGACCCCCACGACTAGGCTGCCCTCTGGTATCCTCATGTTCTCCGTCACTACCGCAGCTGCCCCGATCACAGAGCCAGAACCGACCTCGGCCCCGTCGAGTATGCAGGAATTCATCCCGACGATCACTAGGTCCGCGATCTTGGCGGCGTGGATGATGGCTCCGTGGCCGATGGACACGTTGTTCCCGATCAAGGTCGGCTTCCCCGGATTGCCGTGGATCTGACAGTGCTCCTGCACGCTCGACCCTTCGCCGATGCGGACGGGCGACAGGTCGGCCCTTATAACCGCGTACGGCCAGACGCTACAGCCTCTCCCGATCTCGACGTCACCGATTATGACAGCTTCCGGGGCCACGTAGCACGACGGGTCTACCCTCGGGGCCTGGGACATGGCTGGTCCGAGCATTTGCAGCCGATAAAATCCTTTTGACTATCACGTACTGTCGGAAGTCGGGTCATGGTGGCTCTGGTCAGCCCCTTGGCACAGCCATCGCCCGAGGCTCTTCAGAAACCTGACTGTCAGGGAAGCTCCTGCTTCTCCTGCTTCGGCTTCGAGGAGCCCCTCTTCAGCGCGACCCTCTTCGGGAAGTACCTGAGGATTATGATGTCCCCGATTGCCGCGATCCACCTGTATGGCACGTTGACGGACTTCGAACCCTCGACGAGCTGCGGGTTCGTCTCGCTGACGAACAGGCCCTGGACCTTGTTGTCGTCAACCTCTACGACGAGGTTGGAAACGTTCCCAAGGAAAATCCCTTGGCTGGTGTAAACCTGCAACCCTATCATTTCAGAAGCTTCTTGGAGCATCCTACATCCCTGCGACTGTATCGCTCTCGGCGCCTTATAATCTTTTTTGAAGCCAGTCTAGCGCCCTCAAAACTATGTTTTGAGGGTCCGGTTCGCCTGTTCCGCCACAAACCTTTTGTACTTCGGTATGCTACGATATTGCATCAAGCGCGCACAGGCGCGGCGAATCGGTGAACAGAATGGCGTCTGAGATCGAGGAGATAAGGCAGAGGAAGATGGCCGAGATGATGAAGAGTACCGGCAAGAAGGAGGACGCTTGGCCGTCGGAGCCAGTCGTGCTCGCGGATGGCACTTTCGGCGAGTTCGTCGCCAAGTATCCCAAAGTGGTCGTTGACTGCTGGGCCCCATGGTGCGGGCCCTGCAGGATGCTCTCGCCGACGGTCGATGCCATTGCCAAGGACATGAAGGGCAAGGTGGCATTCGGAAAGGTCGACACCGACGAGAACTTCGAGATATCCTCGAAGTACCGGATCATGAGCATCCCGACCCTCTTGTTCTTCAAGGACGGGAAGCTCGTCGACAAGATGGTCGGCGCAGCCCCGCGGAACGTGGTCGAGCAGTACATCAAGAAGGCCCTTGGCTGAAATCAGGATAACCCCACCATTCCCTTTCTTTTTCTTTTTTCGTCGTCCAGCGGAGCTTCGGTGTACGATGCAAATTATTAATCGCGGAAGCCCCTTGGAGGCGCCGAGATGAACTTCGAGAACACGGTAGTCTGGAAGGAAAAATACCCCGGAAAGATGTTGGGCCAGAACGGCGAGGTTATCGACTACTCCGCGCCTGAGGAACTGAAGGGGATGCGGGGCCCTCTCACGCCGGAGGACGCGTTCGTCGCCTCGGCCAACATGTGCTTTCAGATCGTGTTCGAGGGAGTCGGCGAGGACCTCGGCATCAAGCTGGAGGAATACAAGTGCAAGGCCGTCGGCGACCTCGAGACAGTCGAGGGGATTCGGAAGTTCGTCAAGATAACGCTCTATCCGGAGATCAAACTCGCGTCGGGCTCCAAGCTCTCGAACCTGGACAGGGTTCTGTCCATCACCAAGCGGAAGTGCCTGATAACCAACTCGATGGACCTCGAGTTCGAGGTCGTCCCCAAGGTGCTATGAGATGTGCAGGTTGCTCGGGGTTGTGTTCCGTTCCGAATTCCCCGCTGAATCCTTGAGCGAGCTCAAGATATTGTCGGAGATAGGCGGCGTTCCCAACGAGGAGAGGCGCGGACACAGAGACGGCTGGGGGATCGCGTCCTTCCGCGACGGGAAGGCCTTCTACGTCGGGAGGAGCATCAGGCCCGCCTTCAGCGACCCCAACTACAACGCGGCAATCGACGCTGCGAGGCATCTTCCTTTTCCGAACATGTTGGTAGCGCACGTACGTGCGGCATCTTCTGGTGGCGTCTCGCTCGAGAACACCCACCCGTTCATCGTGGACAACCTCGTTTTCGCGCACAACGGCACAGTCAAAGGCCTCCGAGCCACCAACAGCGGAAGGGCGAAAGGCCAGACGGACAGCGAGCAGATTGCGCTCATGTTGTCCGACCGCCTGAGGGAGAAAGGTTCGCTGGCGCAGGCAGTGAGGTCTGTCGTCAGAGAGGAGATAGACGGCAGAGACTTCACGGGGGCGATACTGCTTGCCTCGGACGGCAAGACTCTCGTAGGCTACCGGGACCTTCTCGCCGAGGACAAAGCCGCCTACTATTCTCTCAGGGTGGCCAGATGCGAGCACAGCGTCGCGCTTTTCCAGGAGATTGCGGTGGGATGCGAAGGGGAGCGGTCGGAGATGTCGCGGCGCGAGATGGTCACGGTGACGCCCGATCTCAAAGTCAAGACCGAGAAGATCTAGGCCTTGGACTTCCTGGTCGCGGTCCTCACGGCTTCCGTGACGCTGCCTTTCGGTATGATCCTCGCAATAGGCACATCAACGATCTTCTCGATGGTCGGGCTCACGATCGGCGCACACACTATCGCGATGGCCCCGTCCCTCTCCGCCCGGATCGCGGCTATGATGGCGTCCTCGACCGTGCTCGCTGGGTACTCCCTCACGCGCACGCTGTCGTCACCTATCTGGATCGAACGCTCCTGGACCTCGTCGAGGACCTGTCCGGCCGCGATGACCGCGACGAAGTTCCCGGCCCGGAAGCCTTCCATCTCCCGGACCGCCGAGACGATCTTCCTGAGGACCTCGATGCTGGGCGAACGCCCGTCACTGGAGATCTTGTATAGGGTGCTCGGTGAGATGTTCGCTCTCTTGGCAAGATCCTGCGAAGTCATCCCGAGCGTCTCGAGGGTCTCCTTGAGTGCCTCCCTGAACTTCTCGTCGGATTCGAGCGCCGCATTGGTGAGTTTCCTTACTGAGTCCATGTTTTTTCCTAGATGTACTAATTGTAGAGGCGATATTTATACAATTGTATCCAAACATAAGTACAATCTGAGAAAGGCTTAATAGGCCTCAGCGCATGCTCTCTGTTGGGATAAGATGGAAAAGAATGCGAAGGACGTCATTCTCGTTGTAGCCGTCGTTGCGGTCGTCATAGTTGCTGTGCTCTCCGCCACGCTTCTTCTCGGACCTAAGAAGGAAGGGGCCGTCTTCTACGTCACCCTCCCCCCGAAGGACATGAAGGCGGCTCTGTCCAACGGAGACATAGACGGGTACATCGCCTGGGAACCTTTCGTCTCGGATTCGGTGGTTGCCGGCGTAGGGACGGTGTTGGAGTGGTCGAGCGAGATCATGCCGAATCATCCATGCTGCGTCGTCGCGGTCTCGACCAGCTTCCTCCAGGGGCCGGACGGGCTCGAGCTCACTGAGAGATTCCTCAAGGCCCACGAGGAGGCAACGGCCTGGATGAATGACGCTCTGGATCATCCGGGAGGAGAGAACTACACCCTTCTGGTAGACATGGCAGTCCAATTCACAGCGAGGAACGCGACGGTCGTCGAGGACGCGTTCTCGCACCTCAAGTACGACTACGAGATGGGCGACGAGTTCGAGGAGGCCCTGCGCACCTTCACCGACATGTACATCGAGCTGAACATGACTTCGACATCTAAGTTGGCAGACCGTGGATACACGAGCACGGCCGACTTCGTCAACAAGTTCGTAAACGATACTCCTCTGGCGGCGGCATCGGCCATCCAGCCCAGCGCGACCGTGATCAACGAGGACAGGCCGATAAAGCTGGGGTATCTCCTGGGCGACCTCCACCAGATGGCGCAAGTGGTCGCGCAGAATCTTACTGCAGGCGGAGGAAGGAGCATGTTCGCCGAGTATGGAGTGGCGGTGACAGATGCCACGGGAGCTCCGTACGCGAACGGAGGGGCTGAGATGACCATAGGATTCGCGACCGGGGCTGCCGACATAGGCTACCTTGGGGCTCCCCCAGCCATAATCAATCATCTGAACGGCGGAGTCCCGGTGTCGGTCGTCGCTCAGGCCAACACGGAGGGGAGCGGCATAGTCGTGAAGGCGGGCTCGGGCATAACGAGCCTGGACGACCTCGTCAACAAGACCGTCGCGACCCCCGGCGAGAGCACGATACAGTTCCTCCTGCTCAAGAACGTCTTGGAGGAGCGCGGGCTCGAGCTTCTGATAAAGACGTGAGCCAACGAAGCTCTGTGAATGACGGGTGCACCCGATGAGCGGCATATCGGTCAGACTCAGGAGAGCAATTTCCGAGAACTGGTTCCAGCTGCTGCTCTCGGCTGCGGCCATCATCGTGTTCTTGGTCGGCTGGTGGCTCTACGCTGCGTATCTGCACGGGGACTGGCCGTTTCCGAGGTCCACTCGAGTGGTTACCGCGGAGTATCTGCCCTACTGGTGGGACGTCCTCGCAGCCTTCGCAAGGTCCTTCACTGAGCCCGTCATCAGCGGACTTCCAATGACCGGGCACATCATCGCCAGCCTGAGACGCATACTGCTGGGGTTCGTTCTCGCCCTCGTGACCGCCGTCCCTCTCGGGCTACTGATGGGGCGTTCGAGGAACGCAGAGGCGGCGGCTAGGCCGATCGTGGAGCTCTTCAGGCCCATCCCGCCGCTGGCCTTCGTTCCGATATTCCTCGTGGTGTTCAGGTTCTTCTGGGGACCCGTGGCGATAGTCTTCCTCGGCATCTTCTTCCCGGTTCTGCTGAACGTGAGGCTCGGTGCCAAGAGCGTTGACCCGGTGCTTCTGGACGCCGCCCGGACACTCGGCGCGAAGCGGCGGACGATATTCACCAAGGTCGTGCTCCCGTACACTATGCCGTACTTTATGACCGGCATCACGCTCGGCCTCGGCATCGGCTGGATGTGCATCGTGGCCGCGGAGATGCTGGGGACGGTCGGCGGAGGCGTGGGATACCTCATCTACGCCGCGAACGAGCAGTCGCATTATGATGTGATGTTCGCCGGCATGCTGATGATCGCGATACTCAGCGTCCTCACGACGGGCGTCGCGGAGCTGACTGAGAGGTGGCTCAGGAGATGGACGGGGCTCAGATAGACATCAGCATCAGAGGCCTTTCGAAGGTGTTCTCGAAGGAGAAGCGCAGCGTGGTCGCCGTCGACAGCTTCGACCTCGAGCTGGTCAGCGGGGAATTCGTCTGCCTGCTCGGGCCATCAGGATGCGGCAAGACGACCGTGTTGAGGATCGTCGCAGGGCTGGAGAGCAAGACCTCGGGGAGCGTGATGGTGCACGTTGCGGACAGGCCCGGATCCAAGGGCGCGCCCCTCGCCGAGGTCCGGGGTGCAGGCAGCGACCGAGGCATGGTGTTCCAGGAGTTCGCCCTGTTCCCCTGGAGGAGCGTGAGGAAGAACATAGAGTTCGGCCTCGAGGTTAGAAACGTCCCTGAGGCCCAGAGGGCGAAGATCTCTTCGGATCTCGTGGAGCTGGTCGGGCTCAAGGGGTTCGAGGACTCATACCCGAAGGAGCTCTCGGGAGGGATGAAGCAGCGCGTAGCCATCGCGCGGGCCCTCGCCAACGATCCGGAGGTGCTCCTGATGGACGAGCCGTTCGGGTCGCTCGACGCGCAGACCCGGAACCTCATGCAGAAGGAGCTGTTGAGGATATGGTCTGCCAAAAGGAAGACTGTCCTCTTCGTGACCCACTCCGTGGAGGAGGCAGTCTATCTGGCGGACAGGATCGTGGTCATGACCGCCAGACCCGGGAAGGTCCGGGAGACGATACCGGTGCCCCTGCCGAGGCCGCGGGACAGGACCAGCATGGAGTTCATCGAGATACGGAGCAAGGTCCTGGCGGAGCTCGAGGAGGAGTTCGAGAAGGCCAGGGCGAAGGAACTCTCCCCAGAGTAGTCAAAGGTAACGCTTAACTATTCTCGACCGGATTCGTACCCGCATGAGCTTCGAGCTAAATGTCGTGAGCAACACGCCGCTGACCCCGCTCAGCGACATCGACGAGGTCGCGATGCTTTTCCTGAACCACATCGGCTATTTCCCGAAGGGGTACGATCCGAAGACGGACGTGACTGACATCAGGGACAGCGTGCCGTACAAGCTCATGGTCGACTACTTCCTGGGGCGCATGGACAAGGCGTGGGTGGTCGAGGATCTCGCAACGGCGTTAGGTACAACTAAGGCTACTGTGTATCGGCACATCAACAAGCTGAAGGGGTTCGACATCCTCGAGGAGATGTCCGCGGAGGACGCCGAGGGGAATCCGAGGAAGGGCTACCGCATAAGGTACGGTAACTTGAGCAAGGCCTGGAACTTCACCGAGGCCCATGTCCAGGTGGCCATGGAGAACTACCGGAAGACCGTGGACCACCTTCAGGAGCTAGCGAGCAAGAAAGGTGAGAAGCATGCCAAAAAAAGATGAGCCAATCGTTCTGACGCACGGGTCGCTCTACAAGATAAAGAGTCTCGAGGCGAGAGACAAGCCGATGGAGACCACGGGCATATTCCGGGGGTACGCTGCCGTGGCGCATGATACGGCGCTCGTCATCGAGCTCGACAAGTCGCACGGGGATGACAAGGGCCGACTCAGGCTGATCCTCTCGCACATGATCATTTCGATAGATGTGCTCAAGGCCGAGAAGGAACAGCTCGAGAAGGAGACCGAGACCAACGCAGTGTATTTCGGATGATCGCGGATGAAGAAACTCCGGGTCGCGCCTCTCGAAGCCCGCATACTCGGCATCCTGAAGGACTGGTACCCGATCACTGTTGATGAGCTTCGAGATGAGCTCGGCGTGAGCAGGATCGCCCTCGAGCGTTCTCTCAAAGCCCTGATGGTCAAGGGAGTGATTCAGCTGGAGCCCCTCAGCGACAAGACATACATCCGACTGCTCGTTCCAGACGTGGCGTTCGAGAGCGAGAAGAAGGGCAAGAAGAAGCCGCCGGCGCCGAAGGACACAGCCTGGGAAGACTCGATCGTGTACACCTGAGTTTCGGCGTCCGATAACTAGATATCCAGTCTCGGAGTCTTTGGCCGTTCGTGGACTACTTCGAAGAACTGATCCAGTCCATCGTCGTCGGCGAGACCACCTCCAGGGACGAGGTCTTGAGACTCAAGGCGCGCCTCTGCAGTAAGTACGGCCTCGCGAAGGTCCCGCCGAATTACGAGATACTAGAGCACGTCCCCGAGGAATACCGAGAGGTCGTCGAGCCGTACCTCCGGAACAAGCCAGCAAGGACGCTGAGCGGTGTGGCGCCCGTCGCGGTCATGACTAGTCCGTGCGAATGCCCACATGGCAGATGTTCGTACTGTCCCGGGGGAGTGTCGAAGAACACCCCGCAGTCCTACACGGGGCACGAGCCTGCCGCGATGAGGGGCGGGATGTACTCCTACGACCCGTACATGCAGGCCAGGAGCAGACTCGCCCAGTTGCGAGCGATCGGGCACAGCACCGACAAGGTCGACCTTATCATTATGGGCGGGACGTTCACATCTCGCGCAGTCGACTACCAGAACTGGTTCGTCAAGCGCTGCTTCGATGCGATGAACGAGGCGGACTCCCCCGACCTCGAGTCCTCTCAGGTGAGGAACGAGTCTGCCAAGGCCAGATGCATTGGGCTGACGGTCGAAACTCGCCCGGACTGGTTCAGTGACGGTCAGGTCGCTCAATCCCTCATGCTCGGTGCAACGAAGGTTGAATTCGGCGTTCAGATCCTCGACGATGGCGTTCTGGACGGCGTGAAACGGGGCCACCACGTTCAGGAGGTGGTGGACGCGACAAGGCGGTCCAAGGACGCCGGCCTGAAAGTCGCGTATCACATGATGCCCGGCCTGCCGGGCAGTTCGCGCGACAAGGACCTCGCATCTTTCCGAGCGATGCTTGACGACGAGCGCTTCAGGCCGGACATGCTCAAGATCTACCCGACGCTGGTCGTGAAGGACACGGAGCTGTACGAGCTGTGGCGTTCGGGACGATACACCCCGATGTCCCTTGAGGACACGGTGAAGTTGATCGCGGAACTCAAGAGAACAATCCCGCCCTGGCTCAGGATCTTGAGGATCCAGCGTGACATTCCTGTGCAGTTCATAGAGGCCGGCGTGAGGAAGAGTCATCTCAGGCAGCTCGTGGCCGAGGAGATGCACGAGAAGGGCACGAGATGCAGGTGCATCCGTTGTCGCGAGATCGGCCGGTCCAGTCTCAAGCATGCGCCTTCGCAGTCGGACGTGGAACTCAAAGAGATGGTATATGCCGCGTCGGGCGCGAAGGAGCATTTTCTGTCCTTCGAGATTCCGTCCGAGGACTGCATCGTGGGGTACGCGAGACTTCGCCTGTCCGGTTCTGGCCGGGAGGTCGCCCGTGTCCGCGAGCTTCACGTGTACGGAGAGATGGTCCCCATCAGCGAGGAGTCTGGGAATCGCTGGCAGCACCGCGGGTTCGGAGAGAAACTCCTCAAGAAATGCGAGGAGAGGGCCGAGTCCGAAGGTTACCGGAGAATAGAGGTGACGAGCGGGATCGGCGCAAGGAACTACTACAGGCGCATGGGCTACGAGAGAAACGGTCCCTACATGGCGAAGGCTCTCGGCATCCAGTGAACCCCGTAGCGGTACTCTTATATCAGGTAACCGGCATCGCTACCAATCGGGAGGCCTCTCTTGCCCTGTCTGAGATGCGGCGGTCCCTCCGAGGAGGAATCATTGGTCTGTGACGCATGCGCAGATGCGTGCTTCCAAGATCCCAAGTTCTTCCTCAACCCGGTTCTGATAGGCCCGAGCGTCTTCTCAAGGCTGAGGGCGAGGGGCTCAGGGGCATACGCTCTGGGACCCAGCACCCGCGGAGACACTGTCAATGTGCCCTCGGCCGACCTGCCAAAGGCCATCGGAGACCTTAACATCCAGGCGATGCCACACGAGGAACTACAGAGCTTCTACATACGTTGCGATTCCGTGCTCGCCCATTACGGGATCCCACTCCGCTCCGACGGAAATGCGCTGATGCTCACGGAAGACGCAGCGGACATCATCACCACGATCGTCCAGAAGGTCAACGCGACCGAGAAGATGTACCCCCTCGAAGCGATGAGCGACCTCTACGTGAGGATTGGCGTGGTCTACTGGGCCGCGTCGAAGGGGATACTGTTCAGGACCACATCTGCGAAGTGGCGAAAGGAGAGGGGGAGCTACCTGGTGCAGAGGGCCAAGGCATACTTCGCCAAGGTGATCCCGTCCGACGACCTCTATTCCATATCGATAAGGAACCTCGGGCTGTTGTGCATGGACGCGGAGGAGTGGAACGAGGCGGAGGAGCGCCTCGCCGACGCCCTCACCCACTTCCCTGATGATTACATCATCGGCGAGTCGCTCGCCAAAGCCCACCTCATGCTCGGGAACCAGATGGAGGCCCTCTCCAGGCTTGACGAGATGCTTGTCCAGGTGGAAAGGCCGGAGCTTTACGTGCTGAAGGGCAGGATCCTGAGGGACATCGGCCGCTCCGAGGAGGCGATCGAGTGCTTCTCGAAGGCGATATCGCTGGACGCGAAGTACATGCCCGCGCACGACCTCAAGATCGAGACCCTCCGCCTGCTCAGGAGGAGCGCCGAGGCAGCTCAGGCAGAGAGCCAGAGGGCTCTCGCGAGCCGGCCAGACCTGGAGAAGAAGATTTCCGAGCTGATTTCCGAATTCAAGAAAGCGACAGCGGATCAAGCTCTTGCGGCAGCTCCGCAAAAGGGGCCGCCCGCGACGCCCAAGCCCGAGGCGGAGCCGGAGCTAGGACCCAGCCCCCTGGACCCGGCGAGGGAGGCGCTCGGTGCGGGGGACATAGACGGAGCGATTCAGAAGGTCAACGAGGTCCTGGCCACCAGCCCGGAGCTGGATGAGGGACACCTGCTCCTGATCGAATCGCTCGTCGCGAAGGGGGACATACGGAACGCCGCGGCTAAGACTCGAGAATACTACGAGAAGCACCGTGAGGATCCCACCGCGTGGTATTGGCGTGGGGTCGTGGCGGAAAGAGAGGGCAAATGGGGCGCGTCGGTGCAGTACTTCAGCAAGGCGGTCACACTGGACCCCGACCTCGTCGACGCATGGGTCTCGATGGGCGACGTGCTGCTCGGGCACGGGAGGCAGAACGGAGCCGATGAGAGCTACTCGCGCGCGCTCGAGCTCGACGAAGAGGATCCCCGTGCTTGGCTCGGGAAGGCGGAGACGATGAAGGCCCTCGGGCGTTGGGGGGCCGCCGTGCAGTGCCTAGACAAGTACACCGTGCTCGAGCCCGACGATGAGCCCGCGTGGCTCATGAAGGCGGACATCCTCCTGGACAAGGGCAGGTTCGAGAAGGCCATCGAATCGTACGACAAGTACCTCTCGCTTTCTCAGGACGACTCATACGCCCTCGGCAGGAAGGGCGTCGCCCTGAATTCCGTCGGGCGGGTCGACGAGGCCCGGAAATGCCTCGAGGAGAGTGTCCGGCTCGACCCGAACAACAAGGAAGCTGCCAAGTGGCTCAAGGCCATCTCAGGGGGTGCGGCCTGATGGTCGAGATCGACAAGATCATCAGCGAGCGCTCGGACGAGAAGATCCTCAAGGCCGTCAAGGACGTGTCCGACCAGGAATTCTACCGGCTCTCGGAGACGGTCCTCGGCTACCTCGAGCTCAAGATAACAAGGGGCAGGCCGAAGAGCGCATTCTTCATCGCGGAGTGCGTCCACCGTCCGGACGGCAAGAAGTACGCGGTCTTCATCTCCCGGGGCGACGAGATGATATCCAAACAAGACGTCGAGAGCCTCGTCGCCTACATGAAGCGGTCGGAATCGGAGACCGGCTTGGTCTTCACCGTCGCGAAAATCGCGGACGATGCTGGCGCGTATGCCGCGTCGAACAACGTGGCCCTAGCTGATGGGACGAAGTTCGCCGCACTTCTGAGGCGGTTCGACCTCGACAAAGAGGTCATCAAGGCAGCCGAGCTCTGGAAGGAGCGCGTGAAGACGGTGGTCGACTCCGGTCTGGACCGGCAGCTAGAAGAGGCGATGAAGAACGGTTACGGGGCTCTCGCGGACAGGGATTACATGCGCGCCCTTGACGCGTTCGACAAGGCGATCATGCTCAAGGACGACTACGACGTCCCGTGGAGGCTGAAGGGGAACACGCTGGACGAGATGGGGTATCATGAGCAGGCCCTCGAATGCTACAAGCACGCTCTCGACCTGAAGGCCGACAGCGACGAGACGTGGTTCTCGCTCGGCAGCTGCCTGTTCTCGCTCGGCCGCTATACTGAGGAGATCGTCTGCTACGACAGGGCGCTGCAGTACAATCCGACAATGCAGAAGGCGATGATCAACAAGGGGTCGACTCTCCACAGGCTTGGGAGATACAAGGAGGCGCTCGATTCCTACGACATGGTCCTCAGGATCAACTACAGGCTCGAGAAAGTGCACAACAACAGGGGCGCCACCCTCCACAGCCTCGGGCAGCTGACCGAGGCCCTGGACGCGTACAACCGCGCAATCGACCTCAAGCACGATTATGTCGAGGCGTGGATGAACAAGGGCAGTCTGCTGTACGAGCTGGGCCGGTACCCGGAAGCGTTCGACGCATTCACGCAGATGACCCAGATACGGCCGGAGCTGCCCAAGGGCTGGTACCTCAGAGGCCTCGCGGCCAGGAAGACGAACAACATCAGCGCGGCGAAGGCGAGCTTCGAGGCGGCTCTGAGGCTGGATCCTGACAACGCCGAGGCGCGACGCGCTCTGGACGAAGTCTCCAAGAAGATATCTCAGAAGTTCACCGAGGTCCCGCGACTGGTGCAGGACATATTCACCAGCGAGGCTGCCAGGTTGACCGAAACGGCAGAGGCCGAGAAGCGGATGTCCGACGACGCTGTCGCACGGGTCCTCGACGAGAAGGTCGAAGAACTCGCGGAGGAGCTCTACGGTGACAAGGGCGAACTCCTGTTCCGGCTCGGCAAGAGCGACGAGGCCTTCGACTACCTGGGCAAGTCGCTCAGGCTCGAGGGCGAGAACCCCTCGCTCCTCACCGCCGCCGGGAACGTCCTGTATCAGCTGGGGAAGTTCGAGGCTGCGGCAAAGACGTACGAGCACGCGCTCACGGCGGACCCGAGCCATCTCTCGGCCATGTTCAACCTGCAGAGGCTCCTCCAGGAGATGGGAGAGACCGATAGGTCGGCCAAGGTCAGCGAGATGTTGAGGGCCTCGGAGACATGCTGGCAGGCGCTGGCCGCTGCTTCGCTCGAGGCAGGCTCGAGGGACGATGTGAAGCAGGCCCTTGAGGACGTGCAGCGCGCGCTCGCGATGGAGGATCTCGCCGCGTTGCACAACTACCAGGGGCTGCTGCGGCTGTCGCTGGGAGACGCGGGGGCGATGGAGAGCTTCGAGAAGACTAAGGCGATGCCACTGGACCAGTCAGAGGGGTTCAACAACAGCGGCATCCTGCTCCTTCGCGCAGGGGAGATCGAAGGGGCGAGCACGGAGTTCGACAAGGCCATCAGGCTCCAGAGGAACAACCACGCCGCCTGGAACAACAGAGGATGCATATTGTACAAGGTCGACCGGATCCGCGAGGCAATCGCATGCTTCGAGGAGTCGTCGGTCATGTGCCCGACCGCTGTGGCGCTGACCAACAAGGGATTTTGTCAGCTGTCGATAGACCTCCTCGCCGACGCCCTGAGGACGTTTGACCAGTCCCTGAAGGTCGAGCCGACAGCGGAGGCGTACAACAACAAAGGGATCGTCCTCGAGAGACTCGGGAAGCACGAGGAGGCCAAAGCCGCATTTCTTGAGGCCCTGCGACTGTCCCCCGATTTTCAGGACGCTGCCGACAACGCCAGGAGGATGGAGGAGAAGGCGAAAGGCGTCGGGCCGGTCAGAGCTGAGCCAGCTCCGCCCGGAGAAGAAGTGGTCGGCGAGAAGCAGGAGGCGCTCAAGGCCCTCGCTAGCATGACAAAGGGCTCGCTGAAGGTCATGCGGAAGGTGGAGGTCGAGTCGATATGCGACTCGCTAGGCATCGGCTCCGACGGCACAAAAGCCGAGCTAATCAAGAGGATCCTTAACGAGAAGGATCGAAGGCAGAAGAAGTAGCGTGGCAGCCCGAGCTCGCCTTTCTGCCGAGTGCGGTTACGCGACGCTCATGACGACTACGTCTCGTACCGCCTTCATCTCGCTGAATGGCAGAACGAGCCGTCCCTGTGCGTCCGTCTTGAACAACCTCGGCTCGACATCCTCGGCCGGGATCACAAGGACGTTCTGAATCGCACCGGTCTTCGTGTCCACCAAGAAGTTCTCGATCATTCCGAGGATCTGGCCATCGTTTGTCATCACGGTTTTTCCCTTCAGCTCAGTGATGAATTTGCGCATTGACATCCCATCTCCAGCTATCTGTAATAGCCCAAGGTCAAATCATCCTTGGTCTTCTTAGATATTGCGGTCTTCATCTGCCGGAACAGAGTCTCGTAGAACCTGATGGTCTCCGAGTCCGTCGACGGTTTGATCTGAGCCAGAGCCTCGTCGAAATGCTCCTGAGTGACCTTGCTGGCGGTCTTGCTTTTCCTGAGTGCGCACAGGGCGGCCTCGCGGCACAGGTTCTCGATGTCCGCCCCGACGTAGCCATCGAGCTTCATCGAAAGGGCAGGCAGGTCGACGTTGTGCAGTGGCATGTTCTTGGTGTGGACCTGAAGTATCTTGAGCCGGGCCTTCTCGTCAGGCACTGGGATCAGCATCAGTTTGTCGAACCTCCCGGGCCTGAGGAGCGCGGGGTCCACCATGTCGGGACGGTTCGTGGCAGCTATTACGAAGACATTCTCCATGTCCTCCAGACCGTCCATGGATGTGAGGAGCTGGTTCACCACCCTCTCGGTCGCGCCGGAGTCATAGCTTCCGCCCCTCCTCGGGGCGATGGAGTCTATCTCATCCAAGAACACGATTGACGGCGATACCTGCTTCGCCTTCTTGAAGATCATGCGGACGGCCTTCTCGCTCTCGCCGACCCATTTGGACATTATCTCGGGGCCCTTGATCGAGATGAAGTTGGCCTTCGACTCGTTCGCGATTGCGCGTGCGATGAGGGTCTTTCCAGTCCCCGGTGCTCCGAACAGAAGGACGCCCCTCGGCGGGCTGATGCCCATCCTGGTGAACGATTCCGGCTCCTCTAGTGGCATCTCGATCGCTTCATGGAGTTCCTTCTTGACCTCGTCCAGGCCCGCGACATCATCCCAGCTGACGCGCGGGACCTCGACGAACACCTCCCTCATCGCGCTCGGTTCGATCTCCTTGAGCGCCTCCGTGAAGTCTCCCGGGGTCACTTTCATCTTCTCGAGGACCTCGGTAGGGATGGGCTTCTCGAGGTCGATCTCAGGCAGGTATCTCCTGAGGGACTTCATCGCGGCTTCCCGAGCGAGCGACGCCAGGTCAGCCCCCACGAAACCGTGGGTTATCTTCGCGATGTGTTCGAGCTTCACGCCTTCTTCGAGCGGCATGCCGCGAGTGTGGATCTGGAGTATCTCCTGTCTTCCGGGCACGGTCGGCACGCCGATCTCGATCTCGCGGTCAAACCTGCCAGGCCTGCGCAGCGCCGGGTCGATGGCCTCGTCCCTGTTCGTGGCCGCGATGACGATGACGTACCCGCGCGTGGTGAGGCCGTCCATCAGGGTGAGGAGCTGGGCGACTATCCTCCGCTCGACCTCTCCATGGACCTCGTCCCGCTTGGGGGCAATCGAGTCGAGCTCGTCGATGAAGATGACTGAGGGCGCGTTCTTCTCGGCCTCCGTGAAGATCTCCCTGAGCCGCTCCTCGCTCTGGCCGTAGAACTTGCTCATGATCTCCGGGCCCTGGATCGAGTAGAAGTTGGCACCCGCCTCGTTCGCCACAGCTCTCGCGATCAGGGTCTTCCCGGTCCCAGGCGGGCCGTACAAGAGGACCCCCTTTGGCGGGTCTATCCCCAGCCTCGAGAACACCTCCGGATGCTTGAGAGGGAGCTCGATCATCTCTCTGATCCTCTGAAGCTCTTCCTCGAGCCCTCCGATGTCCTCGTAGGTCACGGATGGCCTCTCCAGCTGGGTGACCTCGACGGGCTCCGTCTTCACCGAGAGCTCGGTGGCTTCTGTGACCTGGACGATCCCAGTGGGGGTGGTGGAGACGACCACGAACGGGAGGAAACCGCTCATGAGCGCGATATTCGGAATGACGATTTCGTCCCCCTTCACGAGCGCCCTGTTCAGCAAGCCCTTCTTGAAGAGCCCTTCAACGCCTTGCCCGAATCTGACCCTCTTCCCCTGGGGTATCTTCGGCGCCACTACGATCTTCTGGCCGATCTGGGCGTCCGCCTTCTTCACGATCACCTTCTCCCCTATGGAGACCCCGGCGTTTCCCCTGATCATGCCGTCTATGCGGATGATTCCCAGGCCCTCGTCTTCGTGAGCGGCCCGGAATATCTTAGCCGCTGTCTTCTTCTTTCCAACGATTTCGATTATGCCACCGACATCGACCCCAAGGTCCCTTCGTGTGACCGAGTCGATCCTCGCTCTCCCGAGACCGACCTCCGATTGGTGGTGCGCGCGCGCGACGCGGAGGCTCATCCCTTCCGACTGTTTCTTCGTCATTCCTGGGGGACAAATCTTTTGTCGGCTCCAAAAAGGTTTGCTCCTCCACCGGACGCATTCGCTCGATACATATGGGATTATAAGGAGACCGCTGTCCTGATTCGGGGCTTGGAACGGAATGGAGCGACGACGCCCCTCAGTTCCATGGCGAGGTGCCTCGGACTTGGTGACCTTCACCGTCTCTGACGGCTAGTCGATACCAGTCAATTCGGGCATCCGAAAAGTCGGATATCACCCAATTGCTTCGCGATATGTCCGATGCTCGAAGCCCCCTTTCCTAAGCCGGGCCTCGAGTGACACTCTGGCCGTTGGCTTGGAAAGCCTTAAACCTAATTCAACCATACAAAAGAACAGCGAGGAATAGCATGCATGAGATACGATTCCATGGCCGCGGCGGCCAAGGCGCGGTCATGGCGGCGCAGGCACTCGCCAGCGCAGCCTTCCAAGAGGGTGGTTATGCCACCGCGTTCCCGTTTTTCGGAGCTGAGAGGCGTGGCGCACCGGTGCTTGCATTCACAAGGATAGACAACAAGAGGATCTACAGGAAGACGCAGGTCTACGAGCCCGATTTCGTTGTGGTCCTCGACGAGGGGCTCATCGAGTCCGTCAATGTGGTCGAGGGCCTGCAGAAGGGCGGGATGGTCGTCGTCAACTCCACGAAGAAGCCCGAGGAGATCGATGTCGGGATTGACGTCAAGCTCGCGACGGTCGACGCCACGAGCGTGGCGCTCGAGGTCCTGAAACAGCCGGCCACGAATTCGGCTATACTCGGCGCGATTGCCAAAGTGACAGGGCTCGTCAAGATCGAATCAGTCGAGAGGGGGATCATGCAGATCTTCGGCGACAGGCTCGGACCCAAGGTCGGGGAGCTGAACGCGAAGGCCGCACGGGTCGCCTACGAGAGGGCCGTCCTGGGCGAGTCCCACGGCCACCGGCAGCTCAAGACGGCCAAGAAGTGGCTGCCCGACGTGAACGAGCTGCCTCTCGGGGGCGCCGGCGTCCCCATGAAGACCGAGGCCGGCCTCGTCGGACCGGGCTCCTTCAAGGAGAATAAGACCGGCAGCTGGAGGGTCTTCAGGCCGGAGTACGACAAGGAGAAGTGCACTATGTGCAACTTCTGCTGGTTCTACTGTCCGGAGGGATGCATAGACCGGAAGGACGGCAAGATGAGTTTTGATTTGGACTACTGCAAGGGCTGCGGGATCTGCGCCAACGAGTGCCCCGCCGAGGCCATCAAGATGGTGAGGTGACAAGAATGGCTAAGAAGATGGTAACGGGGAACTACGCAGCGGCTTACGGGGCGATGAGGAGCAGGATCAACACCTGCGCCGCGTATCCGATCACGCCGCAGACGTTCATAGTGGAGCACATCTCCGAGTTCGTCAACAACGGTGAGCTCGACTGCGAGTACGTCGAGGTCGAGAGCGAGCACACCGCGATGAGCACCACCGTATCGGCCAGCTCGACCGGCGTGAGGGCTTTCACGGCGACGTCGTCTCAGGGCCTGGCTCTGATGCACGAGATCCTGCCCATCGCATCCGGCATGAGGCTGCCGGTGGTGATGGCGGTGGTGAACAGGGCGATTGCGGCGCCAATCAACATCTGGGTCGAACACAACGACATCATGCCGGAGCGCGACTCGGGCTGGATACAGGTGTTCTGCGACAACAACCAGGAGGTCCAGGACATGATCCTCCAGGCGTTCAAGATAGCCGAGGACAAGCGGGTGGCGTTGCCGATGTCTGTCGGCCTCGACGCTTTCATCCTGTCCCATACCGTCGAGCCCGTCGACCTGATGGACCAGGCGGAGGCGGACAAGTTCCTGCCGAAGTATGTTCCTCCCGGACCGATAATCGACCCGGACGACGTCTACGACGTCGGGGTGTTCACGCCTCCGGAGTACATGATGGAGGCCAGATACGCGATGGACAAGGCCATGAGGGCCGCCCCCAGTGTCATCGAAGAGGTGAACGCGCAGTTCGCCAAGCAGTTCGGAAGGAACCACGGCGGAATGATCGACCCGTACAAGACCGACGATGCGGACGCCGTACTGATCACTCTCGGGACCGCGAGCTCGACCGCGCACGAAGTCGTCGACGACATGCGCGCGGAGGGCAAGAAGGTCGGCCTGATCAAGCTCAGGTTCTGGAGACCGTACCCCGTGGAGCAGATCAGGAAGATCGCCGAGAAGACCAGGGCCGTCGGGGTTTTCGACAGGGCCGTCTCGTACGGGGTCTCCGGACCGTCGTTCATAGAGTACAAGAGCGCTGCGTATGGTCTCAACGTCCCGGCGATGAACTTCATAGGCGGCCTGGGCGGAAGGGACGTGTCCCTGGCCGATATCCGGTTCATGTACGACAGGATTCTCGAGGCTGCGAAGACCGGCAGGGCGCGAAAGGACATCACCTGGATGGGCACCAGGGGGGTGGAGCAATGAAGCTGAAGGAGATGCCCGACGAGGAACTATTCACCAGAGGGCACACCGCTTGTGCGGGCTGCGGGGCGGCCATCGCTGCCAGGAACCTCATCAAGATCCTGGGAAAGGACACGGTCGCGGTGACCCCAGCCTGCTGTCTGTTGATCTTCAGCGCGACTTATCCGCTGATATCGTGGAAGATCCCGTATCACCATGTCGCGTTCGAGAACACCGCCGCGTGCGCGACAGGGATGAAGCGCGCGCTGAAGGTGAGGGGAAAGGACGACACCACCGTGATGGGCATCGCCGGAGACGGCGGGACCGCAGATATAGGCATCCAGGCTCTTTCGGGTGCTGCCGAGAGGAACGAGGACATCCTCTACGTCATGTACGACAACGAGGCGTACATGAACACAGGGATCCAGAGGTCGGGGTCCACACCATTCGGCGCATGGACCACGACTACGCCCGTCGGCAAGGTCAAGGCGGGCAAAGCGAACTTCAAGAAGGACATGCCGCAGATCATGATGGCCCACAACGTTCCGTATGTCGCGACGGCGTCCGTGGGCCACATCCAGGACTTCATCAACAAGTTCGAGAAGGCCAAGAAGATCAAGGGGTTCAGGTACATCCAGGTCTTCACGCCGTGCCCGACAGGCTGGAGGCACGACACGGCGAAGACGATCGAGGTCGCGAAGCTCGCGGTCGACACCGGCATGTGGACGCTCTATGAGTGCGAGAACGGCAAGATCACGATCAACCGGAAACCCAAGATGACGCCCGTTTCAGAGTACCTGAAGATTCAGGGAAGGTTCCGCCACATGAAGGAACCGGACATCCAGAAGCTTCAGGACTGGGTAAACAAGAAGTGGCAGGCGGACGAGAAGTACGCCCAGTGCAGGTCACAATAGGCCCTCATTTCGATAGCTTCGCCCGGCCCGCCTTTGTTGTCATGTTCGACGCTTCGTGAACGCTCACGATGGAGGGCCGCTCACTTCTCCTTCCACGACATCAGTCTGCTTGCTAGCAGTGCGATGACGAGCCCAACGATCACGACTACTCCGAGGTTCACGAGGGCCCCGGCTGTGTTCGCGTTCACCATCGTGTCCCGCAGTCCGTCGTTGAGATATGTCAGCGGAAGCGCCCTCGCCACGGCCTGCAGATAATGTGGGAACGACTCGATTGGGAAGAAGGACCCAGACAGGAACATCATCGGGAATCCGATCGCATTGGCGATTGCGACCGCCGATTCCGGGTCTCTAACCGCGCTGCCCACGAGCATCCCAAGCGAAACGAAGAGGAACGCTCCGGCAGGTATCAGCAGGAAGGCCGTGGGTGTCAGGACCGCAGTCAGGTTGAAAGCCAGCTTGCCGACCACGAACGTCGTTATGAGCGACGCGTACATCAACAGAGAGTAGAGGATGAAGTGCGACAGCAGCCATTCATGTCTTTTCAACTTGGTCGTCGCCAGGAGCTTGAAATAGCTCCGGTTTCTGTAGGTGGCGCATATCGAGGTCATGCTGAAGAGGGAGTTCGTCATCACGGTCATTCCAACGACGCCCGGTATGAAGAAGTCCATGAAGACGAAACTAGCTTGTGCTGGGGGATTCTGCATGCTCGAGCCGATGTACGGAATCGCTAAGTTCAGGATGTAGTTCATCCTGACTGCCACGGCTGAGACGGCCGCCTGTGCCACGCCCGTCGTCGACTGCGACGGATCTCCGTAGAGAGTCACGTTGGCGCTTCCCTGAGTCATGCCTTGCGCAGCGATCACATGGTCGGTGAAGTTCTGCGGAATGTAGAGCGCTATCGTCAGGGAATGGTCGCTCCAGTACTGGGTCAGGTTCGCATCAGTGGGGATCATCTCGACTGTCACGATGCCGGTCTCGTTGAGATGCTGCAGGAACTCATTGCCATAGACCCCTTCGTCCAGGTTCTGAACGGGAAGCGTGACCTTCCCCGACGACGTCGCGGTGAATATGGCCCCGAACAGCAGAACTAGCAGTATCGGGAAAACGAACGTGAAGAAAGCTCCCATCCGCGACCTGAGATACTGCCTGCCCGCCGCTATCAGATCTACGAGGATCCGGTTCATGCGCGAAGCACCCCCTCCTCCATCTTGGAGCCGACCAGGCCGAGGAAGACATCCTCCAGGCTCTGTCTTCTCGTGTACATGTCTTTGACCTTGAGTTCTATCGATGACAGCTTCGCGAAGACAGTCCTCATCTCGGCGGGGTCGGATACCGGGACCAGCACGTCCCCGTCAGGCTCCATTGTGGCGGTGATGCCCCGCCTTGTTATCTCCTTCAGGCCCGCCTCGCCCACCCCGACCAGGACCACGACTGTCATCTTGCCGTACTTGGTCACGAGCTCCTGCGGACTTCCTCGGGCGATCATCTTGCCTTTGTGCATTATGGCGACGTCCTCCGCGAGTTTCTCAGCCTCATCGAGGTAGTGTGTCGTCAGGAAGACGGTCGCACCGTTCTTCCGGACTTCGCCAATCATGGCCCAGAGGTCCCGTCTCGCCTTGGGATCGAGCCCGGTCGTTGGTTCGTCGAGGAAGAGCAGGTCCGGGTCATTCACGAGAGAGAGGGCGATGCCGAGTTTCCTCTTCTCTCCTCCCGAAAGCTTCCTCGAGGTGACGTTCTTCCTGTCATTCAGGCCGACACGTTCTAGCATCCTGTTGATGTCCTTCGGGGTGAACGACACCCCGAAAAGCCCGGCCCAGTAGCCGATCGCCTCTGGTGGCTTCAGCTCGTCGAACGGCTCGAAGTTCTGCGGAAGGGTGCCGACCTTGTTCCTGATCGGACCATAATCCTTCGTGACGTCGACGTCGAAGACATATGCGTTCCCTCCGCTGGGGGTCCTGAGACCTTCCAGTATCTCCACGGTCGTGGTCTTGCCTGCTCCGTTAGGCCCCAAGAGAGAGAATATCTTGGGCTTGTCGATGTCGAATGTTACGCCGTCCACGGCTTTCGTGTCCGGCGGATAATACTTCTGGAGCCCCTCGACCCTGACGATTTCCTCTGCCATCTTCCCCCTCCGAGAACGCATTCGTTATTTATGAATTTCCAGGGTAAACCCCCACGGCTCAGAGTGTCTTCTTCATCTCGATCTGCTTCATCGTAACTTTGAAATCGAACATGTCGATCATCCTAAGATCTGGCTCGTTCTCCTCGACGTTGAAGATGGAGGCCTTGAACGCCCCCAGTTCATGGAGTCTCGTCAGCGCGAACTTCGCCAGTGATGTGCCGATCCCCTCTCGCCTCTTATCCGGGAGGACGCCAAGGAACGGAATGAACCCGCTCGTCTCCACGGTCCTGACCATGACGAATCCGCCGTCAACCCGGTACGCTTCTGCCGCCCGAGAGGAATGGATGACCGATTCCGGCTTTCTCCTCTGCCAGCACGCATCAGCGTACGATCTCTCGTGAAGAGGCAGGATCTCGGCTAGGGTCGCTCTCACGGGGGCCTCCCCGTAGCCTGCGAATCTCACGGGTCTGCCCTCCGCGCACAGGAGCTTCCTCGCCGGCCGGTATCCCAACCGTTCGTAGAGCCTCTCCGCCCTCTGATTGGCCTCGATCACCTCAAGGTGGACCTCGTCCACGCCCCTGTCCCCGAGCTGGCGTTCTGCGGCCGCCATCAGGCGCGTGCCTATCCCTTTTCCGCGATAGGAGGGCAGGACGCCGATGCCCCCGATCCATCCTTTCTTCCGGTCCTGGACCGGATTCACATATCCGACAATCTGGTCGTCGTCGTAGGCGGCCAACACGTTCCGCAGGTCGCCCCCAACGGATTTCATGAAGTCCTCGAAGAATGCTCGGGTCGAGCGCACCGGGACCACGTAGTCTTCGAAGATCCTGTTCTGCGCGTCAACCAGTGCGTCGAGATCCGGGGGAGTGATGTTCCGTATTAACAGTCGGTCTGGGACGCCGACCGCGGACCCCATCAGACCGCTTCCGGCTTCATGTGCGGGAACAGTATGACTTCCTTGATCGACTGCGAGTTGGTCAGAAGCATCGCGACCCTGTCGATCCCGATTCCGAGCCCCCCGGTCGGGGGCATGCCGAGTTCGAGCGCGTGCACGTAGTCCTCGTCTATCGGGTGTGCCTCCTCGTTCCCTTCCTGCTTCAACCTGTCCTGTTCGCGGAACCGCTGCTCCTGCTCCACTGGATTGTTCAGCTCGGAGTACGCGTTCGCGAACTCCCAGCCATTGATGAACAGCTCGAAGCGCTCCACAAGGCACGGGTTCCCGCGCTTCCTCTTTGCGAGCGGCGAGACCTCTATCGGATGGTCGATGACGAATGTCGGGTTGATGAGGTGGGGCTGCGTGGCCTTGTCGAACACCTCAGCGACGACATTCCCGAGTGTGTCGCAGTGCTCGGCCTCCTTCACGCCCAGCTTCAGGGCCGCCTCGCGCGCCTCGTCAACTGTCCTCAGCGCCGCGATGTCCAGGCCCGTGTACTTCTGGATGGCGTCATGCATGGATATCCTGGGCCAGGGCTTCGAGAAGTCCAGGACCTTGTCTCCGTACGGCACCTTGTCCGTGCCGAGTATCTTCATCGTGGTGTCGTACAGGAGCGATTCCGTCAGGTCCATGATGTCGTTGTAGTCGACGTAGGCCCAGTAGAGTTCCAGCGAAGTATATTCGGGATAGTGCTGCGCGTCGATGTCCTCGTTCCTGAAGTTGTGGCCGACCTCGTAGACCCTCTCGAGCATCCCGACGATGCATCTCTTATGGTACAGCTCAGGAGCGATCCTCAGGTAGAGGTCCATGTCGAGGTAGTTGTGGTGCGTCTTGAACGGTCTCGCAAGCGCCCCGCCGTAGAGCGGCTGGAGGATCGGGGTCTCGACCTCGATGAAGTCCCTGGCGTTCAGCCAGTCGCGCATGAAGGCGACCATCTTGCTCCTCTTGATGAACTTCTGCCGGACGTCGTCGTTCATGAGGAGGTCCAGGTACCTCTGCCGGTACCTCGTCTGGACATCCTCGACGCCGTGGAATGTGTCAGGCAGCGGCTCGAGGCACTTCGCGAGGACCTCGAAATCCTTGACTGCGATTGTGATTTCCCCCATCTTCGTCCTGAAGACGGGTCCCTTGACGCCGACGATGTCGCCCCTGTCGATCGTCTTGATGATGTCGAACCGGTCCTGGCCGAGCTCGTCGAGCTTGAAGTAGATCTGGACCTTGCCGTCGCGGTCGTACAGGTCCGCGAAACCCGCCTTCCCGTGGAGCCGCAGGGCCATCAGCCTGCCCGCGGTCGCCACCTCCTCTTTGGTGCGCTCCGGGCCGACAGACGCGAAGGCCTGCTTGAGCTGGGTCGTGGTGTGCGTCCGGTCGAACCTGTAGATCCTGTAGGGGTCCAGACCTTTGTCCTGGAGGTCCTTCAACTTCTTCCATCTCTGGGCCCTCAGGTCGCTCGTCTCATCCGCCATCAGTCATCCCTCGTCTGACTCGTCCGAGTCCTCATTCCGGAAAGGCTACTTAAACGTAGCCCGGCTCCCGGTTGCTCCAGATATGACTCACTCTCGCTCATGTGATTCACCCCAAAACGGATTAGGCGAAGCCTGCGGAACAGCGGGCTCCGCTAGCTCTTGGCGGCCGCCGCCTCGTTGATGGCCGCTAGGAGCTCTTCAATCCGGAACGGTTTCAGGAGGAAGCCCTTTGCGCCCGCCGCTATCGCTTCCTTCTCGATGTGGAGGTCGGCGCTGCCGAAGAATATTGTGGCCGACGGGTCCATCTTGAGTATCTCCTGCGTGGCGCTCATTCCGTCCTTGACCGGCATCCTCTGGTCCATGATTATGATGACAGGCTTCTCCTTCATGTCCTTGTACTTCTGGACCGCCTCTTCGCCGTCTGAGGCCACAGCCACGACAGAATGACCGTTCGCCTCGAGGATGTCCCTGTACAGGTCGACGATGAACTTCTCGTCGTCGACCAGGAATACCGTGGCGATGCTATGACCTCCAAGATGATTGTGCGGGCTCTGCCTGCCTGCTTATGCTTCCCAGAATCGCCTAATATTCTGAGCCAGACTGGGAACAATCAATTATCTTGATCATTATATAATGTTTTTCATGACGTCTTTTGCTCTGATTTGTCCATCTGGGACGCCTCAATTGTGCCATGGAACGTTTAAATATCGAGACGCGCAATAGCGCGACTGAGACAGATGCCGAAAGACAAGAAAGGCGAAGGGTTCCACTCGGCCGCGGGGCTGATAAGGTATTTCGATCAAGAGGACGAGAAGGCCCTCAAGGTCAACCCGTGGATCGTGGTAGGCATGTGTATCGTCATCTCGACTGTAGTCCTGGTTCTAGGTGCCCTGTTTCCGACCTAGGAAGACATGAACGCTTTTGGCAAGGCGACCTTGAAAACGCTCCCCTTAGACCTGTCGCCCTTTACTCGGTCCTCGACCCATATCCTTCCCTTGTAGGAGTCGACAAGCGTCTTTGCTATGTGCAATCCGAGCCCACTGCTCCCACGCGTCATCTCTGACACGTGTGTGAAGCGCATGAAGATGTCCTTCTTGAGAGCGTCTTCGACCCCCGGGCCGTGGTCGGCTACTGATACGACCCACATGTGTCTTGAGTCTTCAATCGCTTCGTCAATCCTCGTTTCGATGACGATCTCCGAGTTCTGGTCGAACTTGATCGCGTTCGAGAACAAGTTGAGGAACACCTCCTTGGCGAGGTCGTTCATCATGCAGGACCTTGGCCCTGGCGGTTCGTCGAATAAGAGCGTTGCCGTCCGTTCCGGCAGGTAGAGCGAGGCCGACTGGAAGCTCTCCTTGATGACGCTCGTCAGGTCCATCGGTTTGAGTCCTTTCGCGGCCACAGAGTCGACCTTCGCGTAGAGCTTCACGTTGTTGACGAGTTTGTTGAGGTTCCAGACCTGCTCGAGTGCCTTGGCCAGGCTCTTTCTCGAAGGTTCCGGGAGCCCCTTCCGGGCCATGCTTAGCTCGATGAAGCCGCTCACCGCCTGGGCGTAGTTGTTAACGTCGTGCCCGATGAGATCGACTAGGAGCTCGATCTTCCGCCGGTCCTCGGTTGCGTTTTCATACAGCTCCGCGTTCTGAATCGCGATTGACGCGAGGTCGGAGAAGATCTCGATGGCCTTCAAGGTGTCGTCATCGGGGACCTTGTGGTTGTCAGGTTCGTCCACCTCCAGGAACCCAAGCAAGTCCCCGTTCTTGTCGTACATCAAGAAGTCGATGTAATCGTTCTCCTGCCAGTCTTCTGCGGACCGTCTGCTACTTTCGACGTTCTCGGGATGCTTCACGAAGAGCATGTCCTCGGCTTCCGGCTCCCACGCCTCCCCAGGCACGTAGTAAGTCTTCTTGCCAATCAGGAACTCAGGACGCAGGTCTCTTGACATCCGCTCAGGAGCGTACTTCACACGTCGGATCCGCTCGGTCGTCGCGTCGTCATATCCGTGCACGGCGCGAACTTCGAACAAGCCAGAGTCCTTGTTTCGGATGCCGATGGTGGCGGCCGAGAGCTTGAATGTCTCAGCGACGGATTTCACGATCTTCTGGAGGAGGGCGTCGACGCTTTCCACGTGCAGGAACTGCGACGTGACATCGAGGATGCTAGTTATCGCAGCGCTTCCGAGATCTGATGTGCGCCTCGAGCGCTCTATCTCTTGACTGGTGACGAGGGGCAGCGTTCCACCATTTCCTCTGAACGGGCAATGTATCAAAGGCCGGTCACGGCTTATCAACGTATTGCATTTTCACCGATGTACATCCTTGGGCAACGAAGCCCGGGCGGTCGCGGACCTGCCGGAATCAATATATACGCTCAGCCGCTTCAAGCAGAAATGCGAGAGGCGCAAGAACATGGCGTTGAAGACGGTCGTGTTTGATTGCCTTCACGGGTAGAAGCACCCGATCCAGCCAAAGCGCCTGCGCATCTATTCTGAGCTATTTCGAATCAGGCATGGCCCAGGGGGCTTGCCGCGAGGTGTCAACATGACCACAGTAAGGATAGCCCTTCCGAACAAGGGCAGGCTGAACCAGAGCGCGATCAAGCTCATGAACCAGATCGGCTTCCGCGTGCCGGACGCGAGTAACCGCACTCTGCTCGCGGAGTTCGGCAAGGGCAGATATCAGATCCTGCTCGCGAGGGCCCAGGACATACCGGAGTTCGTGGAGATGGGCGCGGCCGACCTCGGCATAACAGGGCTAGATCTCGTGATGGAGACAGCCAGGAATGTGGAGAAGGTCATGGATCTGGATTTCGGCAAGTGCAGGTTGGTCGTCGCGGTACCTGAGGACTCGCCGACCCGGTCGATTCAGGATATCAAGGACGGATGCACTGTGGCCACCTGCTTCCCGCAGCTGACCAAGGCCTACTTCTCGAAGCTCGGGAAGAGAGTGAGCATAGCCGAAGTCTCGGGAGCTACGGAGGTCGCGCCTCAGGTGGGCCTCGCCGACGTCATCACGGATTTGACGGAAACGGGCTCGACCCTGAAACTGAACCACCTGAAGGAGGTCGGCGAGGTGCTCGAGTCGAGGGCGGTCCTGATCGCGAACCCGAAGGCGCTCTCTGAGAAGAAAGACCGCATCGAAGAGGTGACGAGCGCCATGGAGAGCGTCATGAACGCGTCCCGGAAGAGATACGTGATGGCCAACGTCCCGCGTTCGAGCCTCGCGCAGCTGACGACCTTGCTTCCGGGAGTAGCAGGGCCTACCGTGATGAACATAATGGGGAGAGAGGATATGGTCGCCATACACGCGGTCGCGAACGAGGACGAGGTGAACGGCGTGATCACGATGCTGAAGAGCGTGGGCGCGTCCGGGATACTCGTGATGCCGATCGAAAGGATGGTAATCTGAGATGCTGTCGTACGACATGAGCAGGATGTCCGAGGCCCAGCTGAAGGGCGTGATGTCCAGAGCCGGGGTCGACGTGACGGATGCGATGGTGGCTGCGGAGCCGATAATCCAGGAGGTCATGTTGGGAGGGGACAAGGCTCTTCTCAGGCTGGCCAGGAAGTTCGACAAGCTGAAAGGCAACAAGCTCATCGTGTCCGAAGAGAGGATAAGGTCCGCGAGGAGCAGGGTCCCGAAGAAGCTGATGAGCGCCCTGGCCGAGAGCAAGAACAGGATCGCCGCCTTCCACGAGAGACAGGACCTGAAATCGTTCGAGTACCAGGACAGTTGCGGCATGATGGGCCAGAGGGTCCTTCCTCTAAGGCGGATCGGGGTCTACGTCCCAGGCGGCTCCGCAGACTACCTGTCCACAGTCCTGATGGCATGCGTCCCAGCGAGCATTGCAGGGGTCCACGAGATCGCGATCTGCACGCCCGGAAGGGGAGGCCAGGTGCCGGACGCCATCCTGGCCGCTGCGGACCTGTGCGGCGTCCGCGAGATCCACCCGGTGGGCGGGGCGCACTCCGTCGCCGCGATGGCCTACGGGACCGAGTCGATACGCAAAGTCCAGAAGATCGTGGGCCCCGGAGGAGCGCTCGTCTCGGCGGCCAAACTTCTCGTCAGGAACGACTGCGAGATTGACTTCCTCGCGGGTCCGTCAGAGATACTTGTCATCGCGGACCAGAAAGGGAGCCCCCAGATGATAGCGGCGGACATGCTCGCGCAGCTGGAGCACGACCCGCTCGCGAGGGCCGTGCTCGTCTCGGACTCGAAGCATCTGATTGCGGACACGATGTTCGCATTGAGGAAGATGATGGAAAAGGCCGAGAGGAGCGAGGTGGTGGCCGCGTCTGCGGAGGATGGTGCGATATTCGTCCAAGCGAAGGACCTGCGTCAGGCGACGGGCTTCGCGAACTCGTACGCGCCCGAGCACCTGCTCATAGACACGTACGAGCCCTGGAAGGTGTTCGCCAGGATCGAGAACGCGGGGTCGGTGTTCGTCGGCCGCAGCTCGTCGGTGGTCTTCGGCGACTACTGCTCGGGAACGAATCACATCCTTCCGACGAAAGGCGCAGCGGCGATGAAATCGGCACTCTCAGTCTACGACTTCCTCAAGCTACTTCCGTATCAGAGCATCACCCCCGAGGGAGCGGAGGAGCTCTCGGGGATAGTCGAGGTCATGGCCAAGGCGGAAGGGCTGAGCGCTCATGCCGATGCCGCGAGGCTGAGAAGGAGAAAGGAGAGCGGATGACCTCAATAGGCGCGCTCAGGAGACGGACACTCGAGACCCTCGCACGGCCGAGCTATTCCATCGCCAGCAGGGACATGATCCTCCTCAATGACAACGCTAATCTGTTCGGCGTCAACCCGGCGGTGTTCGATGCAGCCAGAAGATTCGATTTCTCTAGGCTGTGGGCCTATCCCAGCGAGAACTCTGACGACCTGAGAGCCAGGATAGCCGAGGAGCACAAGGTGTCCGCGGACGAGGTCATCGTGGGGAACGGCTCCGACGAGCTGCTGGACATCGTCTCGAAGTCGTTCTTGAATCCGGGCGACAAGTTCTGCTCTCCTGCCCCGACCTTCGGAATGTACAAGTTCTACGCGCGACTGAACTTCGCCGAGATACGCGAGAGGACTCTCAACAAGGACTTCTCCCTCGATGCTCAGGCTCTGCTCGATGAGAAGGCCAAGATATGCTCGATTTGCCAGCCGAACAATCCCACGGCGAATCTCTTCGACAGCGCGAGCGTGAGCAAGTTGCTCAGAGAGGCGATCGGGGTGGTCCTCGTCGACGAGGCCTATGCCGACTTCTGCGGATCCAATCTTCTGCCGGAAGTGATGACGTCGGAGCACGCCTTGGCGATCAGGACCTTCTCCAAAGCGCTCGGACTTGCAGGCCTGAGGGCGGGATATGCGGTATCCAGGAAGGAACTCGTAGATGAACTGCGACGAGTGCGCACGCCGTTCGGTCTGAACTCGTTCACCGAGTCGGTGGCGATAGCCGCGATTGACAACAAGAAATGGGTTGCGGATGCAATCGCCTCCATGAAGTCTGAGAGGGCGTGGCTCGCTGCGAGATTGACCGACCTGGGCTTTCGTGTCTATCCATCGGAATGCAATTTCCTTCTATGCAAGGCTCCTGCGAACGGTCCCGCACTCGTGTCGGCTCTGAGGAGCGAGGGGATCGCCATCAGGGACTGCAACTCGTACCCCCTGCTCGAGAACCACGTGAGGATAACCGTCGCGCCGAGACCGCTGCTCGAAAAGTTGCTTGAGAAGCTCGGCCAGCTAATCGCGGGGAGATAGGGATGAAGGCAACGGTCATGGACTACGGTGTTGGCAACCTGCACAGCATCTCGAAGGGCCTGGAGCGAGCGGGTGCAAGGGTTGAGGTCGTCGCGGAGCCATCAAGACTCCTGGATTCCGAGTGCATCGTGTTCCCAGGGGTAGGGGCCTTTGGGGCGGCGATGTCCGTGCTCCGGCCCGTCGTGGCCCCGCTGAGGAAGAAGATAGCGGACGGGACGCCGACTCTGGGGATATGCCTCGGGATGCAGATCCTGTTTGAGAGGAGCGAGGAGTCGACAGGGCAGGGCCTCTCGGTGCTTAGGGGCGATGTGTCCAAGATGAGGTCAGGCCGGATTCCCGAGATGGGATGGAACGACGTGACTTGCGGACGCGACGCCCTCTTCGAGGGAATTCCGTCAGGCTCCCAGTTCTACTTCGCCAATTCATACGTCTGCAGGCCGAGCGAGGAGGTCGGGATCGCGGAGACCGTCCACGGGGAGAGGTTCGCCTCCGCTGTGAGGAAAGGGACGCTCTGCGGGGTCCAGTTCCACCCTGAGAAGAGCGACGCCCAGGGCCTCCGGCTCTTGAGGAATTTCGTGAGTATCGCGGAGGGGTCGTCGTGAAGGTGATTCCGGCACTTGATATCGAGCGTGGCAGATGCGTCCAGCTCGTCGGCGGGAAGCCAGGGACGGAGAAGGTGTCAATCGAGGACGTCCTGGGAGTTGCGAGGAGATGGGAGTCCGACGGCGCAGAGATGATACACATCGTCGATCTCGACTCCGCATTCGAGAAGGGGAACAACGAGAACCTGATCGAGAAGGTAGCAGCCGCGGTCTCGATCCCGGTGGAGATTGGAGGCGGCGTCAGGACGGAGGAGCACGTCCAGAGGCTCTTTGATATAGGTTGCGAGCGCGTAGTCGTAGGCACGAGGGCCATCCAGGACAGGTCCTTCATCGAGAGGATTTCCGACCAGTACAAGGATGGCATCGTAGTCGCGGTTGACTCCATCGCACAGGATGTAGTGATACGGGGCTGGCAGGAGAGGTCGGGAAGGGACCTGATGTCGGTCGTGAAGGACCTGCAGACGCTGCCGATCTATGGATTCCTCTACACCAACGTCGAAGTCGAGGGTCAGTTGCGAGGAGTGAACCCGATTCCCATCAAAGCCATCATGAGTGTCTCCACGAAGCCGGTAATAGCCTCTGGAGGCATCACGACCCTGGAGGACCTGAAGACCCTCCGCTCGATGGGCGTCGACTCGGCCGTGGTCGGGATGGCGATATACACTGGTCGAATAGACCTGAAGAAAGCGGTGAGGTCGATGAGATGAGCACCAAGAAGGCACGCAGTGCGAGGGTGGAACGCGAGACCAGGGAAACCAGGGTGATAGCAGAACTCGACCTCGATGGCTCGGGCAATTCGAGATGTGAGATTCCGGACGACTTCCTGAGGCACATGGTTGAGACCCTCGCGAGGTACTCGGGAGTCGATCTCAAGATATCGGCAAGGGGCGACATCGCCCATCATCTCATCGAGGACGTTGCGATCACTCTGGGAAGAGCATACAGAGAAGCCTTGGGCGAAGCCCCCGTCAAGAGGATCGCCAACGCGACGGTCCCCATGGACGAGGCCCTCGCGCAGGCGAGCATCGACCTCATCGACAGACCTTATGTCCACCTCGAGGTTCCGGACCAGATGTACGAGCATTTCCTGCGCTCGTTCGCGATGGAGCTCAGGGCGACGCTGCACACGATGATGCTGCGAGGAAAGGACCCTCACCACATCACCGAGGCGACTTTCAAGGCCGTCGGACTTGCGCTCAAGGACGCCATGGCCCCTGCGTCAGGGACAGTGTCCACGAAATCGAACGTCAGATGGAGGACCTCTTGAATGCCCTTGGCGAAACGCATCATACCGTGCCTTGACGTCAAGGAAGGAGTCGTCGTCAAGGGTGTCTGCTTCAAGGACCTCAAATCTGTAGGTGATCCGCCCTCGCTGGCCGCGGAGTACCAGCGCCAGGGAGCCGATGAGATTGTTTTCCTCGATGTCAAAGCGTCAGTCTCCGGTGCAGAGACCCTGCGCTCGGCCGTCAAGGACACCGCCGAGAACCTGTTCATACCGCTCACCGTGGGCGGCGGAATCAGATCGTTCTCGGACGTCAGGATGACTCTGAAAGCAGGAGCGGATAAAACGTCCATCAACTCCGCCGCGGTCGAGGACCCATCACTCGTGACGAGATGTGCCGAATCGTTCGGAAGCCAGTGCGTCGTGGTCGCAATCGATGCGAAGCGCGGGCGACACGGATGGGAAGTGTACACATACTCCGGGACGAAGCCGACGGGACTCGATGCCATAGAGTGGGCGAAGGAGGTATGCGAGCGAGGTGCTGGCGAGATCCTTCTCACCAGCATGGACGCGGACGGCACGAAGGGAGGATACGATATCGCCCTCACAAGAGCGGTTGTCCGGGCGGTCAACGTACCGGTGATCGCCTCCGGCGGGTGCGGGACCGTCGACGACATCGTGAGGGTGCTCACTGAAGGCGAGGCGGACGCCGCGCTCGCGGCATCGATCTTCCACTACGGCGAACACACGGTCGCGGAAGTCAAGCGGGTGCTCGAGGCCAATGGGGTGAATGTGAGGAGGAGTGTCAGACTATGAATGGCGCCGATGAACTGAAGCCTGTGGTTGTCCAGGACGTGAAGAACAACAACGTGCTGATGCTTGCGTACATGAATGACGAGGCGGTCGAGCTGACGAAGAAGACAGGGTTCATGCACTACTGGAGCCGCTCTCGCGGGAGCATCTGGAAGAAGGGCGAGACGTCGGGCAACGTGCAGAAGTGCCTGGAGCTCAGGACCGACTGCGATGATGACGCCATCCTGGCCCGCGTCGAACAGACGGGGAACGCCTGCCACACAGGCTCATACTCGTGCTTCTCCAAGGAGCAGCTGCCTTCGGAGGACATCATCGCCAGATTGTGGCGGGTGTTCGACGATCGCAAGGCAAGCCAGTCGCCGTCCTCGTACACCGTGAAGCTGATGAACGACCGGAACCTCTTGCTGAAGAAGATCGCGGAGGAGAGCGCGGAGGTCATCATGGCGGCGAAGGACAAGGACAGGAGACAGGTGGTCTACGAGTCGGGAGACCTCATGTACCACCTGATGGTGCTCCTGTACTCCGAAGGCATATCCATGGACGAGATATATGAGGAACTGGAGGGACGAAGGAAATGAGAGCCAGGAGATGCGACTTCCACATGCACTCGAGCTTGAGCGACGGCGAGCTCCTGCCCATGGAGCTGATAAGGAGAGCGGGAGCGAAGGATCACAGGGCGATAGCGATCACCGACCACGCATCGTTCTCCAACATCGAGTGGATCATCGAGTCCGTCACAAGGGACTGCGAGAAAGCCGATGCGTGGGGGATCGAGGCCATTCCCGGAGTCGAGCTGACCCATGTCCCAGTAAGGTACATCGACCAGGCTGTCCGCAAGGCACGTAGGGCAGGGGCGGAGATCATCATCGTCCACGGCGAGACCCCCGTGGAGCCGGTCGAGCGCGGGACGAACTACGAGGCCTTGTCCAACCCTGAGGTGGATATCCTGGCGCATCCAGGAATGATAACTCCGGAGGAGGCCGAGCTCGCCGCGAAGAACGACATCTTTCTCGAGATATCCTGCCGGAAGGGGCATTCGCTCGCGAACGGCCACGTCGCTATTCTCGCGCAGGCCGCAGGCGCCATGTGCTTGGTCAATACGGATGCTCATGCGCCCGAGGACCTGAGCACGATGGAGTTCGCAACAAAGGTCGCGCGGGGTTCTGGGATGAGTGCGGAGGCGGTCAGGGCGGCGCTCGTCGGCAGTCCCGAGAAGATGCTGAAGAGGCTCCGGAGAAAGTAGGTTATTCACAAGGGGCTAGCTTCTTAATAAACATGAAATAGGCGGGCCGCGGCTTCAGGTCCGATATCTATGGCGATAGTCAGCATCTCTATCCCGCAGGATCTCCTGAAGCGTTTTGACGAGGTACTGACCGACAAAGGATTCCGGTCGCGCTCAGACGCGGTGCGCGAGTCGATGCGGTCATTCGTGGACGAGTCCGAGTGGGAGGCATCGGACGGCGAGAACCAGATCGTCATCACCATGGTGTACGACGAGGCTGGCCCGCGGGGCGAGCTCTCGGTGCTCCAGCACAGGTACGAGGAGATACAGATGATGCTGCATCTGCACATCGAGAAGGGCCAGTGCATGGAGGTCTTCATCGCGCGGGGGCCGAATGTCCGGCTGCGCGAGATCCTTTCGAAGATACGCAAAGTGAAGGGGGTCCGGTCGATACGATTCATCTCGATCGCCCGGCCCGTGAGCTGAGGACATGGAATCAGGATTCTCGAACGAGCGGGTGATGAAGAAGCTCCTCGAGCAAATGAACACCGCTCTGCCCTCGAAGCGGATACCGCTGAACGAACTGCTCGAGAAGGACGAGCCATCGTACAAGGGGAGAGATGGCCGGGACTATTCCATCGATCGCAGGGAGCTGGTTCTGATGAAGAAGGCCCTAGAGGAGTCCGGGATGCCAGATGTCAGAGTCCCCATCATGCTGTTCACGGACACGACCCTGGATCAATCCGCCTGGAGAGTTGAGGGCGCGGAGGAATGCGCAGTGATTGCATATGTTCTCGGCAGAAACACACGACAGGTCCGCTCTCCGATGTATCTCTATCTTGCGCATATGGCCGTCGTAAGACGGACTCTACCGACAGGGACTGTCAGCGTGTTCGTCTAGATTCATGTGCAAGGAATATGAACTCGGATTTCGATTTGCCTCGCGTTGCTGTGTAATCATGCCCGAATCGCGGAGGGTGGTCTCGGTGGCTCTCGCGTTCGCGTTGGCCCTGGTGTCACTAGTGGTAGTGAGCTCACCCGTGTCGGCTCACCTTCCAATCTATCAGTCTGGCGGGTCATCGATGGAGACAGCGCTCCATATCCCTGATGCGAACGTCTCCTACGCAACGTATGCGGAGTTCCCGAAGACCCTGAACAGCATGCAGTTCTACTCCGTCACAGTGGTGGCCGGCCAAAGCCAGTACATCGAGCTTGACCTGCCATCGATCCACGGCTATGTCTCCTTCACCCCGGTGCTGCTGTTGATCGGGCCCGGGCTGCAGTCTGCGAATGCTGCAGCGCAGTACGTTCTTGATTTCTACGGCGTCAATCTGACAGCAGAGCAGGGCGCACTGGCATGGAATTACACTGGTTCACTGGACGAGGAGGAGTTCGAACCCTTCACCCAGGTACTCCTCCTGAAACGTCAGTCGGTCAATGTCACTCTCCCTGACGACGGGACATACTACATCGCGGTCGCCAAGTGGCCATTTGCGACGGATCCAAATGATCAGATCCTGGTCGAGAACGCGATGAAGTACATCCTGGTGACTGGGACGCTGGAGGAGTTCACAGCCCTCGACTATGTCCTGATCCCGTATGACTGGGTCAAGGGCCATCTCTTCTGGGACGAGAATCCGCTGGTGTTCCTCCTCCCGACATATCTCATCACTGCGGGCGCTCTGCTCTTCACGACCTACATGAGGCGGTCGAGACCGACTCCGTCCGCTGTAGGGACACTGAGGACGGATCAGGGGGTATTCTATATGGCCCTGACCGGAGGGCTCCTGATGGTATCCGGAGGGATCAACCAGTTGGCGTTTCTTTTGGCGGGCCCAGGATTCTCGCTTGGAACCGGGGAGACCATAGTACTGATTCTGCAGACCGTCGGCATTGTTCTGGGCGCCTTGGCACTGCGCCTCTCTTTCACCCTTGTCAGACCCGCCAGATGGTACCGACCAGTGATAGCCGTAGCGATCTTCATCCCGGCTCTGATCGTGGGGTCGGGGTTCATCGTCGGCCCGGTGCTTCTTCTGGGGGCCGCACTCGCTGGGCACTATTTCTTCCGCCCAAGGCCGCCTAAGGCGTGACCGATTCACTCGGAGGCTCTTCCTCCTCGGCCGAGATCATCGTCTGGCCATGGAGTGCTTCCCAATCGGCCAAATTGCGGATGCACCCCGGATCGGCTGCCAAAGGATCCCCCGTGTAGTTCACTGCCCTTGCCCTGCATCCTCCGCAAATGAATCGGTTGTCGCAGGTGCCGCAGTTACCTTTCAGCGCATCCTTGTCCCTCAGCTTGGCCAAAAGCTCGTTCCTCCGCCACAGAGGATCCAGGTCGTCTCTCGCGATGTTGCCTACGAGGGTCTCTGGCCGATGCGGGAAGAAGACGCAGGGGTAGATGTCCCCGTTGGGCTCGATCGAGAGATAGAATCGTCCCGCCCCGCACCCTCCGATGAAGTCCGCAAGACCCTTCAGCTTCGAGTTGTCGTATGTCGGATTCATGAAGTGTGTCGGAATGAGCTCCTTCGTGTGGTCAGTGCTCAGGGTCTTCGCCACACGGGCGAATTGCGGAGCTGTCGAGAGAATCTGCAGCTTCCCGCCGTTGGTGGTCTCTCTGTAGGCGAGTTCGAGAAGGGCCTCTCGCTCGCGGGGTTCGAGATCCATGTCGATGACATCCTTCCCCCTCCCGGTCGGGACGAAGTTGAAGAGCATCAGCCAGTCCACCTTCAGGTCCCGGCAGAATCCGATGAGGTCGGGTATCTCGTCCAAGTTCTTCTTCGTGACCGTCGTGGCAATGACGGTCATCAGCTTCTGGTCGACGCAGTTCTTCGCCGCGGTGACTGCGGCGTCCCAGCTTCCCTCGACGCCTCTGAACTCGTCGTGGGTCTCGGGGTTCACTCCGTCTATGCTTATCTCTGCGTATCCGAGGCCCGCGCGCTTCAGCCTCTTGACAAAGTCTGCATCCCTGAACCTCCATCCGTTCGTCGCCATCGCTGGGAACATCCCCCTGTCGTGGGCATGCCGGACTATACCGACAATGTCCGGATGAACGGTCGGCTCGCCCCCGGAAAGCGCGATCACTGGCACACCGAGCCGCGAAAGCTTGTCCAAGCCGAGAAAGATCTCGCGAGTGGGCAGCTCGTCTGACCCCTTGGAACCGGCGTTCTCATAACAGTGAAGACACTTGAAGTTGCACGCGCGAGTGATATTCCAGACGACCTGGAAGGGCGCGCCCGGGACGAACGGCTTCCTTATCCCGAAGGACCCGATTCCTCTGAGGACCGTGGCGAGACCTTTGCGCCAGTAGGGATCTCTCATGGTCTTGCGCATGTCCGCCTCGGTCACCCCGAAGGTGGTGGTGCCCTTCGATATGACATACCCGACGAGCTTCGATGACATCCTGCATGAGAGACACGCGCTGTCCCTTCCGTCGAAATGGTAGTCCATTGCCACCTCGACTCTAGACGCACCGTCCTTGTAGCAATGGCTGGTCAAGTGCCGGAGCATTCGTCTTGAAATCGGGTTGTCGACAATCCCTTTGAAAGAGCTGAGCATGTCAACTGTGCCCGGCTTCGAACCGTTCTCCGCTCGAACCACCACTGGTTGCGTCGAAGGTAGGCCTGGTCATGTAGATATCGACGTTGGGTATCGCTAGCGAACAGGAACGGTGGACAATTGAAGCCGTAGGGGGATGACTCCAGACGAACCATGTTCGGAGGCCAATGCGAAGGAAATTGCGCGCATGGTGGTGCTCACGGTCGGGCGTTCGCACCGTTCAATCGGTGACTTTCAGTCCGAGCCTGCAAGCGACTTCGTCACGTCTAGAGGATTGAGGATGCCTATTGACAGACCGCTATCGCTCTTCGAATCTGCCGTCGTCTCTCGTAGTGTTGAGCTTGTCGACGTTCTTGCTCAGCCAGCCGATCCTGTCGCTCTTGGGGGCGTCAAACTCAGGGACATACGGCTTGATATCCAGCAGGGGAGTTCCATCAACGATGTCGATGTCTTCGACATGGAGCAGGTTGCCTTCAACCCTGACGAGCCGCACCACTGAGATGCCAATCGGGTTCGGCCTGCTGGGCGCTCTGGTCGCAAACACTCCCCTTGTCTTGACGTCCATGTAAGGCCTAACCTTCAGGATCGACTCCTTGGCCAGGTGGAAATGGTAGATCAGAATGATGTGGGAGAAGCCCGACAAGTCCTCCAGCCCTTCCGCGAATTCCGTGAACACGTCGACTGTACCGCTTGTGCCCTTGGCGGCAGTGGGCTGTATGGGTGTCCCCTTCGCTTCCTTGAAGGGCGAATGAACAACCCCGATTGGTCTGTATGTTATCTCACTCATAGCTCGACCGATTGATATCTCAGAGGGTCATCATGATTTATCTCCCGAAGAGCCCCCAATCCACGGCTCTTTCTCGCAGTACTCCGAACCTGCGAGTGTCTGATCTGCGGGCATACTGGTGCTCCCGCCGGGATTTCGGCCCGGAATTTGCCCCTAAGTAATTCCGGATGGACCGAATATTGATTTGGGTGGTAAAAATAGTGCTCCCGCCGGGATTTGAACCCGGGTATCGAGCTTTCACCGGCCTGCCGCGAGAGCGGCCACGAGAGGCTCGAATGATTGGCCGGACTACACTACGGGAGCAATGTGGATGCCTCCAAAAAGGGTGGCTTTACATAAACTTTGGGGCACTCGAGTAGGAGAGCTTGCCTCACGGAGTGATGCGGGGACAAGTCAATGCATGGACAAGAGGTTGTGGCGCCATGGATGATCAGATGGGGGCATCAGGAGGTACGGCCCTGAAAGGGTCTCCCTGCGGGAGGCTGAGATGTCTCGCGCTGACTTCTGCGGCCCATTTCATCAACGACGGGACCGTCTTCCTCATCCCCCTGATAGCGGCCATCGTAGCCTTGAAGCCCGGCATAACGCCCCTAGACGTCACGGTCATGCTCGCCGCTTTCTATGCCACATCCTCCGTGCTCAGCACGTATGTGGGCGTGATAGCCGACAGAACGGGCAGGCAGGGAGCCCTCATTGGCGCAGGCCTGGCTCTGCTGTCCATCGGGCTTCTGGGCTTCTATCTGGCGGTCTCCCGACTGTCGGGGACCAGTCTGCTCGCGGGAATCATCGGCTCGGCACTGCTGACGGGCTTCGGGAGCGCGTTCTACCATCCCCTCGGTGCGACGTTGCTCGGGAGCGTGTTCGGCAGCGAGGCCCAGGGAAGGGCGCTTGGGATCAACGGCGCAGTCGGCAGCGTAGGTCGTGCCCTCTATCCATCTATCTACTTCGCGGTCTCTCTCTTCTTGGTTGACTCCGGCTCCTTCGCGTTCTTCGCAGTGGTTGGGCTCGCGGCATCGGCCGCACTCTGGGCAGGTTTCAGGAGCTCCGGACCCAGCAAAGCGAACGGCCCTCCGGGACAGGGCCCGAAGCCTCGTTTCGCTGGCGTGGCCACGAGGAGCATCACGACTCTCACCGTGGTTGCGTTTGTCCGGTCCTTCGCGACCCAAGGGGTGGTGGCGTGGATACCGATCTTCATCTCCGTCCAGAAGGGCTTGGGTGTCACGAGCGACCTGGGCTTGTCACTGACGCTGATGTACGGCGCGGCAATCATCGGGCAGCCGCTCTTCGGATTGCTGGCTGACAGGTTCGACAAGCGACTAATCCTCGGCCTCAGCACGCTCGGTGTCTCCCTGTCCATCTTCGGCTATGTGGTCACAACTGGCGGCGCTGAAGGGACGATGCTTTTCCTGTTCGGGTTCTTCACGTTCAGCGCCTTCCCCCTGTTCCTGTCGCTCGTGTCGGACTATGTGCCCCGCGGATCCTCCACTTCCGGGAACGCGGTGGTCTGGGGCCTGGGAGTCACCGGCGGCGGCGTCATAGGGCCTCTGGTGGTCGGAGCGCTCCTGCTCCCGGACTACTCCAACCTCGGCACGGTGTTCGTCTTCATGGCCGGCGCGGCGGTGATCGCCGCAATTGGGTCGGTCATTCTTCCTCGCGTGGCGCGCAAGAGAAGGACGCCTCTGTTCGGCTGATTGAGCGACGATCTGATTGCTCATGAGCGTGACCACACGCGAGGGGCGAGAACAAGATATTGGAGGGGCCCGCTCATGCGCATTGGCTGGGCGCGGGAGTCCGATGAAGTCTCTGAGCTCCAGGAAAGTCATCCACAACTTCGCGAGCGATGCAAAGGCCGCGTTCAGGGTCAAGGATGGAGAGCGGGTGGTGAGGTCGCGAACAGGCTTGGCATCGATTTCGAGGACGCCTACATGCTCTCAAGCGCGGTGGCCGACCTCAGGGTCTCGCAGGTCGTGGATCCTCTGATGGCATCTAGGAGGGTCATATCGAAGAAATACCTCTGACGCCTTCGTCTACAGGTCTTCGTCGCCTTCTCTCCAGTCAAGGCCAGGGGTCCGGAACCCGATCTTGGCTACCGGTTGGTACTTCCGTTTGTGCGAGGTCATTCGGATGATGTTCGATATCCTCTCGACCTCCTTCACCGTCGTGTCCGCCCTTTCCGCGACCTCCTTCTCCTTGAGACCGAGCTCGAGCCCGAGGAGTATTGCGTCGAGTCTGTCGTAGGTGATCCCCATCTCCCCCTCGTCGGTCTGGCCTTTCCAGAGTCCAGCCGAAGGTGCCTTCTTCAGGATCTTCGCGGGAATTGCCAGCTGATTCCCGAGCTCGCGGACCTCGGTCTTGTATATGTCTCCGATCGGTTCCAGGTCGGCGGCTCCGTCGCCGAACTTCGTGAAATAGCCCATCAGCATCTCGCTCTTGTTGCTCGTCCCAGCCACGAGCATCTTCTCCGAGTTGGCGAACTGGTAGAGGACAATCATGCGGCATCTCGCCTTGATGTTCGCCAGAGCTGTTCTGTCGACAGGGCCCACAGCCTTCTTGAAAGACGCGACGGCTTCGGTGATGTCCACCGTCCGATGCCGCACCCCATCATGTTCGCAGAGTTCGATGGCGTCGGCCAGGTCCTCCGGCGGCGATTCCTTCTCGGGCATCATCACCGCAAGGACCTTCTTCGCCCCGACTGCTTTGACGCACAGCCGCAAAACGACCGCGGAGTCAATGCCTCCGCTGACGCCGATGACGAAACCCTTCGCGCCCGTCTTCCTCAGCTTCTCCGAGAGGAACTTCTCGATCGTCCCCTCGGTGTCTTCCCTGAGTCTCGGCAGGATCATCGTGCTCGAATGTCCCGTTCCGCATATATCGGTTATGGTGACTGTGGGGCAGGCGACGCAGTAAGGCTAATCTACTGGCCAAACCCCTACTCGCGGCCATGGCTTCCATCGGGGTCACGTTGGCTCAAATCACGTGTCACCTGCGGGACAAGGACGCCAACCTGAAGCGCATGCGGGACGTTGTGAAACGGACAAAGGGGAAGATCGTCGTGTTCCCCGAGCTCAACCTGACTGGGTACCTGCCCCGGGACGATCTCTACGGGCTCGCCGAGAGCATGAACGGCCCCCACATCAAGGCCGTCCAGAGGCTCGCGAAGGAGACGAAGAAGGACATAGTCTTCGGGTGCCCTACGCGCAACGAGCGCGTGCCCGGGCAGGTGTACAACAGCTGCGTATTGGCCTCGGGAAACGGCGGCCTGTTCCGGTACAACAAAATGTTCCTTCCCACCTTCGGCCCGTTCGAGGAGAGGGTGTATTTCTCCGAAGGGAAAGAGGCGGTCGTTGGAGAGGGGAGGCACGCACGGCTCGGGTTGATGATCTGCTACGACGCGTTCTTTCCCGAGCTCGCGAAGCTGGAGACGCTCATGGGCGCGGAGATCCTGGTCAACATATCCGCGGCCCCGACGACCTCCAGGCCGTTCTTCCGGAGGGTGATGCCGGGCAGGGCCGTGGAGGACGCGATCTTCGTCGCCTACTGCAACCTCGTCGGAGTCCACGGAAGCCTCGTCTTCGGCGGCAGCAGCGTCCTGTACGGCCCGAGGGGCGAGGAGCTAGCGAGGGGGAAGGACCTGGACGAGGACGTGCTTGAAGGGTCCGTCGATCTCGGCGACATCGAGGTCGCCCGGAGGTTCAGGCCCACTGTCCGTGATTCCCGGGCGGAGATCTTGGACGAGATAGGTTCGCTGCTGCGGTCCGAGCGCGAAGAATGAACGCCGTGCAGCTCGCGAGCCATCTGGCAAATCTCTAAATATGGACATCCTTTTGATGGTGTTCGAGCTGAGGTGGCCCAGCCCGGGAAGGCGCGAGCCTGGAACCAAGGCAGAAGTGCCAGCAAGCTCGTGGCGCTCTGCGCCTCGGGAGTTCAAATCTCCCCCTCAGCGCCTTCTGCGCGGGACGGTCCTCGTCATGAGAATCTCGTCGTAGTATCGGCTGCCCTCCTTGATACCGCGTGGAATCCTAGCGACGACCTCAAAGCCGAGCTTCGAGTACAGATTCTGCGCGCGCCTGTTGTAGTCGAGGACGAAGAGGTCGATGTACTCGACGCCCTTGAACCGTCTCTCTGCGAGCTCGATGGTCCGGGTCATGAGGGCCTCGCCGATCCCCTTGCCCCGGAGGTCCTTCGCGATCACGATGCCCAGGGTGGCCCGGTGCTTTTTCTTCCAGCCCTCACGGTCGATGTCGCAGTTGCCCTTGATGGCCCCGTCGACCTCTGCCGCGAGCATCACGAGCCTCCGCCTTCTGATGGCCTCGATCCTCGCAGAGACCCATCTCTTCTCCTCTTTCAGGGTCGTGTGTCTGTCGAGCATGAGCCCGGAGTTCTCTTCGTCCACGGCTTCGTTTATGAGGCGCATGTACTGGGGTGCGTCCCCCTCCCTGGGTTCTCGGATGATGACTTCAGTGCCGTCCTTGGCGGTGAAGACGAATCTCACCATGTTGGCCGGGCGACCGCCTTCGGGGACATTAACGCTTCTCCCTCTGCGCAGGAAATAAATACTCTCAGCATCGATGGATTCCCTCCAGCGTCCCCGCCTCACGGTGCAACAATGATTCGAGTCCTGCATGTCGACAACGACCCCGAGTTCCTAGACCTGGTGAAGTTCTTCCTGGTGCGAGAGGGCACGATGGAGGTCGACACCGTCGCGTCGACTAAGGCCGCCATGAGCAAGCTCAACGGAGCGAAGTATGACGCGGTCGTCTGCGGGCACGAGATGCCCGATGTCGACGGGCTCGAGCTGCTGAGCATCCTGAGGATAAGCGGGAACGATGTGCCGTTCATCCTCTACAGCCCGCGTGGTCGAGAGGACGTGGTGATCAAGGCGCTCAACAACGGCGCCGATTTCTACCTCGAGAAGAGCGGCACGTCGAGCACGAGTTTCGCGGACCTGCAGCACATGATCCTGACATCGGTCGCGAGCAGGCGCAACGAGGCCGCGCTGAAGGAGAGCGAGGCGAAGTACAGGGCCTTCGTCCGGAATCTCAGGGGGATCGCGTTCCAGTCATCCCAGAGCCTTCTGCCTACATTCTGCCACGGACTCGTGGAGGAGATAACCGGGTACAGCGAGGAGGATCTGCTGGCCGGGAAACCCACTTTCGACAAGCTGGTCCATCCGGAGGATCTGCCGAGAGTGATGGCCGAGGGCAGCGCCCTGGGCTCGCAGACGAACGTCTCCACCGTCCTCGAGTACAGGGTCGTGAGGAAGGACGGCGGGATAAGGAATGTCGAGGCACACATGCAGAGCTTCACGGACGAGAACGGTGCGCTGAAGATACAAGGCATGATATACGACGTCACCGAGCGAAAGCAGAGCGAGCAGGCGCTTCACCAGGCAAACGAGAAGCTGCGAATTCTTGGCAACGTGACCAGGCACGACGCGCTCAACCAGCTCGCAGTCCTGACTGGCTGGCTCTCGATAGCGAGGCAGTCGTGCAATGACAGGGTCGTCCTTGACTACATGGAGCGGATGTGGGCGGCGACGGACACCATGCGTCTTCAGCTCGAGTTCGCCGCGGACTATCAGGACATGGGTATGGAGCGGCCCGGATGGATGGAGGTATCCAAGGCGTTCGACAGGGGTGTTGCAGGCCTAGCCCTCGGCGATGTGACCGTGGAGAGGGAGGTCGAGGGCCTGGAGGTGTTCGCAGACCCGATGCTGGACAAGGTTTTCCACAACCTCGTCGACAACTCGATCCGGCACGGGGACAGGATCACGAACATCAGGTTGCACGCGATCCCGGAAGGACGGGATCTTCTCCTCGTGTTCGAGGATGACGGATCAGGCATCGTCGACAAGGACAAGGAGATCATCTTCGAGCCGGGAATCGGGAAGCATACTGGCTTCGGGCTCTATCTGACCAGGGCCATCCTCGGCCTCACGGGCATAACTATTCTGGAGAACGGGGTCGCCGACGAGGGCGCGAGATTCGAGATGAGGGTACCTGCTGGAAAGTTCAGGTATGCGGGTGAGAAGTGAGCTCGCTGGCGAAATCGTTAATACCATACCCACCTTCGCATCTCTGAGCTCAGATGCCGTCAGGCGAAGAATCTGGAAAGGCCAAGTTCAACCTACCGTCCGAGCGGGTCGTCGAGGCCGAGGCATCCTGGATCTGCAGCCTTCTCCTGCTCCTTCTCACTGTATATTCCGTCGTCAGGCTGGACGTGCTTTGGTCGGTGCTTGGCCTTACTGGCCTGTCGTTATACGTCCTCCCTATCGTCTCGATGCGAGACCCCTTCAAAGCGGTACCATGGGAGATGACCGTCATCCTGGCCGCTCCTATGATTCTCCACTATTCTGGCGGTTCGAACCCGCTGACTGAGAACCTGGCGTGGTGGGACGATTTCTCTTCCCTCGCGTTGGCATTCTCCTTGGCGACGATCGGCTTCCTGATGACGGTCGAGCTGCAGATGTACACCAACGTCAAGATGAACAGGGCGTTCGCGGTGTTCTTCGTCATCGTCTTCACGCTGGCCGCAGCGGGCTTCTGGGAGGTCGGCCTATACTTCGGAGACCTGATCTATGGCACGGACCACTTGGGCACCAACGCCGACGTGATGACGTCCCTGACCCTGGTTCTTGTCGGTGGGACCCTCATGGGCCTGTTCTACACCGTGTACCTGAAGGCGATGTCTGACAGAAGGAAGAAGCATCTCGGGTTCGTCCATGTCTGGGAGGTGGAGCCATCAAAGACCGGCTGAAGTTCCTCTCCAGGGCGATGCAGGCCGGGATGATCGCCGTCGCGGTCGCGGGGATCGCCTCGCGCAACTACACATGGGTGCCGGCTGCGTTTGTTGCGCTGTTCGTGAGCGCTATCCCAGCCATCTTGAAAAGAGACCTGAAATTCGTGCTTCCTCCGGAACTCACTTTCTGGATCGTGCTGGCCCTGTTCCTGCACGTGGTCGGCGGGTTCTCGAACTTCTACAACGATCTGCCCGGGTGGGATCATCTGACCCACATGATGTCGGCTTCGCTCGTCGGCGGGCTCGGCTTCGTGCTGGTCGTCATAGTGGACAAGTACGTGGATTCGATCTACCTTCCGCCTCGGTTCCTGGCGCTGTTCATCGTCCTCTTCACGATGGCCGTTGGCGTCCTCTGGGAGATAATGGAGTTCGCGAACGACTCCATCGCCCACACGCATCTTCAGTACGGCCTCCAGGACACCATGCTCGACCTGGCCTTCGACGGGCTCGCCGGTTTCGTCGTCGCGTTCGCCGGAGCCTACTACCTTCGCAGCGAGAGCCCCGATCACTTCGTGGACAGCATGAATGTCGATGAGGCAACGGCCAAACTCCGGGTCATCGTTCAGCGCAGACGCGCGAGCTGAGACTCGGCCTTCCTGAGGTCCTCGGGGGAGTTGATGTTCCAGAAGCTGAGAAGGTCAGGGTCGAGTCCGCGCACTTCCTCTTCCCGGAGAAAAACCAGGTCCAGGCCCCTGAAGGCTTCTTGAGGAGCCCTGCCACCCTTCGACAGCGCCGTGCCGAAGACTTCGGCGCATCTGCCCCTTCGATAAGCCGCGTGCAGGGGCTCGAGGTAGGTCCTGCCGGTCATCGGGACCGAACCGTCCCGGCCCATGGCCGACCTGATGACAGACTCACAGACGGCCTTCCTGAGGAAAGGGGTGTCGCAGGGGCTGACGATCACATAGTCGCCTCTCGCGAACCTGAGTCCTTGGACCAGCCCCTCGAGAGGCCCGACCCCCTCGTCTTTGTCTTCCACGTATCGGAATAAATCGCCCAGGATCTCCGAGTAGAGTCCAGCCTTTCCCTGGGCGACCGACACGACGACCTCGTCCGCGACTCCTGACAGGACGTCCCCGATATGCCGGACGAGGGGAGCGCCTCCGAGCTGAGCCAGCCCTTTGTCCGTTCCCATGCGGGAGCCGAGGCCGCCCGCCAAAATCAGTGCGGAGAGCATCCGACTCGCCTAATCGTGGCCATCGTATTCAAGGCACGTCCTCTCTGGCGGGCAAAAGGTTATAACTCGCAGTCCATATCGAAAGTCCGCATGGCCAAAGTCACGATGGCTCAGGGTGCTGGCGGGGAGCGGATGCAGGAGTTCATCCGCGAGTTCGTGTTGAAGGAGCTCGACCATGATTTCGGAGAGATCCCCCTTGCAGCATTGGACGACTCGGCGGTGATCGACGGGTTCGCGTTCACCACGGACTCGTACACCGTGAAGCCCCTGTTCTTCCCAGGAGGGGATATAGGCGTCCTGTCGGTCGCGGGGACCGTGAACGATCTCTCGGTTGTCGGAGCATCTCCCTTCGTCATGTCCTGCGCGATGATCATTCAAGAGGGGTTCTCCACCGATGACCTCCACAAGATAATGGGAAGCATGTCCGCGACGGCGAAGAAGTCTAACGTGAAGATCGTCACCGGTGATACGAAGGTCGTCGAGAAGAACGCCGTTGACGGGATCTTCATCAACACCAGCGGGATCGGCAAGCGGTCCAAGCACCTTGACCGCAACATCAAGCTCGTAAGGGCCGAGAGGAAGTTCAAGTGGGACTGGCCGAACGACTCGGCCGTCGCCGAAGGCGACGTCATCATCAGCTCGGGAACGATCGGCAATCACGGGGTGGCGATCCTCTCATTCAGGGAGGGCTACGGGTTCGAGACCACCGTCAAGAGCGACGCGGCCCCTCTCAACGGCATGATCGAGGAGGCTCTGAAGGCCGGCGGCATCACCGCGATGAAGGATCCGACCAGGGGCGGCCTGGCAAACCTTTTGAACGAATGGGCGGGCAAGTCGGGGATCGGCATCCGAGTCCGTGAGGAGGACATCCCGATGGACGATGCGGTGATAACGGCCTGCGAGATGCTAGGGATCGACCCGCTTGAGATAGGCAACGAGGGAAAGGCGATTCTTTCGGTCGTTCCGGACAGGGCAGAGGCGGTCCTGAAAGCCCTTAAACGGACCCCGGAGGGAAAGCGCTCCGCGATCATCGGCGAGGCGACGAGGAAGATCCGTGGAGTAATGATGGAGACGCACACGGGGGGCCGGCGGGTCGTAGAGCCGCCGGTAGGGGATCCCGTGCCCAGGATTTGCTGACGCCCGAGGGCGATGCCAGCCATGTTCGTGCAGTCAACCTTTTATAGCGCCCCTGCCCTGCACGAATCTCGGGGAGTGAAGGGGTTGGCGGGGAGGCGCGTATGCGCCAAGATGCTCTTGGCTTTCGCGATAGTTTTCTGGATGCTGGTAAACGTTCCCGTTCCTGCTGAGCCGGGGAATCCCGCCCATGCCTCCGCAGGAGGAAGCAGGACTTTCGTCATCGGCGCGGTTGACTTCGCCGGGTCCATTGCCACACTCAGTCCATTCAGGGCCACCTCGACTCCGGAGATGATGAGCATATGGCCCTGCATGAGCACGCTTCTCACGTACGATCCCGACGGGAACCTCATCGGCGATCTTGCCGAATCATGGTCCCTGTCCGCTGACGGCCTGACATGGTCGTTCAGGCTGCAGCCCAATCTCTACTTCACCGACCCCGCAACCCCGTCTTCGAAAACCCACCAGCTGACATGGCTGGACGTGCAGTATTCGTACTTCCAGGCCCAGAACTCCTCCAACCAGCTTCAGTCGTACTTCTTGTTTGCCGACCAGGGCATCATACAGGAAATCTCCGGCTCCGCCAACTATGTCAATATCACCTTGGCCGGCCCCTTCGCCCCATTCGTCGAAGCATTGACATTCGTCCCGATCATTCCGAAGTACTACTGGGAGCCTCATGAAGACTTGGCGGGTGATGCGACTTGGTGGGAAGGAGCACCCCCGATCGGCTCCGGTCCCTGGTACTATTCTCTGCCCGGTCTGCCCGTGACGGGAGAGGTCGTCCTCCAGAGGAGTCCGATCTGGTTCCAGGAAGCGGACAGAGGATAGCAGGTACACGTATCCACTCTCAAGTACAGGACCGAGTATGACCCTGTCTCGGCCTGGAACAATCTCAAAACCGGACTCACGGACCTTATGATCGGTGTTCCAAGTTCGACTTATGCAGACGAGTTGCCACTCAAGCCGTCCCTCACAGGATGGGCCCAGGGGAACGGATTCGTGTACGAGTACAATCTATGCCAGATGACGGACGATATGCGAACCAATCCCCCTTACGACACGGGAACCAACAGCCAGATTCTGCAGGACCCTGTGGTCAGAAGGGCAATGGCCATGGCCGTCGACAAGCAGGCCTTCGTCGATGAGGTCCTTGACGGCTTCGGGAGTCCTGCGGACTCCCTCGTGCCGCTCGATAACCCTTGGCACTACTCGCCTCAGAATCAGGTCTCGTTTGACCTCGCTGGAGCCAACGCCCTCCTCGAGTCGAACGGGTACGTCGACACCGACCATGATGGGGTCCGGGAGTGCACGGCCAGCTCCCCTGCTGTGGTCGCTGGATGGGCTACCGAATCGTCTGAGCTCAGCTTCAGGTTCGTCGCTCTCACTCCAGAGACCGAGTATGCGATCGGGGCAGGACTCATCAGGGACTGGACCGCACAGATCGGCATCAAGCTGAACCTCACGCTCTGGTCGATAGGACCCATGAGCAACATATGGATGCGCGCTGACTACGACACCTGGCTGTGGAGCTGGATGTTCTCCCCGATAGGCGATCCCTCAGACATCATGCAGGTGCTGACTACGTCGGCCATAGGGACATGGTCGGACCTCTACTGGTCAAACGAGACCTACGACCGCATCTACAACGAATCCATGGTCCAGATGGACCCCGTCGCTCGTAGGCAGCTGGTGGACCAGCTTCAGCAGATGGCATATGACAACATGGGCAGCCAGCTTGTCGCTTATGCGAAGACTCTCTATGCCGCGAACTGCTCCCGATGGATAAGCCCCAGCTTTGCCGGATGCGGCTCGAAGGTGACGCTTTCGCCGGAGCTGTGCTATCCGTGGCTTTACATGCAACTCTCGCCTGCCAACAACCCGCCACCGACGGTTTCTGCTGGTCAAGACATCTACGACTGTCTCGCTGGCGAGGAATCCGAATTCACGGGCACGGCGACCGATTCATCTCCGCTCGAGTATCAGTGGTTCTGGGGAGATGGCACTTCGACGGGATGGACGACTTCCAGTTCCGCAGCGCATGCATATTCAGACGGCGGCTACTACACAGCTTATTTTGCCGCGAGGGAGGTGGGAACAGATGATGGTTTCATCTCCTGGGACCAGGCTTCGGTCGCAGTCTACGACGTCACGAACCTTCCTCCGACGGGCCTGTCATTCACTGTTACGCCGCCCCAGCCTACCGCTCTAAGCCAGGCGACGTTCGATGGATCGGCGACGGACTCGGAGGGGGATCCGATGTCGTTCCACTGGGACTTCGGGGACTCCACCACCGGCTACGGCGTCCATGTCCAGCACACGTACCAGTCTCCCGGGACGTATTCAGTGACGATGTCAGTGACGGACAACCAGCCGGGCCCAGGACGACCATCGTCCTTCACGAAATCGGTCGTCGTGGTGCTAGTCAATTCACCCCCGACGATCACGGTACCCGCGTATCCTGAGGTCGTGCAGAGCGTGGCCACTTTGTTCAGCGTCAACGCCTCCGATGTGAATGGCGACACGCTCAGATTCACGTGGCTCTGGGGGGATGGGGGCATGAGCGTGACGACGACCCCGTCGGCAGTCCATACGTACACGCAGAAGAAGACCCGGACACTCACTGTCTACGCAGACGATCTTACCGGGGAGGGGGGCCACAACGTCTCTGGATCGAACAGCGTAACCGTAGCTCCTTTGAACGCCGAGCCAACGATCGTGAATTTCACCGCATCTCCCGTCTCGGCATTGTCGGGCGAACCAGTGACCTTCACGGGCTCGGCGATGTGCGCCAACGGCGGCTCGCTCAGGTTCACCTTCAGCTTCGGGGATATGTCCTACGGAATCGTGAACACGGGCAGCTTGTACGGGCTCGAGGTCGCCACGGTCACTGTCGCCCACGCGTATTCGACGACAGGCACCGTGCTGGCAGGCCTTGCAGTGCTGAGTCCGCAGTTGCTCAACGTTTCATCGGCCCCAATCATGATCGAGGTCTCGGGCTCCGAGGACCCCCCCTTGGTCTCGCCGCCCGAGCCAGTGACTGGTGTGGCGGGCCAGTCCGTTGCGTTCTCCGCGGACGCCTTTGACCCAGACGATCCCGTTCTGAGGTACACCTGGGACTTTGGGGACGGCTCTGTCCTCCACGTAGGCAATCCGGTCGAGCACACTTATCAGATCCCAGGGAATTTCACGTACACAGTGCATGTGGACGACCTTTCCGGCGTTCCAGGCCACAACGTGAGCGCGACGTCCTGGGCGAAGATCGGTTTCCGGTTGATCCTGCAGGAAGGCTGGAACCTCATAAGCATCCCTCTTGAGAGGACGTTCTATGCCGGGTCGCTCGGGCTCAGCTCGGGCGACCTCGTTGTTCAGTACAACTCAGCTACCATGGCGTACGTTACGTATGTCGTCGGGATGCCTCTCAACAACTTCACGATGGTCAAAGGGCAGGGGTACTGGATCTACTCTGCGACGCAGAAGAGCATCACGCTCTACGGAGACCATCCCACTGGAACGCAGACGATAACCGTCGATGTGCCGGCCGGAGGCGGATGGGCCTTGCTGGGATTCTGTTGGGCAGCGGGGGTCCCCGCGAGTCAGTTCACCACGAGGGTGGCGGTGACTGGGGGCAGCGTGATGCAGATAGTCCGCTACAACCCGTGGCCTTACGAAGTCTATCAGACCTACGTCGTAGGCATGCCGCTGAACTCATTCACGATGGTCTCAGGGGAAGCGTATTGGCTCTGGGTGACGAACGACTGCGTGATGACCTATGACCCGGATCCTGGACCCATCATACTGCCTTGAGGATAATGCGTGCAAGGTGGTTCCCTCTCGACGTCATAAGAATGATTAACCCTGGTCGTATGGCAGAAATGGTCGGGGAGCCGTTGAGGGTCGGGTTTCTCGTGACACCGGTGGGCCTCATGATGGGGAATGTCGAGTCAGCCAGAAGGCTCGAGAAGGCCCTCACAGCCATAGGCGTGGAGGTGGAGTCCGGGGACGACTTCGACTCATGCGACCTGCTCCACGTTCACACCCCCGTCCCCCTCCGCAACTTCCGGGTGGTCCGCCGTGCCAAGCGTCTGGGAATTCCGGTCGTGATCCACGCCCACACGACGGCAGAGGACTCCGTCGGGACATGGAGCGGGAGCGAGCTGCTCTCAGGCATGACGGGCGCTTATCTGACCAGGTTCTACAACCTGGCCGACCTGGTCCTCGCCCCGAGCGAGTGGACCAAGGCGAGGCTCCAGGCGCGGGGCGTGCGCGTTCCGATTCGCGTGCTGAGCAACGGGGTCGACCTCTCGCGATTCCGCCCCGATCAGAAGAGGAGGGAGCGGTTCAGGCAGGAGCATGGGATACCGCAGGACCGCAGGGTGGTGTATTCGGTCGGCGTCATGTGCCTCAAGAAGGGCATCGAGACGTTCCCAGATGTAGCCAGCTCCGTGCCTGAAGCGGACTTCGTCTGGGTCGGCAGGACGTCGAAGCTCTACCACCCCGCCAGAGTCGGCCGGGCAATGAAACGATCCGGAAGGAATGTCCGCTTCCTTCACGGTGTCGAGGACATCCTGGATGCGCATTGCGCGGGTGACATCTTCTTCACGCCTTCTCACGCAGAGAACCAGGGGATGGCCCTGATGGAGGCGATGGCCGTGGGAAGGCCCGTGGTCGCCCGCGGCCTCCCCGCATATGACGGTCTGGTCGAGAATGGCAGAAGTGCCTTGACCGGCGGCGGCGTGGAAGAGTTCGTCAAGGCAATACGGATGCTGCTCGACTCGCCACGCCTCGCGGACTCGCTAAAAACTTCCGCATCCGAGAAGATCAGGAGCCACGACATTGGAAACGTGGCTAGGAGTCTCGAAGCGATTTACCGCTCGCTGTTGGGTTCCGGAGATTCTCACGGGGGTGCAGACACGTGAGCTTCTTCGCGGACCTCATCTCCGGCCTCGCAGTGATCGGCCCAGGAGCCATGCTCATCGGTCTCTTCGCAGTCATCTTCTTCGACTCGATGGTGGTGCCAGTAGGCCCTGAGCTACTGGCGATAGCCATCTTCATGACCAATATCAGTCCCTTCTGGGGTCTGCTGATAGTCGCGATGGTCGCGTGTGGGCAGATTCTCGGCAGCACCATACTCTACCTGGTCGGACAGCATCCGAGGATCATGCCGCAGTACGTGAAGAAGATGATGAATCGCTACAGATCCGGCCTCCTGATCAAGGACGAACGGATGGTCTTCCTCAACTGCTTCGTTCCGGTCCTTCCATTCCTCGGCGCGTTCGTGGCCGTCGCAGGCTGGGACTACAGGAAGTCGATGACGTACGTAGCGACAGGCGGTGCGCTCAAGTACTCCCTCTTTCTTGGACTCAGCGGCACGTTCAGTCAGCTGTTCGAGCAGGGGATCGCCCAGAGGGTGTCGATCATCGCCGTGCTCTGTCTGCTGGTCGCGAGCGGGGTGTATGGTTATTCGCGGCGCAGGCATATCTTCGGGGTGGATCGGAACCCTTCCGGTACGAGGGCTCTCCCTCTGCAGGAGGAGTAGAACATGAGGAGACAGCCGGTCGGGAAGTACGCGGCCACAGCGAGGTACGCGTTCTCGAACTTCGTCGGCAAGGAGCACGTCTACCCGTTCTATTGCTCTTTCAAAGTCATACAGAGATGCGATTCGAGGTGCGGATTCTGCAATGTCTGGAAGCACCCGATGCCTGACATGCCCACGGAGAAGGTCCTGCGGATAATCGATAACGTCGCCCGGTCCAGCATACTGCTCCTGAGCCTCGAGGGGGGCGAGCCGCTCCTCAGGGAGGACATCGGAGAGGTGCTAAAATACATCCGCAAGAAGTCCCTGTACGTCCTCTTCACTTCGAGCGGCAAGCTGTTTGACAAGAGGCCCATGAAGGAGTACACGAAGTATATCGACTTCCTCCACGTCAGCATAGACGAGGGCCATGGGAACTTGAGCCAGTACGACAGGCTGCAGGAATACGTGAGCTGGGGACCGGTGGTGTGCGTTCAGATCGTTGTGCCGCGGGTCAACCTCGGAGACCTCGAGAGGAAGATCTCGAAGTGTGCTGCAGCCGGCGCCAAGGCCCTGGTCATGCCCGCCTGCCACATCGATGACACGGACGACATGCTTCCGGACATGAACGCATTCAGGGACGAGGTGTTCAGACTGAAGAAGAAGTATCCCTCGACCATCATCACGACCAGCAAGTACCTCCGCACGCTGAACGTTCCCCATAGCTGTAACGCGGCATCGATAATCATCGATGCGGACGGGATGCTGCACTACCCCTGTCGCACACTGATGGAGAAGAGCATCGATGTCTCGAAGGAATCGTTGATTGACTTCTTGCGGTCTGAGAGAGCCGACACCTGCAGGCGGAAGATGCAGGCATGCGACAGGAACTGTCACTGGTATCAGTACTTCGCGACAGACTCTTTCGTGTCTCCAAGCAGCATTCTGTCAGCGCTGGAGCCCTACATGTCGGACATCCTGGGTCACCCGGCACGCGCCGTCTGAGTGATGATCCCCAGGGCGTTCTCGACCGTCCTTGCGATGGAGTGCTGCAGCTTCGGGGGATTCCACGAAGAGACCTCGCCGATCTGGTTCCTGACATCGAGGTCGTTCTCGGAGACGCAGAAGTAGCTCCCTCGGCTCATGTGGTACTGAGCCAGATATTCTTGTTCGGTCTGACCAGGAGTCGGAACGAGCAGGGACCTGCGACCGAGAGCGCACATGTCCATTATCGTCGAATAGCCGGACCTGGAGATCACGACCTTGGATCTGCTGAGCAGATCCTCCCGCTCCTTCTTCCCCGTGAGTCCGCGGATCTCGATGTTGCCAAGGACCTTGGTCTCAGCCTTCTTCCCCAAGGAGATTATCGCCCGTCCTTCGAAGCCTTCGAGCTGCTCCAGAACCAATCTCTCGAATGCCGACCGCTGAGGCTCCGGTCCAGAAACGGAGGCGAACAGGTCCACATCCTCGTCACTGGACCTCCTTTCGAAGTCGGATAGGGCTCCGATGTAGTGCACATCTCGCTCGTCGATCACAGAGAGACCATGAGCAAGCCTGCCCGAGAGCCCGTCGCTCTTGAAATCGGGGACGATGAGGCCAGTTAGGCGGTTGAGGAGCCACTCCCCGAGACGCTCGGTGACAGACTCAAGGAATCGAGACCTCAGCGGGTTCATTATCCTGAGCTGGTGCGTCATGTAGAAGCTGGGAACCCTGATCGAGTAGAATCCGAATCTGTTGTCGGAGAAGATCGCGTCGATTTTGTCGTTCGCGAGCATCCTCTCGACGAAATCGTGCTCCCGCTTGACCGCGGACACGTACTTAGGGATGCTCGCAAAAGCTTCTAGAGCGACCAGGTTCGAGTTCTGAGTGGACGGAGGTTCATAGTCCTCGAGGTCGTAGAACCTCGCTCCACCGTCGAGCTCGGTCCTGAGGAGCGAGAGGGCTCCGCCGTGGGACACTACGACTACGTCGTCGCCCTCCTTGATGAACCTCCTGATGATTGGCAGGGTCCTCGTTGCGTGGCCAAGCCCCCACGAACATATCCCGAAGGCAATCCTCAACCGAACTGCACCGCTCGACGATTGTGCGTTGTATATTAGGGCTTGTGACCGAATTCGCGCCGAAGTCAGCAATTCGGCCGGGGGGTCGGGTTCCCTCAGCCTAGCTGAGTTCCTTCTCGATGCGCTCGAGGATGGAGGGAATGGCCATTTCGACTTCGGGAGTGAGCCTTTCGCTGACGTTGACAACGTCCTTCGCCTCTATTGCGAAGAAGACGACTTCCTTGGGCATCTTCTCCGGTACCAGTTTGCGTCCCAAGGCTAGCGCTGTGGCGATGTTTATTCCATGCGGAGAAGAGCCGTGTATCGACTTCTCAAAATCCTTCTCGCTTAGCACGTACAGTTCGCCAGGCCTTCCCCCACGGCTCTCAATCGCATCAATGATCACGAGTTTGTCGTACCCTTGGATCATGTCGAGGAGCTCGAGGCCGCTCGCGGCCAGTTCATCGACGGTCACGCCTTCGATTCCGGTCTTCTTGAGTGCTCTGGCAACGTGTATTCCAACGCCGTCATCGGAGAGGATCGGGTTCCCGATGCCGAGCACTAGTGTCTTCACGGTGGGCGGAACCGACATCGAAGCTATTAATCCTGCCCGCGCGACCAGGCGCTGGTGAATGATTCAGGCAGCGGGAACTCCTAGAAAACGAGAAATACCCTTCCGTGCACTTCTGTCACTGGATCCCATGGCAAAATGCCCGACCTGTGGTTCGGAGTACTACTCCAGCGAAGGTCGGTGCTTCGCATCCGCCGAGAAGACGAAATCCCCCGAAGTCGGAAAGCGCGTCGAGACAAAGGTGAGGTGGCGCAGATATGCGCTGCTGGGATTCGGACTGACGGTGTTCGTTCTCGGGATCGTCGGGGCTCTCAACTCAATCACGCGGCGTGATTCTGGCACCGAGCTGGGGCCTCACCTCGTGGCCAACATGTTCGTCGTGCTCTCTGCTGTCGGAGTGTTCCTCGGGGCGTTTTCGCACTTCGGTTCGAGGGTTCCGATGTGGATGATCCATGACGGGCATGAGCCCGACTGCCGCAAAGCGGGAGCATTGACGTCCCTGGGTATCGCGTTGATTGCGTTGATATCGGGTGCCGCGGCTGTCGCCAACCACTTCGAGAGGTTGAGCAGTTACGAGTTGTCAGTGGCCGGGCTCTTTCTCCAACTGTCCTGCATAGCGGTGCTAGTAGGCTTCTTCAGGCGCCCATCATTTCTCTTTCGAGAGGACGAACGAGCCTACATCCCGGCACGCGAGAGACACGTGGCGGGAGCTTGGATCGTGATGGGCGGCCTGGTCACGATCTTCCTGCTGGACATGTTCGACGCCCTCGCCGTCGGCGTGATCTTCTCCTTCATCCTCATCGCCTCAGGAATCGTTGTCGCCCTGGTCCCGGGTTTCCGGCCGTGGCTTTCAACGGGCTATGAGAAGATGCATTGACGATGCCCTGGGCGGCCGTTGGCCGAGATCTCGACAGGTGGCGTCCGTGTTCTCAGAAAATGAATGGTCGGGAGGGGAAGCCCCTCCAAATGCCTCAGAAGTTTCTCTGCGTCGAGAGGACGGAGCCGTCCTTCTTCCTGATGGTGACCTCTAGCGCTGGCCCGCAGCTGAGTGAGTGGGTTCCGCACGAGTTGCACGGGTCGTAGCATCTGAACGCCATCTCCACCTTGTTCAGCAGCCCGGGCGACACCTCGCCGTTCTTGATGAGGGCCTTCGCGGCCTTCTGGACGCTGGTGTTCATCGCCGCGTAGTTGTTGGTGGTAGCCACGATCATGTTGATCTTCGTGCAGAGGCCGTCCTTGTTCGCGGCGTAGTGGTGTATGAGGGTGCCTCTCGGTGCCTCGCAGATGCCGACCCCTTCCTTCGGCTCCTTGAACGTCCCGCGGATGTCGTCGCTCGTGATGCTCTTGTCGCTCGCGAGCTCCAGCATCCTCTCGGCCGCGTACTGCAGCTCGATGACCCTGGCCCAGTGGAACGCCAGCGTGTGGTGTACAGGCCCCTTGACGCCTAGGTCGGAGACGGTCTTCCTGAAGACCTCGTACTCCTTCTGCGCCAGAGGTGTCGTATAGCCCTCGCAGACATTGATCCTCCCCAGCGGGCCTACCCTGTAGATCCCGCTCGACGCGCCGTCGACGAACCCCTTCCAGCCCACCTTCTTCAGGTACGGCATCTTCATGTAGGTCCACGGCTCGACGTGCTCCGCGATGACGTCCAGGTACTCGCTAGGCTTGAACCTCACGACCTGCTTGCCGGTCTGGTCCACGACGCGGATGTCCCCGTCGTAGAAGTTGCTCTTGTTGTTCTTGTCGACCATGCCCATGTAGTAGGTCTCGAGGTAGTAGACGTCCGGGTTGACCACGAGGCTCAGGTAGTCCTTGTTCCCGAGCACGACGTCGTGGAAGAGCTTGATGGTGAACTTGCCGAACTCCACGCAGCTCTTGGCCATCTCCTCCATCTTGGCGCGCTCCTCCTCGCTTATCTGCTTGGAGACGCCGCCTGGGAGGCCGAAGACCGGGTGCGTGGCCCTGCCGCCGACGATCTCCTGCACCTTCTGGCCGTACGACCTGTGCTTGATGACCTCGGCCCCGATCGGGACGCCGACGGCGTCAACGACTCCGAGTACGTTCCTCTTGTTCGCCGGGGCGGAAGGCCCCAGCACGAAGTCGGGCGCTGCGAGCGCGTAGAAGTGCGCGATGTGGCTGTGGGTGTACTGCCCCATGTAGAACAGCTCCCTCAGCTTCTTCGCGGTCGGCGTGGGCTCCGCGCTGAACACCGCATCGAGCGTCTTCGTCGAGGCGATGTGGTGAGCAGCCGGACAGACGCCGCAGAGGCGGTTCGTCAGGACCGGGAGCTCCATCACGTGCCTCCCGATGCAGAACCTCTCGAAGCCCCTGAGCTCCGGGATCTGCATGTAGGCGTTCTCGACGTTGCCCGCGTCGTTCAGGAATATCTCGATCTTCCCGTGGCCCTCGAGCCTCGTGATCGGGTCGATCGTGATCTTCTTCTCGTGCGTCTTGGTCGGCGTGTCGTTTATGATTGGTCCAGCCATCGTTATCACTCCTTCTTCCGCTTCTTCTCGGTCACAGTGCGCTTCAGCGGGGATTTTGGCAAGGTGAACGCGTAGAAGGTCCCGAGCGGGTCCTTCACCTGCATCATCATCTCCATGATCTGCTCCTCGCTGAGGGAGGACTCGGAGTCCGTGATGTTGAGCAGGGACGACAGCGCGCTGAGCATGCTCGAGCCCTGGTCAGTGACGGCCTTGGTCGGGCCCATGCAGCCTCTGCACGGCATGCCCGCGTTCGGGCACATGGCCCCGCAGCCGGCCCTCGTCGCCGGTCCGAGGCATATGATCCCCTGGTCCAGCAGGCATTTCTTCGGGTCGGGCTTGATCTCGTACGCCTGGTAGATTCTCTCGATCCGACGGCCCTTCTCGACCCTCTCCCGCTTGCACTCGTCGCAGAGGGTCTTATCGGAGGCAATCACCGCCCCCTTGGGCGGCAGGGGAGTCCCCTTCGTCACGTACGATGCGACGGCGTCGACCGCGGTCGCGATCAGGTCGGTCGTGGGCGGACATCCCGGCATGAAGTAGTCTACATCGACGACCTCGTCCAGCGTCTTCACCGAATCGTAGAACTCCGGAAGCTCGAGCTCGCCTTCCTTGACCTTGATGTGCGGCTGGGGCGTCACGAAGTTCGGGTTGTCCGTGGAAGGCGTGTTCTTGTAGACCGTCTCGAAGATCTCCTTCTTGTTCGTCACGTTCGCCAGCCCGGGGGTCCCGCCGTAGCACGCGCACGAGCCGAAGGCGATCATGATGACCGACTTCTGCCTCAGCACCTTGGCCACGTGTTCGTTCTCGGAGTTCCTGATGGCGCCGTTGTAGAAGCTGACGGTGATGCTCTTGTCGGGCATCGCCTCGATGTCCTTCAGCTTCCCGTCGAAGCCTATCGGCCAGAACACGACCTCGGCTATCGCGTGTACGTCCAGTATCTTCGCGTCTATGTCCAGGAGCGCGACGTCACATCCTCCGCAACCCGCTCCCCAGTATTGTGCGATCTTTATCTTCTCAGCCATCTCAGTCACCTCCAGTCTTCATGGGCGATGGTCCGAGTTCCTTGATCTTGTTGGTGAACTCGATGATCGTCTTCTGGAACTTCTCGCCCTCTCCCGCCGAGACCCACTCGAGCCTCAGCCTGTCGGGATCGAACCCGAACTGTTGGATCAGTATCTTCAGGAGTGCGATCCTCCTGCGGGTCCTGTAGTTCCCTCCGATGTAGTGGCAGTCCGCAGGGTGGCATCCCGCGACGAGAACGCCGTCCGCGCCCTTCTGGAAGGCGCGCATGACGAACTCAGGGTCCACCCTCGCGGAGCACATGACTCTGATCGTCCTGAAGTTCGGGGGCATCTGGAGCCTGCTCACGCCTGCCAGGTCTGCGCCCGCGTACGAGCACCAGTTGCAGCAGAACACGAGCAGCTTTGGCTCCCAGGCCTTGTCCTCGTGCATTTCTGCCTGGCTCGCTGCTTCGCTGCTCATTGCTTCACCTCCTGCTTGGGCTTCTCGAACATAGCATCGATCATCGCGTAGATCTGCGTGTCCTTGTAGCCCTTCTGGGTGAGCGCGCCCGCAGGGCACGCCCCCACGCACGCTCCGCAGCCCTTGCACAGGCCGACGTTGACCTCCGCCAGCTTCTTCGTCGGGTCCTTCTTGTTCGGGACGATCTCGAGCGCCTTGTACTCGCAGATGGGGACGCAGATGCCGCATCCGTCGCACAGGTTCTCGTCGATGCTGGCGACGATGCCCTCGGCCTCGAGCGTGGTCTTCGACAGGATCGTGGTGGCCCTGGACACCGCGGCAAGAGCCTGCGCGATGCTCTCGTCCAGGAACTTGGGTCCGTGGGCCAGGCCCGCGAGGTATATCCCCTCGGTCGCGAAGTCCACTGGCCTCAGCTTCATGTGCGCCTCGAGGAAGAACCCCTCCTTTGTCTGCGGGACCTTGCACATCGGCGCGAGCTTTGCGGCGTCGGGCAGGGCCCTGGTCGCGGATGCCAGCACGAGGTAGTCCGGCCTGAGCTCGATCTCCTTGCCGGTGTCCTCGTCCTTGACCTTGACCTCGAGCTTCCCGCCCTTCTCTTCAACCTTCGGCTTGGCCGTGTCCTCGAACCTGACGAAGGTCACTCCCAGGCGGCCTGCCTCCTTGTAGTACTTCTCCCTGAAGCCGTAGGTCCTGATGTCCCTGTAGAGGACGAACACCTTCGCCTCTGGGTCCCTCTTCTTGATCTCGATCGCCGCGGTCATCGTGCCCGTGCAGCACACGCGCGAGCAGTTCGGGTGTCCCGTCTCCTTCTCCCTGGACCCGACGCACTGGATGAACACGTACTCCTTGCCTTTCGCCTCGCCCTTGTGGAGCCTCTCCTTGAGCTCGAGCAGCGTGAGCACGTTCTTGTTCTTGCCGTAGAGGTACTCGCCGACGGGCTTGTACTCCTCCCCGCCGATCGCCAGTATGACCGCGCCGTGCTCCAGGGTCTCCCCTGACTCGAGCGTGGTCTTGAAGTTCCCGACGTAGCCGTCGATCATCTTGATCTTGGCGTTCTTGTAGACGGAGATGTTCGGGTTGGAAGAGACCTGCTTGTCCAGCCCCCTCACGAACTCCAGCGGGTCGTCCCCGGAGGGGAGGTAGTAGAGCTTCTTCGCGTTCCCTCCGAGCTCCTTCTCCTTCTCGACCAGGTGCACCTTGAAGCCCTGTCGCGCCAGCTCGAGCGCCGCGGTCATGCCCGCGACCCCTCCGCCGACCACGAGTGCCGCCTGGTTGACCTTGAGCTCCAGGTTCTCCAGGGGCTCCAGCAGGCGGGCCTTCGCGACCGCCATCCGAACGAGGTCCTTAGACTTCTGCGTGGCGGCCTTCGGCTCGTGCATGTGGATCCACGAGCACTGGTCCCTGATGTTGGCCATCTCGAAGAGGTACGGGTTGAGGCCCGCCTCGCGTATAGTGTTCTGGAAGAGCGGCTCATGGGTCCTCGGAGTGCAGCTCGCGACCACGACGCGGTTGAGCTTCAGCTCCTTGACCTTCTCCTTGATCTTCTCCTGGGTGTCCTGCGAGCAGGTGTACAGGTTGTGCTCGGCGTAGACGACGTTCGGGAGGGTCTTGGCATACTCCGCGACCTCGGGTACCTTCACGACGCTGCCGATGTTGACCCCGCAGTGGCACACGAAAACGCCGATCCTGGGCTCCTGGCCCTCCACGCTGATCTCCTTCGGGTACTCCTTCCTGGTTACCAGGGTGTTCCTCGCAGAGGCGATCTCCCCGCCGGCCTTCGCCGCGGCCCCTGAGGCCTCGGCGACGGTCATCGGGATGTCCTTCGGGGACGAGAACGCCCCGCCGACGAATATCCCCGGCCTCGATGTCTCCACCGGGCTGAACGCGCCGGTCATGGCGAACCCGTCGTCGTTGAGCCTGAACTTCATGATCCTGCTGAGGTTCTCGGCGTCCGCCGGGGGCCTGAGCCCGACGGCCAGGACGACCATCTGGAACTCCTCCTCCTTGGGCTCGCCGTTCTCGACGAACTTGATCTTCAGGTTCTTTGTCTTCGGGTCCTCGTTGACGGCCGCGACCCTCGACCTGACGAACCTGACGCCCCACTCGTTCTGGGCGCGGTTGTAGTACTCGTCGAACTCCTTGCCGAACGCCCTCATGTCCATGAAGAATATGCTCGGCTTCACCTGCGACGTGTGCTCCTTGGCGATGACCGCCTCCTTGATGGAGTACATGCAGCACACGCTCGAGCAGTACTCGTTCCCGCAGTGCTCGTCTCTCGAGCCGACGCACTGGATGAACGCGATCTTCGCCGGGATGTCTCCGTCCGAGGGCCTCAGGATCGTGCCGAAGTACGGGCCCGTGGCGGACATTATCCTCTCGAACTCGATGCTCGTGACCACGTTCTGGTACACGCCGTAGCCGTATTCCGACTTCAGGCGCGCGTTGAACTCGTCGAACCCGGGCGACAGGATGATGGACCCGACCTTGATCTCGAGGACCTTGTCCTTCTGGTCGTACTCCACGGCCTTCGCCTTGCATTCCTCGGAGCATATCCCGCACCCGATGCACTTGTTCGGGTCTATCGAGTAGATGAGCGGCACCGCCTGCGGGTACCTCACGTAGATCGCCTTCCGGATTTTCGTGTTCTCGTCGTACTCGTTGGTGGTCTCGACCGGGCACTTCTGGGCGCAGCTGCCGCAGCCCGTGCACTTTGTCGGGTCCACCCTGAACGAGTGCTGTTTCACGGTGACCGTGAAGTTGCCCGCTTCCCCGTCTACGATGGCGACCTCCGCGTTCGTTATCAGGCTGATGTTGTGGTGTCTCCCGGTCGCGACGAGCTTGGGCGCCATGATGCACATCGCGCAGTCGTTGGTCGGGAATGTCTTGTCGAGCTGGGCCATCGTGCCGCCGATGCTCGGCTGCTTCTCGACCAGGTATACCTTGTATCCGGAATCGGCCAGGTCCAGCGCGGACTGCATACCTGCGATGCCCCCGCCGACGACCATGACCGCCCCGATCTTGTCAGTCACTGCCATCACTGCTCACCTCCGATCTCAATGGTCTTGTAAGTGGGCGTCAGACCCTCCGGGTGTTCCATCGTGATCATGTTCCTCTGCCTGAGCGCGACTATGTGCCTCAGGACCCGGTCGGTCGGGACGTCCATGATCTTCCCGAGATCCTTCACGGACCTCGGCTTCTCCCTGGAGAGCTCGATGATCAGGCTCCTCTCGTACTCCTCCTGGGTCGCCTGGTCGATGACTCTCTCGAGCTCCTCCTTCTCGACCTTCTGGCCGTACACGTTGCCGGTCTTCTCGAGCCCGAGCTGTCTCCCGGACAGCGCCCTCAGCCTGAAGGTCTCGGACGCTCCATCCGCGGCAGCGACCTTGGCCATCACCATCGGGTCCTTCTTGACCTTGCTGGGCCCGAGCTTCCTGACCTGCTCCGTGAACTCGGTGACGACCTTGGAGAACTTCTCTCCCTCGGACGCGGAGACCCACTCGAGCCGCAGCCGGTCGGGGTCGAACCCGGCGTCCTCCAGGAGCTTCTTCATCAGTCGGACGCGTTTCTCCGTGTAGAAGTTCCCGCTTATGTAGTGACAGTCGTTGAGGTGGCATCCCCCGAGGAGCACGCCGTCCGCGCCGGCCTTGAAGATGTCCAGCACGATGTGTGGGCTGATCCTCGTGGAGCACATGACCCTGATGCTCCTGACGTTCGTCGGGTACTGGTATCTGCTGACGCCGCACAGGTCCGCCCCTGCGTACGAGCACCAGTTGCACAGGAAGCCGATGATCTTCGGCTCGAACTCGCTGGGCTTCGGCGTCTCCTTGATCTCAGTCTGTGCCTCGGCCATCGCTCACACCTCCTCCTGGAGGCCCGCCCTCGCTTCCGCGAGCAGCTGGGCGTCCGTGTAGTTCGTCATGGTGATCGCGCCCTCCGGGCAGGTGGCGCCACAGCACCCGCAGCCCTTGCAGGCCGCGACTATGACCTCCGCCTGGCCCTTGTCGTTCTTCCTGAGCGCGCCGTACGGGCAGACCTGTATGCAGGTCCCGCACCCGGAGCACTTGGTGTCGTCGACGACCGATGTCAGCGCCTCGGCCTGGACGTATCCCTTGGCCATCGGGATCGCCGCCCTGGACGCCGCCGCGGAAGCCTGGGTGACGCACTCGGTTATGTCCGCCGGGCCCCTGCACGTGCCGCAGACGTAGATGCCGTCCGTGGCGAAGTCCACCGGCCTCAGCTTCACGTGCGCCTCGAGGAAGAACCCTTCCTGTCCGAGGGGCACCTTGAGCATCTGGGCGACGTCATGCGCGTCAGGCTGGGAGACGAGCGGGGTCGACAGGACCACCATGTCCACGGGCATCGTCCGCTCGAGCTTGAGGGTCTCGTGGAAGTAGCCGACCATGAGCTGGCTGCCCTCCATGTACACCCTCGGAAGGTGCTCTGGGGTGTACCTGACGAACTTGACGCGCTTCTCCCTCGCCTTGTTGTACGTGAGCTCGTGCTCTATTCCGTACGCCATTACGTCCCTGTTGAAGATGGTGACCTCGATCTTCTCGGAGGGCCCGAGCTTGACCTCGTCAGCGCTCCCCTCCTCTCCGCGGTCCCTGCCCCTTCTCCTGCGCCTCCTCTCGAGGATCTCCTCGGGGGCGGTGCGCTCGACGGGCACCTTGTCTATGACCGTGCCGGCCTTCTCCATGAGGCCCAGCATGTTCTCGTAGTTGTCCACGATGTTGATCGCGTTCTTGATCGCGACGTTGCAGCAGATCCTGGAGCAGTACGACTTGTTCTGGCCCCGGGACCCGACGCACTGGATGAACGCGACGTTCTTGAGCTTCGGGAGGGTCTTCTTCTTGCAGAGTATCTCGAACTCCGTCAGGGTGACGACGTTCGGGTACTGCGTGTAGCCGTACAGCCCCTCGGGCATGAACTCGAGCGCGCCTGTGGCGACCACTATCGTCCCGACCTTGGTCTTCAGGTCCTCGACGCCCTTGCCCCCGATCACGATGTCGTAGTTGCCGATGAACCCCTCGACGCTCTTGAGGGTGGAGTTCATGTGCAATTTCACGTTCTTGTGGGACTTGACCTTCTCGATGAGCGGCTTGATGGTGTCCGCGGCGCTCTTCTCCGTCACGTAGAGGTTGTTCAGGTTCTTCACGAAGCCCCCGAGCTCGCTCTCCCTCTCGACCAGATGGACCGGGAATCCCATGTCCGCGAGGGACGCGGCCGCAGTCATCCCGGAGACGCCGCCGCCGATGATGACCGCTGACGGCTCCACGTCGACCTTCTCCTCGACCTGGGCCTGCAGCAGCCGCGACCTCGCGACCCCCATGCGTATGAGGTCGCGGGCTTTCTTGGTGGCTTTCTCCTTCTCCTTCATGTGCACCCACGAGCAGTGCTCGCGGATGTTGACGAAAGTGAACAGGTACTTGTTCAGGCCCGCGGACTCGCAGGTGGCCTGGAACAACGGAGCGTGCGTCCTCGGGGTGCAGCTCGCGACCACGACCCGGTTCAGGTTGTGCTTCCTGATGCCCTCCCTGATGGAGTTCAGGCCGTCCTCGGCGCACGTGTACAGGTTGTCTGTGGCGTACACGACATCCGGGAGCGTCGCCGCGTACTTCGCGACAGACGGGACGTCCACGAACCCGCCTATGTTCGAACCGCAGTGGCAGACGAACACCCCGATCCGGGGCTTGTCCTTCGCATCGGCCTTAGCAGTCGTTTCCATGTGTCCTCACGCCCCCGCCTGCGCCATAGCCTCGACAGCCATCGCGGCCGCCGCGGATCCTTGGGCGACCGATTCCGGTATGTCCGCCGGCCCGGCAGCGTATCCCGCCAGGTATATCCCGGGGACGACCGTCCTGCCCGGCCCGAGTATCCTGTCGGTGGATTCCAGGAAGCCAAACTCGTCGACCTTGAGCCCTAGCAGCTTCGCGAGCTCGAGGGTCTCCTTCCTTGGAATCAGGGTCGTCGCGAGGACGACCATGTCGAACTCCTCGGACTGCTGCCTCCCGCCCACGTCGTAGACAACGACGGGGTTGTGGTTCTCGGCGTTCTCCTGGACCGTCGCGTCGGAGTTGACATAGCGCACGCCGTAGTCCCGCTTCGCCCTCTCGATGTACTCGTAGAAGCCCTTCGCGCACGCGCGCAGGTCCTTGTAGAATATTGTCGAGTCCATGTCGTCGTGGTGCTCCCTCGCCAGCATGGCCTCCTTGGTGGAGTGCATGCAGCAGACCGCGCAGCAGTAGGGATGGCCCACTTGTGGGTTCCTGGAGCCGACGCACTGGATGAACGCCATCTTCTGCGGGCGCTTCTTGTCCGACCTCCGCTCGATGTGCCCATGGGTCGGGCCCGCGGCGTTGATGATCCTCTCGTACTCCATCGCGGTGTACACGTTGGGGTACCTGCCGTAGCCGTACTCAGTCGAGGACGACGGGTCCCAGACATCGAACCCGGTCGCCACTATGATAGCCCCGACCTCGATCTCCAGGAGCTGGTCCTTCATCTCGTAGTTGATAGCCTCCCTCTTGCAGGCCTTCTTGCAGTTCCCGCACTTGCCCTTCGTGAGCTGGAGGCACTTCTCCTTGTCGATGGTCATGACCCTCGGGACGGCCTGCATGAACGGCATGTAGATGGCCTTCCTGTTCGCCAGGCCCATCTCGTAGTCCGACGGGACCTTCACGGGGCACTTCTCGAGGCATTCTCCGCAGCCCGTGCACTTCGTCTCGTCGACGTACCTGGCCTTCTTCAGGACCTTGACCTTGAAGTTCCCGACCTGGCCCTCGATGCCCACGACCTCTGCGTACGTTATCACGTTCGTGTTGGGGTGGCTGAAGCAGTCGGCCATCTTCGGGGCCAGAATGCATATCGAGCAGTCGTTCGTCGGGAAAGTCTTGTCCAGCTGTGCCATCCGTCCCCCGATGCTGGGAGTCTTCTCGACCAGATGGACGATTATCCCCTTGTCCGCGAGGTCGAGGGCCGCCTGAATGCCCGCGACTCCGCCTCCGATCACCATGACATCTTTCGCCATTCACACCACCTGTTCCCTATGTCCCCCTCAGATACACAATCCTAAATCGTGCGATTCTCTGCTCCGTTTTCCGTAAGTTATCATCCGTTTTATGTGTTTCGTTGAATGACTGGCGGCCCCCTTCGTCATCCGCCGGAACGGACGACGAAAGAGACGCCTCGTGGCGTCACGTCATTTCGAAAGGAGGCTCTCCACGTCCACTCCTTTCTCGATTTCTGTGACCTTGACCTTGAAGGGCTTCTTCTTGTCCTGCCCAGCTGCGACCTTTGCGAACCTCTGGCAGTTCGGGTACGTGCAGGGCGAGCACTTCTTGTCCTTGCAGGAGAGCTCGATCAGGACGAGCCTCTCGAGCGGGTCCTGCGGGCTCGTGACCGGCTTCTTGATCTCGAACATCTTCGTCATGCGGGTCGTGTACGGCGCTTTCTTCGGGACCTCCCTGACGAAGCGCTGGCAGTTCGGGTATGTGCACGGCGAGCACTTGTGGTCCTTGCACGAGAGCTCGACCAGCAGGTATCTCTCTTCTCCTTTGCCCAGGGTTTGAGGTGATTTCTCAGCCATCTTATCACTCACTCGAGCGCGCCAGCGATGACGACGCTCAGATCCTTGACCGGGATGTCGATTTGCTCCTTCGGCACTTGTGTCTTGTTCTGCAACGCGCAATTGAGGTGAATCAAGCACTTGTAGCAGCCCGTGACGAGACAGTCCGCCCCGGTCCTCTTGGCCTCCTTCAGCCGCTCGACCTGGAGCTTCCTGGATATCTCGTCACATGTCGCCCAAGCGCTCACGCCGCAGCACACGGCCTTGTCCCGTGTGTTCTCCATCTCGAGGACCTGCCGGCCCGCCGCCTTCAGGGCGTTCCTGGGCGGGTCGTAGATTCCGAGATGCCTCCCGAGCCTGCAGGAGTCCTGGAAGGTGACCTTCGCCGCGCCGGCCTTGAACTTCAGCTTCCCCTCTTGGACAAGGTCGTCCACGAGCTCCGAGATGTGCACCATCTCGAAGTCGAAGTCCCCCATCAGGTCCTGGTAGTCCATGTTGAATGTCCGCATGCACTCGGGGCACGAGAACACGACCTTCTTGGCCCCCGAGGCCTTGACCAGCGCGACGTTCTTCTCCATCAGCTTCTCGAAGTTGACGTCGTCCCCGGTCCAGTTCAGATCGTGCCCGCAGCATACCTCGTCGTTGCTGACGACCGGGACAATACCCCCATTATTCATAATCTTTACTGCAGCCTGGGGGATGCCAGCAAGGTCGAGGTTTCGGTCCTTGAAGATGGCGTCGTAATATGAGACGCAGCCCGTGAAGTAGAACACGTCGCCTTTGTCCGCGACCTTCAGGTCCGGTTTCAGCCAGCCGAGCCTGTTCTGCTTCAGCGGGGAGTTCGCCTGGACCCTCATCATGGAATGCACCAGCCCTCCCTGCGAGCAGGCTGGTATGTTGTCGAACGTGATCGCCTCGGCCCTCATGTCCCTGATGAACCCCGAGTAGTCGACCTTGTACGGGCACATCGAGTTGCACTGCTCGCATGTGACGCAGGTCCACACATCCCTGTTCGTCTGGACGTTCTCGATGAGCCCTTCGCTCGCCTTCAGGACGACCGTCCTCGGGGCGAAGTTCGGGTTGTACTTCGCGACAGGGCACACGGTGGTGCACTTCCCGCACTCCACGCAGTCGAAGGCCCCGGTGTCCTCTATGATCTGGCTCATGCGCTGCTTGATCTTGCCCGGGTCGCCCTTCTTGCGTGGCGCGGGTTTCGTGAGCGGGTTCGGGCCCATGGCCTTGATCTGCTGGGTGAACTCCTTCATGGTGTTCGCGAACTTCTGGCCCTCGGAGGCGGAGATCCACTCCAGGCGCATCCTGCCACTCCCGAGCCCCAGCCTGTCGAGCACCTCGGACGTCATCTTCATGCGCTTCTCGGCCTCCTCGTTGCCCGATATGTAGTGGCAGTCGCCTATGTGGCAGCCCGCGACGAGGACGCCGTCTGCTCCGAGCTCGAGCGCCCTGAGTATGAAGTACGGCTCCACCCGGCCCGAGCACATGACCCTGATTATCCTCGCGTTGGTCGGGTACTGCAGGCGCGAAACGCCGGCCAGGTCCGCCCCCGCGTACGAGCACCAGTTGCAGCAGAAGGCGACGATGTTCGGGTCGAATCCCGGCTCGCTCATGCCTTCGCCTCCTCCTTCTGCGTCTGCGGCTCGCGCTTGAGGGCGGCCTCGACCATCGAGATGATGGCTCCAGATTCGAAGCGCTTTGCGGTTATCGCTCCCGAGCAGCACTCGACCGCGCAGGACCCGCAACCCTTGCAGAGCGCCTCGTTGATCCTGGACTTGAAGACCCCCGGCCTGACCTCCTGGATGGAGGGCGCCTTGTACTGGCAGACCTCCTCGCACCGGCCGCACGCGATGCACTTCTCCTCGTCAACGACGCTGACTGCGCCCTCCGCCTCGATGTGGTCCCTGGAGAGCACAGTGTTGACCTTTGCGGCCGCGGCCAGCGCCTGGGAGACGCTCTCGCCGATTAGTCTGGGAGAGTGGGCGAGTCCGCACAGGAAGATGCCGTCCGTTGCGAAGTCGACCGGCCTGAGCTTCATGTGAGCTTCGAGATAGAACCCCTCCTTGGTTAGCGGGACCTTCAGAAGCTGGTGAAGCGTCTGGTTGTCGGGGTTGGGATGCACTGCGGCGTTGAGCACGAGGTAGTCCGGCTTCAGCCTCACCTTCTCCTCGATGAACTGCTCATCGACCTCGACGACGAGGTCGCCGCCTTCGACCTTGACGGCGGGCGGAGACGCCGGATCGTACCTGAGGAACGTGGTTCCGAGCTGCGCGGCCAGGTTGTAGTACTCCTCCGCGAACCCGTAGGTCCTTATGTCGCGGTAGAGGACGAACACGTTGGTGTCCGGATGCTCGAGCTTGATCTTGCAGACGTTAGCCATCGCAGTCGAGCAGCATATCCTGGAGCAGTTCGGGTGCTCGTCGTTCCTGGAGCCCACGCACTGGATGATGACGACGTTTTTGGCATCGAACTTGCCCGTGGCGAGCATCGTGCCCAGGTCCGTCTGCTTGATGACCCTGGGATCCTTGCCGTGCATGTACTCGGTCGGATCGTACTCGATCGCGCCCGTCGCCACGACGATGGCGCCGTGCTTGATCTGCTCGCCCGTCTTGAGCGTCGACTCGAAGTTGCCTATGTACCCCTTGAGGTCCTGCAGCTCGGTGCCCAGGTGGAGTTTGATGTTCTTGTGCTGCTGGATCTCCTCCTTGAGGCTCTTGACCGTCGCCTGGGGGTCGACGCCGGTGAGCGTGTAGTAGATGCTCCTCAGGTGCCCTCCGAGCTCCTTGTCCTTCTCCACGAGGTGGACCTCGAAGCCCGCCTTCGCGATCTCCAGGGCGGACGACATTCCGCTGAGCCCCCCTCCCAGAACCAGCGCGGACTTGGTCACCGGGATCTTGGGCTGAGCCAGCGGCTTGAGGGAGGCGGCCTTGGCGGCTGCCATCCGAACGAGGTCCTTCGCCTTTGATGTGGCCCTCTCAGGCTCCTGCCTGTGGACCCAGGAGCACTGGTCCCTGATGTTCGCCATCTCGAAGAGGTACTTGTTTAGGCCCGCCTCGCGGCATGTGCTCTGGAAGAGCGGCTCATGTGTCCTCGGGGTGCAGGCTGCGACTATCACCCTGTTGAGGTCGTGCTTCTCGATCATCTCTTTGATCTTCTTCTGCGTGTCCTGAGAGCACGAGTAGAGGTTGTCCTCCGCGTACACGACATTCGGTAGGGTCATCGCGTACTCGACCACCTCGTGGACCTTGACGACCCCTCCGATGTTGATCCCGCAGTGGCAGATGAAGACGCCGATGCGCGGCTCCTTGTTGGAAAAGTCCTTCTCGGGCGGGAACTCCTTCTTGGTGATGTTCTTCCCGCGCTCCTTCGACAGGAGCGCTGCGACCTTCCCCGCGGCCCCGCTCGCCTGGGCGACGGAGTCGGGGATGTCCTTGGGACCGGAGAGCACACCCGCCACGAAGACCCCCGGGACGGAGGTCTCGACTGGGAACAGCTCGTCCGTGTCGCAGAAGCCGAACTTGTTGAGCTTGACCCCGAGGAGCTGCGCGTCCTTCTCGAACGATGCGGGCGGCCTCGCCCCGGCGGAGAGGACGACCATGTCGTAGACCTCCTCCTTGATCTCGGCCTCCTCGTGGTAGCTGATGATGAGGTCGTGGGTCGCAGGGTCCTCCTGGACCTTCGATATCCGGTTGTTCCTGGATATCTTGACCCCGTACTCCTTCTCGGCCCTTGTGAGGTACTCCTCGAACTCCTTGCCGAAGGCCCTCGTGTCCATGAAGAATATCTCGGCCCTGAGCCCCGGGGAGTGCTCCTGCCCGATGACGGCCTCCTTGATGGCGGCCATGCAGCAGTATGAGGAGCAGTAGGTGTTCCCCGTCTGCGCGTCCCTGGACCCGACGCACTGGATGAACGCGACGTCCTGGACTGGCCTGCCGTCGGAGCGCCGGATGATGTGGCCTTCCGTGGGACCCGAAGCGCTGAGCATCCTCTCGAACTCCAGGTTGGTCAGGACGTTCGGGAACACCCCGTGGCCGTACTCCGCCTTCTTCCCCGCGTCGAAGACGTCGTACCCCGATGCCAGGATGATCGCCCCGACGTTGACGTCGACGATCTCGTCCTTCATCTCGTGGTCGATCGCCTTCGACTGGCAGGCCTTGACGCAGAGGAGGCACTTGCCGGTCTTGAAATGCAGGCACCGGTCCTTGTCGATCGTGTACTTCAGCGGGACGGCCTGCGGGAAGGGGACGTAGATGGCCTTGCGCTTCCCCATGCCGAGGTCGAACTCGTTTCCCGTCTTAGCGGGGCAGACCTCAGCGCAGGCTCCGCAGCCCACGCACTTGTCCTCGTGGACGAACCTCGCCTTCTTTCGGATCTTGACATGGAAGTCGCCGGCCTTGCCCGAGACCCCCTCGAGCTCCGAGTAAGTCATCAGGGTGATGTTCGGGTTCCTGGCCAGCTCGACGAGCTTCGGGGACAGGATGCACATGGAGCAGTCGTTCGTCGGGAAGGTCTTGTCCAGCTGGGCCATCGTGCCGCCGATGCTCGGCCTTCTGTCGATGACGTAGACCTTGTACCCGGATTCGGCAAGGTCGAGCGCTGCCTGGGTGCCGGTCGGGCCGCCTCCAATGACAAGAGCTGCGCCTACGACATGTTCCTCAGGCATTCCTGCTCATCCCCCTAGCCGGGTCAGTAGGCATCGGGCATTTCCCCGAAGGCTCGCGCCTAGAAAAAGGTGTCTCGGACGCGGTTCCCGGTGCCATCTTCCTTGCCTCCTCCCTGCTGTGAAGCGTCGTCCAAACCCGTCCGGAGGCCCTCATTCGGGCCGTCTGGCTGGGTGATGCTTCTGCGATTTACTGTCGGCCAGAATCGATAGGAAGGTCCTCTTTAAATACGTTTCTGATGCTACTTTCGAAAAGCGCACAATCCGTTGCGATTATCAGTACAGGCCGGCGCAGTGCGTGTAAGTATTCTTGCACATATCACCAATGGAATTCGAAATTCGATTAAACGACGTTGCGGGAACCCGTCAAATCTCAATCAAGAACCTCCGAAATAGGATGATTGACCAGGGAGCGATCCGAATCGGTCTCGGCTCCGAGCATGCTCTTCTTCCGAACGTTAACGGGATCTGCGCGGTCCGTGCCGCCCGCCGGTCACTGCCTCTTGAGATATCTATAAGAGATATAGCAGGAGCCCTCCCTCGACACCATGCACGGTCCGATGGGGGACATAGGTGTGCAGGTCTTTGCGAACAGGGGGCAGTCCTCGCTCGTCGCGACGCCCCTGAGCATTTCACCGCACCTGCATCCTGCCGGCTCCCTGTACTTCTTGGAGCGGACCCCGCGCAGCAGATCCTCGTGGACTTTCCTCGCGTCGTGTCCCTGAAGACTCTTCCTTATGCCAAGGCCGCTCTTGGGGATGACCGGGAAGCCGCGCCACTCGACGTCCGTCGGCCCGAAAGCCTCTTCCATCGCAGCTATAGCTGTCGGATTACCCTCGGGACGCACGACACGTGTGTACTCGTTCTCGACCTCCGCCCTTCCCACTTTGGTCTGGAGGGCGAGCATGTAGACCCCCATGAGCAGGTCGAGCGGCTCGAAGCCCGCGACGACCTGCGGGATCTTGTATCTCCTTGAGAGGAACTCGTAGGGCTTCGTGCCGATGATCGTGCTGACATGCCCTGGCTGTATCATCCCGTCCAGCCGGATCTCGCCCATCTTCGCGATGGCGTCGAGCGCGGGCGGGACGGTCCTGTGACAGCTGATCACGGAGAAGTTGTCCGGAGGCTCGGAGAGGAGCGCCGAAGCCGTTGTCGGGGCCGTGGTCTCGAACCCGATCCCCATGAACACGACATCCTTCCTCGTCTTACGGGCGAGAGCGACGGCGTCATCGATCCCGAACACCACTCTGACATCCGCCCCGTCCGCCTTCGCGTCGTTCAATGAGCCCTTCTGGCCGGGGACCTTCATCACGTCGCCGAAGACCGCCACGGTCTTCCCCGCCTTCGCGAGCGTGATTACCTCCTCGATCTCCACGGGCGGGGTGACGCAGACCGGACAGCCCGGGCCCTGCCTTATGTCGACGCCCACGCGCCTGAACTCCTCGTCGAGCCCGAACCTGATTAGCGTGTCCTGGTGGGTGCCGCAGACGTGCATCAGCGTGAGTCTCAGGTCCATCGATTCCAGCTTGTCCAGGATCTTCCTGGACATCTCCCTGTCCCTGAACCTATACGTCCGGCACCACCATCCTGATGTTCCTGATGACGCACTCGCGGCCCACGATTATCTCGGCAGCGCCGCAGCATTTCGGGCACTCGAGTATCGGCACGATGCTGTGAGGCGAGTCGTCGGCAGGCGACACCTCGCCCTCGAACCCGCACTTGCACTTGATGCGTCCCTTGAGGTGCTTTATCGTGAGCTCGGAGCCTTCGAGCAGGGGGTATTCTTTCGACAGGACCTCGTAGGCGAACTTCAGTTGCTCCTCCCCGAGCATCGTGTACTCGCCCACTTCGAGCTCGACGGACTCGATCCTCTTCGCCTGACGCTTCGTGGCCTCTTCGAGGATGCTGTCGACGATCTGAGTCATGACCGAAAGCTCGTGCATCCTCTACGCCCCGGCGTCCTCTTCCTCTAGCTCAAGCATCTCCCTGAAAATGTCGAGGGTCTTCTCGGCCTCTTCGCGGTCCATGACCTGGATGGCATACCCTGCGTGGACGATCACGAAGTCGCCGACCTTGGCTTCGACCAGCGATATGTTCGCGGTCCTCTTGACCCCGCCGTAGTCGACCGTCGCCGTGTGGCCTTCGATGGACTTTATCTCCGCCGGAACCGCTAGACACATGGTATCCTCGAATATGAAACGGCCTGTTATATAGCCTTAGCCAAGCAACGACCCAGCTATTGCGTTCTGCCCGGTCGAGATGCCCCCGTCGCCGTTGCTTATCCTCTCGTGGCCGACGAACTCCAGCCCGTTCTTCTCGACTATCTCCTTGACCCACGCGGAGATCGGCCCGTTGAACGACACCCCTCCTGTGAGCCCGACCTGCTTCAGCCCCTTCGAGTCCGCGTACTCGCACGCGTGGTCCGCGAGCCCGGTGACCAGCGTCTTGACGAACGAGGCGGCGAGGTCCGCCCTCTGGGCGTCGCCCTCCACCTTCGTGTTGAGGAGGCGCTCGAACAGGGGCATGGTCATCGCAACGTCCAGGTCGCCTCTCCTGACGAACTCAAGCTCGAACGGATACTTAGGGTCGCCGAGCTCCAGCCACTTCTCCAGCTTGATGGCCGGCTCGCCCTCGTAGGTCCTCTTGCAGCAGACGCCGAGGATGCACGAGACGGCGTCCAGCACCCTTCCCATGCTCGATGCGACCACGCTCTTGTCAAGCATCTTGGAGTAGAGCTCAGCGTCGTCCTCGTCGACCATCGTCGGGTCCTTGCCGAGCCTGAGCTGTATGGCCGTCACGACCCTCTTCGGGTCGATGACCGCACGGTCTCCCCCTAGGAGCGGGATGCCCTCGAGCGTGGCGACGCGCTTGTACTCGCTGAAGTCCGCCAACAGCATCTCCCCGCCCCAGGAGGTGCCGTCGTCCCCGTACCCCGTGCCATCCCACGCGAGCGTCACGAGCGGACCTTCGACCTTCTGGTCGACCTTGAGGGCGGCCGCATGCGCGTGGTAGTGCTGCGTCTCGACCAGTTGTGCGCCGTGCTCCTTCGCGAGCCTCTTGGCCTCGATCCTGGTCGAGTACCTCGGATGCCTGTCCATGGCCACCGCCTCGAAGTACTTCACGCCGAGCAGGCCGGCCAGATGGTGGATGGCGTCGTCGAGGTACTGCAGGGTCAGGTACTGCTGCGAGTCGCCGACGTACTGGGTGAGGAATATTTCGCCGTTCCTCGAGACCGCGCCTGTGACATCCCACTGCGCCCCGACCCCGGCAACGAAATGCTTGTGGTTGGCCTCGACGGGGACGGGTACGAACCCCCTCGACTTCCTCGTGAAGTTGGTTCTTCCCGAGTTGATCTTGACCACGGAGTCGTCGCATCTGTGGATTATCTCCCTGTTGTGCATCAGGTAGCAGTCAAGCCCGAGGTCGAACGCCTTCGAGTTCTCGATGACCATCGGCTCTCCTGGCGGGTTCGCCGAGGTCATGATCACGCCGTCCGCCCTCAGATGGCTGAATAGCCGCAGGTGGGCGCCGGAGTACGGGAGCATCACCCCGAGGTTCCCCAGGCCCGGGGACACCTTCTCCAGGAGCTCCATCCTGTCCTTGCGCTTGTGCATGAGGACGATCGGTCTCTGGTCGGATGTGAGGAGTCTCTCCTCGGCGGGGGAGATATCGACATACTTCTTGGCCGTCTCGAGGTCGCGCATCATGACCGCATACGGCTTGTCGCCCCTGCGGTAGACCTTCCTCAGCCGCGCGGCGTTCTGGAAGGTCGCGACGATGTGCATCCCGCCCCATCCCTTGACCAGCCCGACCTCGCCCCCGTCGATCCTGGATGCGAAGTCCATGAACGCATCGCCCTTCATCGGCCTCCTGTTCTTCCCGTAGAGGACGTACTTCGGGCCGCATCGGGGGCACGAGATGGTCTGCGCGTGGAACCTCCTGTCGTCCGGGGACGAGTACTCCTCAAGGCACTGGTCGCACATCGGGAACTCGGACATGCTCGTGCGCGCGCGGTCGAAGGGGAGGTCCTCGATGACGGTGAACCTCGCGCCGCATTCCGTGCAGTTCGTGAACGGGTACATGAACCGCCTGTTCCCGGTGTTGTAGAAATCGTCCATGCAGTTGTGGCAGATCGCCGTGTCGGTCGGGATGAGGGAGACCCTGACGCCGTCGGTGCTCTTCATTATCTTGAAGTCCGTGAAGGTCTCCTCGGTCTCCTCGACCTCGGCCCGGTCTATCCTCGCGAGCGCGGGCAGTGATTCCTTCAGCCTCTTCAGGAACTCCTCGCCGTCCCTGTCCAGGTGGATCTCCACGTTGGAGCCGTTGTTGAGGACGTAGCCCTTCAGGCCCATGCTCTTGGCGACCCTGTAGACCGTAGGTCTGAAGCCGACCCCCTGGACTATTCCGTAGACCGTTATCTTCATGCCATTCCTCAAATGCCCAGGGCCTTCGCGAGCTCGTCCAACCCCTTACCGTGCCTGGCGTCCATCATGATGATCTTCGCGGCCGGGTTGGTCCTCTTCGCGTCGCGCTCCAGGATCTTGGGGTCGACCTGCATCGCCTCCGCGAGGTCCACCTTGTTGATTATGATGACGTCGGAGAACGCGAATATCGCCGGATGCTTCCGGACCATGTCGTCCCCCTCGGTGACGCTGATGACCACGACCCTCTTGTGCGACCCCACCGGGAAGTCGACCGGGCACACGAGGTTCCCGACGTTCTCGATGAACAGGTAGTCTATCTTGTCGAGCGGGAGGTCCTCGAGGGCGTGGTCCACGAGGTGGGCGTCGAGGTGGCACTCCTTGCCGGTGTTGATGTTCGCCGCAGGTATCCCGTGCGCGACGAACCTCGTGTAGTCGTCGTCTCCCGAGACGTCGCCCGCGATGGCGGCGGCCCTCTTCCCCTTCGCGTGGATGATGTCGACCAGCTTCTCGATTATGAGCGTCTTCCCGGAGCCGATGGCCCCGAGGAAATCGAACGCGACGATTCCGTGGTCGTCCAACAGGGCCCTGTTCCCGTCGGCGATCTTCCGGTTCTCGTTCAGGATGTCCTTTTCGAGGTCGACGCTCACGGTCTTGTGCATGTGTGCGGGTAGAATGCTGCGGCCAATAACCTTTTCCCCCTAGGAAGGGGCGCTGCAAAAGAGAGGTCAGCGGCTCAGATTCTGGAGCCGATCAAGAAGAAGGTCGGCAGGGTGCCGACCACCGCCGTGAGGATCACCAAGACGATCCCCGCGATTATGTGCAGGGTGATGAACGCGAGGAGAGTGGAGACTGCGAGCAGGACGAGCACGGTCACCCAGAGCGCCGTGAACTCGACCGCCCTCTTCCCGGGCGCTCCTCCGATCCAAGGGAAGTCGTTGAGCCAAGCGTCCGGGTTGTCTCCCCGCCGGTGGTGCTCGAGCTCGTGGTCGCTCGGGGGCTTCGGAAGGAGCCACCCGCCGCACCTGGCGCACCAGTTGCTCCTGTTGTTGAAGGTCACTCTACGGCCGCAGTGGGGACATCTCATGGGATATACTGACGTTATATACTGAAGTCGGGTGGATTTGAACCCTTCCAGGGGCGGCTATCTGACGATAAGGACGCCGGCATCCTATAAGTAGTCTACAAAGGAATTGGTCGGCAGATGGCCGAAACGTGGCTTCTTCTCGCGCTCTCTGCGGTGTTCCTCTACGGCACTTCGCAGGTGGCCCAGAAGGTGTCGCTATACAGCATCTCGGCGCCCCAGGTCGCGTTCCTGTCGATCGTCCTCGCGGCGCCGATATCCCTCGTCTGCCTCGCCCCGTACATCTGGTCGGGCGACCTGTTCAGGATCGAGCTCGGCGCCCTCGGGCTGGGCCTTGTCGCCGCCGCCTTCGGTCAGTTCGGATACTACACGTATCTAGAAGCGGCGGAGAGGGGCCCGATATCGATAGTCGGGAGCGTCACCGCCGTCTACCCGATCATGGTCATCGCCGTGTTCGCGATCAAGGAGGCCCCGAGCCCTGTGCAGCTCGGGGGCGTGCTGCTCGTGACCGCGGCGGTCATCGCGCTGTCCTACTTCCACGGCCGCAGCGAGGAGAACAAGAAGCACCCGACCAGGAAGTACTTCGCCATCTGCGTCGTGACGGTGTTCTTCTGGGCGCTTTGGGCGATCTTCACGAAGTTCTCCCTCGACAGGATGGATGCGCTGCTGTTCCTGGGCCTCTACGCGATCGTGATCATCCCGGCGACGTTCATCTACTACGGATATCGCAGCCTGAGGATCAAGCAGGTGATTCCTGCGTGGTCCGTTCCACTGATGATTGCCATAATGTCATCGGAAGTGGGCAACATTGCCTATTTCTGCGAGATAAACGCGGCCGCTCAAGGACCCGCCTCGCTCGTCTTCCCGCTCGTCGCGGCGAGCCCGGTGATCGTCGTGCTGCTCGCCTACAGCTTCCTCAAGGAGAGACTCTCGAGGATCGAATGGCTGCTGGTCGCCGTCACCGTCGGCGGAATCGTCATGGTATCTACGGTCTAGGAGGCGCATTAGAACATGAACTGCCCTCACTGCGGAATGAAGGTGAAGGACCCGGATCTGTCGGCTTACTGTCCGTCCTGCGGGAAGGAGCTCCCGGTCAGGACGAAGGACATGCGAAATGATATCGTGTATCAGAGACTGTCGGCAACCTTCCTGATCCTGTCGATATTCCTGCTGATCATGGGGTTCAGCTTCCTGATGCCGGACATCATGCTATCATGGATCTTGGGGCCTGGGGAGACGCTCTTCTGGCCCGTGCAGGCTTTCTTGATAGGAGCCGGGATCATCCTTCTTGTCGTGAGGCACCCGTTCGCCAAGCGGAAGGCCGCGGCGAACGTCCAGCTGATCAAGGAGATGCAGAACATGTGGGTCTGCTCGTACTGCGGGAAGAGCAACGCCCCCGGTTTGCGCGAGTGTGAATCGTGCGGCGCTCCGCTGAGATAGTCATCGATTTCCGTATCCCTGGTGCAGACGTAAAACTGATTTTCCACCGCGATGAGAGAACCGCCGCGATGACATTTTGCCAGGGCGTTTTTCCTCCTCTGCGCGTTTTGACAATGCGTGTCTCCAGCAAGGTGATTTCATAAGCTTCTTAAGCTGACATTCAATAGCGCCCTTCCCTCACTGACCCATCCGTTGGGTGGCTCAGGTGAGGTAGCAGAGAGGGGGAGCAATGCGAAGCATAGCACGTTTGACCGCTGTGATTGCAGCCTTGATAATGGTTGTGAGCACCCTTGCTGTTCTCAACGTAGCAGGCGTTGGGGACTCGGCGAGGATATGGACTGACAAGCTTGATTACAAGCCAGGAGACCAGGTACACATCTATGGAGAGAACTTCTGGGGATCGACAATAACGGTTTCTGTTGAAAGGCCGGACCTCCATGTCGACTCCAACATAGACGATCCTACACTATTGTACTCGGTATGGATAGACGCTGGCGGATTTGAATTCATATACCAACTGGATGGGATAAGAGGTAACTATACTGTGACAGCGTGGGATGATCTGGGCGCTACTGCCACCACGACTTTCACTGATGCAGCTGGCTGGGAGCAGGCAATGAATGACGACGACAACAACGATGTGCCTGATGTCAACTGGCTTCACTGGATTAACGGTAACCTTGGCGGAACAAAGGCCGTTGTAGGCGAAGGCAACTATCCTCCGCCTTATCCGCCGTATTTCCCAGGACAAGTCGACTATCGAGCGACGTTCGAAAATCTGATGCCCGGCCAATACTCGTGAATCATAGAATATCGGTTTACTGACAGCACGGGTGCCGGCAAGATGGCCTTCGATTTCCTTACGACTAGCTACTCGCTGGACAACGACAACCCCCTTCTCTATGAAGGCCTGACAGGCACACTCCTGGCGGAGGCAACCGCAATAGTAGCGGACGGGCCGGATGTCTATCATTTCCCCTACGACACCTATGACCCGGCAAATATCGTCTTCACCGACGGCTCGGTCAAGTTGAGACAGCAGGCGCATGACTACGCGCTCGACATGGCCGACGGCACGCTCAACGGCACGGTTGGTGGCATACCCGTGGGTTCTCTGAGGATGTACGGTGCGGATATCACGAGCATAACAATGGACAGTACAACCCTGCGTGATGATGGCGGCAACAGTTTCGCTCGTGTGATAGTGTACTTCACGGTGCCAAGCGACACGAACGGACTGGTCCTGTCGACGTGGGGTGGCCATCTAGGAATTGGCACTGACACATTCGTGAACGGCCTTCCTGAAGGCTGGGGAGAAATGAACGGTGCGATGGGGATTTCCGGTTCTCCCTTCCACATGGTGTTCAAGGGCGTGTACTGGCAATTTGACCCCGATGGTACGGGGAAGGGTTCCAAAATCGACATCGGTGACCTAGTTCAGTCGATGAGCGGCGACCAGGACCGCAGCATGAGTGCGGACGCGGTTTTCGTCTATGCCGATGTCAGTGGCTACAAATGGAATGATGCCAACGCGAACGGAGTCTGGGATACTGACGAAGTCGGTCTCGCCGACTGGACAATTCATGTCGATGGTGGTCCTTACGGGACAGTTCACCTCGCTGCGGTGACTGGACCAGGCGGCTACTATGCGTTCACACATGTCCCAATGGGCACGTACACGTTGTCTGAGGATCTAAAGGCCGGCTGGAGTCAGACATATCCAGTCGCTGGAACTTACTCGATTTCGGTAACTGGTTCCGGGCAGGTCTTCTCCAACAAGAACTTCGGCAACTGCTTGCTCCACCCAGCCATCTCTGTGACGAAGGGGGGCCCTGCCCAGGCACACGAGGATCAGACTATCACATACACGATAGTGGTCTCGAACACTGGTGACTGTCCACTGTACAATGTCTGGGTCGAGGACACACTGCTTGGGAATCTCACAGTACTGCTTCCTGACAGGACTTTGGATGTAGGCGAGAGCAATACGATCCATCCGACCTACACAATCCCAGTTCCGCAGATCGCGAATGTTGTTAACACAGTGACCGTGCATGGGTATGACATTCTGGGCAGACCAGTCACGGATGATGCCGACCACTCAGTGGATGTGATCCACCCCGGCATCTTGGTGACGAAGGTCGGGACCAGGTACGCTCATGTGGGCGACCCAGTATCGTGGACGATAACTGTCACGAACACTGGTGACTGCATCCTGTACAATGTCACCGTGGACGACGATCTACTCGGCTTG